>JAAOEI010000680.1_pt1 | contig 12924 bp, 1 predicted proteins | sample 7059261 | NCBI WGS metagenome assembly JAAOEI01 (sample SAMN14008812, study PRJNA610033) | viral metagenome | isolation source: viral particles filtered from seawater | place: China: Hangzhou Bay, Yangshan Deep Water Harbour | collected 2017-10-31
CATACGCACCGGGAATAGCTTACCGCGGGGACCAGTATCTTTACCAAGGGCTGACCAGCGCGGTGGATCGCATCGAGCGCGAGCGGGAGAAGGCGAAGCAGGACAAGAAGCTGTTCGACTCTTACGTGACGCAGGGAGAGGCGATGGGGTTGAATCCTGACGTGCTCAAGGTGCAGAGTCTCGGGGGCGTGGCCGGCATGGTCGAGGGGCAGAAGCTCAAGCGGTTGCAGGAGTATCGGGACGTCCAGATGCGGGGGCAGGAGGCGCAGACGGAGATGACTCGGCAGCAGATCGAGAACTACGGGCCGACCCAGCAGCGGATGCAGGAGGAATCCGGGTTGCGGATGGAGCAGATTCGCGGGCAGATGGCGGCGCGGGCGCGGCATGACGAGGCGTTGAAGCAGTTTGGCGGGCGGTTCGCGGAGTTGTCGAACCAGCCGGACCCGGCGGTGCTGGCGGCGTTGCGGGCGAACCAGGAGGCGCTGGGAGCGATGGGTGCCGTGGGTGTGCCGGTCGAGGCGCTGGCGGAGTATGCGCCGAAACGGCAATTGACGGGGCAGGAGATCGGGCTGGAGGGGATCAAGGCGGGGCTGGACCCGCAGGCGCTGGCATCGTTCATTCATTACGTGGCGCCGCAGGGGCAGCGGGAGGGAGCCAAGGGTAGTTATCTGCCGGAGGGATTCAGTGTAACAACCCCATCGGGCAGAAAGATTGAGGGGGCGGTTTCGCCAAAGACGGGCAAAACCATAGTGGTGCCGGGTGAATTTGATGGCACGCCGATGAGGGACGAGGACGGAAACATCATCGCCTACCCGAAACCTCAGTTCGGGGTGATTCCGGTGCCGCAGCGCAAGGAGGTGAATGATCCGCGGGGGCAGGTGGAGCGGACGACGCAGATGTTACAGGTGGAGAATGCGCGGCAGATGGCGGATTTGCAGGCGTTGGAGGCGGAGATCGCGCAGCGGGGCGAGGGGCATCGGCCGTGGAAACAGTTGGGCATGGGCATGACGCTGGGGGACAAGCGGAAGGAGCTGGAGGACAAGATGGAGGCGACCCGGCGGCAGCTTGAGGGTTTGCGCGGGGTGCGGGGAACGGGTGGGCGCGCGACGCCAGCGGCCAGTCCGGCGGCGCCAGCACCGCAGGCGGCCCCGCCAGCGCGGCGGCCGGCGGAAGGCCGGATTATGATGATGAATCCCGAGGGAGAAATGGTGACGGCCCCCGAGGCGTCGGCGGATGAGTTGGTGAGCAAATACGGCTACAAAAGGATCAACTGATGCCAGCACCCGCAGGTATTGATGTTCGGCCCGCCAGTCGGGAAGAGGTGGAGCAGTTCTACGGTGTGGTCCGTGAGCCGGCGTCGTTTCTCAAGCCGGCGTTTGAGACGGAGGAGGCGCCGCAGCCGTTCGGGCGGGCGGAGTTTCAGGACGTGGCGCCGCCGGCGGTGCCGAAGATGGGACCGCGGACGACGCCGGGGCCGGGAGTGTTTGCCCAGGCGGTGAAGCAGTTTCGGGAGGGTTTGTCGCCGTTGGTCGGTCCGACGGAGGAGCAGAGGGTGCGGGAGGGAGCGCCGGTGTTCGAGGGCAACCGGATCACGGGTTACGAATACAAGCCGGCGGGAAGCAAGGCGGACAAGGAGGGGTTCTTGTTTGCCTCGCCGGTGGAGTGGCAGGGGTGGACGGGCGCCCAGGTGCAGGCGTTGCAACCGCGGACGGATGGCGTGGTGGGTGAGCCGTCGGTGGGCGCGCAGATGGTGGCGGGGACGAGTCAGGGTGTGGCGGGGGCGTTGAAGGGGGTGGCGAATCCGGCGGCGGTGTTGCTGGGGTTGACGAGTGCGGCGGCGCCGTTGCTGGGGCGGGCGGTGGCAACGGGGTTTGGCGGGCACATGGCCAGCCAGTTGCCGGACGTGGTGGAGACGTTCGGGCGGGCGGTGGATGCCGGGGATGTGGAGAATGCGACGGCGGCACTGGTGGGTGGCGGGCTGACGAGCTATTTCGCGGCCAAGAGTTTCCAGCACGCGCTCAAGCCGGGCATGGCGCAGGAAAGCCCGATGCTGGCGCGGTTGTTGTCGCGGCGGGTGGAGGAGGAGTATTCGCCGACGCAGTTGCGGGAGATTTACGGGAAGGTGCTGCGGAGCGAGGCGTCGCCGGCGGAGATGGAGCTGGTGCGGTTTATGAACGCGCAGGGTGCCACGGCGGGCGCGTTGAAGCGGGGGGCGACGGTGACGGAGACATCGAGCCGGGTGACGGACCCGGAGTGGATGAAGTATTGGGGGTTGTCGGACAAGCCGGGGAAATCGGTGCAGGTGGGGGGTGAAGCGCAGCCGCGGCCGGTGGTGCCGGAGCCGGAGCCGATCAGTTCAGCGGAAGCGGCCGGGGTGGCGCCGTTGGGGACGGGGAGATTGTTGGGGGAAGGTGAAGGGCAAAGGGCAAAGGGCAAAAGTGAGAGCGTGGCGGAACCGGTGCCGGCGGAGGTGAAGCCGACGATCACGCCGGAAGCGGCGAAGCTGGGGGTGGAGCCGGTCGAGCCGACGGTTAACCCGGAGGCGGTGACGAGTGCGGCGCGGGGGTTGGCGGGGTTGGAGGCGGCGCAGGCGGGACGGTTTGGACGGGGAATGCCGGCTGCGTTGCCGGAGGAGCCGGTGGCGCCCGCGGAGTTTGCGGTGGGGGAAGGGACGGCGGAGCAGTTGCGGGCGGCGCGGGAGCGGGATGAGGCGGAGTTTGCCCGTGAATTGAAGGATGTGGTGGATGTGGCGCCGGGGGTGGCAGCGTCGGAGTGGTTGTTGCAGGTGCCACGAAGCCCGAAGCCGTTGGAGGTGCAGCGAAGGGTAATCAACCGTTTGCTGGATCGGGCGGAGGAAATAGAGCGGTGGAATGACGATCCCGAGACGCCGAGGGTGATGATGAAGCCGCCGATGAACTGGCAGGTTCGCAAGCGGCTGGAGGCTCGGTTGAAGCAGATTGAGGAGGAGATGCTGGTTAAGGCGATGAGGGGCGATGGTGTCTCGCCGGAGCCGGTCGAGCAACCGTATGAACCCAAGGAAGGTGATTGGGTGGAGTATGTTGATAGTTACGGTCAGGAGCGAACCGGAAAGATAGAAACGATCTGGAAGGTTGGTAACTTTATACCTGGCACCGGAGCCACGGCGCCGCGGTTGGATTTTTCAATGGTGGACGGGGCTGGCAATCCGCTGGCGAGTCCGAAGCCTGGCAGTCCGATGAGGAGGTTGACGAGGGATATTGCCTTTGTGACTCCGCGAGAGAAGATTGGAAATAATCAACCCAGCGCACAAGATGCTAACAAGAGAACAACAAGTAAGGGCGGTGGTGAACCACCTGCAAAGCCAGAACCCCCGGCGGCTGGCGCAGTTGGTGGCCAACCCGGAGCAGTTTCGCCGGGAAATGGACAGCCGAACGTGGGAGTATCTGCGGGCGGTCAGGGAAATGCGGCGGGCGGACCCAAACCGCGACCCGGTGGAAATGGACGAGGTGGCGATCAACCAGGTGCTGTGCCCGGAGGAGGCGCGCCCGCCGGAGGAACCGGCGGCGGCGGTGGCGGGGGCGGAGGCGGCGGCGGAAAGGTATCTGGAACAGAACCCGGATTACAGCCAGCCAGCGGGCCACCTGCCGATCCGTTAGCGGTCAACCATCGGCTCGACGCGGACCCGGTGCCGACGGGGCCGAAGGCGCGCATGGACGCCAACGTGTCGGCCATCCGGCTGGCCAAGCAGTTGGAGGCCGAGAAGCGGCACGCGACGGCGGCGGAGAAAGCGGTGTTGTCACGGTTCAATGGGTGGGGCGCGTTCAAGGAGGTGTTCAATGAGCAGAAGGCGGCGCGGCGCCATGCGTGGCCGGACTGGGAGAAGGCTTACGGCAAATACTACGACGGTTTGAAGGGGTTGCTCACGGAACAGGAGTTCCGGGAGGCAGCGGCGGCCAGCTTGTTCAGTCATTACACGTCGCCCGAGGTGATCCAGCAAATGTGGAAGCTGGTGGAGCGGTTGGGTTTCAAGGGTGGCCGGGTGCTGGAGCCGAGTGCAGGCAAGGGGGATTTCATTGGCTGGCAGCCGGCGGGCATGGCGGGGCGGACGCGGTGGACGGCGGTGGAGTTGGACCCGGTGACGGGTCTGATACTAAGCAAGCTGTATGCGGGCAGTGATGTGCGGGTGGAGGGCTTTGAGAAGGCGCGGATTCCCAACAACTCGCAGGACCTGGTGCTGACGAATGTGCCGTTTAACAAGACGGGACCGGGGGCGGAGTATCCGACTCTGAATCTACACAACTACTTTATCGCGCGGGCGCTGGACAAGGCCAAGCCGGGCGGGTTGGTGGTGGTGATTTCGTCGAATTCGACGCTGGACAACAACCGGGGACAGCGGGAGTTGCTGGCGGGCAAGGGACAGTTGGTGGGTGCGATCCGGTTGCCCAACACGGCGTTCAAGGGGAATGCCGGGACGGAGGTGGTGACGGACATCATTGTGCTGCGGAAGCCCGACGCCACGCCGTTTACGGGTGAGCCGTTTGAAGCGGTGCGGGCGGTGCCCGGACTGGAGGGGGTGGAGGTAAACGAGTATTTCTTAAAGCATCCCGAGATGGTGTTGGGGAAGCATTCAACCGAGGGGGGCATGTATCGGGAGAACTCCTACACGGTAAAGCCAAGCGGGAAGCTGGAGGAGCAGTTGCCGGCAGCCATCGCGCGGATGCCCAAGGACATATTGCGGGAGCCGGCCAAGGTGGTGGAGGAGTATGCGGCGGCGGGAGAGAAGGCGGAGAAGGGGCAAAAGGAGTTTTCCTACCAGGTGGGTCGGGATGGGCAGGTGTATCAAGTGCGTGAGGGGGCGATGGTGCGGGCGGACTGGGCCGGGGACCGGGATGCCGGACGGAAGATCGAGGTGGCGCGGCGGTGGGTCAAGCTGCGTGATGCCTTGATGGAGCTGGTAAACGCGGAAACATCCGTGGGAACGGATGAGGGCAAGGTGGAGGAGTTGCGGCGGAAGCTGAACGCGGCATACGACGGGTATGTGGAGGCGCCGCTGGGCAAGGGCGGGACCATTGGCGCCTTGAATCGGCGGATGGCTCCGGCGCGGTTCATGGATGACGATCCCGAGTATGCCGCGGTGCTGGCGCTGGAGGATGTCGAGGAGATGCCGGACCCGTCGCGGCCGGGCAAGGTATTGGAAACCTTCAAGAAGGCGCCGATCTTCCGGGCGCGGCAGTCGGTGCCGACCCAACCGCCAGCTTCGGCGGCAAGCGTGGGGGATGCGTTGGGGCTGTCGATGGCGTGGCGGGGGAAGCCGGATGTGGATTACATGGCGGGGTTGGTGGGGCGAAGCAAGGAAGCGGTGGAGTCGGAGCTGCTGGCGGCCGGGACAGTGTTCAAGAATCCAACCACGGGTTTGTTGGAAACCCCGAGCATGTATCTGACGGGAAACGTGCGGGTGAAGTTGTATGACGCCCTGGCGGCGGCCAAGGATGATCCGGCGGGGTATAAGAGGAACGTGGAGGAGTTGAAGAAGGTGCAGCCGGAGCGGATCGGGTTTGACCAGATTCGGATGCCGTTTGGCGCGCGGTGGGTGGCGCCGGAGATTTACAGCCGGTTTCTGGCGCGGCTGCTGGATGTGCCGGTCACGGTATCGTATCTGGCCAAGGCCAACAAGCTGGTGCTGGATTACAACCGGTTTCATCATTCCGCCAAGAACACGGTGGATTTTGCGGGCGGCGGGATGGCGGGGATGGCGATTGCGGATGTCGCAATCAACCTGGGCGAGCCGACGGTGTATGCGGAAGACCCGGACGGGAAGCGGGTGGTGGACCAACCCAAAACGGCGGCGGCGCGGGCGGTGGCAAAGCGAATCCGGGATGAGTTCGAGGTGTTTGTGCGGACGGCGCAGGAGAGCTTCGAGCATCGGGTGTTTGATGAAGGTGCGGCGGAGTGGGTGACGAAACCATCCCCGCTGGCAAAGGTGTTGGAGGATCAGTTCAACGACGCCTTCAACGGGCATGTGGTGCCGACTTATGATGGCAGCTTTCTGACTCTGCCGGGGTTGAGTGCGAGCGTGCGGCGGACGCCGCACATGCTGGCGGGCGTATTGCGGGCAATCCAGGACGGGAGCGTGGTGTTCGCGCACGGCGTCGGCACGGGCAAGACGTTTCTCCAGATTGTGACAGCAATGGAGTTAAAGCGGTTGGGCCTGGCCAACAAGCCGATGTTGGTGGTGAAGCCGGCGACCGTGGAGCAGTTTGCCGCGGCGTTCCGGCGGGCGTATCCGGGGGCGAAGCTATTGGTGCCGACTCCGAAAGACTTCTCGGCGGACCGCCGGCAGAAGTTGCTCGCGCGGGTGGCAACGGGGAACTGGGACGCGGTGATTTTGACGCACGACCAGTTTACGTTGACGCGGAACGATCCGCAGGCGGTGGCGGATTACTTGAACGCGCAGATTGAGGAACTGCGGCAGGTGCTCGCCGCGGAACGTGCCCGTTCGGGCAAGGGTGCGGGGGCGGTGCGGGACATCGAGAACGCAATCCGGGCGCTGGAGAAGAAGCGGGACAAGATTTTGGGGAAACTGGACAAGCGGCAGGACAACGCGCTGTATTGGGAGCAGTTGGGGGTGGATGCCCTGTTTGTGGATGAAGCGCACAACTTCAAGAAGCTGCCGCTGGTTACGCGGATGCAGCGGGTAAAAGGGATACCCAACGATTCGTCACAGCGGGCGGTCAACTTGCTCATCAAATTACGGGATGTGCAGGACCGGACGGGCGGGCGCAATGTGTTTCTGGCGACCGGCACACCGGTATCGAACACGATGGCGGAGTTGTGGGTGATGCTGCACATGGCGTCGCCGCACATACTCAAGCAGTATGGGGTGGAGAATTTCGACGAGTTTGCCACGGCCTTCGGCACCACGGTTGAGGAGTTTAATATCAATGCCTTTGGCAAGTTCAAGCGCACTACGCGATTCTCGAAGTTTATCAACGGGCCGTCGTTGGTGAAGATGGTGCGGCAGGTGATGGACGTGCGGATGGGGAGCCGGGAGATGGGGCTGGATGTGCCGGATGTGGTCGGGGGCGGTCCCAAACCGGTAATTGTGAAGCAGTGGCCGGCCTACCGACAGGCGGCGGATTTCATCGGGCAGATCGAGGGGGCTTACAACGCGCTGCAAGGCAAGGCGAAACGGGAGTATTCGTGGGTGGTCATCAATGCGATGCAATATGGCATCGCGGCGGCACTGGACCCGCGGCTGGTGCTGCCGGGGGTGGCGGATGATCCCAACAGCAAGGTGAACCAGATGGTGCGGAACGTGATCGAGGAGTATCACGCCGGCGCGGGGCGGAAGGCGACGCAACTGGTGTTTGCAGACCGGTTTCGTTCGATGAACTCGGAGAAGTTGCAGGCGTTCGTGGGGGGTCGAGAAATCAAGATGGATTTGGCGGACGAGGAGGTGGAGGACGCAGCGGACGAGGAGGCCGAGGTGGAGGCTCCAGCGCGGTTCAACATTTATCACGACATCAAGGCCAAGCTGGTGGCGGCCGGCATTCCCGCGGGGGAGATTGTAATTGCCAACGAGGTCAAGGAAGGGGATGCCCGGTTCAAGATGCAGGAGGATTTCCGGGCGGGCACGATACGGGTGTTGCTGGGAAGCACGGAGAAGATGGGGGAAGGTGTCAATCTTCAGGACCGGCTGTTTGTGGTTCATCACATGGACCCGCCCGGTCAAATGACTCCCGCCAAGATGGAGCAGCGGAATGGCCGCATCATCCGGCAGGGAAACATGCACGCCCCAAAGCAGTTGGGAATGCCAGTGAAGATTTACAACTACGCCACCGAGATGTCGATGGACACGGCGTTGTATGGGATGCTGGAAAGCAAGCAGAGGTTCATCGAGCAGACGTTGAGCGGCAACGCCACGGGCGTCGAGTGGGACGATCCGGCGGGGGAGGTGTTGTTGAGTTTTGCGGAGATGAAGGCGTTGAGCACCGGGGATACGCGGGTGCTGCGGATGGCCCAGTTGCAGGCCAAGGTGCGGGATTTGCAGGTGGAGCGGGCGGGGTTTCTGTCCGGGTTATCCGAGGCGCGAAATCAACTGCAATCGAACCAGTCTGTCGTGCGCTACAACCAAGGCAAACAGGCGGTGTTACGCAAGCAAATGGAAGCGGCGGCGGTGTTTGGCTCGCCTGACGAATGGAAGATGGTGGTCGGAGGGAAGGAAGTGGTCGGCCAATCAACGATTGTGGCAGCCTTGGAGAAGGTGTTGCAGAAGGTGGGTGCCAAAGTCGTGGCGGCTGAGAAAGACGGTAAACCGATTAACGAATCAATCCGGGCTAACATCAACGGCTGGCCTGGTGTGATTGAGATAACGGCGCTGACGGGCATTGATGCGGAGGGCAAGCAGGAAACCAAACCGCTGTGGGAGTGGTATTTGTTCGCTGAGGAAGCGGATGCGGCAGCGGGGCAAACGGGTGTGGCGGTCTATGACACTAACCGGCTGAGGACGGTCGCGGGCATCGTTGGATCGTTGGAGAAAGTTCCCAAGGAGCTTGCGGACCGGCTGGCGAATAGTGAGTTGTCGAAGAAGCGGGCGCAGGAGCTAATTCCGAAGCTCGAAAGCAAGCTGGGAGGGAAGTGGGACAAGGATGCTGAATTGAAATCGGCAGAGGCGGAACTGACAGCACTGGAAAAGGAATTGGAGGGAGTGAAGGAGGAGATGAAACCCACCGGGGACGTGGCCGCGGCGGGTGAGGATGAATCGGACGGGCCGGTGGAAACCCGCGGCGCGGGCGGCGGGACGATGCGGAGCAAGGGTTTGTATCGGACGGGGGTGGCCAGTGAGTCGGGGGGTGTTCCGGTGGTGTTGGGCGGGATGGCGTATGTTCGCCCGGTCGAAATGCCGGAACTGGTGAAGCTGGCGCGCGGGTTGTCGGGCAAGGTGCCGGCGTTGAAGAAGTTTCCGCGGGCGATGGGGCATTTTGATCCGGCGGCAAAGTTGATCCGGCTGGACCCGCGGATATTCTCGGACTCGACGGCGGCGGCGAAGACGCTGGCGCATGAGGTCGGGCATCTGATCGACTGGCTGCCGGACGAGGTGTTGACGCGGGGGAACATCAAGGGGCGGCTGCATTCGCTGCGGAGTTTCTTGAAGGAGCGGTTCGGGGCGTCCACGGTGACAAACAAGGAGATCCGCAAGGAGTTGCTGGCGGTGACGATGTTCTGGAAGCCTTACGATCCGACCGTGGACCCGGAGAGCTACGTGAAGTATCGGGAGTCGTCGGTGGAGTTGTATGCAGATGCGTTGTCGGTGTTGTTCAACTCGCCGGGGTTGCTGGAGCGGATGGCGCCGAAGTTTTACAAGGAGTTCTGGGAGGCGTTGAACACGAAGCCCGAGGTGCTGCGATCGTTGCTGGGGTTGCAGGACTTTCTCAACAAGGGGAAGGTGGGGGTGCTGGAGGAGCGTCAGGCGGACATCCGCGGGATGTTCCAGAAGGGGGAGGCGATCTTCAAGCAGAAGGCGGATGAGCGGGAGGCGCGGCGGAAGTCGTGGGATGGGACGTGGACGCAGATCAAGCAGCAGTTGGTGGACAAGATGGCGCCGGTGGTGGATCGGCAGAAGATGGCCGAGGCGCGCGGGCGGACGTGGAAGATGGGGGCCGATCCGGCAAGCATCTTTGAGATGTCGGCAATGGTAGAGAACACCAACGCGGTGCTGGTGCGGCGGTTTCACGATCAGGTGGTGCTGCCGATCGAGGAGATGGGCATGACGCTGGATGACCTTGGGGAGTTGATGTTTCTGGAGCGGGTGGTGGCGGGGGACCGGACGACGTTCGCGAATCCGCTGGGGCAGACGCCGGAGACGGCGCGGTTGCAGTTGTTGAATCTGCGGCTGGACCTGGGGATGAACCGGATGCAACGGCTGGCGGATGCGCGGGACAAGTTCACGGAGTTGCGCTGGGAGGCGGTGCTGGAGGGGGTGCGGCTGGGGGTGTATTCGCGCGAGGTGTTTCGCACGATCATCCGGCCCAACAAGGACACGTATGCGGCGTTTGGGGTGCTGGATTACCTGGAGGATTACGTGCCGGCGGGCATCAGGGAGCAGATGGGCACGCTCAAGGAAGTGGCCAATCCGGCGACGGTGACGTTGCTCAAGACGTTGGCGCTGCAAAACCTGAACGCCATCCAGGAGGCGAAGATGGAGACGCGCGATCTGTTGCTGGCGGAGTTTCCCGGCGAGATCGAGCGGGTGGAGGTGGAGCCGGGGCACACGCCGCCGCGGAAGCAGGGTTTCGGGGTGCTCAAGATGTTGGAGGACGGCAAGGCGGTGCATTATTACGTGGACCCCTACATTGCGGAGGCGTTCGAGAAGTGGCATCCGGCGGTGGCCAAGGGGGCGGCGAAGATTTTGACGACGGGGTTCCGGCAGTTCATCTACCCGCTGATGATTACCTACAACCCCGGATTCATGTTGTGGTTGTCGCCGATGCGCGATTTCAAGCGGACGGCGCGTAACCTGCCGATCGTGGCCGGGGCGCGCACGCGGTTGGCGATCAACTACCTGAAGGTGTGGCGGGATGCGGTTCAACGGCTGCGCGGGGTGTCCACGCCGCTGGTGCGGGAGATGGAGGACAATTTTGCCATTGGTATGCCGTGGGACTCGTTTGCCCAGCAGCATCGGTCGGATTTTCTGGCGCGGTTGATGGTGAAATACAAGCTGGTGCCGCAGGATGAGCCGAAGGGGTTTCTGCATTCGCTGGCGTTCAAGCCGGCGCGGGCGGTGCTGGACTGGATCGAGTTTTACGGGACGGCGCTGGATTCGCTGCCCAAGCTGGCGGCGTTCAAGCTGTTGCGGGCGCGGGGGCAGACGCCCGCGGCGGCGGCGGCGTTTGTGCGGAATTATGCGGGCTTGCCGAACACGAAGACGGCAGGGACGAAGGTGACGACGGTGCGGGCGGCGGTGCCGTTCTTCAATGTGTTCGCGCAGGGATTGCGGCGGGACGTGGAGATGGCAAGTCAGCCGTCGTCGCGGTCGGGGTGGTGGTTCAAGTGGGCGAGCACGTCGGGGATGTTCACCTTGATGAAGGTGGCGGCGGCGCTGGGTTTGCTTGGGGAGGCGCTGAAGCGGATGATGGATGGGGTGTCGGAATACGACAAGACGAACTACAACGTGGTGCCGTTGGGCTTGACCTCGGGCGGGGATTTCGGCGGCAAGACGGTGACGCTGCGGGTGCCGATGGATGAGATGGACCGGTTTGCGTCGGCGGCGCTGTATAAGGCGTTGATGGCGACGGGTGGTGAGGCGCGGTCGTTCAATGAGGTGTTCTCGATCGGCAGCGGGGTGGTGCCAAGCTGGAATCCGATGCTGACGATCCCGAAGGCGTGGGCGGAGTTTGCCTCGGGCCAGAACCCGCAGGATACGCACCGGAACCGTCCGATTGTGGGGCGGGATGAATGGAAGGCGGGCGGGGTGTCGGCCTGGTCGGACATGTTTGCGTGGACGCTCGGGCAGTCGGGGGCGTTGAATTTCTTCAAGTATGATCCGAACGCGAACTCGACGGAGGAGCTGGTGGTGTCGGGGGCGCCGGTCATCAATCGCATCCTCAAGGTGTCGGACTACGGGATGAGGGAGCAGCAGATGCGGCTGGAGGCCAAGGATCAATCGCTGGCGGCGGCCGGGCGCCTGGCGTTGCCGGCGGAGGTGAAGGCGATTTACCATGAGTATTGGTCGCTGGAGCGGATCAAGGCGGAGCGGCGGACGCCGCAGCAGGCGGCGCGGTTCGAGGCGTTGAATGCGTGGTATCAGCAGGATTTCCGGCCAATGGATGAGGATGTGAAGCTGGCAGAGGAGGCGGGCCGCAAGGATCAGGCGGCGAGCATCCGGGAAATGATGAGGCGGACGGCGACGGGGTTGCTGCGGAAGTGACGCGGCGGGTGGTGTAGAATCTGGTGGTGGGCGGTGGGTCGAAGGCGCAATGTGTTGCGGGGGAATGGGTTGGGAAGTGGTGACGCTTGACTCGAAATCAGGCTTGGGAGCAATCTCAACGGGGGTTCGAATCCCTCCCCTTCCGCCAATAAAGTTGAAGATTTCCGAATGAAATAGGGGTTGACGCCCCTGAATCGGGTGGTATAAGGAGCGGTATCAGTTGTTGCGCGTGTTGCAATTGTAGCGTCAAAAGTGGTGCAAATTCCGGCGCAACTCCTGATTCGGCAAACCCTGCCCGAGACACACACAAAGACAGGGGTTTCGAGCGGTTCTTGGCACCTGAGCGGTAATCAGGGGACTTGCACCACTCGGCAGAGAGAAAGGCCAGAAGATGAGTGCGAGCAATCTGCTGTTGGTGGGGCGGTGGTATCATCTGCGGGTGATGATCGGGGGGAAGCGGATCACGGAGGCGCTGGGGACGGATCTTAAGCCGGAGGCGCGGCGGCGGGCGGCGGTGAGGATCCGCGAGCTGCGGGACGCGGCGCGGCGGGGGACGTTGGAGGAGTTGCGCGAGGCGGAGCGGGCGCAAGGTCCGGTGGCGAGGATCGGCGAGGTGTTCGAGCGGTTCCTCGGGGCGGTGGTGTTGCCGGTCGGGGCGCGGTCGCGGATGGATTATTGTGCCATGCTCCGGCGGGTGGTGCGGGTGGCGCGTGGCGATGAGGGACTCGAGGTGGATGCCCTAGGATGCGATGTCCTTACGGAGGGCCTGGGGCGGGAGTTTCAGAGGCGTTGGCTGGAGCGGGTGCGGGGGAAGGGCCCGGCGGCGGAGAATTCGGCGCGGGTGTCGGCGAATGCGATGTTGACGCAGGCGCGGTCGGTGTTCAGCAAGCGGGCGATGAGGGCGGGGATTTATCAGGGATTGCACCTGGGCGGCGGGCTGGCGGGTTGGTTGGCGGTGGAGAAAGTGAAGTGTGATCCGGTGCAGAATTACGTGCCGCCGGCGCCGGAGATGTTCGGGG
>JAAOEI010000682.1_pt1 | contig 12894 bp, 7 predicted proteins | sample 7059261 | NCBI WGS metagenome assembly JAAOEI01 (sample SAMN14008812, study PRJNA610033) | viral metagenome | isolation source: viral particles filtered from seawater | place: China: Hangzhou Bay, Yangshan Deep Water Harbour | collected 2017-10-31
CTACAGCAACTTATCAGTATACTAATACTATCCGCGACCAGAACTTGTTTAGTCGCGGCGACATCATTTGGAACTTGACGGAAGACAGTCTACAAGTTTTTGATGGATACAAGTGGCAAACACTATACGCGCCAGACGGAAAAGGCGTGCAAGCCACGGGACAACTGGGAAGTGTGACGGTATCCACGAATGGTGATACAACGGTCCCAATACTATAGTGCCTATAAGAAAAGTAAAAGGAGGCTATAAGTGGGGTAAGTCTGGAAAGGTTTATCCAACAAAAGCCGGAGCACAAAAGCAAGCCCAAGCAGCATACGCTTCGGGCTACAAAGGTTACAAAAACGGAGGACCGGTGGCAGGACAACGAGGAAGAATGGGCGGTGTAGGCAGTTTTCTTAGCACTGTGGCAGGCATGATGCCTGGATTTCCCGTAAACATAGGAAACGCAACAATTAAAGTAGGCGGTATTCCGGGCCAAGCGATTCACGGCATAATAAATTCTAAGAGAGGCGGTCGTAAAACTGGGACAGGTGTGCCCAGTAGACCCGGAGACTATACTTTAAGCGGTTATAATTGGTCTCCAAGCAAAGGCGCCAATCTTTCAGGGAGTGACAATACACGATTTTCAGGAATAATGAATGTAGGTGGCAAAAACAGAGGTAAAGGCGCAGGTGGCAGCTACGGTCAAATGCAAAGAGCCAGAAACAAAGAAACTCGAAGAATGAGAAAGATGATGAAAGATGTGGCCAGAATGATTGATCCACAAACTTACATAGACCAAGGGTTTTCAGAAGAAGCTGCACAAAAACTTGCAGGTGCTTATAGTGAACTATATGGAACACCAAACATGGTAAGAGAGTATTTCTTTTCGCAAAACAAAGGACCATCTAGTGTCTATGGAACAATGGACGAGTTAAGAGCAGCCGGAGTGGATGCAAGACCCAGCATGGCTACAAGCTTTGGTATGCCTAAAAATTGGGAAGAAATTTATAAGTATTTTGAAGAAACCGGCTCTTTTGAAGGCGCACCGCCTCCTCGAGCCGTGTATGATGAATCGACTTTATCTCCTTTAGGAATAAGGTCTTTGCCACCACAAATTGCACAAAACACTAAACCTTATTGGTGGCCAGACAGCTTGCCTTGGCCAGGGGACGGAGACGGATAATATGATGCAATCAGGAATAATGCGTTTATCAGAGGGCGGAACGCCCATAGGCATGTCGCCAAAAATGGCGGCTGATTTTGTTAGCTGGTTTGTAAGCACGTTTGGGAGAGACGCATTGGGGCCTCAGTCCTGGCAAGCGGCTAAACCGTTGTGGTTAAAAGAATCTGGCTATAAAACCTATGGTGATTCCTTAAAAGATTATTTCCCTGAAGCGGATTGGGGCACTTATGTGAATTGGGTAACTTCTGGTCAATGGGGTGATACTACTCCAACGGACACAGACACAGACACAGACGGACCACGGACAGTTTTCCCAGCGGGGAGCGATGTTCCTTCTATTATGGATTACGAAGAAGGCGACATTATAACGGTTGGAGACATTAAGTATATTCTTACAAACAACCTTTGGAAAGAGTATGAAGAACCCCCTGGTAGCGAAACAGAGACAAGTGATACAAGCACACAAACAGGGGACGAGGAAGAAGAAACTGACACAAACCGGGGTGGTCTTTTTGGATTGGGCATTGGACCGTGGCTCTCGGACCTCTTTGGTGTAACAGGAACGGGTGTAGGCAATGTTTTATCCGGTATTTTTGGACAAGGTGGCAACATAAGCGATTTAATAGAGCTTTTCCTTAAAGGCAAAGCGATTAAAGGTGCTTGGGACGCGATTGAATACGAGGTGCCCACCGGACAAGGGGCAGCGATGAGCGATTTTGAAAAAGCAAACCCGCTTACAACCAACATGACACTCGCTGGAATGGGTCCAAACTATTTGCAAAATCAAAAGTACGCCATTCCTGTTGGACAATCAGGCATTCCTGCGGCGACACACACGGTTGGAACGCCTTATGTAGAAGAAGTGCAAGGCGGTGAAATGGGTGGTATTATGAGTGCAAAGGGACACGGAGACATTGTTCCAGCACTTTTGGAACCAAACGAGTTTGTGTTCACTCGTAAAGCGGTTCAAAACATGGGAAATGGAAACGTTAATTTAGGTGCAAAACGCATGTATAAAATTATGAAAGATTTAGAGAGGATGGGCTAATGGTGGATGATCTTTTAAGACTAACACACGGCGGTTCACACACTACAACTACCTCTACTCAAGGACCGGGGTCCACAATTGCTTTTGAGCCGCCTTGGGTTGAACAAATGCGACGAGGGTTCCTCGACAACGCTTGGAAATGGGCAGCGCAACCCACACCTGTTCCAGTTAGGCAGTACGCAGGTTTTGATCCGTTTGAAATGGGTGCAAGAGCACTGACTCCTGGTCTTGGTGGGTTTCAACCCTACCTGCAACAAGCGGGCGGTGCATACGGACAAGGGCTCGGGGCCCTGGGACAAGGTATGCAAGCAGGGTTTGCAGGCGCACAGGCATACGATCCAAGTATGGGTCAGGCTTTCTTTAATCCTTATGAAGATCAAGTGGTGCAAACAGCTTTAGGAGATGTTTACGATCAATATGCACAACAAGACATCGGACAAAGAGCCAGTGCTGTGGGTCAAGGAGCTTTTGGCGGCGGTCGAGGCCGATTGATGGCTGAAGAAAGAGCAAGACAACTGGGCAGAGGCATGACAGAAACAGCAGGTCGGTTGAGACAACAAGGCTTTTCCCAAGCGCAACAACAAGCGCAAAGCGCTTTTCAAAACCAACAACAAAGAATGCAGCAAGCAGGGCAAATGGGTATGCAGGGTGCCGGTTTGTACGGGCAACTTGGATCGGGAATCATGGGCCTCGGACAAACAGGACAAAGTTTGCTGGCCAATCAAATTAATCTATTAAACACTTTGGGTGGACAAGGCAGAGGAATACAAGATGCGATGTACGGTGCTCAATACGATGCAGCCACTGGTTTGGCACAAGAGCCTATACAACGATTGTCCGCATTGGCTAATTTAATTTCAGGAATGCTGCCTAAAACCATGGGCACAGGCATAACAACCAGTTACGGAAATGTAGAGGGACAAGATGTTCTTCTTAGCAAACTGCTTGAAGCTTTAGGAATACAGTAATGAGCTGGTACAAAAGACCAATGTTTAAAGACGCGGTAAACATGCAGATAGGCGGCATGGTGCCGTTGCCTCGTATGCAAACAGGGACAGGTCCAATGGGCATTGCTTCGGTTTCGCCAGAGCTTTTTAGTTCGGCGGAGTTTATGGGTGAACCCTTAAACCAAATGTCCGAAGCAGGTGCAGGTATTCCCGGCGCAGGGTTTTTCCCAGAAGGAAACTTTGGGGCACCTGCGGTAACGGATGCCGGGATTGTGGCGGGATTGGAAGAAATGTCCGTAGAGCCGGAAGTCAAAGAAAACAAACTTGAACTGGCAAAACAACAAGCCATGTCAATCTTTGACCAAAAGTTTGATGAAGTCATGTCTGTTATGCAGGCGCAGATGGCAACCGGTGGAATGCCGATGCAAGACATGGAAATGATTTTGTCTGATGAAATTGAGGTAATGGAAGGACAAGCTGAAGCAACGGTCAAAGAAGCCATGAATTTACCCGAAGAAGTAGACCTTATCCCCGCAGAAGTGGCACAAAGTTATTTAGAAAAGGCACGCATGATAGTCAGCGGGCCAAAACAAGAGCCTTCTATGGACATGCCTATGGACATGGGCGATCAAGCAGTACAGAAAATGGTAATTGGAACAGGACCAACGGGGGTACAGCCAGAGGAAGAAGATCCGTTGTCCATCATTGAAGAAATGCGACAACAGTCTATAGAAAGAGAAGAGGAAAGAAGAAAAAGAGAAGTCGAAGCCATTAGAGGCAGACAGACCGATCTTGATAAAAAAATAAGAGCCGGTGATTTCCGCAATGAGTTTATGACTGATTGGCAAAAGCTTGATGATTTAAAAGAACGTGTTAAAGATGTTGCGGAAAGAAAAGCGAGTTATGAGTCTCCTATTTCGCCAGCACTTTCTACAATGGGAGGCAAGTATTTGTCCGCCATGAAGATGATACCAGAAAGGGCAGGCCTTGCCGGAGACGAAGCCGTTCTTAAATATGAAATAGAAATTGAAAAACTAAAACAAGCCGAACAACAAGCACTGCTTCAAGGCGATGCCGCCATGTTGCGAGAAGTTTATAAACAAGGACAAAAGATAGAAGACCAACTGTCCAATACATTGATGCAAAACATTGGTGATATTGAAAGGCAAGCGATTACAGAAACCGGAGACATTCTGACCAAACAGATCGGGGACCAGAAAGGCACACCCAGCCGCGAAGACGAAAAATATTATTTGAGCATACTGAACGACCCTTCAAAAAAAGGAACCGTTGAGTATGGCAGGGCATTACAACAAATGGGTGTAACGGAAGCAGTTGTTGAAGGAGCGAAGAACGGAGCGAAGAACGCTATTAATCTTTGGACCGAATTAGGGGCGCCGGACACAGGGGACGTTCTTGCGGAGTCAATGGATGTTTCAGCGAGAAAAGTCTTTTTCAGGGAAGAGTATCCTAGTTTTTATAGTTGGTTGAAAACACAGGGAATAGGAGAAATCTTTCCGGACAATTCCGGATATTTTGCGTATTTGTTTTTGCAACACGGAATAAGCCAGCAAATGGATTTTCAACAAGGTTCTCAGCAACAAGGCCCCGCTTTTGATATAGATGCGCAGGATGTCCCCGATGACGTTATAATGGAAAGAATTGAAAACGGAACGTATGCGTCGGGTCAAGTTCTTTTACTGGGCGAAGAACCTGATGGGTCGTTAATTACCCGCGTTGTTCCGTAGAGAACCACAATGGCTCCTTTAACTGAAGAGCAGAAAAGAGATTTTGAGGAGGCTTTTGCTCAAAGAAGTCAATCTCGTCCTCCAGAAACTCTTGTTCCCCAACTTGACCCGGAAACCGTTGTCCCCGAACCCGAAGAAGATTCTTTCGATGCTCGAGACGAGCGGAAACAATCGTGGCGAAGCATGGTTGGAGCCACACTCAGAGAACGCGAAATGTTTGATGAGGGCATTAACCGAACGTCTCTTCAAGAACAAAAAGAGTTGATACGTCCCGCATTTGAGGGCGTCGGTCCACAGATTGGGCAAATATATAAAAATGCGTACAGTGCCCTACAACTAAGTGTTTTAGAAAATTCGCGTTTTGGTTTGGTTTCGCCCAGTGGTACATACATTGGCCCTAAAACAGACGAAGAGCGAGAAGAATGGAACAAAGAAATTGATGCTGTTTCTGTAGAGTTGATTGACCGAATGGATGAAGGCATTAACCGGGTTGAAGAGTTGGGTCCGGAAGAAGAGCTAAATACGTTTCAAGAAAGTCTTAGAACTTCTATGCTAAGTCTTGGCACGATGGGCCCGCTTACAATCTCCTCTTTAATTACAAGAAGACCAGAACCAATGGTTGTTGGTCTTTCTGCGCTTACCGCCGGAGACAGTTACACAAGTGGAAGAGTCGACGGTTTGTCCCACAGAGACGCCACTAAATATGGTGCATTTGACGGGTTTGTTGAAGGCATAACCGAAATACTTCCTGCTAAATTCTTTTTAAAATTGTTTCCCGGTGCCAAAGACGCGACTGGAAGTTTTTCTAAAAAAGCGCTCTTGTTTCTTTTTTCCGAAATAGGGGGAGAGCAAGCAGCCACATATTTACAAAATCTTAACGCAGAAAATTTTGATCTAAATAAAGAGTTGTTGATGATTGAAGATGCGTACAGTTCAGGGCAGATAGATGGCGAGAAATACGAAGAACTAAAAAAAGAGTTGGTGATTAAACGCCATACGGTAACTTTGTTTGCAACCGTTATAACTGGTGGTCTTCAGACGGGCGTCGCTCAACTTGCTAACGCCAACTTCACCGAAGACCAAATAAAAGAAATGATTACACCCAAAACAGTGGGTTATCAAATGTTGACTCCGGAAGAACAGAACCAGGCACAACAAGAGTACCTTGATTGGCAGGAAAAAATGGAGGCTGCAAAAAGGTCGGACCAAGAAAAAGTTGCTTTGGGTTTGGCGCAAACAGGCACTGCGCAATCGGAAGCCGTTCAAACATTAAACGAACTTGAAAAGGAAAAACAAGATGTTTTAAAAGACCCTGATCTTAAAAAAGACACCAAAAAACTAAGGGCTGCTGTTGAAAAAATGGATGAAGCTATTTCTAAACAACAAGAAAAAGTTGATCGTATTGAGAAAACGCGGCTAGAGTTTGAAAAGATTGATGGACGGTTAAAGCGTTTAAGAGAGATTCAAGAAGAACTTGAGTATGCTGAAGACGCACAAATAGTTTCGGAACTGGAACAAGAGCAGAGCGTGCTCTTATCGGAAATCAAGATGGAAGGACCAAAAACTGCGGCGCAACAACCAGGCCCGGTTGAGTACACGCCTTTTGAAATTGAAGAAGGTGTGATTGGCTTGGAGAACACTCCGGAAGCACAGAACATGAAAGGCAAAACAGGGTTTTTCAATTCTACTGTGCAAAAATTGTATGACGATCTTATAGAACCGAGGACAGCGAATCGGATTGTTACTGCTTACAACACAATACGGCAAAAGATGGCGGATTCAGGATACACGTCAAAAGGAGTAGTAGACAAAAAAGCTCCTTTATTGCTTAAAGAAATGCAAAAAGACCTTCGACGATTGTTGCGACAGTCTAAAAGTCTTTTAAATAAAGAGTTGGACAACAGCCGTTTAAAAAACAAATTGGCAGACGGCACGATAGAAGAGACAGAGTACAATCAAAAAGTGTTAAAAAATAATCAGGCAATAGCTGAAGCTAATGCAAACATCGACAAGATCATTGAGCGTGCCCAAGAACCCATAATCCCTATGCGGGACCGTGTTGAAGACACAAGCAATCCGTATGGAGAGAAAAGTCGTTTCTTTGCACCTAAAACTCTTTGGAAAACACTTAGAGAAAAAGTAATTCCCTCTGAGCTCAATAACTTTGTCACATATACACCTGCTTTGGACAACGAAAAAATCAGGGCTTCTCAACAAGAGGAACAGGAAGGTTCTCCGCAGCCTCAACTGGTTTCTTTTGAGGAACTCCCCGAAGACGCCAGAATTTCCTTGTATTTTTATGAGGCTTCAGGAGGCACATTAAATCCTTTGATGGATCCAATAACAGGAAAACCGTTTTATGCAATGTACGATGGCTTTGAGTTTGTTAATCCTCTTTCCGGAAAAGTAAACGTCCTTACCGGGCAACACGCCCTTGACAAAAATCTTTTGCCTTCCATTGAAATGGACGGTAAAACATATCAAGCGATGTGGGAGCCAGGCACAAATTCCGCTGCTATTGTAAGTCTTTCCAGTGATCCCGCAGCAAATCCTAACAACCTAACCGCGCTTCCAAAAACTTTGTCTAAAGAAGACAGAGACGAGTGGATAGCAAGTTATTATCACCGCCACAGAAGTTTTCTTACTCCTGCTGGAGTGCGTCCAACGACTTTGGCGGAACTACAAAGTGGGCCCGGCGGACCTATAGCTAAAGCAAAACTGTCTATGAGGCAGATTACTCGGATGTTTAAGGACTTTGTTGTTCTTCAAGAAGAGTTGTCAAAAGATATTGAAAACGGGGTTATAAAAATAAAAGATGAAGTAAATGATCCAAGTATTTTGTTTCAAGGCGAAGACGACGTTTTTCTTGATCCACAAGCTACTATGGACCGGTTTAAACAGCTTATTGCTAAGTCTTTTAGAGGCGATAAACAAGCGCAAGCGCAATTGGGTGCATTGGGACAAACTGAACTGCTTGAAAAAATTGTTGCCGGCAGAAAAAGAATCACTAACAACTCAAAGCGAATCATCGAACTGGTTAAACTTATGGATCCAGAGGGCACTTTTTACACCAAAGAAAAAGTGCAGCAACTTGAAGATTCCGTAGAACGTTACATGGGAAGGATTTTTGGTGCTTATGTATTCCCTGATTGGAAGGCCCCAAACAGAAAATTCGCCTCTCCGGAAGAAAAAGCCCAGCACAAGGCTGCGGTTGAACAGTTAGCGGGAATTTATGTGGACCAAACTGGAAAATCGCCCGAAGAAATGAGAAAGCTGGCTGAAAGCGACTTGGACAAGTTATACAAAGGAACGGAACAACAGCGCACAGAAGTTTTTGTGAGAATGTTTGAAATCCCGCCCGGAGACACAGGCACGATAAGTCCTGCTTATCTGGCAACGGATACGGGCCAAACAAAATTCATAGCGCCGCAACTCAAGCAAAAACGAACAGACATTCCTAAAGAAGTAAGGAAAGCTTTGGGTGAGCTTGACGAGCCTTGGGCAATGGCTCAAATGACGGCGTACAAACAAGAACAGTTTATTGCGATGACGGAATATTTGTTTGATGTGGCAAGAATAGGCAACACACCAGCGACTCGTTTTCTCTCTCGTAAACCCGAGGGAAGATACAGCACAGAAATTGTTATCCCTGGTGATGTAATTAGTCCTCTTAACGGATACTACACCACTCCCGAAATGGCCAGAGCCATTAAAAAAGGCGCGGGATATGGTCCTATAAGTCGTTATTTTGAAGGCACAGACTGGTTTGCAAACCAGCCGGCAAGAGAAACGTACTTAGCTGCTCAAGCCATGACCGGTTGGATTTCTCTTGCTTACTTAACTCTTTCTATTAAAACACAAAGCAGGAACTTCCAAAGCGCGATGTTGTTCCCTTTAATGTCTGGTAATTGGGAAGCCTACAACCACCCAAAAGAAGCTGCCGCCTACATTAAAGAAAAAATTTCTGGTATGACGCAAAAAGAAATGGACTTTATTGTTGGAGAAGGAGTTACGCAATCAAGTGTAAACATTGGAGAAAGAAGAGCTTTGTTTGACAAAATGCAAGAATCAACCGATTGGGGAGAATTTTTTGCTGCGGTTGAAGAAGCGGAAGGAAAAAAGGTTGGTTGGAGACAGCCGGTGAAAAAAGGCAAGCGGCTGCTTAGAAAATTCTTGTCTGGGGCAGAAGAAACTTATGTCGCCGCGGACGATATTCCAAAAATAATGAATTTTTTGGGAGAAGTCGATTCGGGATACAAAATATTTGCTCCTCGAGGTATTGAAAACTTAACCGAGCAACAAATCGAAGACCGGATTGATATGATCTCTGAACTGATGGTTCAGATGGGAGGCCGAAAAATTTCGCGTTCTGAAAGCACTCCCGCTGAAAATTTAGATTTGGCAATTAAAAAAAGAGCAGCGTTTCTTACACGAAGAAACATACCAAATTACAACAGGCTACCAAACTTGGTTGATATGTTAAGGCTTGCTTTTATGTCAAACTTTGCTGGGTTTCCCACCGCAATTGCTGTTGCCGAAGCAAACATTTTAAAAACCATGATGGTAGAGGGCAACCTAGCGTTGTCTAAGGATCCTGCTGTAACTCGTGGGTTAAAAGGCCGTTTAGGAAAAAGAGCCGCTATGCGTGGTGTATCAAACATCGGTTGGGCGGCTCGTGGGGCTGCCTCAACCACTCTTATGAATGCTTGGTATGCGGCAAAAAACGCTTCTGCTGTTGGGATTCCTCCTGCGGTAGCCGTATTATTGTTCCCTGATGCTTTGGCTTCTTTTGTGTCCCCTTGGGCCGCGAACCACGAATTTCTGGTTGTTTCCGATGCAGACGAAGAAGGGGTGTTCTACGTTGTAGACGTTTCTTATACAGACGGCTATACGATGGTCTCGGGTCCCGGAAGGCTGATGCTAAAATATCTCACCGCTAGGGTGTTTATGGGCCCAGAAGCAGCAAGCCAGGTTTGGGATATTTTTGTGCGTTCTATGGTTGATCTTAGAGGCACGTATTTTGACCAAAAAATAATGCTTGGTATTTTGCAAGAACTAAGGACCGGGCGGGACAATGAAACAAACGCCTTCTTGTGGAACCCTCAATTAGAAGGATGGCAAAAAACCAAAGCTAAATTTGACCATGCGGTGGCGGAGCTTGCTCCTAAAGCTGTGCATGAAGGCATAGACTTGACAAAATCTATTTTTCTTAAAGGAGAAGATGCTTTAGACAAAAATGACCTAGAACGCTCTGTCCTTAAATCTTTTCCACAAGCAATTGGGTGGAAAGGCATGCCTATGAACGCGCAAGAGATTATGTCCAGTTTTAAAGTTTCTGAGTTTAATAGAGCTTTTCAACAAAGCGAGAACTTTGCAAAAAACGTTTTTCGTAAAGCTGAAGGTGGTGCGTTGGGTTACGACGACATGCCAGCAATGGTTGAGGCTTACGATGAGTTGCAACGACAACACCTCAAGCATGTAAGAAAATTTCGTTATGAGCTCCATTGGAAAGCGCCTTTGTTAAGTGGAAAGTCTCCTCAAGAAATTATCGGTTACATACAAAGTTCCGAGCGTGACGAAACCATCCGTGTAATAGACCGCAAAAACGTTTTTACAGACAGGAAGAAAAAACCTTTGTATGAACCTACGGACATAAATAACTTTGTGAACGCATACGTAGAAAGACTCTTAAAAGCGCAAAAAAAGCAACCGGATGTTTTTACAAACGCAGAAATAAGAAGGCGTGCGCGTTTTTTGGCAAAAAGAATAAAAGAAGAGTCTTATGACAAATGGTCAAAAGAACCTGTTTACTGGACAATAAGAGGAGCAATCGGTGAAAGTAAGGCTAAAAAAGAAAGCCGGCTCAATGATTTTGAAAAAACAGACTTTGAAGAAGCTTTTCGCCTTAGAAAGAAATAAACTGGTCTACTCTGTCGTTCCAAGCGTCCACGGCACGTTCAAATTCTCTGCCTTCTAAAACGAACTCTTGATAAAAGCAGTCTACTGAACACATCATTATCACGCCTTTCTTGATTTCGGTGCCGTGCAGTGCGTTATGTGCTGTCGCATAAGCGGCAAGTTGTTGAAAGTAGTCCCAAACGTAGCGTCTGCTTTTCTTGGGTATGTTGGTTTGTTTAAAATCCATGATGGCTTCTTCGCCTAAGTGTTTCCCGATTACATCAGCGGTGCCTGCGTAGCGGCCAGGATAATACAAAGGCACCTCACAGCCGTACACTTGATCGATGGAAGGAAAGCCTTGGTCCATGATGGTACAAGCCATTTTATATGCTCTTTTCTTTTCGGGTGTCTCTGGGTAATAGTCCCAAATGTCGCCTTCTTTAAGTTGTTGCTCAAGAATTGCGTGCATTTCACTACCGCGAGCCGCAGCTTCGTTTCGTATACGGTCCGCTTCCTCTTGCCCAACTTTCTCAATCCACTTCTTTATGCTGTCTCCGTCTTTGGTTCCAGACAGAATGGTGGTAACAGAAGGCAGGCGCTCTTCGCCGTAAACGTATATGCGTCTTCCGTCCTCTGTTTCTTGAGTCAGGTCTGCGTATTCATACGGTGATTCGTATAAAATTTCGTGTTTCATTTAAGCTACTTGATTTTTTCTCTTGCAGCCATTTCTTTAATGGCTTGTGCAAATACGTTGCTTGTAGGACGCTCGGTTGCTTCACCTATTTTTCTTGCAAGTTCTACAATTTCTTTTCGTATTGCTACACTTTTCCACTTATCAGTATTCATTTTTGCTCCTTATGGGTTTGTCTGATAGATTATAATATAAGTCTCCTAATATATACAACATATATTAGGACATAGAATCGCCCCAGTTTTTTCCAATTTCTGCGTCTACTTTGTTCGGTACTTCGAGTCGAACAGCCTCTTCCATGATCTTTGCAATCGCCTCCACTTCTTTTTTACTGGACACAGAAAAAACAAGCTCGTCGTGTACCTGCAATAAAGGTGTGTAGGACGCATTGTAGCAGTCTAGCATCGCTTTCTTTGTCATGTCTGCGGCTGACCCCTGGATTAGCTTGTTCAACGCCTTATAAACGAAAGCACGCTTGATCTCTCCGTTGTACTCGTGCATTGCTTCTTTGTATTTCATGGGTCGACCGGTGCCGTATTGCTTTGGTTCCCACATATCAAAGTGACAACGCCTGCCTAAAAGTGTTTTTATGTACCCTCGAGTGCTCGCACTTCTCATTACGGTGTCTGCCATCTGCCGGACAAACGGCGCGTAAGTATTAAAACGCATCAAAATGTCGCTCGCTTCTTCAATATCTACACCCAACTGATCTGCAAGCTTGCCTTTGCCCATGCCGTACATAATGCCAAGACCAATTGTCTTAGCCGTCTTACGGTCAATACCTACCAGATCGGCAACCTCTTGGTGAAAGTCTGCTTCTCCGTTAATGTACGCCTCTGCAACTGTGTCCGCCCCGTCATACCTAACGCGGCTCGCAAAATGCGTCAAAATTCTGGGCTCTTGTTGAGAAAAGTCAGCAGAACACCACTTCTGTCCTTCTTCTGGAAGAAACAAAGAACGAATCAAAGGTCCCAACTCTTTGTCTCTGGCCGGAACTTGTTGCAAATTTGGGTTTGACATGGACAAACGACCTGTCACGGTGCCTCCAGTCTCTCCTTTTAACTGTCGAATGTCTGCATGAATACGCCCGTTGTGTGCGTGTTTAATGATCGTGTCTATAAATGTTTTGTGAGCCTTGTTTAGTTCCCGTATACGCATAATCATTTGTGCGACAGGGTGTTTTTGGTTTGCTAAAAACGCTTTGGTAAAGCTTGGCGAACCTTTTGCTGTGTGGTTGTACGGAATTTCGCACGCATCAAACACTTGAGCCACAGAGTTTGCTGCCCAAACACGCACGTCTTTTACACCGGAAACAGCTTGAACCTCTTTTAGTGTTTTCTTTTCCTGCGCTATGAGTTGTTTTTTAAGTTGTTCTGCTCTGTCAAGATCAACCCGTA
>JAAOEI010000683.1_pt1 | contig 12880 bp, 15 predicted proteins | sample 7059261 | NCBI WGS metagenome assembly JAAOEI01 (sample SAMN14008812, study PRJNA610033) | viral metagenome | isolation source: viral particles filtered from seawater | place: China: Hangzhou Bay, Yangshan Deep Water Harbour | collected 2017-10-31
GCCACTATTTGAAGGAAATGAAGCAACCTTATTCCAAGATCGACGAACTGTGAAAGTGCTTCTTGACAACGTAGATTTGAGTTCTTCTTCGGGGCCCAACCACTTTGGAAAGAAGCTGAAGACCAGATTAGACACGATGGGGCACATCTGCTCTACTAGTATAGGTGATCCAGATGTGCAGTTATCTTTTATCGAAACTCGTATGATGTCTCCACGCGCGCCTCTGGCGATAAGGATGGACGGCATATATTTCGATCCGGAGCAGGGTTATAAACAGAAAAATGCTAATATTTTGCGTTCGTATAACATGGCCTCTGGGATAGTGTTTCAATCACAATATTGTAAAGAACTGGCAGAACATTATTTCGGGAAGCATGATAATCCTTGTGTGATATATAACGGCGTCGATGTCTCTAACATACAATCGGTGGCACCCCTACAAGATCCGCTCATTGATAAGTACCAGAATGTTTGGGTGACTGCTGCACGATGGCGTCGCTGGAAACGACTGAAAGAAAATATAGAATATTTTCTACAATTCTCGGGACCTAACGATTGTTTGGTTGTTGCAGGCGACGCTCGCCAAGAAAACATCCAGGTAAAACATGACAGGATATTTTTTGTAGGCAGGCTTGAGGTGCCTGTGCTTTTTTCACTTTATCGGCGCGCCACCTACTTGGTACATCTTGCGAGGTTTGACTCGTGCCCCAATACCGTTATTGACGCACGAGCCGCCGGCTGCAAGGTGATCTGTTCCTCTTTGGCGGGCACAAAAGAGATTGCGGGCCCAGATGCTTTGGTTGTGCACGATGAGCCATGGGATTATAGCCCTGCCAGCACGACTGAGTTACCCCCGATGGATTTTAACAAAATAAGCAAGAATGTATTTGATACCGACATTGACATTGGCACAACTGCGGAAAAGTATGAAAGTTTTTTGTCGACCATGATAGAATAAGCTCTATGAAAGGGAATTACCACATTAAAGAGGGCTATATTAGTCGGGAGAAGGAGGAGTCATGCCCGCAGATTGGAAGGAGGGATGAATTTCAAGACGAAGTATACCTCTTTGCAAAGAAGATCTATACTGCCAACGGCTACTCATCTGTTGCGGATATAGGGTGCGGGTCCGCCTTCAAATTGATGAAATACTTTGGAGAAGAGAACTATACTGGATTAGAGATTGATCCGAACCTTTCACACCTCAGAGAAACTTACCCTGAAGCAGACTTCAGACAGTCTGACTTTTCCAACCCTCCGAAAGACTCCTTCGATATGATTATATGTTCTGACGTTGTTGAGCACTTGCTATATCCAGATGACTTAATGAACTATATTTGTACGATGGGCTTCAAACATCTGGTAATATCCACACCAGATCGCGATATAATTCAAGAAGTTCAAAGATCGATGGGCTGGGAAGTCGCCGAGAATGGACCTCCTCACAACTTGATGCACATACGGGAATGGAATTCCAATGAGTTCATGAGATATGCCAGCGACTTCGTCAATGTGGAAGCGCATATGTTGGCACCAATACAGCGAGAATGCCAAATCCTGATTGCAACACCGCTGAACAGCTAGAACAAAGGAGAGATTTAGATGAGCAACATATATCCAATGCCTGGGGGCTGTGGCTTTAGTGAGAAAGTGTATGAAAGAGTGACTAGTTTATGCAGTCCGTCCCCGCGTAGCGTTTTTGAGTTGGGCTGCGGCAACGGCGGAAACTTGGAGCTATTTTCTTCTGCCGATGTCCGCCTAGGCGTTGATCCTTTCGTGCCAAACATCGAGGAAGCACACGCCCTCGACCGCGCTTCGTATGTTAGACTTGGGAACCATACAGAACTGACTGAGTTAAATACAGACCAGTTTGATCTTGGCTTAACTTGTTCCGTCATCGATCACATTGAGACTTTAGACGAGGTACTTCCGGAGTTCATAAGAGTCTGCCGCGAAATAGTCTTGATAGAACCTTACATAGTTGGGCAAAATAGGCAAGCGCTGATCAGCGAGACGGAAAGATACCGGGATACATGGTATCATGATTATTCCTCGTGGCTTTCTAGGTATCAAGTTGAACAAGGTTCCTCGATACGCTTTTCAATTGATCATTGCCCACTGTATTCGACCAATAGTGGGCCACTGTATCACTCTATACATATCTGTAAGGTGGGGGAGGAATGAGAATACTGTTCATAGCGACCGAGTACATGAATCGTCGTTTGAAGTATATCGAATTGATGAATCACATGGGTCATGAAGTTGTGCTGTTACAACTTCCGAAATTTGACAAGGCTGAGGACGCGCTCTCTTCAGCCGTACAGAAATACAAGCCTGATCTGGTATTTACTAGATTCATTGAGACTTTTGAGGTTAATAGTGAAAGTCGTAAATTAATAAAATCTAAGAATATTCCAATGATGTTGTACGGCACATACCAGCCAAAATATCCCAACGAAAAGTATGATTCTACAATATCGGATATAGATTTCCCGTTTTTGCAAAACAGGGAGCATGTTAATTATTTTTTGAATAAGGGAATTGAGGCTTTTTATATGCCACTGGCGTTCCATCCAGAGCAATACTATGATATGTCACATATGGATGAGGACATTAACATATCTTTTGCCGGCAACGTGAAGCTTCCCGCAGATCCTCAAGTTGAACGTAGAATCAAATATGTTCAGCCTTTAAGGGAATATGGCATCAATGTTTTTGGAGAGCGCTTTACCAGTGTTTTAAGCGACATTCCTGTGCATCCTTACTCCACACATGCGCAGCAAAGAAATATATACGGCCGCTCTAAAATCAACTTAGATATACCTAATGTTTGGGTTAACGATGGTAGAATGCATTTTAAGAATCGGTTTTTTGAGATCCCCGCGACTAATAAGTTTTTATTGGAGCTACGAACTGATGAATTTTTAGATATCTTTGATGAAGATACAATCGGCTATTATGATGACAATATAGAATCTCTCAAAGAGGCGGTTGAAAGGTACCTTAGGGATAAGGATGCCCGAGTTGCCATGGCCGCCAAGAGTCACCAATTGGTTCATGAAAAACACACGTTCAAGCATAGATTTGACGAAATGTTTGAGATATTTGAGAGGGGCGGCGTTTAAACCAGGTGCTAAAAAAGATTGCCCATGTCGTCGGAGCACGACCAAACTTTATGAAATGCGCCCCGGTAATTCATGCGCTGTCACGTGTGACATCCGTGGAACTACAACAGGCGCTCATTCACACTGGACAACATTATGATGAAGTGCTCTCGGGATCCTTCATGAAGACGCTGGGAATGCCAATCCCGGACATCAATTTGAATTCTGGCGCCGAGAAGAGTCCTAGTCTGCAAATTGCAAAAATAATTCAGGAGTTGGATTCCTATTTCTCAAGTAATCATATAGACCTGCTGCTGGTTTATGGAGATATTAATTCGACTGTTGCTGCTGCTCTTGCAGCCAACAAGAGAGGAATAAAGGTTGCTCATGTAGAATCTGGTTTAAGAAGTTTTGATAAGTCTATGCCAGAAGAGGTAAATAGGACTATAGTCGACCGGATTAGCGATATTCATTTTGTGACCGAGATTTCCGGAGTTCGGAATCTTGCCAACGAAGGATACGATGAAGGGGGGGTGTTTTTTGTTGGAAATACCATGATTGATTCTTTGTTCAAATTTGCAAAAGACATTTTTGAAGAAAAGGAAGATTGCATCTTGATGACCTTCCACAGGCCTTCCAATGTTGATAATCTGCAAAATGCTAGAAATATTTTGAATATATGCCATGGCATTGGAGAAAGGATATATTTCCCTATCCATCCTCGAACAAGGAAAAATTTTGAAAGATTTTCGCTACTGACTGAGTTTGAAAAGATAGAAAATCTAGTTCTACTAGATCCAGTCGGTTACACAGATTTCATAAGATTGATGAAGAAAAGCAAAATCGTCATAACTGATTCTGGCGGCATACAAGAGGAAACAACTGCGCTGAAAATACCTTGTATAACCGTGAGGAAGAATACGGAAAGGCCATCGACCATCACCTCTGGTACGAATACGTTAGTGCAGAGGTTTGACCTTGTCTTGAAGACGATTGAGAACATTAATAAAAATGCGAAAAAGGGCGCTGATTATGACCTACCACCCTTGTGGGATGGACAAGCATCTTTTCGCATTGCTTCAAAGATTGAGGAAATTTTGAGAGAAAAGAGATTGTAATCACCGAGGAACAATAAAGGAACTTACCACCATGCATGCAGGACAAAGAATCATCTCCAAGGAGATAGACGGGTTCAATATGATATTGAACTTGGACGACGGGGGTATATCGAGAGCCCTATACCAGGATGGCTATCGGGAGTTAGCTTTTATGCAGATATTGAAAGAGACTGTCAAACCTGGCATGACATGTATCGATTTGGGGGCTAACATAGGCTTTACAACTCTCCCGATGCTAAGGGCTGCCGGGCCCTCCGGGCACGTTCATGCAATAGAGCCAGATCCTAGGAGCTATGCTCTTTTAAGGGCAAACATCGAGCAGAATCAGTATTCGAACTGCGATTTTACACAATGTATCATCTCCAACGAAACAACAGAGAAAACCTTTTGGCTGGCAAATGCTCCAAATTTAAGCAGTGTCCAGAGAACAAAAAATAGCAGTAAAGAGATGAAGATCGACTCTTTTACATTGGAAGATTTTTTGTTGCCCCGCGAATATCCAAACCTTATAAAGATGGATGTGGAAGGTCATGAAGTTAAAATTCTTGAAAGTGGTCTGGAATACTTTACGAAAAATGACGGAACTACTCATATTTTGCTTGAAGTGCACCCACAGTTTTACAATGAGAACAACGATTTTGCTAAAATATTGCAAGAATATATTGATATCGGTTTTAAGCCGAAGTATGTTGTTAGCACCCCGATATATGAACCCGACCTTTTTCGCGCGGCCGGATACGAGCCAACGCATAGAGTCGACACTGATGGGTATCAGAGGGGGATCTACGAAAACATATCTTCAGAAGATTTCATAAGGTTTTCGTGCTATGAGCATGAACAGCCCTTTTTTAGGAACAGTCGCGAAGGTACAAGAGTTGCGACTAAGATAGTCCGTAGTTGCTTGTTCAGTAGGGAGGTCTGACGGAGCTATGACAGACACTAGGACCTTGAAGATAGATATTGCCCCAGGCGACGTTGTGATTGACTGCGGCGCGAACGTCGGAATAGTCACAGATTATTTCCAAAGTAAGGGCGCCACCGTATACGCCTTTGAACCAAACCCATATGCCTATAAGATCTTGAAGCAAAGATTCGCAAACAATCCGAATGTGTTTTGCTTGCAGAAGGGAGTCTCTTCGCCCGCAGTTAGTGGTGTTGGCAAACTATTCCTTCATCACAGGGCGAATGAGGATCAAGTGCACTGGTCGACGGGTTCATCTATGAATCCAGATAAACAGAACGTCGATACATCAAATTCGGTCGATATTGAGGTGATTGATTTGTGCAAATTCATAGAAGACCTAGGTGTGCCTATCAAGGTTCTGAAAATCGATATCGAAGGTATGGAGGTGGAGCTTCTTGATGCTTTTATCGAGAACGACTTGTATACAGTTGTCGAACAGACATACGTGGAAACCCATGAAAAGAAAATACCATCTCTGCACCGCCCTTTGGAGCTAGTAAGGGAGAAGATCCGCGAGAAAGGTATCACAAATATAGATTTGACGTGGAGATAAGATAATAGCCGAACCTCCCTCAAGAGTTCAGAAAGTCTTAAAGTATTGCAATAACAATTTTAGCATTTAAACTCTTTCTCACAAGGTAGTAAAATGAAGTTGAAGCATGTTTGAAGAACTAGAAGAAAAGACTAACATTAGGTTTATATGCAAGGATACTGCGCTGATATCCTATCCTAAAAGTGGCAGGACATGGCTGCGCTTGCAGTTGGCCAAGTTAAATAGAGACAGAGGGTTCCCTCCTAGCGAGTATGAGACGATGCCTGCACTACACTATGATGTGAAAAAGTTTATACATTTTTTTGGGACAGATGTTAATGTAGTTTTTCTACACAGGGATCCTGGTGACGTTGTTGTCTCGCATTTCTACGAATTGGCGAAAGCGAATGGGCTTTCACAATCCACGTCCAGCTTTTCGAGTGGTAGTGAATTTATCAGAGACCCAGAATTTGGCATCAAGAGGATAATTGATTACAATAATGAGTGGTTCTTATCCTTAGAGAGGTTTAAATCGCACACAGTAATCTCTTATGAAGATATGAAGAAAGATGCATCACGGTCCTTGCAAGAACTTTGCGAATATCTTAAAATTGACGCTTCACCTGCTTTGATCACGGATTGTGTTGAGTATTGTACTTTCGAAAATATGAAAAAGATCGACCAAGGCGAAGGCGAAAACTACATCACATATCACAAAGGAAATTTTGGTAAATCTCCTGGTCGCGTCCGCCGCGGCGTCGTGAAGGGCTATGTCGATGATTTGAGTGAGGAAGACCTTAAGTATGTTGAGGAAGCAAAAAGAATGATTTTGGATAGTTTGGAGACAAAATGAGAGCACTTATAACAGGCCATAAGGGTTATATTGGCCGGCATCTAGTTGCGGCCTTAGAGGCCTCCGGTCACGAATTCGTGGGCGTCGATTTGAAAGAGGGGCACGACTTGTGCGATGGGATGCCCGGCTATGTTGATTACTTTGCACCTGAGGTAATTTTCCACTTGGCGGCGATCCCTCGGGTGGCCTATAGTGTGGAGAACCCACTTCACGTTATGAAGAACAATATCGTTTCAACCTCAACCGTGCTGGATTATGCCAAAAGAAGTAACATACCAGTCATTTATAGTTCTTCCTCCTCTGTTATTGGGAACGGCGACGGACCTGCTAGTCCATATGCGCTCTCAAAACAGGTTGGAGAAGTTGAGTCGCTTATGTACAATAAGCTTTATGGCTTGAAAACTGTTGCACTGAGGTACTTCAACGTCTATTCATACGACCAGACTGCCGATAGTGCATATGCAACAGTTGTTTGCAACTGGAAGAAGCACATCCAAAATCCGGAACTTACCCCGTTCATTACGGGCGATGGCAACCAGAGAAGAGACATGACTCACGTAAGCGATATCGTGTCAGCCAACATGTTTTGTGCGGAAAACATCGCAAAAGATGAGTTGTGGGGAGATTGGTACGACGTAGGCTCAGGCGAGAACATTAGCCTTAACGAGTTAAAAGAAATAGTGTTACAATACTTTCCAGGACAATCTTTTGACTATGTGGAAGAACGAAAGGGGGATGTTATGTTAACCCGCGCAGATTTGTCCAAATTCAATCAACATGGGTGGAAGTCACAGATTGACCTTAAGACGGGCCTCAACGACGTTTATTCAAAATTAGCGAAAAAGAGCAACTTCTAAATGCGCAAGAAGCACAACATAGGCATTATTGGGAATGGGTTCGTCGGGTCGGCTGTCGCATATGGCTTTTCACCTCAGTGTGGTTACGATGCTAACGTTCGAATCTATGATAAACAGAAAGATAAATCCAACTGCTCTCTAGACGAGACTGTTAACGCATCTGACTTTATATTCTTATCTGTTCCGACCCCATCCAATGAGGATGGGTCGATCCATCTAGGTATTGTCGACTCCGCTTTGAGGGATATAGAACAGGCTAACGAGAACAGAGATAATGTAGTTTTAATAAGGTCAACAGTTGTGCCCGGGACTACTCGCAAGTTGGCTGAAAAATATCCCCATCTTAATTTAGTATTCAACCCAGAGTTTCTAACGGAGCGCTCCGCGAAGTTCGATTTTATAAATCAGTCAAGATTCATTATTGGCGGTTCATCTCGCGCCTCCCAGACTTGGGCGGTGGCTGCTGTCGCCCGTCTTTTCCGAGACCGCTTTGGGAATTCTACTCCTGTAATACAATGCAGTTATGAGACCGCCGAAATGATAAAATATATGAACAACTGTTTTTTTGCTCTCAAGGTTTCGTTCTTGAATGAGATGAGGCTTCTGGGCGATAAATGTGATGTCGATTGGGACACTGCCGTTGAAGGGTTTGTGAGGGATGGCCGTATTGGTCATTCTCACTTGCAAGTCCCTGGCCCCGATGGAAGATTTGGTTTCGGAGGCTCTTGCTTTCCAAAGGACCTGCGGGCAATAATTCAGTTTGGCGAAGAAAACGAGGTCGACATGAAGACGCTCAAAGCGGCTTGGGAAACAAATCTAGAAGTACGTCCCGAAAGGGATTGGGAAGAACTCAAGGGACGGTCAGTCATCAAGTGAAAAAAAAGGAGAAAGCATGACAACAATAAACGAAATACAATTATCAGATCAGGCCTTAGGGGCTATTATGATGGCACTACAGAAATCGCTACTGGAACAAAGTGACATTGTGCCAACTCTAAAGGAGATGAGGTTTGCGGAGTCTGAGTCGGGCCTCGTCGTAATGAACCCTCCCCTTGTTAAGTTTGGGTATGAGGAGATTAGCGAAGAGACGTCGCAGACTTCCGTGGCGGATACGACGGCTAGCGAATAACAGTTGCCGAAATACACTTATAAATGCCAAAAATGTGAATACATTTTTGATACTTTTCATTCCATTAAAACTACTTTAGAAAATTGTGAAAAGTGCGTGACACAAGAGGTCTTTGGCTCTTTAGAGAGAATTCCTTCAAGCATTCTTGGAATAACAAATAAGTCCAGAGATGGTCAAGTTGTCGATGAGTTTATAAAGACAACCAAAGATGAAATACAACAATACAAGAAAGAGTTGAGAGGAAAAGAGATAGAAAATAATGACTAGTGTTTATATGGCGTATGGATTGTGCTTTATATTGGCGTCGACCTCCATTGTAATGATTTGGTATTGTAAGCAATTAATTGTCAAATATCAGGAGATGGTTGATGATATATCTGAACTTAGGGATAATGCGCTAATATATGCGGAACATCTGAAAACCGTATATGAACTAGAAAGTTATTATGGAGATCCTACACTAACAAATCTGCTTAAGCACACCAGACACATCGAAGGTGTGCTTAAGGACTTCGAGATCTTCAATGCTCTACCTTTTGACGAAAACAGTGAAATAACATATGACAGAAATCAAGATAAAGAAGAAGAGACGCAAAAGAACTACTAACCACTATTTTACAAAAGTTCATGAGCAGGCGATTATTGATTATGTGGCCACCGAGGACATAGAGGTTCGTGAGCAGTTGTATCGTGAATATATAGGGCCTGCCTTCGACGAGTTGGTGGATAAGATTGTGTATACATACAAATTCACAACTCTGCCAAATATTGATTCGCTAAGAGATGATTGCAAGGTTTGGCTTACAACTATTTTGGATAAATACGATCCGAACAAGGGGTCGAAAGCATTTTCATATTTTAGTGTAGTCACCAAGAACTGGTTCATTCACAAGGTCAAGAAAAACTCCACTCAAGTTAAGAGAGAGGTATATTACGATGATCTCAATAAAGAGTTGGAATCAAAGTATGTCATGACAGACGAATCATATATCAAATCCCGCGAAAATGGTGAATTTTGGAAATTCCTTTACGAAGAGATAAACTCGTGGAACTCAAATAGCATGAAGACCAATGAGGAAAAGGTATACAAGGCAGTTATGGTTCTCTTCGAGAGTACCAATGATATTGAAATTTTTAATAAAAAAGCTATTTACCTTTACATAAGAGAACTAACTGGCCTCAACACAAAACAAGTTGTCAATAACTTAAATAAAATGAGGAGTAGATATAAAACATGGAAGATGAGATGGAACAAGGGGGAAATTTAGGCACGCTTGAAAAACACCTCTCTGAAGCAGTAGATAACATCAACAAAGACCGCGCAGTCACAAATTCTTTGCTAGCGGACGTGATGGTTCTTTTGAAGAAGAACGAAATGAATCATAAAGAGATGGGCGGCGTGGCTGCTAAATATGTTGAAACCTTGCAACGCTCAAACGAGCAGTTGGTGAAGGTTTGCACAATCCTCCATAAACAAACTTCCTCAAGCGATGGTCTGTCTCAAAGAGACAGAGATGAACTCTTTGATATGATCAAGGAAGAGGAAGACAAGTGATATGGCAGATAAGCTAGACGTCGATGATGCTGTAGCGAGCATACTGGAAGAATCGGCTCATGAGCCAATCATACCCGCACGAAAACTCGATATTCGAACCACTTCGTTCCTGTCTGAAGTAGCGCACACTACAGTTAATTCCATAACTGCTGGAAAAGATGCCGACGGAGACATTGGTAGAAAGGCTGCGAAAGTGTGCATCTCGTACCCTAAATCAGAAGGTTACGCTGATCGGCTAGTTGATTGGGTTTCTTCGTTCTTCGGTGACGATGCCGAATCTTACGCGGTGATCGCATACTGCCCCCGCGTACATTCAATGATTCCAGACCCATTCATGGTTGCTAAGCAGAAGAAAATATGGCCATATGGAGATCGTAAGGAAAAAAAAGAAAAATTCGAAGCACTTGTGCACTCCCTTCTACCAACTGGGATATTAGGATCTGCCCGATTTACAGCTCCAACACCAGAGATCGCTGAAAAGCTTAGTGCCATTTCTCCCGGAGATTGGGTGTGGGTAGAATATGGGGACGAAACCAACAAGACGAATGGGATGCTGGTGGATGTGTATAGCAAACCCGGAGAGCAAACGCCCGATGGTTCCGACGCCTCTGGTTTCCCGACCGGCGGCGCAAAAGACGGTTTTAAAAAAGGGACCCCAACGACCCCGGCCGCCGGCCGAAGACCCCCTGGCCCTCAACGTCCGGATCAGGCAAGAAAAGAACAAATAGAGCAGTCCGCCCGCCAAGCAGCCCAAGCAGCCGGCATCGATCCGGCTCTTATGTTAGCAACAGCCCAAGTAGAATCAGGCCTGCGTGACAATGGCTGGTACTACGATAGCAATGGAGTCATAACGTTTAACCCATACGGGGTCCAGATCACACAATGGCTCGGCGACTCGGGCTTTGCTACTGCGAAAGAATGGCAAGACCATGGGCCTAAAAAAGCTGACAAGAAGGCTCGTGCCAAACAAGGTATTGTGCTCCCTATTGAGCAAAAGATAATAGACGCGATTGATGGCGATTTGGATGCCAAATCTAAAAAGGTGGCTAGTATCATCAAAAAAAGTGGAGAAAAATATAATAATAACAAAGATATGATAAGGATTAGTTATAACGCCGGGCCCGGAAAAGCAAGAGAGGTTGCTGAACAATACGATTACAAAGCTGGAAAGCTACCAAAATGGTATACCGGGGCTAAGAAGAAAAAGTGGGACAAATACCTCGAAACATACAATGCTGCCTAGGAACACATCATGGCTGAAGAAAGATTAAGAGTTAATAGAAGTAAAGTTGGTGAAAAAGAGCTAGCACGCTTAGAGAATTCACCTAGCGGAATTAAGGCACAGAACCTTGGAGTCGCCGGAGATAAATCGGTTGAGCCCATTCCCGGGTTCATACAAACCCCTAGTGAAAAAGTTATAACAAATTATCAAAACTCTTGGATTGTCTTGGGTCGAGACCGCCCGGGAAACATGGTTTCTGGTAAGGGCGGTGAAGGACAAACGGGCGCCGCTTCAATCGATCTTGTCGTTGGTCGCCTATCGGCGAACCCAATAGCTAAAACCAAGCAAGATGAAAGAATTTTTGTGGATCCTGACTTTACAAGGGATGCTGCCAGAATCTATATTTCACAGAAAACTGATATTGACGTTAACTTTGACTTGGTCGAAGAATCGGCACCCGTTAACAATCGTTCCGGAATCGGAATTAAGGCCGACGTCGTGAGGATGATGGCCAGAGAGGGCATCAAAATCGTATCGGGCGTCGACTTGGTTAACTCACAGAATGCCAGAATAAGCGAATTGAGCGGGATTGAACTCATAGCTTACGGTCAAGATGTAGATGGTGGATTGCAACCTCTAGTGAAAGGGGAGAACTTATCAGAGGCATTGAACGCGCTTTCGAAAGAGGTTGATAAACTAGCTGCCGTAGTTACGGGATTGTTGGTGTCACAAACTAAATTGAACAAAGCATTTGCTGAACATTGGCACATAGTGCCTACTTACTTTGGGCATCCAACCGCACCATCAGAGCTAGCGGCAACGGAAGGGATGCGAGTAATAGCTGATCATATGCAATATACTGCTATGGATCTCCAGACAGTCAGGATGAGTTTGTTGAATTTCCAAGAAAAATATCTCAACGATAAGCGCAGCAACAGGCATATTAATAGTAGGCACAACAAGACGACTTAAAAATGGCCAATGGCAATATAACTAACAGAGTAAAGGCAGCGACCTTTGATCAAAAGCTCGCCATCCAGGATTGGCGCAAACTTAGCGTCGATCAACCTTATTATAATGCCATTACAAACGAGTATTGTATTCCTGTCGCGACAGACATAGAATATATTGATGAAAGTGTCGTTAATGATCCGGCGATCCAAACAGAGGTAAAAACTCGCGGAATACAAAATCTTTGGACATTCTTTAACAAATCTACAGATGGGCTTGACCCCACTCAACTAGTGACACTTGATGTCGTAAAAGTGGCAGACTATTATATGGATTCACGACCATGTTCTAGGTTGCGATACCTTGTTTGTATCGAAGGCGATCTGTTTGGTAATGTGCCGCAAAATCCTCCAAACTTCTTGTCTGACGAACCCTTCGGGGATGTTGAGGCAGTAGTTGAATATACGATTCCGGAACTTTTAGGGCTTATAAATTCTGTAGCTGATTCCTTAGATGACCACGCCATTTTGATGGAGGATTTTCTATCCACAGCCGAAACAAGGCGCCCAGACCTAGACCTTAGAGAGGAGGCCCG
>JAAOEI010000684.1_pt1 | contig 12874 bp, 14 predicted proteins | sample 7059261 | NCBI WGS metagenome assembly JAAOEI01 (sample SAMN14008812, study PRJNA610033) | viral metagenome | isolation source: viral particles filtered from seawater | place: China: Hangzhou Bay, Yangshan Deep Water Harbour | collected 2017-10-31
AATAGGTGCTCGTGTTTTTAACGACTATAAAAATGATGAGCAATCTAGAATAGATTGGCTTCAAAAACACGCTGAATGGAAAAAAATCTACAATCAAGCTGACGAGCCGGATAATGAACCATGGGACGGCTCATCAAGAGACTGCGTACCAATAATGACTGAGGCTTGTAACTCTTACCAAGCTAGAGCTTACAAAGCTTTTTTCCCTACTAGAATTTTCCTAGATGCCATTCCTATAGGAAACAACATCACTCCAGAAACAGAAAAAAGAGCTGATAGAATAGCTAAACACATGTCGTTTCAACTTGGCGTTTTAAATAAGAATTACAAGAGAGACAAAAATGCCATGTTTCTTGCAACAGCTTTAAATGGCTCTGATTTTACAAAAACTTACTACAACCCAGTTATTAGAGATAGTATAGTAGAAAGGGTAAGAGCTGTAGATTTAGTTGTGCCTTATCAAGTTGGTCCGGTACGTATAGAAGACGTACCTAGAAAAACTCATATTATACGCAAAACTTTAAACGAGATCAGGATACTAAAGAATAGTGGTTATTTTGTAGATGTTTGTGATAAATATGAAATTGGCTTTGAAAATGAATACGAGGAAGCTGAAAATGATTATCAAGGTGTAGTTCCCGCCGGAGAGGACAGCATCGAATACGGCAAGATTTTAGAACAACATACTATTCTTGATTTAGATGAGGATGGCATCTCAGAGCCTTATATTGTGACAATTGACTCTCAATCTAAAAGAGTACTTAGAATTCAAATCCGGTATGAAGTTGATGAATTTGGTCAACCTACTCAGAACAAAAAACCTATAGAGTACTTCACCCACTATAAATTCTTAGAAAATCCGGATGGTTTTTATGGCTATGGTATAGGACATCTTATTGGTAAGCCTAATATAGCTGTAAACAAGATGTTACGTCAAGCTATAAACGCTGGGGAACTAGCAAATACTGCTTCTGGTTTTATTGATGAAATGGTCGATGTGAAGGGCGGTGAAATAGAGATGGTGATGGGTAAATTTGTCAAAACTTCAGGATACGGAGACGGAAGAATTAGTGATAAGTTCTATCAACTACAATTTCCAGGACCAAATGCCGCCTATATTCAGTTAATGACCGGAATTGAAAATTACGCTAGGAGTTTAGCATCTGTTACTGATGCTGTAACGGGCGATGTGGAAAAGGTTTATCAGCCAGTAACTATCTCAACGATGCTGGAACAATCTCTACAAATGCCCACTTCAGTCATGGAGCAGCAAGCTGTATCGTTTGGGGATGAACTAGAGAAATTATATGATTTAAATAGAAAATATCTTAATGATTCTGGATATTTTGTGGAAGATGGTCAACTATTCCAAATTACGAAGGAAGACTACGCTGAAGACCTAAGAGTCTTACCTATTTTTGACCCACGCAATATTACCAAACAGCAAAAGATAGCTAAAGCACAGGCTTTATACCAATTTGCCTTCCAAAATCCAATAATGGCTCAAAATCAACAATCTTTGTACGAAGTTTCTAAAAAAATGTTAGAAGCTATGGAAATTGAAGACATAAAAGATATGCTGCCAGAACCTACTCCTCCACCTGAACCGCAAAAAATTGATGACCAAGCACAAGAGAATATGTACTTTTTGATGCCACCACAAGATAGACCGCTGTTTGACGTATTTCCTGACCAAGACCACGCGACTCACATCAAACTAATCGACGAGTTATTGCAGGGGCCGTATGCTCAGGAAATCTCAAAGGAAATGCTACAGCCGATCTTAGATCATAAGAAAAAGCATGTAGCATTTCTTTATATGCAGACACAACAAAGACTAAGAGAATATGAACAAGGACGATTACGAGCTTTGGCAGCGCAATCCGGTTACGCAGAAGATGCTCAGGGACTTGCTGAAGCTCTACAAGCCCCAGGAGAGAGCTATGACATGCAACAACCTGGAGGAGCTGAAGGAAATACAGGGGCAATGGAAGGTATTGAATCACTTGTCCCAAATCGTACGGGGGGAGAGACAGGATTTTTAGATCAAACACTACCTATCCCGTCTGAATATTTAAGATATTTAAAAAACCAATAACCTAAAAAAACATGTACGACGAAAACGAATTAGCTCAAACAATTCCTAGTCAGAATCCTATAATAGACGCTGCTGCTGCGACTGGCCGCAAAGGCGATACGATGATGGCTCACGTAACACCAGGCGATTACGTTATCCCTAAAGATATTTTAGTTAAGCATCCAGAGTTTTTAGTAAGATTAAAAAAAGCGATGGCGGATGAGCATGAAGATTATAGAACTCACATGGTAGGTTCTGGATTTGAAAACATCAACCCAAATACAGGCTCACCTGAATTTGGTTTTGGTCGGTCTTTTAAGTCTGCGGTTAGTAGAGTGAGTACTCCGGTCGCCTCAACTGTAACTAACATTACAGGCTCGCCTACTGCCGGAGCAGTAGCTGGTGGTGTTGTGGGGGGCGTTGTTGGCGGTGTACCGACGGCAGGTATCGGAGCAATTCCTGGTTTTATGACAGGAATGAGATCCGCGGAAAAACAACAAGCTGGTCAATACCAAGCGCAAGCAGGTCAAAATGCTCCTGCTCCATACTCGCCAACTGAAATGAAGTTACCAAGTTCTCTACAAGAACTCGGTGGATTAACAGACCAGCAAAAGCGCGCATATTTGGCCTCTCAAGGAGCGCAAGGAGAGGGTCTTGGAGGTTCTGCAAGAGATTATTATGTTAATTTACTACAAAGAAATATACAGGCAAATCCGAATCAATCATTACTACCTGTAGAATCTCAATATCTCTCTATGGGTGGAATTAATTCAAATCTTACTGGGCAATCATTAATTGATGCCCTACGCGGCTTCTAATTGTTCCTTAATTAGAATTAGGAAGTAGTTACATTTCGTAGCTACCAGGTAACTTAAATCATAATTAATTATGACCGAAAAATATCCACATCCTTTGCGCCCTATATTTAACAGGGTGCTTCTCAAAAGAGAAATAGAAAAACAAACGAAAGGTGGTATTATCATACCAGATAAACATGCAAAAGCCGCTGCATCTACGACGGGTATTGTTTTAGATGTCGGGGCGACATGCGATGATCCTGTGAAGGAATTAAAAGGCAAAAAGGTTATGTTTAGCCGTTTTGCTGGTGATTGGTTAAAATTCGAAGGTGTTGAAGATGAGTATTATTTATGCTCTGATGAAGATATCCTTGGAGAACTTTATGTTTAAAAAATCGTAATAATATGACAGAAGAAGTAATATTAAATGGCGTTGATGAATCGCCATCTGTAGACAGCGCAGAAGCGTCGCTAGATAATGCCTTAGCATCTTTAAAAACTGCTAGTAATTCTCCAGAAGTTAACGAACCTACTTTTGTGGATGAACAGCCGGTTAATAAAAGGGAAACGTTAAAACTTCCTAATAAACCACAACAAGAACAAGAATCAAAATTTGTTGAAGTAGAAGAGCCGGAAGTACAAAAAAGGATTAATGAAATTTATAGGGATAAAAAAATCCAAGAAGAAAGAAATCTTCTATTACAAGATGAGTTAAGAAGAATTGTCGAATCTGCTGAAGAAAGAGAGGCTTTTTTATATAACGAGTTACAAAAAATTCAGAATAGACATAATCAGCAAGATGAAGAAGTAGCTCTGTTTGAATTGCGTAGGCAGTATCAAGAAGCAATCCAAAATATGGATTACGATAGAGCTCAATTAATCAACGAAAAACTAGTTGACTTTAAAACTGAACAAAAGATAAACTCACTTATTAAATCTCGGAATGCGGAAAAACCGCTTCCTAAAAAACAAAATATAGCTTATTCTGACCCAAAAGATGCAGTAGATGCCACTAGGCTCCAAAGTGAAACCGGAGCTGATGGTAATCTAGTACGCCCGTGGTTGCAACCTGGTCATCCAAAATTCCAGGATGTAATCGACATAATGGCCGCTGTATCAAATGGGTACATCAGAAAGGGACAAAAGCCTAGTCTATCTCTAATAATGCCAGAGATAGACAAATACATGGGTATAGGAAATCAAAGGAATACTTCTCAAGGACAACCCTCATCTCTTAAGCATGCACCTGTGTTATCTAGTAACTCAGCTCTGAATGCAGGTTCGGAAAATCAATCAAATAAACTTAACGACCTAGAAAGAACTTATGCTGCAAAACTAGGCGTATCCGAAAAGGATTATATGCGTTTACGTAAATACAGCAGCTCAGGACCTATATCTGTAGACAATTTCAAGAAATAATTATTGACGTATTATGAAAAAAACAGTTATCAAAAGACAAAACCCAGATTCTCAAGCTAAAAAAACTATTAGTTGGAAACCAGCAGGAAGGTTAGGAGACTTTACTACTCCTGAAGGTTACAGAGCTAGATGGGTACATGATACGCCAGATAATATTGCTAAGAAAGAAGCAGAGGGGTGGATAATCCTGAACAAAACGAAGTTCCCGAATCTAAAAGGTGGAGGGAATTACGAGAGACAAGTTACAGACTCTCAAGGAGAAACTAGTACGGTTTTAAAGCGTAATGAGTTAGTGGCTATGATTCTGCCAGAAGAAGATGCTTTAGCAAGAACTGCTTATTACGAACAAGAAACAGCTGAGAGAACACAAAGTGCGTTATCGCATTCAGAAGTTAAGAAGCTATTGTCAAAAGGTGATCCAAGAGCAGCGAGAAATGTTGTTTCTTATAATCCCGATGGGATTTCAACAATCGAATAATATTAATTAAATAAATAAAATTATGTCTTTTACAAGAAAGGGTTTCGTTTTAGCGAAAACTCGTGGAGCGCCAAGCTCTATAATCACTCTTCCTGTAGTTGCTACCGCAAATAACGCATACTACCTAAATGATGCTGTTAAGATCGAAGGCGGGACAGGAAAAGCAGAGCGCGTTACTGCTTCTTCAGCAACTCTTGCTGGCGTTGTAATAGCTGCTTACAAGAATGTTGGCGGCCAAAAACGTCCGCTTACTCATTCCCAACCAACAAACGGTCCTTACCTAACTTCTGGTGTCGACGGTTTTGTTGAGATCGTTTCTGATCCAAGAGCGTACTTTATTGCCGCTATTGACACTTCAGCCTCAGCCGGACTAACTGGTAAATTTGTGACAGTTACCGCTGGCGCTCCAAACCAAAGATCAGGATTAAGTGGTATGGGAATCAAAGCCGCTTCTGCAACAGCAGCTAATACCTCTAGCCGCACATTCCAAATTGTAGCTGTTTCTGATTTTGAAATTGCTCAATACGGTCGCGGTGTTGACGTTCCGGCAGACGGTGGAGTTCTAGTAAAACTGGCTAATCCATACTTCTCTTAATTATTTAATACGAATTTTTTTAATATATGACTATATCAACTTCAAGATTAGCGGAGTTACTCTATCCTGGCATCGCTCAAATCTTCGGGCATAAATATAAAGAGCACGAAGTAATGTATAAAAAGTTCTTTGAAGAAAAGAAATCTGATAAGGCTTTTGAAAAAGAGCAAGGTATCACTTCTCTTCCAACTGCAGCTATTAAGGAGCAAGGCGATGAAATATCATTCACTGATATTTTTCAAGGCTACCAAAAAGAATATGTGCATGATACATATGGATTGGGCGTTACAATCACTCGTGAGATGGTTGAAGATGACCAATACAATATTATCAAACAAATTCCTGCAATGGCGGCTCGTTCAATGATCCATCAAGAAGAAATTGTTCACACTAACGTATTGAACAACGCCTTCAATGCAACTTACACTGGGCCTGACGGCTCCGCTCTTTGCGTAACTAATCACGCATTAGTAGCTGGTGGCACTGGTCAAAACACTCCGACAGTTGCAGCTGACTTGACCCAAACTTCTCTAGAAAATGCAATAATTGATATTCTAGATTTTAGAGACGATCAAGGTAAGCGTTTAGATATTATGCCTAAAAAACTTGTTGTTCCAAGAAGCTTATACTTCACTGCAACTAAAATTTTAGATACTAAATTTGCGACTGGATCAAACAACAACGACATCAACGTTTTATCTAATATGAAACTTGATTTAGTTGTTACTAACTTCCTAACAGACCAAGATGCTTGGTTCTTGATTAACGACATCGAACTTGGTGGTCTTACTTCTTATGTAAGACGTCAAACTGAAATTGACAAATTCTCAGATGATCGTACTCAAAACTTAAACATAGTAATTACTAAGCGTTTTGCAACAGGAATTCCTGCTGATTGGCGCGCTGTATATGGTTCACCTGGGGCTTAGTTAACAATATTAGGGGGAGAAAAACTCCCCCTTCTTTTTAGGAGAATTTTATATGTCAGGTTTTACAAGATTTCCGAGCCGTGCAGGTGTAGGAATTGATAACGGAGTTCCATCTCAAGACAACACTGGATGGTTCCCTTTAGTAAAAGCTATAGAAGTCACTGGAGGCTCTAAGATGGTATCTGCAGCTTTGCCTGCAAATGCCTCTTTAACTAGAGCGCCATATTTTGTAATGTCTTCAGCTTTTGCAGTATCTGCCGGAACTAGAATCGGTTTTGGTGCACCAGGAAACATCAATAAATATGCTACCTTAAACGGTCTAAATGCTGTTCAAGCAACAGTCATGAACGTTTCTGCTGCAAACATCAGAAGTGTTGGCGGGGATATAGTTGTAGCTGTTTCTGCTGCTTCAGGGGCTAACCCAACTGCTGGTGGCGGTGTTTTATACATTGAATACATGATAACTCAAGACGGAGCTGTATAATGAGTAACAATATAGTATTAACTCCACAAGTTATTATTGCTACTGTTACTGCTACAACTACATCTCCATGGATTCCTGTGGATCATCGTTATAGTGGTGTGCAGGATAGATCAATTTCTGGCTACAGGACTGATACTAATTGCCCTATTAAACTTTTGGGTAAAACAGTAGTTCCTGGATATGACAAAAATGGAGTATTCAGCCAAGCTCTAACTACAGAAGTTACCGCAACAGTAACAACTTGGGCAGCAGCTGGTAGATCTTATTTTAGCACAGGAATACTGTTGCCATTAACTCATATAAGAGTATTAAAAGTTAATGCTTCGGGCGCTGCAACAGTGGTTGGTATTATATAAAATATGGCTAGCTGGGATAGTGTAATAGACGGTGGTCTTACAGGAAAACAAATCCTCTCCTGCGAGACTACCGCACATGCTGCCAGCATACTAAATATAAATACTGGGGTTTTTGGTGGATTATTTATAACTACTAACACCACCGCTTCAGCGCAAAATCTTTTAGGAGTCGGCGCAGTAGGGCGCAATGTTTTTGAAGCAACTACTACCGCAAGTGCCCAAACACAGCTTGGGGGAACGATTTTAGGAAGAAATTTATTTGAAAGTCTTACGACAGCTTCCGGTCAAAACCATTTAGGCGCAGGAACTATTGGAAAAATATTATTTGAAAGTGTTACTACCGCCTCGGCAGTAAATCAGATTGATGCATCTAGAAGACATAAGAATGTTGTGATAAAAACATCCGCCTACAGTATCACTGATAACGACGATGTTATTTTAACATCTGGATCATTTACAATTAGTTTACCCGCCGCCGCTGCGGTAGCGGGAAGAGAGTTTCTTATAAAAAGAATTGATTCAACTGTGACCGCTGCCTTAACTGTATCGGCAGGTTCTAATATAGATGGCGCGTCAACAGTAGCGCTAAATGGAATTAATAGACCTTTTAGAAGAATTTTATCAACTGGATCAACTTATGTGATAGTCGGTTCATCTAACGAAATTTAATATGTACAGGAGCGCCAGGAGAAATTGGAAATCTGGGACTTGGCTGATGGAGGACGAAGAGTCAGGTAAAGTTTGTTACGCAAAAGATTTAGTTAGAGATTATAGAGGGTTTTTTGTTAGAAAAAAATATGCTGATAAAGAACACCCTCAAGATTTCATTAAAGGTTTAAACGATCCTAAACCTTTGCCTTATAGCCACCCTATTCCGACAACGGCACATATTTGCAACTATAGCTCTGTGTTTGTTGGAAACACTAGCGTCACAGCAAGAAGAGACGGTCCAGCAGATCATTTATTTGAAGCAAGTGGAATCGGTCAAATGGCGATTGGCTGTAGTTTTATTATTTATCCTGAAGCAATATGACAGTAAGAACACCTACATACTTAAAAGCTAGATTTGAAAATAACGACGTACCGCAACAAGCGGACTACGGGGACATTTTTGACAGCTTCCTCCCTATTTCAGCTACCGGTAAACAAACCTTAGATATTTCTTTAAACATTTCTGGAGACTTCACCGCGTCTGGAGTCATAAACGGTAATGATATAATCGCTGCTTCAGGTAGTTTTGGATCGATGGTAATTGGCGACCCAGGTAACGAAGGAAGTGGGATTAATATTGGTGGTACTACCTATGATTCGACATTTAAAGTTTCCGACATAAATGGAACTAAGTATGCCCAAACTATTTTGCACCGTCACTCTACTACTTTAGAACCTTTAGTAGTTGGTGCCAGGTCTAATAGCAATACTAGCGCTCACTCTACTGTTACTAGTGGACAAAATATGTTCTCAATCTATGGCGCTGGATATGCTGGGACAAACTATAAATTGTTTGGCGCTATTTCCATTGCTTCTGATACAAACGGAGCAATAAGCGATAGTGCTTCTCCAGGAAAAATAACTTTTTCTGTAACAAGGAAGTCTAGCACCACACCAACAGCAGCTCTCACTCTTGATAGCAATGGGGATACTACAATCGGCGGTAATATTACCGTTAGTGCTGTGCAACAGTCAGTAAATTCTTCAGTTGCTGCCACTGGCACGACAACCGCAGCTGCTAAATCCTTAAACGAAGCAATCTCTTATGTTAAAGTTTCTACTAGTGGATCTAATGAAGCTTTGATCATAGGTAAATGCAGGCCTGGTTTTACTCAGATAATTATCAATGATGCTTCTGCTAGTGCTGCATTATTTCCAACGAGTGCTTCAAGGTTTAATCAACTTGCGAACGGCGCTGCATACCAAATACCGGATCGTACCACTTTGACAGTGTATCATATTACTTCAGCTCAATATTTCACTTCAAGAACAAGTAGGTAATTTATGGCACAAACTGACGTAAGAAAAAATATACTAGGAATCGTAAACGAAGCTAGAAAAAAGTTTGCCGTAGTAAGTGCGGCATCTCTTACAGCAGATAGTGAAAGTGAGTTAATGGTCGAGATTCTTAACGATGTTATCGATGAAGTTTCTGATTATGGAGACTGGAAAGAGGCTATAAGAGAAGTTCAAGTAACTGCGTCTTCCTCGGTTGCGGATTATGTATTCGAAACAAGTGCTTTAATAAAGAATATCCATGAAGTGGTTTTTGATGATGATATCTCTCCAATGTGGCTCACAACATTTGATGATATTTTGCGTTTAAATAGGATCAGATCGTATAGCAGACCTAGGCAGTGGGCAATAGTAGGTACGGACGCCTCAAGCGCTAATCCTATTGTAAGAGTATTCCCTATGCCAGGAACTAACGAAAATAACAAGACTTTTAAAGTCACTTATTATCAAAAACCACCTCTTTACACCACTTCGGATGCGTCTGCTGTCCCTTTTTTCCCATCAAGAGTACTCGTAGCTGGTTTAGTCGCAAAAAAATCTCTCGAAGAATCTGGCGGGCAACCAACGCAACAATACGCTGCTTATTTAGCAGATTATCAAAATAAATTGAAGGAAGCTTATAATAGATTCCATGCGGATTCTGGATCTGATAGTTACTTTAGGCCTGGATACGGAAAATATAGAAGAAAATGAGGATTGTAAAATATAACGTACCATACAGAGGTTTAGGAACTGAGTTCTCTCAGTCTGAACAACCCGTCGAATATGCTAACACATTTACCAACCGCTTTGTCAATGTGTTTGGGCAAGCCGAAAAACGTGGAGGACTGAGAAGGTTTGGAAGTCAAATTTCTTCTCTTCCAGCGTTAGATGCTGCGCATGAATATGTGAGTAAGACAGGAACATCTACCTATTTTGTAAGTGGAGGTGGTAAGATTTGGCGGTATAACTCAACAACAGATGTTTGGGATCAAGTCTTATCAGGAAAAGATTCTTCTGCTACGATGATAAGTCGCATGATGCAAGATAAGTTAATATTCGTAAATGGTGTAGATAGAAATTTTTATACAGATAATGCTGGAGATTCTTTTAAAGAATTGCAACCATTGATTAACAAAGGAACAATGGGTGCAGGAACATCCTCAACGGAACTCACGGACTCAAAAATTACAAATTGGTCTAGCCAGACATACGTAGCAATTAACGACATAGTTTATAACGCCACCACTGGTTCAGAAGCAATAATCACTAGTATTGGGACAACTGATTTAGATACTAGCCCTACAGGATCAGCCGCAACTGGTATTGGTCAAGCAACAGACGCGAACAAAACAGGAGCGGCCTACCAAATATTTGATTGCGTGGAGTTAAATATAGTTTCTGGCGCAGTCCAGAATGATAATATCGCTTTAGCAACTACAGGAACGAATGCAACAGTAATTGCAGTTTCTGGACTCGATTTTTCTGCTACCGAGATAAAGACAGGTGATTATGTTTATAATACTACTAGGAATGCTTTAACAAAAGTACAATCAGTATCTGCTAATTTAGTTGTCACTTCTGTTGCGTCTCAGACTGTTGGTGACACCATGGCTTTCCACAAAAAAGCTATGCCTATCGCGACATGGTTTCATGTGCATTATGGCAGGGGATATTTTATAGACGCTAGAGATCAAACAAAGGTTAGAGTTACTGGGCCGAACGATCCGCAAGATATGACAACTGAAGCTAAGACACTCCAGTCGTCGAGTATAGACTATGGTGCAAGATATGGCCGTGGGGCGCCCCTCAAGACACTATCTACCTACGGGAAGTATTTAGTAGCGGGTGGGACTGGACAAGTGTTTGTAGATAGCGGTGAATCACCAATCCAAGACACCTCTGGTAAAGCTACAGACTTAGTACCAGTTGGTAATTTTACACAGGGATGCGTGACAAAATACGGACTTGCTAATATCGGGGGTAATATGATTTATATGGCCTTTGACGGTATCAGATCATTTAAGTCATCTTTCGACTCTGCGGCGGTTGAAACACTGAATGTTAGCGAAGCTGTTAAAACAGAAATCCAACAAAACATCAATACTCAAATAGGATCTGATATACAATTGCAATTAATACATTATCCAAAAAGAAACTGGGTACTTTGTAAGATCGGGGATGTGATTTATAACTACAATTATACTCCGTTGTATATTGAAGGACAAATGGTAAATAACGGTTCTTTTACAAAGTTTACTGGTATTCTTAGTGAACAAAAAGGATTTTATGTGTCTAATAATGGGACGTTAATTACTTGTGGCGATAATGGCTTGATTTATAAATTTGACCAAGGTAATTTTGATGATGACGGAGACTCAATCTCAACTAATTTAGAAACAGCTTGGTTGACACTAGAGGAGCCATCGAACTCAGTCTTCTTAAAAAAAGGTCGCTACATTAGACCGACTTTTGAAACTGGCTCAGATATTACTTATACAATAAACGTAAAAGGAGATTTTACGCAAACATCTCAGGATTCCATCGTCACTACAGCTGAAGGAGCTGGTATAATAGGGCGAGCTATAGTAGGCCAAGCGCCTGTCGGAGGGATAACCCCCATCAATAAAAAACTTCCACTATCTTGGAGAGGAAAACAATTTCGCGTTTCCTTCGAAACTAGCGACACTAAAGGTCGCGACATTATCAGTAGTTTTAATATTTACGGTGAAATTTTAGGAGCTCAATAATTATGGCATTTGGATTTTTAGGAAATCTTTTATCTACAAAAAGAACACCACAAGAGAGTCAAGCTCAAAGTCTTTTGGATCAAGCTAGTGATTACACTAATCTTAGCATGAATCCTAATGACCCTCGCTATCAAGCGATGCTTTCTACACAGACACAGAATCTGCGTCAACAATATACACGTAACCTACGTGATATAATAGAAGCCAACAGAAGACAAGCTCTAATGGGAAGGCAGCAAATTTTTGATCCAGAAAGAAGAGACGAAAGTGCTTTTTCTGCACTAAATCAAGCTGGACAGCAGGCGCAAGTGCAGGCTAATCAAAATGTTATAGATAGTTTAAATAACGCTGTTGCCAGGCTACAGGGTCAAGCTGCCGGTTACACGGGTCTTGCTGCATTACAAAACCAACGTAACGAACAACGCCGTCAAGCAATTTTAGGATTACTCGGGACTGGAGTTCAAGCTGGCAAACTATTTATATAACTATGTTTGAAGACAATAACACTGCACAATCTAGTCTAGCAACACAAAGAGATAGAATTACTCAGTTGCTCTCTAACCAAAGTCAACCATCTAAACTTGGACAAGGACTAGACCTGGCTGGAGCTTTCTTATCATCGCTCTCTAAAAATACTGGAGCTGCTGGTGTACATGAATATATGCAAAATATCGAACAAGCTCGTCAACAAAGTCAAGCTGCTGATTTACAAAAACAAATGGGTCTTTACAATCTAATGCAAGACCAGGCTAAACAAGGCAACGAGGACGCTGTCGCTGTTGATAAAGCTATAAAAGATATTGCTGGTAATGATATTTCGGCTTATAGTAAAATAGCTTCCGCATTACAAGAACACCCTGAGCCTGTTAATAAAACTAATGCTACTCTTTTAGCTTCGCGCGCTGCTGCTAAAATGGGATATAAACCAATGTCGCAAGCAGCTGATGAATTAGAATTACAATACAAAAAAGCTCAGATCACAAAGGCTCTAAAACCAGAAGCC
>JAAOEI010000685.1_pt1 | contig 12873 bp, 10 predicted proteins | sample 7059261 | NCBI WGS metagenome assembly JAAOEI01 (sample SAMN14008812, study PRJNA610033) | viral metagenome | isolation source: viral particles filtered from seawater | place: China: Hangzhou Bay, Yangshan Deep Water Harbour | collected 2017-10-31
TAGTTATATCCAGGATGGTGGAACAGGTAACCTATACGTAAAAAGTAATGTTTTTAGAGTATACAACGCCGCTGGAAACGAAATTGTTGCTAATTTTGTTCAAGATAATTCAGTTGAACTTTATTATGATGCTAGTAAGAAGTTTGAAACAACATCATCTGGTGTTGATATTAATGGTAACATCGTCGTTGGTACTGGTGATACATTTACTCTTGACGGAGATGAAGCATCACTTTCGACTACTACTCAGACGAGTATCGCTGAGTTTGCTCATGCATCCTACGGTGGTGCGAAGTTTATCGTGACTGCGACTCAGAGTTCGAAGAGACAGATTACTGAGTTACTTGTGACACACGACGGTACAACCGCATACGCAACTGAGTATGGTACGATTGCGACCGACAGTGATCTTGCAACATTCGATGTGGATATCAGTGGATCAGACGTGAGACTCCTTGCAACCGGTACGAGTGCGACGACTACGACTTACAAGGTTGTAGAGACATTGATTGAGGCCTAACGATGGCGATTGTATATAATACAAAGATAGTGAGAGATGGGTTAGTATTTTCTTGGGATGGAATGAATCCTAAGTGTTGGGACGGATCCTCTTCTACACACTATGATTTAGTAGGAGGAGGATCTGGCACAAATACTAGTAATACATCTTTGGTTCGATCCAATAATCATGTATTTTTTGATAATTCTGCACTTGGAAATCGTGAGTGTGATATTGTTTTTCCTAACGCCAATGTTACGGTTCCAACTGGGGATGAAGGAACTTGGATTTTTTGTCATTATTGGCAAGATGCCGGGTCCATCGATCATCCAGCGTTTGGAAAAGAAACTGGAAGTGGATGGAATGGTATAAATGGATTTGTATTTGGCACTGGTTGGGGTGTGGACGGTCCACGATGGGGTATCGGTGGACAAGGATTTGCTGTTTATTCAGTAGTAGGAACTAATACGGGAGATTACAGACAAGCATGGCAGATGTATGCGGTCACATATCAAAGAAATACTACGAATGGTCTTAAGACATACCTCTGTGATTCAAATGGTAAACGTCTTGTTAATGAGTCTAATACTGGTGATTATGCAATTGGGTCTAGTTCAGAATCTTTAAGAATTGGATCTACAAATTATCGGGGAGGTAATTTTAATGGATATTTTGATTTTGTTCACATGTGGAACAGAGCCCTAAGTGAAACTGAAATTAATTTCATGCTCGATACATTTAGAGACAGGTTTGGATTGTAATGGGACTGACACACTCACCTAAGATTGTACGAGACGGATTGGTGCTTCATCTGGATGCGGCCAATGTGAAGTCGTATCCAGGCAGTGGTACTGCATGGAATGATTTGAGTGGTAATGGGAATAACGGAACTCTTTATGGAAGTCCATCATTTAATTCATATAATGGTGGATCATTTAATTTTGATGAGAGTAATGATTATGTAAATTGTAGTTCAAACGGTGTATTTGACAAAAATTCATACACCAAAATTGCTTGGTTTAGACCAGAGTCTACTACTTACAATCTAATATCGGGTGGTAATGATGCGGGAGCTGGTGATTATGGCCAACATGCCATGTGGTTGAATGGCACATCCACTACGGTAACCGCTGGACATAATGGTGCTTGGACTACGGTTGGTTACAGTCCAGGAGACATGTTAAATCAGTGGTGGTGTGCAGCAGTAACATTTAATTCATCATCTGGTTGGGTCTTATATTTAAACGGAGAAAGTGTCGATACCGATGCTTCTACTACAGTTCATACTGGTAATACTGGAATTCTCATAGGAGCTTATAGGCCTGGATCGAATCTTTTTGACGGAGATATTGCTATAGCACAAGTATACAGCAAAACTCTATCTTCAAACGAAATAAAACAAAACTTTGACGCTTACAGAGACAGGTACGGAATCTAATGGCTGTATTCGCTGGACCTAAAACAGTAAGTGCCGGATTGGTTTTTCAGATAGACCAAGACAACGCGCAGAAGTCTTTTAAGGGTAAACCGACTGTTAATTACTGGTATGAAAACGGTGGAGGCGGTGCCACAATAATTGGTATAGACGATTTACCTGAGATTGAAGAACTTGCAAAGTTATTGGGTGGTAAAAGAAATATAAAGAATCCAAGAAGGCAGTCTACTCAAACCGATTGGTTAGACTTATACAATTCCAGCACAGGAATTACTGTTCAGCCTGGAGAACAATTAAGAATTAGTTGTTATGTATACACTAAAAAATCTACGAATCGATTTAACGCTAATGCGAACTGGGGCGCAACATTAGGAACTAATGTTGGTATGTATGCTAGTCCTGATTCACATAATATAGAACCTTATAAGTGGCACAGAATCACTTGGAGTAAAACAAATACTACTGAGAGTGCAATCAGTGTTACTAGTTCTAGGGTAGAAACTTATTCAACTAGTGAGTGGTCACCAGATACTATTGATGCATACTGTACAAATCCTCAGTGGGAAGTTGGAGATTTTACTACTCCATTCGTAGCCGGAACTCGTTCGAATGCGCAATCAATAATAGACATTATCGGTGGAAGAACAATTACTTCAAATTCATTAACGTACAATTCTGATAATACATTCAGTTTTGATGGATCAGCTGACTATATTACTACAACAGAAGTTACTCATGATGATCCTAATATTTTTTCAATATCATGCTGGATAAAAATGGATACAACACCGTCTATCGATACGAATGTTGGACACCCAGTATTTTTTAATTACGGTTCATTAGAGGGTTGGTTTTTGTCAATAGTTGGTTCTGAAGGGAAAGTTCAATTAAGACATCACAATGGAACTTCAACTGCATATAATTTAAAATCTAATACTGTGCTTTCAACTGGTGAATGGTATCACATTACTGCTACTGATGATGATTCAACTGTAAAAATTTACATCAATGGAGTTTTAGATGTAAGTACATCAAGTGCAACGGCCGTCTTACGATCTGGGCATTCTCCAGTAATAGGAAATTTTGCGGAGAAATTTTTTGATGGCGATATTAGTCAAGTAAAAGTTTATAATAAAGCGTTAACCGCTAATGAGGTTGTGACAAACTTTGAGGCTTCAAGAGATAGGTATGGTGTATAATGGCGTTTCACTATAATCCAAAAATTGTGACAGATCAACTGTCTTTGTGTCTAGATGCTGGAAATCCTAAATCGTATCCAAATTCTAGTAGTAATGATTGGTTTGATTTAAGCAGTAACGGATTGACGTTTTCATCTTATGGAACTAAGACTCCTCTAGAAGTTAAAGGCGGTGCTCTCTCCTTTGACTTAAATGGTTCTGGATACTGGCAAAGTGATTCTGGTCATGAAAACGTTGATATGGGCGGGGATTGTACTCTACTAATGTGGATATACTGTGAGGATCTGACTGAGAGAGATACAATATTTGAGAAGGTTGGTAATTCATATGCTTCTTATGAACAAGAAATTGCTGTGACATGGGAGACTAATGAGACCTTTACTTACTATAGTAGAAAAACTCCAAATTATGATATTGGTTATACAAATGCGATGACTGCGAACGCTTGGAACTTTATGGGTATTAAAATGTCAACTGGAAGAACTGCAACTGCTAGGACAGGATTCTATAGTAAAAATGGCGCAGCGTGGGTTTCTAATTATAATTCCAGAAGTGATACGGCTCTAGTTTCTTCTGGTGCAGTGAGAGTCGGAACTGGATATGCTGGTGCAGTGGAACAGAATGCAGGAAATATTGCAATGGTATTGTGTTATAATAAAATGTTATCAGATGTAGAGGTTAAACAAAACTTCAATGCGACTCGTAAGAGGTTCGGTCTATGAGTTTGAATCACGGTGCTAGAATTGTAACAGACGGGCTAGTTCTTTGTTTAGATGCTGCAAATCCAAAATCATATCCTGGTAGTGGTACTACTTGGAGTGATGTAAGCGGAAATAGTAATGATGGTACTCTTACAAATGGACCAACATTCGGTAGTGATAACAGTGGCACTATAGTTTTTGATGGATCTAATGATTATATTGAAGGAGTGCATAATACTCAGTTGGATCTTACTGGTAGTATGACAGCAGAGGTTTGGTTTAAGCTTACTGGTTCACCAAGTGATTGGGTTAGAATATTAGGTAAAGGAGATAGTACTAACAGAACATTTGGTCTTTGGTATAATACATCAAGTAATTATTTTTTATATCAGAGATACGGAACATCTAATATGAATGCCGCTGGTGGTACAATTTCTACAAATACTTGGTATCATTTAGTTGGTACTAGTTCTGGAAACAGTCATGTTCTTTATCTCAATGGGGAATCCATTGGGACTTCAAGCACAGGAACTACTTTTTATTCATCAACTGCAACCTACAAAGTAGGATATGCAGGATATCACACATACCATCTAGGTAACGTTGCTAATTGTAAATTATACAATAGGGGTCTTACATCATCAGAGGTCCAACAAAACTATAATGCAATACGTGGGAGGTTCGGTCTATGAGTTATTATTCTAACTTTAATCTTAACTCTCTTTCTCATGCGGAATGGGATGTTATCTTTGAAAAATATAAGGGAGTCTGTAGAGAATGTGAGTATTGTAATCATTCTTCTGCTCCTTCTTGTCAAAAACTGAACGATAATCTATTAAAACATATAGTTGACGGCAAAGATTGTCCAGAAGGAAAATGGTAATGGCTGCACATTCAGGACCAAGATTTGAAAAGTTAAGAAAAGAAGCTGATTTTTGGTTGGATTCAAAGCACCCAACCTATGGTTCACTTATAAAAGATATTATTACAGATAGCTCACCGTTTTCAAGAAAATTTTTGGGTGCTACAATTGGTATTGATTCTACAAGAGACTTATGTTGGTTTGACTCAAATAAAACATACAAGACCGGTATCGATCCTACATCGGGCTACAGCGTAGCTCCACTTTGTATTTTACCGTACACTACAACAATGGCTACATATTACAATATGAATGGGTCTTCATTTACTGTATGGTTTAAAACTTCCGATAATGATTATTCTTCTAATTATACGGGAAGAGCGACTATCCTTGGTCTGGATGGTGGGTTTCTTGATCTTGCTGGAGGTGCTCTTTGGTTACAAAATGATCCTCCTTATAAAATCTTTGGTGAAAGTAGTACTAATAACGAAAATTGGATTGATGTGTCATCTGCGATTCCAGCAAACAGCTGGAATAATTTAACATGTGTATTTTCTGGAGGAAACACTGCTACCTCATACTTAAACGGTGTCGAGATTGATGAAGTGACTAATTTAACTGGATCCGTATATATTCCAACATTAGGTGGAGGTTTGGATACAGCACAAGCTCCTGGTGTCGAATATACCATTTATGCTCGTTGGGATAGTAAAGCGTTGACCTATGATGAGATTCAAGACTTACACATCGCATTTCGTTCCAGACACGGAATCGTATAAATAACAGTATAAGAAACGCCACGACTGGGGAGAGTGAACCGGATGGCAAACGATAAAAAGTTTGTAGTCAAAAACGGACTACAGACTCAGAACATTTCATTTGTAGATTCAGATAAGACCAATACCATCTATGCAAGGATGCTGTCCAACGATGCACTTGCGTTTAGTGGTAACGCTGGTCAACTCTTTTCGATCTCAGATTCACTCTCTGGTACAATCTTTGCCGTCAATGATATCTCTGGTGTCCCATCGATTGAAGTGGACGACGACGGTGAGATTCGTCTAGCAGAAACATTCGGTGAGGTACTCATTGGAAGTAGTACTGACCAAGGAACCTATAAATTACAGGTGACCGGCGGTTCTAAACTCGACTCCGCTATAATTGGATCTCTTGACCTTTCAGGCAATACATTAACAACTACTGGGGCCGCTCTTTATCTTGCAAGTGGTAGTACTGGTAAAGATACTGAGATTAGAAACGGTTCTACTACCGCAATAAGAGCGAACGGTCTTACAGGTGGTGTTGAGTTAAATTTTAGTGGTAGTCAAAGACTTGCAACAGACGCCTATGGTATCAATGTTACAGGTAGAGTAGATGCTGACTCTGCAACGATCTCTGGTGATCTTACTGTTAGTGGAGACCTCACGGTATCAGGCACCACGACTACCATCAACACCGAAACCATCAACCTTGCCGATAACATCATCGTCCTCAACAGCAACGAGACGGGTACACCCAGCCAGAACGCTGGTATCGAAGTCGAACGTGGTACATCCACAAATAAAGTATTCCAATGGAACGAGACGAACGACTACTGGGAGTTTGATGATAATATCTATGCAGATGGTAGTACAAGCTCTCATAGATTAGAAACATCTGGTGGTACAGCAACATTAGAGTTGAGACCAAATAATGCACATAACGGCCTTCACCCAAATATTCTATTAAGAAGTCAAATCAATGGTACTGTAACTTATATTTTATCTAATCAAAATCAAGTTTCAATCGGATTATATAACGGTGGTGTTCCTTCAGACCTATCAGATATGATTACATTTCTTCCAAGTACAGGTGATACTCCTGGGTTGGATATCGGTGATGCTGGAAGTACAACCTCAACTCTTGGTCTTGGTGCTCAAGACATCGTCGGTACATCGACTGGTGTGGGTATAGGCCAAATATCCCCTTCATATAAACTAGACGTTACTGGAACCGGTCGTTTCACTGGTGACTTAACTGTTGGTGGTGGTAACGTCTACAGTGATACCAGTAGCCAAAGAGTAAAATACCATACATATTCAACTAGTACCTCATATGGTATGGGAATGCAGAGTGGTGTTACATTTGGTGGAATGTCCGATTGGAGTCTTACCTTTTCGATGGACAACCAAGATGATCGTGGATTCTGGTGGGGCGATGCATCTCACTCTACGGCACAGGGTGCAATGGCTCTTACTACTAACGGTAAACTTACAGTTGCTCACAGTGCTCGAATCGGATACGGTGAAGCGGATACCACGATTCCAGGTGCATCATACACCTTAGACATCACCGGTGGTATCGTCACCGATACGATTGACCTCGACTCAGCCACTTTCACTGGTACTACCATCTCACTACGCACAGTCGATTCAGACGGAACTCAGGTATCCGCGCTGTCGTTCGAAGGTGATGCGGGTCAGCTGTTCTCAATCGTTGACAGTATGGGTGGAACCATCTTCTCAGTCAACGACATATCAGGTATTCCATCCATCGAGGTCGATGATGACGGTCAGATAAGACTCGCTGAGTTCGGTGGTGAAGTCCTGATCGGTACATCGACTGATGCAGGAAACTATCTGTTGCAGGTCGCCGGTAACGTCTACTCATCCGGAACATACACTGGTAACGGATCTGGTCTGACTAACCTCAACGCATCAAACATCGCATCGGGTACGATAAGTGATGCGTATCTACCAGCAACGATCTCATCAGACATCACTGGTAACGCTGCAACGGTTACGGCTACCGCAAACAACTCAACGAACGAGACTGTATACTTAACGTTCGTTGATGGCACGACAGGCGCTCAAGGTATCGAGACCGACACCTCGTTGGTGTATAATCCAAGTACGAATCTATTAGCGATTGCGTCAGACACCGATATATCTGCTGAGATCGGTAGAGCTCATATCGGTTATATGGGTCATAGCGATTGGGCAGGATTCAGTCACATTGATCGGAATAGTACAACTACTTATGCACTATTACAAAATTCAAGTGGAAGAACCGCCGTCAATGCAGCATCCGGACAAAATGTTGGTTTTACTAATAACAATGTCAGTATCATGGAGATGTCATCAAGTGGTCTCTATGCCCAAGACAACAAATACATTGCTGCTGGTGCTTCACAAGATGTTAGACTTTTACATAATGGGTCTAATAGTTATTTAGAAAACTATACTGGTGATCTCTATATTGATAACAGAGTGGATGACGCAGATGTAAATATTAGAACCGATAACGGCAGTGGAGGGTATGTTAATTATTTCAAAGCCGATGGTTCAACTGGAGAAGTTGTCCTCTACCACTATGGATCAGTTAAACTCCAAACGCAATCGACTGGTGTATCGGTAACTGGTCTACTCTCGGCAACAACCAAATCGTTCATCATCGATCACCCAACGAAGCCGAATCATAAACTGAGATACGGATCACTTGAAGGACCGGAGAACGGAGTCTACGTCCGTGGTCGTCTGAAGGGTGGTAACATCATCGAGTTACCTGAGTATTGGAAGGGTCTTGTGCATGAAGACTCGATCACCGTCGAGTTGACTGCGATAGGTAAACACCAGAAGCTGTACGTCGAAGACTTTGACAACACGAAAGTGATCGTCGGTAACGATAACTTAATGAGCAAAGAGATCAATTGCTTCTACACCGTATACGGAGAACGTAAGGATGTAGATAAACTTGAGGTGGAATATGAGAGTTAAGGTTAGTTTCTCTAAGTCGAACAATACGTTTACTGTGACTCAATACGACAGCGATGGATCAGTGGGTATCGGTACGTTAAGAGAAACTGATACTGAGTATTGGACGGATTTATATATCGATCTAGATTTTCGTGATGAAATGATGATGAATGAAGAATTTTTTGGAGATAGTGCTTAATGGCTACGATTACTTCCGCACAGTCAGGTAATTTTAACTCTACATCAACGTGGTCTGGTGGAGTAGTTCCTGTGGATGCTGACGCTTTCGTTATTGCCCAAGGTCATTTAGTAACGGTCAATGATGATAGAAGAGTCACAAACGGTTACGATAACTCAACCATTGAGGGTTGCCTTAAAATTGTAAGTAGTGGACAGTTAAGAATGAACGGCAACTTGACTATTAATCCTGCATCAAACGCCGATCAACACTTCAGTGATGGTGGATCAACATCAGGCGCTAAGCTTGAAATGACCAACGGTGCTATCTTGGAAATAAGAGGAACTAACTCAGACGCACACTACATTCGTATGGAGCAAGAAAGATACGGTTGGATTGAGTGCGATGGAGATAATCCAAACAGTAAGACGACTCTTTCTTCAAGTTCCAGTGAAGGGGCCATGTATGTGTCTTTGACTTCTGCAACAGGTTTTGCTGAAGGTGATTGGGTGTCCATGTTCGTTGAGTTGGAAAACATCGATGATTATGAGATACAAGGATCTATTCGAACTGAGGGTGCGATAGTTCATGATATTTCATCAAACAACGTTTATCTAAGACAGTATGTTTCACCGACTACAACAATTTCTGCTGTAAGAGGCAATGTTATTGAAGTCGCTGATGCTGCCGTGTTTAGAGATGGATACAAGATTGTATTTGGAACTGGATCTAACTTAAACGCTAGAACAATTACAAGAATTAATTTTAATAAGAATAGGATAATATTAGATTCCAATGTAACCGGATCAGTTGTTGGTGAAACCGTGTATCAATCCGGACTAGAAAAATCTCATACATCAGGAGATACATTCCAAAAAGTTGCAACTGTTCTTACGTCAGATGCTGCTGCAAGTCAAGCTGATATAGTCGTCTCTTCAACGGCTGGAATGAGTGTCGGAGATAAGTTATGGATCGAAGTCAATAACTTTGATGTTGATACAGATTGGGACTATGAGAGTATTTACACGATTAGTTCTATATCCGGTAATACAATCACATTAACTGGAAACTTAGCGAATGCAAGAACGACTGGAGCATTCGTTGCCATTTGGTCAAGGGATACTCAGATTCGTTCAACAAGTCCTGGAGATAGTAACCAAAGACCATTCATTTATCTTCTACAACATGCCTCCACTGATGGGTATTACAGAAGAATTCGATTTAGAAATATTCTATTCGATGGAATAGGATCAAACTCTTCTAACTGGACTTGGTATCGAGGTATTATGATCGGCCGGTGTTCATATGAGAACAACTCATACGGTCAATACGCATCGGGGTTTGAAGGAAACTGTTGGACACCAAACAACAGAGGAAATAATGCGTGTGTCTTCCATAGAGACTGGTATCAGCCAATTTTAAGAAACAATATCTTTTACAATGGTACTCACAACTACTGGAAGTATTCATCTGGGAACCATACGCAGTTTCAAAATAATATTTCTTCAAGAGGAAACTACACCAACTGTTATATTGACGGAGACTACGGGTCTTATTCCGAAAATGCATATAACTTGTATAGTAGATCTGATGATTTCTCTATATTGTTTTATCATGGAGAGGCGGGTAGTGCTAAGTTTAGACAAAACAGAATAACTCATAGCAGATATAGACCACTCTATGTATTTTATCAAATGACTCGTGAGTTTGATAAGTTGTATATTAAAGGATTTAGGTATGAACCGTATGTTGGCCGAGGACAAGATTTCTATTTCTTAAACTCCTATATTGAATCGGTGTATTATGGATATTCGATTAATAGTAACTATTATTGGAGTACTCCAAGAGAATCGATGAATTCGGTAAAGGCGACATCGATTAATCACAACTTTAGAAGAAATGATGTGAAGCAGTATGCTGGATACGTGACTAGAACATGGGACCATGATGAGAACGAATGGTTTGTTAGAAGAGACGGGTGGAGTGATAACGATGCGGGTTGGGCTGAACACATATACGTTCCAGCCGGTGCTACAGTACACATTGCTTGTGAGATTAAAACGAATAACTTTAGTGCGCCTAGCAGTGGAGCTTATCCTTACTTGGAAGCTTATAAGATACTAGATCGTCTGCATGGTGGATATGAAAATAATACTATATCAAGCAGCTACGAATCCTCATCTAACTCATATATCAAAGAAACTCCGGTAAGAGGTTTCCGTCAAGCTGTACAGTATACATCCTCTTCAGAATCAGATTATGAGAGAAAAACACTTACAATTGAACCACAGAATCATGATTACTTTTTAGGATACGCCGTAGTGTCTTTAAATAATGAAGAAGGTAATGCTACCGATGAGGGCTGGTATCAGAGGAGATATGAGATCTACATGGACGACAAACCGTTCTTGACAAACATCAACCACGGATTCGTATTCAACACACTAGTTGGTAGAGGCACCAGTGCTGTACGTACAAGAAAAACAAGGATCGGCGGAAGGCTAAGATAGATGACAGACGTACTTATAACCCCCGGCTCACGAAAGATTGAGTTCTTCAACTCAGGAGACTCAATCGATGCAACGATATCCACGGATGTCAATGGAAACCTTTCCATTCAGAATCCGGGTGGTGATATCGCAATCGGTGATGTGACGGGTGATGTATATGTAGGAGACGGAGTCAATAACGTCAACCTCGTCTTTGAGCAAGATGGAATCATCTATGCGACTACGGGTAAAACGCTCACGATTGGTGCAAGTGGTGCTTCGACAGCAATCACTGGATCAAGCGTCTCGATTACTGGTACTGTAGACTTTGACTCGGCTCACTTTGACGACAACAAGAAGTTATACTTTGGTACTGGTAACGATCTTCAGATTTATCATGATGCATCCCACAGTTATATTTCAGAACAAGGAACTGGCAATCTTAAAATTTTAACTAACACTTTAGACATTAAAAATACATCAGAGAGTGAGACCTTTCTTACCGCTACTGGAAATGGTTCAGTTGATCTTTACTATAATAATTCTAAGAAGTTTGAAACCACTACAAGTGGTGCTACGATAACTGGACAACTTATATCGAATATTGTTGAACTTTCTGGAGGAGTTACTTATGATCCGAGTGGTGGTGGAGCTGGAACTGATACAGCAACTAATGTTGCAGCAGCAATATCTTCTGGTAATAGGATCGCTGGAACATATAACGGTTATATAAGAACTTTAGTTGGATGGACTCAAACCAGTACATTAGACATTGGTCAGAGTGGAACATCTTTAATAAATCATACAAGAATCTATGGTGGTACTAATGGTGTTGAACTATATGAAAGTACCGATAAGAAGTTAGAAACGACTCCTTACGGTGTCACAGTTACTGGAACGATGAATGCTGACTCTGCAACGATTTCTGGTAATAATTTAGAAAATACTCAACTTGTTGTAAATGGTAAAGGTGGTTCTGGAAGTTATTCACGAGTTTATGTTTATAATGACTCTGATGGGGCTGGTCATCCAGGAGCGATTGCTGAATTAAGAAGTACCGGTTGGGGTAATGCTCACTTACAGATTGGTGGTTCTTACATCTCAGCTTCAAGTGGTATTCTTAATTTTACAACTGATAATAGACATCTTAGGATAGATCCAGGCACAGCAAATGTTGGTATCAAAACTACTTCACCGTCATATGATTTACATGTTAATGGCACATTAGGTGTAGAAGATTCAGCGACTATCAATGGTATCACAACTATCTACGGCGGGTCTTCTGGTTATAATAATTGGAATGCGGCATCTCTTTTAAGAATTGAAAATAATAGTAACGTATTCTTGGAGTTTCATACTCCAAGTGCAAACTATACAGGTATATTGTTTACCGATAATACTCCTATTGCTGGTGGTATTAGATACGCACATAACAGCACAACCGAAAATAATAGAATGACGTTTTTGTCCTATGCCGGATTTGATTTTAAAACATCTCAAGCTAATGATTTTACAACTGCAACGACTAGATTATTCATTCATGATAACGGCAATGTTGGAATAGGTAGTAGCACTACACCTGCTGTTTCCCTTGATATTAGTTCTAAGACTGACGCACTTGGTCTTCCAAAGGGTACTACTGCTGAACGTCCATCTTCTCCTGTAACTGGTCAGTTTAGATACAATACTGAAACACCAGGAGCTGAGATCTATGACGGAGCGTCTTGGGGAGCAGTCGGTGGTGGAGGATCATCATTTGGTCTGTTATATATATAT
>JAAOEI010000686.1_pt1 | contig 12870 bp, 23 predicted proteins | sample 7059261 | NCBI WGS metagenome assembly JAAOEI01 (sample SAMN14008812, study PRJNA610033) | viral metagenome | isolation source: viral particles filtered from seawater | place: China: Hangzhou Bay, Yangshan Deep Water Harbour | collected 2017-10-31
TCATAATCCTAGCTCCTTATAACCTTTAAGTTTTTGTTGATTTAGTCTCATAATATTTTTATCCACATAACTACCCTCAATAGATGGTAGGTAAATCCTACAACTCTTATTTTGGCTAATACGATGAATCCTCTTAACTATCTGATAATTATTAGCAGGTACGCCATCTGGCTCAACTAATAACATTACATTACTTTTCGTTAGTGTCAAACCAGTACCAGCAGCTTGATTCTGTCCGATAAATATTCTGGCTTTACCATTCTGAAATTCATTTACAGCGTGTTCCCTTTGTTGTGAGGTGCATGACCCATCTATATAAACGCTGTCATCCAATTTTTTGAACTCATTAATAACATCTTTATGGTGGGCGTAGATAGCAATTTTTTCATCAGAGGATTCTTTAACCCATTGAATCACAGGTTTTATTTTAGCAAGACCAGTAATTTTTCTAAGTGTAGCATAAGCAACACCAGATTTCCTCAAATATTCTAATGGGTCGTCTTTGGTTAAAGCAATTTTCATTAAATCCTCATGCTCTTCACCAATCATTTTTAAGTAACGATTATCACCTTCTACTGGTAGTGTAAAATAATTTAGTGATGGTAAATTACCTTCCGCTTTTCTTCTTAAAATTCTACCTCTCAAGCGATCTCTTAAATCTGCTAGATTTTTTGACTCAACAATTTCTGTACCAAAACCATTATTTATAGTTTTACAATATCTAGTGGTAAAATCCCAATATGTCATTGTTTTACCATTTGGTTTTTCTAAGGCATCAGGAAATTTAGCATGAAGTGTTGACCATAACTCATTTGCATAGTTTGGCATAGGAGTACCAGTTAAACCCCATTGTAATTCACAAACTTGACTTATTGAATCTACATTATCGCATCTTTTACCATAAATTGCTTGAGTTCTTTTTGATTTTGGGTTTTTGGTAAAATGATCTTCATCAGTAACTAATGAATCATATCTTAATTTCATAATATCCTCTTTTAAGGTGGTTGCACCTTGATATGATATTATATTTAGACCAGAACCTAAATGTTGTTTCTTTGTAACTGGGTGGGAATCTATGTTCAGTTTTTCGCACTCTTCTTTCCAAACCATGCGAACTGATGCAGGACAAATAATGATGCCATTTTTAACACCAACTTGTTTTAATGCTGATAATGATTGAAATGTTTTTCCAAGACCAGGTTCATCCCATAGACAAGCGGTTTGTCTATTAGCTAAAAAATTTATACCTGTAACTTGATGCGGATATGCTTTCATTTACTGTTAATCTTGAAATCTTGTTATGTTTAAATTATCCTTTTTATTGGATATTCCCAATATAATCATAGGCTGAAATTATTGTCAACACTTTTTTTATTTTAAACTAAAAATACCATGTTCAACCCAATAATGAAGTAATGCTAAAGCATCCATCTCATTATCATCTTTAATATTATCAAAACCACGTTTGTGACCTTCTGCAATCATAGCAACTTTATTTGAGTTACCTTTTCCAGTCCAAAACTTCTTGATAGTACCAACATCTGCACCATTGCAAGGTACAACATATTCATCACACCATGTGATTAGATTACCCATAAAAGCACCATAGGCATGAGCAGCATCAGTTGCTACATGTTTCCTGACGGCTTCATAAACAATATGAGTTGGGGTTGGGGAAATACTTGATAACCATGTTCTAAACTTGAAGTACCTGGCATTAGTGTTTTCATATTTACCAGCTTTAAAATCAACCACACCAGATTTCATTACGCCATTATTATCATAAGTGGCCCATCCAGTTTTAGTTCCTAAGTCAAGTGCTAATAACATGATTCCTTTTTATTTGAGATTGAAATTTCTATATCGTCCAAATTGTATCTTGTTTTTGAACCATGGGGATTTGAAAGAGTTTCGCTGGTGGTAATCCAAATTGTATTTGTTATTGAACAAACTGTGACAACTTGCACATCCTTAAATTCTTTACCAGTTTTTCTATTTATTATCATTATCTTCATTTTTACCGATTATTTCATAGATTTTTTGAACAGTAGATAGTCTTGGGTTATTACCTTCTCGTATGCGAAAAACAGCACCTGAATCATTTAGGTATTTTTTTCCAAACTTATAGGCCTTCATACCAGTCTTTTCTAAGTATCGGTCAATGTCCGCTATCAATGTATTATGTGAAGGTACAGTATTCATTTTTTTAAATTTATTATGGTTATTACCAATTTTTTTACAAAAGCTACTTGTAATATAATAATATTAATTTTATTATTCAATGGAAATATCCAATAAATTTATCAACTCAAATTATTAAATGCAATGAAAAATAAAATAGAAATTCCAAGAACAATGACTGAAGTTATGCAGGACATTGATTATAATGTCCAACTTCTTGATATGTTCAACAAAAATGTAGATAAAATTAAAAAAGCATTAATTACAGATATTTGTCAATTAAAAGCTCAACTAACATCATTAGAAGTTTCTATTCAAGATGGAGATTTAGAGTTAGCACTAAATCTATCAAGACCAAGAAGAATGAAAAGAGAAGCAAAATGAATTTAGATCTAGCTTGCCGACAAATTCTAATGTCAGCCTACCTTTATTATCATAGAAGCGAATCAGTCTTATCAGATGCTGAAAATGATGAGCTAATTAAGTTTGTTGTCAGAAATTGGCGAGACGTACCAGAAAGGTATCTAAAATTATTAGACCCAAATAAAGATGGTTCTTCTGCTCTCGCTGCCACATCATCACATTGTAAATATACTAGATTAGTTGAAGGTGGTGCTATTTCCTGGCTCGAAAAAATGACTGGTAAAAAATTAGAACCAATCGGTTCTGGTTACGCTGAAATTACTGACGATATTAACCTCAATGACTTATTCTAAAATGAAAATATTAGTAGCTTGTGAAGAAAGTCAAACTGTAACAATAGCTTTACGAAATCTAGGTCATGAAGCTTACTCTTGTGATATTATACCTTGTAGTGGTGGACATCCAGAATGGCACTTACAACAAGATGTTACTGAACTCTTAAAAGAAAAATGGGATATGATAATAGCTTTTCCTCCATGTACTCATTTAGCTTCTAGTGGTGCTAGACATTTTGCTAAAAAAATAAAAGATGGTAGGCAACAAGCTGGTATAGATTTCTTTATGCAATTTGTAAATAATAATTGCCATAGAATAGCGATCGAAAATCCAATTGGTATTATGAGTAACCAATATCGAAAACCAGACCAAATTATTCAACCTTATTTCTTTGGAGATAAAGCCCAAAAATCAACTTGTCTATGGTTAAAAAATCTACCTAAACTTATTCCAACAAAAATTGTTGATAGAGGTGACTTTTACACTACTCCTAGTGGTAAAAAGATGGCAAAATGGATGTGTGATCCAATTGATGAGAATGGTAAAAAAATGAGCTATTCTTCAAATGCTATTAAAAAATTAAGATCAAAAACATTTCCTGGTATTGCAAAAGCTATGGCTCTTCAATGGGCAGGATTAAATATTAACCTCGATGACTTATTTTAAATGAAAACAACAATATCAAAAATAAAAAGAAAATTTTTCTTGACAGATCGTCATGGTAATAAATTCGGACTTCAAGCCACAAAAGTGATTGAGGAAAGAGAAAAAGATTACATTTGTGTGACATTCTATGAGGATAAAAAAATAATCGGAAGGTTCTACGACTACGCCTCACTTGTGTTAATAGATGAAGAACCGATTAACGAAACAATTAATTAAAAATTTTACTGGACATTTCCAACAAAACTAGATTAAATTGTTTTTTAGTTATTAATAATATTTAAGAGAAAATAATAAAATGAACAAAATAAAGAAGCTGATAATATTAACATATTGGCTAGTAACATTACCCATAAGGTTAGTTTTTTGCCCCATATTATTAATACCACCGTTAGTAGCGTTACCCTTATCATGGGCACAAAATGATACTTCATACGAAAAGGAGTATATTAAAATGATCATTGGGTTCTTAATTTTCAATAAAATCAAATAATTATGAAAAAGAAAGATCCATACAAAATTCTAAATTTACCAAAAGATGCTACTCAAGCAGAGATCAAAAAAGCATACCACAATAAAGCTAAAAAAGAGCACCCAGATGTAGGTGGAGATGAAAACACCTTCAAAGATACATCAAGTGCTTATGCTTTATTAGCTGACCCTCAAAAGCGTAAATATTATGATGAATTTGGTGATGAGATGCCAACAGGTGATTCAATAGAAAGTAAGGCTAATCGTTTACTAAATGAACTAATTGATCAAATGTTAGCTAAGTTCACACCAGAGCAAATTCTTAAAATTGACTTTATTAAATCAATGAATGGGTCTATTAATGACAACATTAATAAATTAAATGAAGAAGTTTCCAGACAAAATACTATGATGGAAAGATTGACAAAACTTAATGAAATTTTTGAAGAAAAATTAACCCATAAGGGATCAAAACTTTCTATCAATATTTTCATGAAGAATTTGGAGCAAAAGAAAAACGATTTAATGACTAACCTAGCTGAACTAGATAGGCAAAGTAAAACACTTGAAAAGGCTAAGGAATTTTTAACTGATTTTAGTTTTGAGTTTGAACCAGAACAAGATTTAGAAGAACAATTAGAAAGACAAAGAAGCGTTTATACTGGTAGTGGGTTTTTTAGTTTCTAAAAATAATAAATATGCAACAGATGAATAATATGACAAAAGTAGATAATAATAAAAGGGCATATAAATACCTGAAATTATTAAGACCAGAGGGTGTAATGAATCTTGTTGCAATTCCATTAGACGGCTTACCAATTGGAATTACTAAAGATATTAACTCACCAGAGTTATTAGATTTTATCCAAACCCATAATGGAAAATCAAATCTTTATTATATGGTCAATGAGCCATATAATAACTCTCCAAATAAAAAATTATCTAAAAGTGATGTTAAAAGAATCCATGCTCTCTTTATTGATGCTGATCCTGCTAAAGATCAAGATTTTGATAGTGAAAGAAAAAGACTTTCACAACAATCAAAAGAACTCAACGAGCAAGAATTAAAACCAACATTCATTGTTGATTCTGGTAATGGTCATCAAGCATTATGGCTCTTAGATAAACCAATCAATTTAAGAAGATTTGATGCAAAAATAGTTGAAGATTATGGAAGAGGTTTAGCACAAAAATATAAAACAGATGCAGTTCAAAATATTGATCGCATATTGAGATTACCATTCACACAAAATATACCAACAAAACTTAAAATCGAAAAAGGTCGTAAGAAATCTTTATCTACTGTCATTTACGCATCACAAAAACGCTACGATTGGTTTAAATTAAGAACCATCTGCATACCACAAAAAGCACCAGAAAGGGAAAATGTTGATTTGTCAAATGAATTTCCAAATTTAACTAAAGAAACCACATGGGCTGACTTTCCAGACATCCAAAAGAAATTTGCTGACACGATGAACCTTGATCAGAAACTCAAGGGTCTAATGATGAAAACAATTACAAAACCATCAAGATCAGAATATGATTTTGCACTAGCTTCAATACTCAAATCAAATGGATGGACACTTGAAGAAACTGCTACTGCAATGTGGTTATTCCCACATGGTAAAGGTAAAGAACTAACCAGTCGTGAGATAAACCGCTCCTATCAAAGAGCAGATAACCCACTTGAGGGTATGGCGATTGAGGGTGCTGATGAAATAATGAAACAATTATTACCACCAGAGCCAAAAATTGATCAAAATGGTTTACCAAGCCCAATTAGGCTCAAAAGGTTATCACTTGTTGATGCTTCATTATTCACTTCTGGTTTACCACTCATCAAAGGTTTAATTGATGAAAATTCAATGTCAGTTCTTTATGGTCAATCCAATACTGGTAAGTCCTTCATGGCTTTAGATATTGCTATGCACTTAGCGATGGGTAAAAATTGGGGTGAATATAAAATACCAAAGAAAAAGGCAATCATCTATGTTTTTGCTGAAGCTGGTGGATCTGCTGGTAAGCGTATCTTAGCAGCTAAAAAGAGATTAGGTATCACAAATGCCTCAACAAAAGAAGTACCATTCTTCTACATCACAATGGGTGTAAATTTCTTAGAAAAACCAACAAAAGACAGGGATGATGTTAGCGACATCACTAAAATGACCAAACAAATTAAAGCTGAAACTGGTTATGATGTAGGTTTAGTTGTAGTTGATACCTTAGCCACCACTTTTGCTGGTGGTAATGAAAATTCATCAGAAGATATGGGTTCTTTCATCACCAACATTAAACAAATCCAGGAATTAGCCAAAACTGCCGTTTTAATCGTCCACCACAGCGGTAAAGATCAAGCTGCTGGTGCTAGGGGTCATAGCTCATTAAGAGCCGCCACAGATACAGAATTTGAGGTTAAATCAGAACTACAAGGCACTAGATACCATCGTGAGATGATCGTGAAAAAACAAAGAGATGGTGAGACTGGTACTAAGATCAAATTTGGTCTTAATGTAATTCAGTTAGGTGTAGATAGTGAAGGCGACCCAATTACATCATGTAATGTGGTCTTAGAAGGTGATAATGAATTTGAATCAATAATCCCATCACCAATAGATTCTCTAAGCGTAGAACATAAAAGGATGTATTTTGCTGTGTATCTTGCTGCTAAATCTGGTGATGGTCATCAGAACCTAGTGAACGCTTGGTTAGATTATCTTATCAAGGAAAAAACTGAATTAGAGCAGGTTATAATTGACGAATTAGTTATCAACAAACCAGTTACACTTGGTATTTCTGCCGATACAGTTTGTGCCAAAAGGAATAATATCATTAATTGGAGAAACGCCTTACTCAATAAAAATATAGTATCAAGTAAGGTAGTTTCTCATAAAGCAGGTGATGTTATTTGGGAGATTGTTTAATATCATCACCAAATAAAACTCTCCTAGCTAAACCACCATCGTCTTTAACTGTTGGGTAGTGATGACAATCTTTACCAATATGCTGCCTTTCAGCATAAAATGTTAATGCTTCTCTCAAAATGATAATTTCTTGCTCCAATTGATCTATTCTACTATGATCATAATTAGATTGAGATATTTGCATACATTCTTGTTCATTAAAACAATCTCTACCCAATAAACCTCCACAAGCTTGACAATAATTACTCATTATTTTTACCTCCTTCTAATTGTTTCCTCTTATCCAATTCACGACAGAATACTTTTATGTATTTATCTGCCATTATGTTGGTTGATTTCTTTAACAGACCAATTGTTCTATTGATATGATCTGTTTCCATTTCAGATATTAGCAGTTCCCTGCCGTCTTTAGTTGTCCATACTTTCATAATTTTATTTATTTTGAGTTGATATTAATCCAATTTTCAGTAGAGATATTTTGACCATAAACTCCACCGTAAAAATAACTTTCATCAGGCCAATGTAGGTTGCCACCATAATACCCATTCGATTCATTTCTGTAATCTAATAAAATATCACCTTTATCGGTTGTTATCTTTAGTCCATAGAATTGTGTTACTTCACTACCATGTTCACCTTCACTCTCTTTATCTAAGTCTAGGTTATCTACAGATATAACCCTAGCAGGGAATCCATTTATAGGTAGATCAATATTCTCAATCCATGAATTTGAACAACAATCACCATCTGTTTTGGCTATTATTTCACCGTCATTGGTTATGAATTTTAAAGCCTTTTGATCATCGGCAATTTTTATGTCCAAAATAATCTTATTTTCTAGTATATTTGTCATAATTTTAAATGTTTTTGAGTTGATAAAGTTAATATTATTTTTGTTCTAATTCAATTTTAAGTTTAGAGCTATTGTCTATGACTTTATTATCTAATTTCAATTCTGACATAATCAGTCTTTCATTCCAGAAAATATCTTGAGTTGTATAATTAGTTCCATATTTATTATTTATAAATTTAGCAGTCTTAGATGATCCAATATAACCTATTATAGATCCACCTAGAAATAACACACTAAATAATATTAACATTGGACCGAGAGGATTATCCCAATCTGTGAAAGCACCAATTATTATTCCTATAATTAGTATTAATGATGATATTATTATAATTTCCATAATTTTATTTATTTTAAGTTGATAAAAAGTTAGTAACTTGGTCAGTTTTTATGTTTGAAAGGGTAGGGGGTGAAATTTTTGAAAGTCACTTCTACACTTTTTTACATTGGTAACTGCTTAATTACATTTCTTATTATGTCGGGCTTTGTCGTAGATGTCAAGTATTTATTTTAAATTAATTTTAGTAGTGAAATTATGGTGTTTTGATGGTCACTTTTGATTGTTATTTTTAGTGCACAAGCTGTGAACCCATATAAACACTGACTGCACAAGGGGTAGTTGTGCAGCACTTGTGCACACTTGTGCACGTTTTTGGTGAACCCTTATGAATACTGGCTTGAGAGGGTGTGTCGGGGTTTTGAGTGACTTGTGCACGGACGGTGTTTGTCTATGTTTGTCGAATATTTTTTTGAGGCTTTTTAAAACCCGTCAAACCTACGATGTGCACAAGTGTGCACAAGTCGTGCACAAGTTGGTGATTTTTTGTGAACCCTTGATATATAAGGCTTGAGAGGATCGTGCACAAGTGTGCACAAGTCGTGCACAAGTTGGTTTTAGACAGAGCCCAAAACGTGCACAACTGCACAACTGTATATAGTATATACAGTTGTGCGTGACGAAGGGGTGATTTTTAAATGGGTGAAAATAAGAGATTTTTAGGGTGGGGGTCAAAATTTTTGAAACTTGCTTTCTACAGTTTTTATGATTAAAATTTGTCGGAGTTTACTTTTATCAATTCAAAAGGTTATTTTATGGACAAAAAAGAGATTCTTCTTGATTCTAAAAATTTTACATGGGGTGAGAGAATTTTATTTTATTTAGATGATGGAAAATGGCGGACTCTAAAACAGATTAGGGAGGCGTTAGGGGTTAAGTATTTAAAAAAAGATCATAAAGACTACAATCAGTTTTATTCTATTTCTACACGAGTCAGGGAGCTTGTAAAGAAAGGTTATATTAAAAGAGCATATCCACCAGAGTTTTTAAGAGCCATTAAAGCAAGAAATATTGCGTTTGTGTACCAGAGTACCAAAAAACCTTATAAAGGTTTTCCAGAGTTCGCAAATGGGCGTAAAAACTTTAATGAGTTAAGCCCATTATGGCAAAAAAGGAAAAAGAAGAAATAAAAAAACCGTTTAACCTACATATTGAGGCTAAACGGTTGTAATTGGTTAGTTGTTTTAGTTTAAAGGTTTATGAGTTTAGAAATAAACCACAAAAAGAAAATTAATGATATTAATTCTATTATTTTTTTTAATAAATGAAACATGGTTTTTATATGGTTATAAATTCAATATTATTGTCAATCATTGCTTTGCGTAAGTCTTTGAAGTATTTTAATATTTCAGGTAGCAATTTTTTAAAGTTTTTGGAGTGTTTACCATCTTCAATTAATGAATTTATTTCTTCATCATCTTCATAAACTTCAATGATTGAATCAATATTTTCTAACCAGAAAGCATTAAACATTTTGTCGCTATATTCTGTCATCATATAGGTTGAGTAAGAATAAAAATCATTCATTAAATCAACTGTTTTATGGTTTAAACCTTCTATATAGTGAAGGGGGCAATATTTATATGATTGTTTTATTGTTATATTTGACATAATAATTTTTAATTTGAGTTGATAAAGTTTTTAAATATTCATACAAAAGCGATAATCTTCAATTGTTGAATTAACAGTTTTACAATGGTTATGCGAGTGCATAGCAGCCTTGTATAAAATAAAGAGTCCAACAATTAAGAATGTTGTAAATAATAATATTTCTTTTGTTTTTTGAATAATCATAAATTTAAATTTTAGTTAATAATACATTGTTCCATCTTCGTTAAAATCATATTCATTAGCAATTATATTTTCTTTTATGGCTTTATCACTAATAACATAATAAAAATCTTCTTTTAGTTCTTTATATATTTTTTTACATTCTTCAATTCTCCATTCTTCAAACCAACTTTCAAAGGCTTCAAGTTGTTTTTCTATTGCATTTATTACTTGATTTTGTCTTGAGCAAGAAACATCTAAATTATCAAGTTCACTATAAACAGAAATTGTTTTTTCATGATAATAATGATTGCATTCATGTTGAGCCCTTAAATAAATTTCATCATTATATTTGTATAATAAAGGAAATTTAGATTTTATTTTGTTCTTTTCTAAAAAGGTTTTTAAATCTAAATTATCAAAAATAAAACAAGCCCCATCACCTTGAGAATTAAAACCAGAATAATAAGTTTTAGGGTTAGAGAATCCTAAATCTTTTAAATAATTTTCTTCAAAATTATGAATAATCCAAGATTGATCGTTGTTTTCATATTCAAATTCTCTTTGTTTTTCAATAGCTTTTTCTTGAGCCTCTTTGTTTAAATCTTCAAAATTATATATTTTAAAGGTTTTTGTTTCTGTTCTAATCATAATAATTTTTAATTTGAGTTGATAAAATTAATTAATATTCTCTTTCTTCAATATATATTCCAGTTTTTTCTATTTCGTCAAAATCTTCTTCTGGTGATCCTCCATAATCCAAAAAATCACCTTCAATTGATCCTTCCCTTAATAGTTCTATTGCCTTTTCAATAGCTTCATTTTCATTGTCAGCTTTTATTTCAACTTGATAATTCATTGGTTGAATTACGGCTAAACTTACATTGTAATTTTTCATAATATTATTTTTTTAAGGTTAATAAATAGGAATTATAAGCTTTTTCTAGTTCATCATAAAAGAAATAATGACAACCAACTTTTGCATTGCCTAAGGAGTCTATTTTTTCAATTGTGTAAATGTCTAATTTTTCACTATTAGGAAGGGGAGCACCATTTTTACGGCATTTTGTAGCCAACTTGTAAAGAAATAAACCTTTTTCAACATCAATAGTAATTCCTTGACTACTAATAAAACTTTTCTCTTTTTTATTAGAGATAAATCTAATTAGATCAAATTTTTGCCCATTTTTATTAGTCAATAAAAGATCCCTTGCACCATAAGAAACACTTGATTTATTACCTTCTTTAAAATCAATTATTTCTTGTTTAAGTTCTTTTTCTCTAAGTTTTAATCTTTTTAATTGATCGGCTTTTTCTTTTTTTAATTGTTTTTCTTTAGCAACTTTTAGCTTTTCAATTAATTCAGAATTTGAACTTTCTTTTATTAATTCTTTTAAATCTTTTGTTAAATCCTTTTTCAATATGATTTTATATTCTAACAAAAGTTTTAAATGGGTTGCAATATGGTTTATTTCTGCTTGATAGCGTGTTCTTGTACTTTCTCTTTTAGATTTAGCCAAGTTGTTAATTTCCCAGTCAAGTTTTATTTTGTAAGACTCAATAATTTCATTAGTTAAAAATCTAAAACCATGACTTGCATTTTCCCAAGCAGCAATAATTGTTTTTCCACTATAGGCATTACAAGCAAGCGATTGATGGGCGGAGGTTGTAACGGAATATTTACCAACATTTTCAAGACAAATATTTTTATCTAATAATCTTTTAAATATGGCTGTATTATATGAATATAATTCACCACCATTAAAAGAAAGTGATTGATTAGGGTTTTTTCCTCTTTCTCCATTTTCAGCATAAGCCCAAGCGTGGACAAGATCGGAATTTGTAGAATATGTTTTTTGATAAGACATAATATTTTTAATTTGAGTTGATAAAGTTAATTAATAGTTAAATTGAGCTAACCAAGGAAATTCTTTTCTTGTGTAGCCGTTTTTAATGTCGTTTTTGTTTGGTTTATTCTCAATAATTCTAACCTCCCTTTTGACTTGTCTTTGTTGTATCATATAAAGAAGATTAGAAACTTTTTCAGACCATTCTATTTTTAGAAGGTGAGCAATTAGAGCTTCTTCTTTAGGAGTAAAAAGGCTTTTATTTTCTTGTTTTTTTCTATTAAATATTTTCATGACTATTTTTTATTTGAGTTAAATTCAGTAAAATACTTTTTAGTTTTAAGACCTTTTGAGACTCTTTCAACATCACCCCAAAAGACAGCACCATCATGAATCATATAAATGATTGCTATTAACATTAAAACCATTGTGATTATCATAAACATATTAACCCCCTATTTTTTGTTTTTAGATTTAGTTTTTGACTTTGCAATTTTGCGAAGTTCAGAATTACTAACATTTATTAAATGAGCTATTAAAAGTAGTAGAGAAATTATTATTATATTTGTTAAGATCATGATATTATTTTAATTAAAGTTAATAAAGTTAAATAACTTTTTCAAGTTATATGTCATATTATGACGGACTTTGTCGGAGTTGTCAAGTACTTTTTTTAATTATTTTCAATTTATTTGTTGTTGATTGTTCAGAGCCTTTGTTTTATTATGTCGGAGTTATCAACTTTTTTTTCAATTTTTAGGTTATGAGTAAAGAATTAAACATTTTTAAAGGAAAAAGGCACAAAATAGCAGAATTACTTGATAAGGGAAAATCATCAAATGAAGTAATGAAGCTTGCGAAAGCAACATATTCAGAGGTGCAAGCAGTTCTTTCTAGTGCTATATTTCAGGATTGGCAACGCTCGCAAGCCTTGTCAGAGCTGGGCGGAAGGGGTGCAAGGGTAGCCATTCAAACACTACTAGAAGTTGCACAAGATAAAAAAGCAGCAAGTCAAAGTAGAGTGTCGGCAAGTGATAAATTGCTACATTATACGGGTTTAAAACTTGATGCGGAGGGCAACATTGACAAGAGCCCTAGCAATATGACGGCTTCAGAGCTACAACAACG
>JAAOEI010000687.1_pt1 | contig 12865 bp, 22 predicted proteins | sample 7059261 | NCBI WGS metagenome assembly JAAOEI01 (sample SAMN14008812, study PRJNA610033) | viral metagenome | isolation source: viral particles filtered from seawater | place: China: Hangzhou Bay, Yangshan Deep Water Harbour | collected 2017-10-31
AGCCAAATTGCCTTTTCTGTCTTGAATTTTTCTAGCTTTAGCTTCCACGGGTTCAGCTTTAAAAATAATTACACCAACGGTGACGCAAAAAAATAACAACATAACCTTGATAAACTCTAATAATAGTTTTTTCATTTTTTAAATTTAGATTTAAATATATCTATAATATATTTTGGCGCAACCAATATCCAACCTAAAAATATGAAAAATACCTCGATAATCTTTTGAAGTTTATTCATTTTTGTTTTTTCTTTAGAAATTAATTTATTAATAGCTTTTAAAGATTCTTTGTCTGCATTCCACCTTCCATCTTTCCAAGAAATACAATATATTTTCATCGAATGCCAGAACCTACCCTTTGAAATGTCAAATCACTTTCTTGAATACTGCCTTGGGTTTCGCATGATGAAACACACACCGCTGTTATAAAGATAACTCCTATGATGTATAGAATACGTTCTTTAGTTTTTTGACTCATTTTCTACATATTGTTTTTGACTGATAACTGGCGAACTGACGAACTTGATTATCTTTAAAGTTCCTACGCCAACGTTTTTTAACAAGCCGACTGTGGCCATAACTGTGCCTTTACCACCTTCTGCCGCGGAACCTACAGCCATGCCGACTGGGACTATTGCAGCTTCTGGGTGATCCTTTACAGCTTTATAAGTATCTTTAAATTTAAACAGCTGTATGACTTCTTTTGCAGGAACTTTTTCTCCTGACTTAGCTGCATCTTTTAATTTTTTCCAATCAATCTTTATGATTGAATCAGTTACTTCTTGTGAGCCTTGCATATAATGTCGCACATAATTTCTTTTAAGCCAAGTTTTAGGTTTTTTTAATTTCCATTTTGGCTCTTCAGGATTTACCCAACTTCCATCTTCATGGATAATTGTTTTACCTAGAAACTTTAGTTCTTGAGAATCTTCTGCGATTACGTTAAATGCGCAGAAAAACGATAGTGTTAATATTAGTTTTTTCATTTTAATTAAATTCTGCTTTCTTCGTTCCCCTCCAGTCGGGAAACTCTGTTCTTCCAAAGTTTGGTCCGTAAGCTGTCCACATATGTACAGTCGAGCCGTGCTTGACTATAACAGGACCCCAGTCATCAAATTTTAATCCTGGAATATCCATTTGATTTACATATTGATGAACGCCATTGGATATTAGTATATGATCATTGTCGCCTGCGTCCATGCATCTTTGTGCCATGTTTATTCCTGCGCCGCTAACATTTGGATTATCATTAATATCTTTTACTGGGACAACGGGTCCAGAATATACTCCGTTACGTAATCCTATTTGGGGATGTTTGTAAGTCTTTTTACCTACGTCAACAGCACACTTGAATGCAGCGTGCACAGAATTAAAGAATACGAGCGCCATACCGTCTCCTGTGGGCAATATTATTAACTTACCCTGTCTATTTGCCTGCTGGAATCCTTCGGCACCTTTAACGTAAGATATGAGCTCATCTGTAACTCTTTTCTGTTCGGCTGTACTCTTGTTTGAATACCCTACAATATCCATAAAATATGTGTGGGCTTCGCACGGGCTGTCATAAGCCAAAGACTCTCCTTTTAGCTTGAAAGGGTCTTCTCCCCACTTCCATTTAATAACTCGTTGTCTTTTCTTCTTTTCTTCCTCTTCTTGTATTTTCTTTCTAACTTCAGCAGCTTTATCTTCTTTTTGTTTCATTTGAGCTGCGGCCGCTTCTAGTCTTTTTATTTTATCAGATTTAGATTCAAATAGTTTACCAAATAGTCCATCAGGTTCTTTAGGGGCATCTTCATATTCATAGCCTTTAAATTCTGGTTCACTATTACCACCAACTTGAACTTGATCTATAGATTGTTTGTATTTGACTTGGCCTCTCTCAGAATGTTTCATTGCACCTTTAGAAACCAAATATTTTAACATCTCCTCATTCTCGTTATCGTTAGCTATCTCCCAAGGATTAAGTTGGTCTATCTCCGGTTCAAATGTTGAACCGTTTACATTAGCTTTATTATCGACAAGTAATTTAAGTATTTCCATATTACCTACTTCTACTGCGTAATGTATAGCCATCCAGCCGCGATTGTCTCTTGCGTTTATTTTCACAGAGTCATCTTCGAGAAGGCACTCTACTTCATCAATATCCTGCATTTGTACAGCTTGATGTAGATTTAGGTCCTCTCCATAAAATCTCCCACCTTTAGCTATCAAATTATTTATTATTTTAGTACGGAAAGGTCCTTCAGCCACGTCCATCGGATATACTGAGGGAATTTTGTTTTCTTTACTATTTTCTAGAGCCAGATTCCAATCATTCTGTTTTTTGCCTTGAGGCGGGACACTTTTTATATTTGGACTAATTCCTGCGTCCAGTATAACTTGTACTATTTTCGCCTTGCTATAATGAGAGGCGTAGTGAAGCGGGCTCCAACCTTTCTCTTTGTCTAGAGCGAGGAGCAGTTTTTTATTCGCCAGAGCTTTCTTTATACCTTTTAAGTTCCCAGCGCACGCAAAAGTATGTAGTTCTCCCATGTTATTAATTACACATTACCAAAACCAAACCATATAGACGTCCTCACAATCTTCTGGTATAATATCGTAATTCTTACGTTTCATACTATTATTTACACATTGCTAGACTTAGCAAACCTCCGTTGTTTAAATTAGTGTAATATATACTGTATGAAAAAATACGCTTTGATGGCCGCATTAGCTTTGACTGTCGCCTGCAAAGACAATGAAGCTACCCCAGAAACTCCGGTAACTACTAACGTAGTAGAAAAGTCTTTCGGGCAGGAGCTTAAAGAGAAAGTCGTGAAACAGGCAGTAGACACCGCCGTAGATGAAGTGGTGGATAAGGCAGCAGAAAAAGCCAAAGATAAAGCCAAAGATAAAATACTGGAATCTTTGATTCCGTAATAATAAGTTTAAATACAACGAAGCCCCGTCAACACGGCGGGGCTTTTTAGTGTAATTATTGAAAAATGGCGTATAACGACGGATACAAAGGTTATAAAGAAAGCATGAAAGGCATGGTGTACTTTAATGGCAGTGGAACTTTAGCTATCGTTAATTCTTATAACGTATCTAGCGTCACAGATGAAAATACAGGCCAGTATAGAGTTAATTTTGCTACTTCACCTAGGGCCCACACACCCGGTAGTACATCGGACGCCAGTTATTGCGTAGCAATGGGATTTAGGCATACCGCGAATAACACCCCTATAGGCTATACCGGCCATTCTGGGAACTTATTGGAATACGCGACTGTTTATATTAGAAATACTTCTAATTCTGGAGTCGATTCTAGTGGCGTCACTTTAGTGTTTTTTGGAGCAGACTAAAATGGCATATACAAAATCAAATTTACTAATAGATCAAGGCTCAACGTTTTCTACCACTATAACTGGTTATGATGTTAATGGCAATCTGATGAACCTTACCGGCCACACCGTAGCTGGTAAAATCAAGTATAACTATAGCACAGGTACTTCTTTAGTAGATTTCACCGCTAGTATCCAGTCTGGTACAAACGGCGCCGCTTATGTCAGCGGATTAGTTGACTTGTCACTAACCGCAACTCAAACGGCCGATTTAATTGTTGGTGACCTAAGATATGATGTAGAAGTCACTAGTGGTTCAAATGTGACCCGTATACAGCAAGGTTTAGTTAGAGTGTCTCCAGAAGTAACAGCTTAAGATTTTCTTACGTTCTCCCAAACTATCTCAAACAAGTTAGAGCCATCGGCTACTCTTTCTTCCCAATTAGCTTCCTGCTCGTTTTCTTCGCAGGAGTCTGTAATGTATTTGTGGCATATAAACTCTATACCAAACTCTGCGCACACTCTAGCGTAGGCATAAGCTTCCATATCCACACAATCAATAGCTCTATCCCACGCTTCTTCTGGAAACTCTGTTACGAACGAATCAAAAGATGCCACTGATGAGCCATAATCGGCTGTCTCGATCACTTTGTCGTCTGGGTTGTCATCTATACCCGGATAAGAGAAACCGCCGTTAATAAACTCTGTACACTCTATAACATCGCCTATCTTATAGTTGATGCCACAAGCCGTGCCAAAATTTATAACTCTTTCTATCTCAGGGTTTTCGCCGAGATACTTAGATAGTTTCAAAGCCGCATTTGTTTTGCCTATTCCTGTTATTAGTAATCTTGGACAGCTGATCGTGTGAATTTCTTTATGTAATGCTGCGACTAATAATGTTTTCATGCTGATGGATATTCTGGGAGGTTTTCCTCTCTGTAAATTTTAGATCTTAGCGGAGAATGCTCTTTAGTCTCTTTTTTATCTTCTTCCGGATAATGGTTATAAAAAAAATAAGGGCTATTACCATATGATCTATCTATATCTTCTGAAGTGAGAGGATTATTAAATATCTTTACTTTAGGGGGTTCATCTTTAGAGTACGGTACAATAAAGTCAGGATTATGCCAGCGCAAAAGATTATTGGGAGGTATGGCATAGTTTCCATCATCCAACTCCAAAAAGTGGTAGCATTTTGAATCTTGATCGTTCGCGTACCCAATATTGAGTTCATTAAGGTCTCCCTCGTAGTCGTCAATAGTAAAAACGTACTTACCAGAACGCCATACTCTGTCGCGGCAGAATACGTCAACCCTGCGGTTTTGCAGAAAGCCGAATGTTGTAACTGCGATATCATTATCCTGACAATCCCATGTTTGTAGAAGAGAAAGTCGTTTTTCTTCGTTTTCAGATAGCGCGTCATAGTCCTCTTTATGACAAAACGCCGAAATCGGCATTTGCCAAAAAACCGCCCCAAACTGCGCTTGAAAATGAAAGTGCATAGGGCGGTTGATCATAGACTTTACACCAAATATATATCCTTCAGTTAATCCGGTATCTTCGGGGCCGAATATATAACTATTTCTGATGTAACACTGAATGTAAGGAGTATTAGCGTTTAATTGTGCCATCCCTATGTATTATAGTAATTTTACACAAAAAAACCACTCTCTTTCGAGAGTGGCTTAATTTAATTTATATAATCAATTATTCTCCGGGTTTATTCTCGTCGATAACCTTGTCGCGATTGTTTTTGAACTCCTCTTTGATCTCGGCAATCCGTTTGCCAACTTCTTTGCGATGAGATTTCATTTGCTCCATCCACTCTTTCTTCGAAGCGGCCAATTTCTCTCTCAAAGCCTTCTTTTCTTCGTCGGAAGCATCTTTCCATGCATCCTTGTCAAAACCCGCCCAGTGCTTATCCGCGGCCTTCTTAAATGCATCTCTAAGCTCCTTGATTTTGGCATCGTCTCTAATTAACTTACCAAAGACTCTTCCCTTATGATGAACCTTGTGTCCACGCTTCTTTGCATCGCCACGATGCTTCTTTCTTTTATCAAAAGCAGCCTTGAGGCGCTCCTTCATCTTTTCGCGGTCAATTTTCTTTTCCGGACGAGGTTTTTCTGGCTTGTCCTTCTTTTTGTCAGGTTTTGCCTGAACTGTGGTTAACGCTGCTGCAATAATCGCAACCAGCCCGATTTTAAGTAGATTTTTTGTCAACATGACTAAAATCTTTATGCAGGAAACGTGCCAATGTGAAATTTGTAAAAACATTAAGATTTCTTTCTTTAAAATATTTTTTTATTTTATTTTGGGCGCTATTTACCATGTAATTTGGTAAGTATTTACAAATTACGTGTAATTATTTTCGCAGATGGGTGAAGGTAACAAAAAAATTAGCTTTGCGGACTTAGATAGCTTTCTAAAGTTCGCGCCCATTATCGGCATAGGTATTCTAGCCTATCTTCAAACTTTGTTCCCAAGTAAGATAGAATTTGAAAAATTGGAAGATCATCTGATTCAAATGGATAAGAAAATAACAGAAATTACCATACTTCAAAAAGATACTTCCGACAATTCTCAGGCAATCAGAGATCTCAACACAAGGCTAAGACAAATTGAAATTGACTTAGCTAAACACCACGCCGAAGATAAGAAAAATGGTTAAGTCACTTTTACTAGCGGCCGTTCTATCATCTCAAGCTTTTAGTCACGATTTAGAAATAAAAATCAATGGACTAGTATGTTCTTCCTGTGCAATTGGTATCAAGCGCGGATTCAAACGCGAAATTAATGTCAATGACATTAAATTTGATGTCAAGAAGCAATTGGCTCTAATTGACCTTAAAGAAAGTGACTCCGGTAGAGTTTATTGGATATCTAATCAGAAAATTCTTAAAATAGTAAAGGACGCAGGCTATGAAGCCACTAGCATCAAAAGAATTAGTAACGCAAAGCCGCGAAGATATAATAAACCATGAAAGAGTTAATTGGTAAATTTATATGTTATGCACTAACCGTAGTGGATTTTTTTGTAAAAACACTACTTCCTAGTGGTAATAAATATAAAATGTATAATTCTGGAAGGGACATGAAATAATGTGCACGAATAAAGACTGTTTTGATGATACTTGTAAAGGCGAATGTAAAAAAGATAACTAATCTTTGTTATAATATCTTTTTTTATACTCTTTCACCTTATCTGGGTTGTTCTTCTGCCATTCTAACGTATTTTTTATAATTTTGTCTTTTTTTCTCTTGTAATATTCCTTAGCGGCCAAATTATCACATTCTTTACATCTATATTTGTATCCATCCTTGGTCTTACTCTGCTTGCGGAAATCCTCAAAGGATTTCTCGAGCCCGCAGGCGGTGCAAATCTTCATGCTTATATTATATGTAGAAATTAGATTTTTGAAAATATATTTTAGCAACCTACCTTCGGGATTTTTGAAAAAGTCATTTGGAGAGGGTCGGGGAGATTGATTTCCATCCCCCCCCGCCGGTCGCTATACTATACTTTTACAAATTTTTTAGAAAAATGCCCTTGTCGCAAGTACTGTGCCAAGTACAAAAGAAAATTTTTTATATCAAAAATTATTTTCAATAATTTTCATTTGAGGGGTTGCAATGTGTTTTTTTTGTGATAAGCTCGAACACGTTCGAGGGGCGAGAAACCGCTTGGACGTTTAATAAACATGAATACAGTAACGCTAAACAAAAAGGGCAGGGACGCGGTCAACGTGTACCTTGCAGAACAGGCAAAATATCAAAAGGGCTTGGCCGCATTGAACGCTCAAATCGCGAAGTTCAACGATGACTACGCTTCACCGTTGCAAATTGCACAAGGTGAATTGATTGCAATTGCTGGCCTACAACATTGCACCAAACCTGCGTTGGATGATCCCCGTTTTGACGTTGAAAAAACGATAGTCGAGGAAACCCGTTTGGAGCGCGGCAACGGCAAGGCAATTGTGATTCTCACAAAGTACTCAAAAAACGTACCTACGAAAATCGCGGCTCCATCAGTCAAAAAACTGTCGAGCAAAATTGGCGAAGCCAAATTGGTGAAAATCGTGTCGAACGTGTCGAGCGTGATTGCCTAAAGTAAACCGGCGGGGGATTTACTCCCCCGCCTTTTTTAAATATAAAATGAAAAAGATACCATATAGCGAACAAATCCGCAGGGGATACAATTATCTCGCCGGTCGAGTTAATGAGTTGAAAACTGAAAACGAAAAGTTAAAAGCTGAAAATGCGAAACTAAAGGCGGACATTTTCCGCGCTAATTTCGGCGCGGAATTATCCCGCGAGTTTAGCAGTCCAAAGCTTAACAAGGTTTGGTCTGATCTGTATGCGAAGGAAATCGAGGTTGAAGATGCAAAACGATAAATTCACTTGGCGGGATGCGCTTGGCGGATTGTTTTTACTGGCCTCTGCCCTGATGGGTTGGATCCTGTTTTAACAACAAACCAAGCCAAACCCACCGGCCCCAAAGCGGGGCCGGTTTTTTTGTGCCTACCGCTGAAAACCTAGGGTTTGCTGGCCTTTTTCAAAAATGCCATTTACGGGCCCGCAAACGTACCGCCACGGCCTTTTCATTGCCCGCCGGTATACTGACCTACCCCAAAAATAAAACGTCAAAATTTATCGTTAACGTAAAATTACAGTTTTACAAAAAAAAGTATAAATCAATAATGGCCTGACCGTTATAATTTTATAAAATTTTTATAATTGTATCACCGCGCGGCGCGGCCCGCCCTCGCCCGTTATTTGTTATTTGTGTATTTGTTATTTATTATTTTACAATTTATTATTTATAATGTAATTGGCAGGGACAAAAAAAACGCGCCCGTAGGCGCGTAATATTAAATTGTAAAAAATTAATTCCTAAGATCTGGCAAGCGTCTCCCCTGCCGCTGGTCAGAACCGGCGAAAATAATACCCCTATTGCACAAAGAAGCGGTTGCGCCCATAGGACGGGCCACTTCTATCTTTTCAATCTTAAATAATTCCATGACAGGATCAAACGCTTCTAAACCGCTTCGCTCGCAAATCGGCCCAACGTGGTAAAGTACAAACTCCCGATTGTAAGCGTCTTCAAAAAATATTTTACCACGAGTTTCCCCGTCTAAATGATCGCATTGCCGGATCCAACTAGCTTCCCAGTCGCCGACCGTGTACTGGCTGCTACTATTGCCGCAAGCGCTTTTCCAGTCGCGAATGTCGTCGCGGATAGTGCGGGGGTACATATCATAGCGGTCGACATTCGAACCCGTAAAGTTGGCCAGCATATCATCCGAGGCGATGTAAAGCTGCGGCAACCAGATCGAACGCAGGGAACCGTCATTTGGCCAAGTGTATACGCCAGCATAGATTAACAAATCGATGCGGCCGAGGTCAGTAGTTTCAAACGAGTGTAGAACCGTTTTTTGATGTTCGTCAGTTTTCATATTGAAAGCGGCGATTTACGCCGGGGCAAAAATACTAAATAAAATTGTGAGCGACAAGCGGTTTTTTAAATTAATTTTTTTACCAGTGAAAATTTATTCTTTTATCAGATAATTGTAAAAGTATAGTGATTACAGTTTTATCCAAAAAGTATAATTGTATAATGGCCAGATTGATTATAGTTTTATAGAATTATTATAATTGCCTCCGCCGCGCGGCGGCGCGCCGCCGACATCATTATTTGTTATTTGTTGAATTATAATTTATAATTTAATAAGCGCGCAGCGCGCGCTGATAGAATTATTTGGTATTTGTAAAATTGTAATTTACAATTTAAATTTTTATTTATCATTGGCACGCCACCTGCTAGCGTTATTATTTATTATTTTATTTGTATTTAGTAATTATTAATTTATAAAAAAAGGGGCAGCATGTAAGCTGCCCCCAGTTTTCAGAATTATAATTTTAAGCCACTACTGTATCCAGTACGCTATTCTGCCAATTTTCGCGCCACGATTCGTTTGGCACTTTTGCAATTTTCCCGTCTACTTTTTCGCGTTTGAACGGCTCGAAAGTAGTCCATTCGGCGATTGTCTCCGGGTTATTCGCAAAGCCCGCGAAAATAGATGACAAGCGCGAATTTGTGCTTTCCCGTGCTTGGATTGTCTTTTCAGTCTTTTCACTGCTCAGGACGCGCGTAGCAGTGTTAAACACCTGCCATGCGTTGCGGTCGCTGCCGACAGTACCATCTAGGCCGAGGCCGCGAAATTCGCGTTCGATGCCAGTGTCAGGACGTTGCCAGTGCAAACGCATCGCGGTTGAATCCACTTGATTCAATTTTAATACATCGGCAATTAATTTTTCAATAAAGCGCTGGCCCTGTTTTTGGTCGATTTTAATTTTCTTTAATTCGCGGATAATATATGCGTCCGTTTCTAAAGCGGATAAAATACTTTTCAATTCATTACGGAAAACGCCAATTTCAATCCCGCCTGTGTGTTTGTGCATTTCGCTTTGCCATCTAGAAAACGAAGCGCATCCGTTTTTGCACCAAACGCGATGCAACGTATACGCCAAGCGGGGCCGTCCCGTCCCATCGTAGGAATTATCGGTGATTAGCTTAAAGCCTAATTCATCACCCACCTCGGGACGGTATTCGCCGGTATCTTTTAATGCTTTAATATTCTGGTTTTCAATATATGCCTCGTAACGAAAACGCGAACCGGAAAGGCTAGACAGGATTTTCGTTTCTTTAGGCTCTAAACCAGTCTGCACCATTGCGGCCCGTAGCATGGCCACGAATTCCGTGTTGTGAATAGGCTGGTAGTCCGCCGACGCAGTGCCGACGCGATGCGACAAGCCAAAGCCAAGCGAAACCGTTTCGCCGTTTGCGTTGGTTTTTTTCCTGTCTGCCAGCGCCCATAATTCTTTGCGCGTGTTTGGCAGATACGTGTCCGTGCTAATCTTTTGCACAATTGGCATTTTCCACGGGCAATCTATTCCTTCGGCGCGAAAATATTCCTGAGAATATAGCGCGTTGTCATTCTTTTGCATTAACAAAGCCAAATCTTCATTGGCTTGTACCGATAACATTTTATTGAGTTTATTCATTTTAAAAAGCGGTTTTGGTTTCAACCGCCCCGCCAAAATACCAGATGAAAAAACCGTTGCCAAGTCTTTTTTTCAAATAGTTTTCCGGCTGGTTTCCCCGCGCTTTTTCACATAGGATTCTGCCACTTGGCATGGCATCTGCTAGTTGAATCTTTTATATAAAAAATATAATTATATAATTTATTCTTTTATAAAAAAAGTATAATTGAGTAATTACTGGTTTATCTAATTAAAATAATTGCATCACGATGCGCCGCATCGCGGCGATGCGCCGATTATTTGGTATTTATTTATTTATAATTTATAATTTCGGAATTACAATTGTATTTAGTATTTGTAAATTTCTAATTCAGAATTATTTATTATTTATTTATTTCTAATTTGTAATGCGCCGCGCGCGGCGCGCTTGTCAAGACAATTATTTAAAAAAATTTAATTTATAAATGGCACGGTTCTTTCCCACAGATTCCGTGCCAACTGTACCAAAAAAATAAAAAAATAAAAATTAAAAAAATACTTGCACGAAAAGCAAAATTTTATATACTTTGGGCATGGCGACAATTAAAGCCTTACAAATGCAAGTCGGGAGTTTATCAAATCCAAGCAAAATGCCCGGGTTTGGTTACTCAACGCCAGCCAAAGATTGCCAAACCGGTAGCAAGTTGGCCGAAATAGTCAATTCAATTTGCAGCATATGCTATGCGAAAAAGGGACGCTATGTCTTCCCCAACGTGCAAAACGCTATGCAATACCGCTTGGATTCAATCAGTAAAATTGATTGGATTGATTGCATGGTTGAATTGATATCTAAAAAACAGAGCAAATTACCAGAAGGGCAACGGGAGTTTTTCCGGTGGCATGATTCCGGTGATATCCAAGGCGTTTGGCATTTGGAAAAGATTGCAGAGATTGCAAGGCGATTGCCCGAAATCAATTTTTGGTTACCAACTCGAGAATACCGTTTTGTGCGGGAGTGGCTGGCCACAGCAACCAAGCCAAGCAACTTACAAATTAGGCTTTCCGCTTACATGATAGACGGCAAACCGCCGACAGAGTTGGCAAACCGCCTTGGCCTTACAACGTCAGGCGTGAGCGATAAAGGTTTTAATTGCCCCGCGCCCAAACAAGATAATGCCTGTGGTGATTGTCGGGCGTGCTGGACAAGCGACGAAAATATCAATTACAAATCCCACTAAAAAATGATCAGGCTTTTACAATTACAATCTTACGAGCGAATCAGTAAGCCGTATTATCAAGTCAGGCACGTTGATATGTTTGGCGACAAAATGATAATCAGACGCAAAACAAAAAGAGACGCAAAATCACTGGCCAGAGTCCTAATTGAATTCTCAGGTGGAAAAGCAAAAATAACACACAAAAAATGACTGCGAGACAAAAGCGATGGAATAGAGTCTTGGAATCCGAAACAGAATTCCGAAACGAAGTCAAAAAACGGGATCCAAATATCTGCCCCAAAAAACTCGAGGCGATTAGCCTAATCGGCGGAATCAACGACATCCCCGAGACGGACGGGCACGGCTCATTTGGGATTGTGAGCGAACCAATGACAATCAACTTGTCATTAAATAATTACCACAGAATTATCCTAAACGAAGACAACCTCCTCTGGTGAGGTTTCTTCTTTTTTTTTATAATTATACTTTTATAACTATTTCATATTTATGTATTTACAATTAACGTATTTATTATTATGGCGTTTATTATTCATTATTTCGTTTGTAACTGCGCTGCGCGCAGCGCAAATATGTTATTTGGTATTTCCGCAATTATAATTTCTTATTTAACAAATATCGTGCCAACATTGATGTAAAAAAAATTTTTTTTCTCTTGACTTTAAAATAAAATTTATTATTATGTTCCGCGAGCGCAGGCTCTTTTTTACAAAATGAATACTAACGACATTATAGAAGAAGCGATACTCTGGTTATGTGACTTGAGTTGGCGAGACGTTACTCCTTGGGAAGCGGAAGAAGACTTGCGCGAAATGCCAAAGATGCGTATACTCAGGGCCGTTGACAAAATGTATGACGGAGGACTAAAGCAATTCATTATAGATCAAGGATGAAAAAACTAATCACACTTTTAGCATTGGGAGCGGTAACACTATACGCACACAAGAACTATGGACTCAGTAGAGAAACAAAGATCGTCGCCATTACCATTCTGGCGGAGGCCAGAGGGGAGGGGGAAGCAGGAATGTACGCCGTTGGTGCTTGCATCGCTCAACGAGCATTTGAACGAAAGAAAACGCCTCAAGAAATCTGCTTGCAAAAATTCCAATTCAGTTGTTGGAATGGCAAGAAGTTAAGTGACCTTGAGCATCTGCTGAAAACTAAAGAAGCCAAGTACGCCATCACCGTAGCTAAAAATGTTAAACAGCTCTCCCGTGGTTTTATAGGATACGCGAATCATTATCACGCTACTTGGATGAAGAAACCGCCCTACTGGGCGAAGGG
>JAAOEI010000688.1_pt1 | contig 12863 bp, 23 predicted proteins | sample 7059261 | NCBI WGS metagenome assembly JAAOEI01 (sample SAMN14008812, study PRJNA610033) | viral metagenome | isolation source: viral particles filtered from seawater | place: China: Hangzhou Bay, Yangshan Deep Water Harbour | collected 2017-10-31
TACTCGCTGTTGTACTCCCGCACGAACGCCCGGGAGTGGCGCAGCTCGCGGGCGACGATGCCCCGGTCTACTTGGCGGACGCGATCCGCGGGGGTCGTCTTGGTCGTGCTCGTTGTCGTGGCCATGCTCCACTCCCTGCCCGTCTGGGCTACTTGCACGCCTTGGCGTTCTTGCGGCACTTGACAGCCGCTTCGTGTGCTGTTTTGGCGTCCGCGGCGCGACCCTGCTGCTCAAAGATTGCCGCCATGGACTCGTGAAACTTGGCGGTGGCCTCCCAGCGGCTAGGGGTCATGTTCTTGTTCTTCATCTTTGGCTCCCTGCCCGTCTGGGCGTTTGTTAGCCCTCGATCCCCAAGGCGTGCCGGAGTTGCTCCGCGATGTGGGCGAGGTCACCGGCGTAGCCCCAATGGTGCGGGCGCTCCGCGGCCTCACCCTCGATCGCATCAACACGCTCGGCGAGCTGCGCGAGCAGGGTGCGGGCCTCGGTTGCGCGGCTCTGGACCGCTTCGGCGGCGGTCATGTTCTTCGGCATGGGTTAGCGGGCCTCCGGGGTTTCCTTAGCGAACCAGTCGGAAGGCCCGACGACGCTAGCCGTTGCGCCGCGGGCCCATACGCGCCACCCTGCCGCGAGGCAGCCACTCCCCGCCTCCCACTCGCAGCGCGTGACGACGAGATCACCCTGTGCGGGGTACTCTGCGCCCAGGAAGCACGTAACTGCCTTGCGAGTCACGCGCTCCCCTACTGTGAACGGGGGCTCTTGGTTGCGCTTGGCGTCTCGGATGCGCTTGCTGGCATAGGTGCGGCGGGAAGATTCCTGTGCGCGCTCGTGGGCAGCGTCTCGCGGGCTCCACGGCATTAGAATGTCCTCCGGAAATCCTCGTCACAGGACACATCGCGCGAGCCCCAGTCGGCGTTTTCGCTGGGATCGCAGTAATCAACTCGGAACCGCTCGGGATCCAGCGCGCGAGCTTCGGCCTCGCTCAACTCGACCCACCCTGTGCCGGGGTTCGTGGTCTCATGGCCGTAGCTGTTGACGTGCTTCGGGCCGCGGCGGCGCATCCAGTTGCGGACATCCTTGTGGGCCTTGCTCGGCTGAACGGCGAGCTTCGTCCCATCGTAGAGCCGCACCATCCACGTGCCGCCCCACCGGCCCTTTTCCGCGGGGAGGCGGCCAATCGCGCGAATGTCAGCCACGCGGAAATCGCGGTGATCGCCGCCCGGGAATTCGGGACCGCGAACACCGGGGTTCGGCTTGATGAATTCGCGGCCCCGCACCACGATGTCCGGGTCCGGAAGATTGCCGGTCATGTTCTTGGCGTTGTTCATGGGTTAGCGGGCCTCCGTCATGCCGTAGCAAAGCACGCACACGCGATATTGCTGTCCGCTGGTCGCGCCGGGCACACCCTGTTCACCAATGCGCGGGTGGTAGATAAGCGGGAAGGGGTCGCTGGCGATCTGTTTCGCCGTGACCAACACCGCATCAGCCCTGCAGCACTCGCTCTCGATCATGTTCTTGGCGTTGTTCATGGGTTAGCGGGCCTCCGGGCGGCAACCCTCGTGGTAGCCGTCGTCGTCGGATTCGTGCGGATGCGCGGGCTCGTTACAGCCGGGGCACACTTCAATCTCGATGCGGCGCGCAGCCGCAGCAGCGCGCACAAACTGTTCGCGCGTGGCGGTGATGCCGAGGGCGCGATATGCCTCGCATTTCATCCAGCGGATGCTAGCCCAAGTCTGCCCGTTTTCTCGCATCCGGGCGATCTCTTGCGCGCGGCATTCTTCGGCGGTCATGTTCTTGGCGTTCTCCATGCTCCACTCCCTGCCCGCCTGGGCGGTACGCTGGGGAGTATAGCGAGAACCGTGCCCACGGATCAAGTGTGGGCACGGTTTTCTGGAGGCGCTACGCCGACTCGGCGGGCTGCTGGGCGCGGAGCAGCTTCATCGCCTTGGCGCGCAAGGCTTTATGGTAGGCGTCCCGGCACTTCCCCCCGGGGCAGAACCGCTGACGCCGGCGAACCCGTTTCACCGCCTGACGGCAGTACGCGCAGTCCACGGTGGGGAGATCCGCCACCGGTTGGGAATTCTCGCCACAATCCATGACACGGATCGTAGCGGGGTCTCCAGCGGGGGTCAAGACCCCCGCGAGGTTCGGTTTCCGGACTTCTCCACCACCCGCGGCCCCCGGTCCAGCCGCCCCGGCTTGCCGCTGGCACGCCCCCTGCGTAGTCTCAGGGCACGGGAGGCCCCATGGGACCCAAGATCGCTCGACTGGCGCTGTGCGCCGCCCTGCTGGCCGGAGGGGCCGCTGGGAGCGGCTGCATGATCTTCTCCCGCAGCGCCCGCCTCGACGCCTACATCGAGGCGCACCCTCAAGCGTCTGCGGAGCATCGGGCGAAGATGGCTCGCGGCGAGATCTGGATCGGCGCCAGCCACCTCCACGTGCAGGTCGCGTGGGGGTATCCGAGCCGCGTCAACCGCACGGTCACGGGCGAGAGCGAGCATGAGCAGTGGGTCTACCGCAGCGGATTCGGCGGTGACCGCTACGTCTACCTAGAGAACGGCTGGGTCACCGACTGGCAGGACTAGCGCCCTACTTCTCCACCACCCGCGGCCCGCGGTCGAGCCGCGCCGAGGCGGTCGCCTGGCACCCCTCGGAGTCCCGGCACGCGAACAGGGACCGGGAGCCCCGGGCGTCCTGCCGCACCAGCTGCACCAGTTCGTTGCCGGGGCGGGGCCGCCGGCAGATGTCGCACGGGAGGATCGCCTTGCGCAGCATCATGCGCCCTCGCGGTGGAGGGCGTGGCTGCCGGGCCACACGACGCTGGCGCGGTAGCCGAGGTGGTTGCAACACCACCTCCTGAAGTACGCCACGCGCGGCTGCTCGCGGTGCATCCCCCGGCCGCCGTGGAGGTGCTCGCAGAGGATCCCATCGTAGCCACGCCCGTACTGAGGGCGCATCGGCGGCAGCTCGCCGGGCACCACCGCGCCCCGCCGCACCACCCGCACGCCGCCGGTGCTGAACACGTACCAGCAGTCGGTGTCGCGCTCCACGTTGCCGGCCTGCATGGGGTCCTTCAGGGTGCTCGGCATCGGGTAGGCGCTCGCCATCGACAGGTGCGGCCGCTCCGCGAAGACGCGGGCGATGTGCTCGTAGACGGTCTCCGGCTCGTCGGGGATCTTCCATGGCACGATGTCGGCCCACGGCACGCAGTCGTCGTCGGCAACGATGTAGAGGTCGGAGGTCGCGCGCTTGGCGGCCTGGAGGTGGCGCTGGCGCTGGCTGCCCTCGGCGTCGATCTGGATATAGCGGTAGCGCGGCTGGTCGAGGGGCGCCGTCCAATCAGTCGGGGCGGCACCCGTCACGCGCTGCACGTGCTTGAGCAGCTCGTAGATGTGGTCCGAGTCGGGGCACTCCGCCCCGACCACGGTCAGTCGCACGCGCCCGGCGGCCTGCTCGGCGAGCCAGTACCCGAGCGTGGTGGACGCCATCCCCATGCGCTGCAGCAACTGTTCCGGGGTCAGAGTCCCCGGCAGATAGGTCGTCACGAACACGTCGAGCGGCGTCACGGCTTCACCCCCCGCGGCAGCGCGATCTGCGGCTTGTCCTCGCCCGGCCGCTTCGCCACCTTGAACCCGATCAGATGCACGTGCTCCGGCACCACCGCGTCCAACTGCACCCGGATCGACTCCAGCGTGCGCTTGAGCCACTGGTAGGCCTCGTCGATGGCCTGCGGGTGGTCGTGCGCCGCCGCCCCGGCCGCGATCCGGTTCACGATCTCCACCACGACCGACTGCACCAAGCCGTCGAGCACGGCGTCCTTGCTGGCGTCCGCGAGGTTGGCGGCGCCGGTCAGCAGCGGCAGGGCGGCCTGGCAGTCCGTCAGCACGCCCTCGGCGAGCGGCCGCGCGACCGCGATGATCTTGTCGCCCAGGCTGCGCTTGAGGGCGAGGGCGGCGTCCGCCTCGGCCTGTCGCCACTTCCGTTCCTCGGCGAGGTTCTTCATCGGGCTTGCTCCGGTTGGCCCGGCAACCGATCCCAGAGGCTGGAGCAGTCGTCGCCGAGATGGTTGGCCGTCACGGCCGGGTGGTAGATCGACCCGACCCGGTAGCCGTGGTCGCGGACGGCCTGGGTCAGGATGTGGTCGTAGCCGGGGTGGTCGTCGAAGTCGGGGAGCGGGACCGGCACCGCGCCCCGGCGCACGAACCGCAGCCCGCCGCAGTTGGGGACCTCGCGGATCGGGCCGTCAGCGTGCGCCCCGGCCGGCGGGTCGAGCGCCACCGTCACCAGGCCCCACGGGGGGTCGCTCTGGTAGGCGGCGAGCAGCTGCAGGGCAATGCGTAGCCACGTGGGGTCGGAGGGGGGCAGGAGATCGTCGTCAGTGTAAATCGCCCACTCGGTGGTCTGCATGTCGCGCGCCACCTCGTGCCGGCGCCGCAGGGACCCCGTGAACGGGACCACGACCTTCGTGACGTGGTGCTTGCTGCACGCGCAGGGCTGGGTGGCCCCCACGGTGCGCCAGTGGACCTCCGGCTCGAAGTAGCGGGCGACGCGCCCGCCGCTGGCGTCGATCACGGTCAACTCGACGTGGTCGAGCAGCCGGAGCCACCGGGCGATGGTGGTGACGGCGAGGCCGATGCGCTCGTTGCCTTCGGCTCCGAGCGTCAAGAACACCTCGGTCATACCCACGGCCACGCAATCCCGACCGCCTCGCAGGCCTTGCGCCCGTCTTCTGTCGCCTTCCCCCGCTTCAGGGCCTCCGTGTAGCTCACCGGCCGCACCGACCGCTCCACGCTCAGGTGCTCCGCGTCCAGGTCCCCCGGCTGCCCGAGCTCGAAGTCCCACGGGTTATCGAAGTCCTTCGCGCACCGGGCCAAGTACTCGCGCCGCACCCAGCACGCCTGCAGGCTGAACCGGTACGGGTCGCCCACCACGTGGACCCCGCACCCCCCGCCCCGCCAAGTGTTCTCGCTCGGCCCCGGCGTCGGACACACGCGCGCGTACTGCGCCCCCCGGGCGGCGGCGAGCACCACCACGCCATCGAGCACGTCGGTGTCCCAGCGGGCCGTCGCGAAGTAGTCGTCCTCCACGAGCAGCAGCCACTCCTCGGTGAGCATCCCGCACCCCTTGGCGACCGCCGCGCCCCAATGGGCCACGCCGGTGCCGGTGTGGATCACGAACCCGCTGGCCCCGGGCTCCCGGGCGCTGCGGGCGCTGGCGACGATGGTGTGGATCGGCCACCGGCGGTCGGGCCACCACGTTTTCAGGAGCGTCTGCGCGACCGGCAGCGCCTCCGTGTAGGGCGCCTTGTCGCAGGAGAGGAACACGACGGCGGCGGAGAGGTCAGGCATTGAGGTATCCAAAGTGTTGGAGCAGGTCGTCGTCGCAGTCCCGGAGCACGCGCTCCGCGGTGCCCTGCGGCAGTTCGTCGCGCCACCCGCCGGCCACCCCCCGGCGCATGTGGCGCGCGTTGGTGCGGTGGCGAAATCGACCCTGCCGGTCGGCGGCGTCGGGGGTGTCGGCGAGTAGGGCGCTCCGCTTGCGGGCGAAGGCCTGGCGCTCCACGGCATCAGCGATGCGCGCGTGGCTCCAGTCGGCCACGCACCCCGACACCACCCGCTCGACCTCCGCGACCGGGTTCGCGAGCAGCGCCTCGTAGGTCAGGGCGAACACGATGTCGGCGTGCCCGAACCCCTCCCACTGCAGCGCCTGCCGCGCGTAGTTGTTCCATCCGCACAGCACCTCGTCGGCCGCCGCGCGCCAGGTCTCGGTGGCGTACCGGAAGTGCTTGGTGCTCACCAGCACGTCGCGGGGGTCGCGCACGAGGTGGACGATGGCGTCGGCCTTCGGCCAGTTGAGGTGGGAGATCGAGTGCGCCCGGGTGACCCGGTGCTCGGACTCGCGGTCGAGCCCCTCCAGCGCGATGTCGCGCCCCCCGTCCTGCGGGAGCCACGTGAACGTCGGGCACCCGATGGCGTCGGCGAGCAGGCGGGTCAGCCACACCTGGCCGCTTCTCGGCATCGAATACACCGCGATCAGCACTGGTCCCTCCACACCGGCAGCCCGTCCAGGTCAAGTTCCACGTCGGACACGATCGCGTACCCGGCCACCGGCTCGGCCGCGCGGTAGCCCGGCCACCACAACTGCGGCCACTCGCGCAGCTCGGGGAATCCGTCGATGTCCGCGGACGCCCCGCCGGCGAACGTCTTCGGGCCGTAGGTCGGGTCGCCCACGCTGCCCCCGCCGCCATCGCAGCCCTGGAAGTTGGGGTGGCCCGGCACCCGGAGGTCGTCGACCACCACGATCAGGCGGCCGGGGTTGGCGTTGGCCCACTCCCGGCAGGCCCGCAGTTCGTCCTTGAGCGGCCAGTAGTCCTGCCAGTGCGCGTCCGAGAACAGGAGAATCCGCTGGTCGGTGCAGACCCCCGCTCGGCGCAGCATGCCCGGCAGTTCGTCGGCGGCGTTCCCGAGCAGTACCGAGGCGTTCGCGAACGACAGCAGTCGGTTGATCGCGTGGCGGTGGTTGTCCTCGCGCGCCTCCACGGTCTCGACGTACTTCACCCGCTTGGCGAGCCACGCCGTCGTGTCGCCCTTGAACGTGCCGGTTTCCAGCGCGGCCCCGACCCCGTGGCGGGAGATCAGGGCGTCCACGATGGACTGGAGGTGCTCGTCGCCGTGCAGCGCAGCCATCAGCGCGCCCCCACCTTCTCGAGCACGTGCGCCCGGCACGCCTCGGCCAACAGTTCATGTTCCCGGCGGCTGTCGAACGCCCGCAGCCACGCCGCCCGCGCCATCGCGCACCGCTCCGCGAGCCGGCCGGCGGGCTCCTCGGCGAGCCACTCCTGCAGGACGGTCCCGGCGTCGGCCGCATCCCGGCCGTGAATGTGGATCGACACGTCATCCCACGGCACCACGTCGGCCCGCGGCAGAATCACGGGGCCGTCGATGATCACCGGGATCCGCCCCGCCCGCAGCGCCTCGAACACCCGGTAGCGCAGGATCCCCGGCGCGCTCGCCGGCGCCAGCTGCAGCGGGGCCGCCGCCACGCCGTCCGTGTAGAGGATCTCCCGGCGCTGCGTCTCCGCGTCCGCTGCGCGGTGCCCGTGAAAGTCGCCGAACGCCTCCACGATGGCCCGGTCGCCGAACGCGCGCCGCACGCTCAGCAGGGCGGCGTCGCAGGTCTCGCGGGTTGGGCCGTTGGGGGTGCGCCAGCCGACGAACGCCACGTCGTGGGTGAAGTCGCGGCGCACGGTCGCGGCCGCGTCGAGCCGCTCCCCGAGGTCGGTGCCGAACTGCCCCGACCCGATCGGCCAGTGCCACGCCACGGCGGTCGGGTAGCGGTGGAGGATGTCGGGGGTCAGCGCGGCGCGCGTGTAGACCAGCCCCGGCAGGTCGGGCGGGGGGACATGCTCCACCCAGTCCGCCAGCACGTGCCGCTCCGGCATCGCCTCCACGTACGCGAAGGCTTCCCGCAGCCGCCGGTTCCGCTCCACCGGGTTGCTGCCCAGTTGGAACAGGTGGCACGGGATCAGGAACACGTCGGCCTGGTCGGGGTCGGTGACGAGCACGGTGTCGTCGTCGCGCGCGCGGATCCCGCCGTCGCGCACGCCGCACGCCTCGGGGTCGTAGCGGAACAACTTCACCGCGGCCTCCGCAGCCCCGTCTGGAGCAGTAAGAACCCCTGCGGGGTGAGGATCACGTTCCCCCGCTTCAGGTCGATCTGGGCCAGCGGGGTGTGGTCCGGCGCCAGCACCGTGAACCGGTCGGGCGCGTTCACGCAGCCCCCGAATGCGAGCGCCGCGAGCAGGGCGAGCCGCATCATGCGGTCACCACCCCGAGGATCTCCGGCTCGCCGAGCACCACGTACTCGTCGTCGCCGACGCGCAGCGGCATCCCGCCCTCGCGCTGCCACTCGACCACGTCGCCCACCGCCACCGAGATCGGGAGGTAGCGGCCATCGTCGGTCCGGCGGCCGGGCCCCACCGCCAGCACGGTCCCGCGCCGGGGCGGCTTCGGCTGGGCGATCACGATGCCGCCGAGGGTGGTCTCCTCGCCCTCGTGCTGGCGAACGATCACGCGGTCGAGCGTCGGGCGCAGGTTCACGGGGCCTCCTCGGGGGTCGGGGGGTCAGGGACAGTCAGGCGCTCGGTATCGAGCGTGCCGCGGCTGCCGGCGATCCAGGCGATCGACTTGCTGCCGCCGCAGCGGACCAAGCCGCTGTCCAGGCAGATCAGGTCGGTCGGGGCGAACAACTGCCGCAGGCCATCGGGTGAAAAGCGCCAGTAGTCGCCGCCCGGGTCGCCGTGGCGCGGCCACTCCCACGGCACCGTGACCACCAGCAGGCCGCCCACCCGGAGCATGCCGACCAGCGCCCACGCGACCGCGAACGGCGCCACGGTGTGCTCGATCACGCCGGTGCAGACCACCGTGCGGTAGGAGACCGGCTTGAGGGTCGCGAGGTACTCGGCGGGCATCCCGCCCCCGTCGGCCGGGTTGACGACCTCGTAGTCCGGGCACGCCCACCCGTAGAGGCTGTCGCCGGGAACGCGCAGCAGGCGAGACGGCTCGTAGGCCGCGAGCTCGGGGTTACGGATCCCGCCCACGTCGACCATGGGCCCCTCGACGCCGTAGGTTTGGAGGGCCTGCGCGACGGTCTGCCAGTCGTACAGGGTCATCCCCACAACTCCTGGGCGGCGGCTTTCACCGCGGCCTCGTAGGGCGCCACAACGCGATCCTGGACGCCCGCGGGGATCCCGTAGCCGGTCGTGACCGTTCGGTCTCCGCGTTGGTCGTAGCGGTACTCGTGGGCGTGCCAGAGCCACGCCGTGTCGAGGTCGTGCTCGCCGTCGGCGTTCCAACTGGCGATGAAACCGGGGCGCTGAAACTCGTGGGTGGCCGCGATCCGCGGCAGCACCTCCAGCGGGGCCTGGTCGCCGCCCAGGCCGGCCGGGATCTGCAGGAGCGGGTCGCCGGGGTCGTGGCGGTCGCACCGCTGGCGCACGAACGCCGCCCACCAGCTGGCCGCCGCGCGGCCGCGCAGCGTGGGCGCGAAGGCGTTGAACCCGCACCACCACCGGCCGCGGTCGCCGTGGCTCGCCAGCCGATGCGCCGGAAAGCGGTGGGAGAGCATCCCCACGTCCGCCCCCCGCATCTCGTCGAGCACGGGCCGCCAGTCTGCCAGCGCGTAGCAGTCGGAGTCGACGTAGAGCGTCAGCACTTCGTCGCGCCAACAGGCGTACTCGGCCGCCTGGCTCGCCCAGATCCAGAACCAGGCGTCGGCCTCTGCCCGTCCCAGCGCCACCGAGAGGTAGGGGTTCGTTGCCCGGACCTCGTCCTGACTGATCACCCGAAGGTTCTCGCCAAAGCGACTGAGCCCCAGGCCCTTCTGGGTCGCCCAGTCGAGCGCCACCCACCAGAACTCCCACGCGCCGGTCAGGTGCTCGCGGATCGAGCGGTAGAGCGCGAGGTTCTGGGCCGCGTACGCGCGGTTGCAAGCGGTGACGACGCGGACCGTCACGCCAGGTCCTCCTCGTCCTCGTCCGGCTCCATGCGGTTTTCGGCCAGCGCCAGTCCGTCCCGCGCCGCCGTCAGACTGAACACCACGATCGCCGCCATCCGGCCGCCGCCGGTCGGCGCGACCTCCACCTCCTCGCCCTCGCAGTCCTCGTCCCCGCACGGCGTCCAGGTCAGCAGCCGGTCGAAGCTGCCCTTGCCGAACTCCCCGCGCGCCACGAGGCCCTGCAGGATGGCGCTCGCCAGCGCGATCTCCCGGTCCGTGTAGGGGACGGAGGTGATCACCGCGCCCCGTCCTTGCGCTGGAACAGCACCGACACCAGCGCCGGATCAGCGTGCTCGTTCCACCGCTCCTCCCACACGGCCGTCAGCCCCGCCTCCGAGTAGGCGCGCGCGAACGTGCTCCACACAGGGAAGTGCTCAATGATCGTGGTCCCGTAGGCCGCGTGGCGCTCGGTCCGCTCCCGCGTCCGCGCGATCGGCGTTTTCTGCGCGAGCAGGTAGCCGTCCGGCGCCGTGATGCGCGCGGCGTGCTTGAGCGCCGCCCCCCACTCTGCGATGGGCAGATGGATCAGGCAGCACCCGTGCAGCACCAGGTCGAACGCCCCCGCGTCGTAGCGCAGGAGGTCCCGCGCGTCGCCCTGCACGAACGACACCCGCGGCGTGGCGCGGTACTGCCGGCGCGCGAAGTCGACCATCGCCTCGGAGTAGTCGAGCCCCACGTACCAGCAGTCGGGCCACAGCTCGCGGAGGACCTCGCTGTAGTAGCCGGTCCCCGCCCCGAGATCGAGGATCCGCGGCTGCGCGTGCGTGAACGCGATCCGCTCCGCGCAGGCCTTGAGCGCATCGAATGGCCCGTGCGGCTTGCCGCGGCGCCAGTCGGCGAGCTCGCCCGACGCCAGCTCGTACTGCTGGGCGGGGACCGCGGGGTCGTGCCAGCCGGTCTCAGGCAACACCGGCCTCCTCGAGCCACGCCGACAGCGTGTCGGCGCGATCGGCGTAGGTGTGCTCGGCCAGCGTGCGCGCCTGCCCGGCCAGCGCCACCGCGTCCACGTAGGCGGGCGCCTGCAGCGCCAGCTCGACCTGCGCCACCAACTCCCGCGGGTTGCCCCACGTGAGCACCTCGGCCGACGGCTCGAACAGGGAACCGAACCCGTCGGTCTCGACGCCGAGGTTCCGCGCCCGCTCGGTGAGCAGCAGCGCCCCGCACCCGGTCGCCTCGAACAGGCGCATCGAACACGCCCAGACGAACGGCGGGTTGCTGCCGCGCTCTCCGCCGCGGTCGAAGTGGACCTCCCCGTGACGGTGCAGGGTGATCCGCGAGCGCCGCAGGAGGTCGAAGTACTCGTGGCCGTAGGCGGGCCCCATGTAGGCCGCGTCGAGTGGGGTGTACGGCTCGATGTCCGGGCCGCGCTCGCCCCACCACTGGAACTCCGGGAACGCCTCGGCGACGGCCGCGATCGCGTTCTGGCCGGCGGCCCAGTGCTTCCGGTGCCCCAGGCTCCCGACGAAGGTCAGCGGGAGATCCCGCGACGGCTCAGGCCGCTCGAGGCGCCTGGGGTCGAAGGCGAGCGGGAGGTAGCGGATTGGGAGGCCCTGCGCAGCGAAGTCCCGAGCGAAGTGCGGGAAGGCAGTCGTCAGGAGATCGAACTGCGCCAGGTGCCCCATCGAAGGCGCGGCGTGGCTGAAGCTGCCGATCAGGAACGCGCCCGTGCGCTGCTTGATCTGGGAGAGCTCGGCCGGGGTGAATCGGCCGATGTTCTCGATCACGATGGCGGACCAGTCCTCGGTGAACGGGTCGCCGTAGTCGGGGTCGAGCCCGATCACGTAGGACTCGGCGGCGTGGCCCGCCTCGTTGAGGGCGTGCGCCATCGATGTCCACGTCCCAAAGCCCGCGGTGTGGATGGCGGCGGTCGCCTCGCGCCACGAGTGGCCCTGGGCGAGGTCCATCACGGACGGATACGCGCTGTCGGCGATCAGGATGCTCACAGGCGCCTCCACGGTTCGTTGAGGATCTGATGGGCGGCGGCGGCGACGCGCTCGACTTCGGCGTCCGTCATGCCGGGGAAGCACGGCAGGCAGATCTCGTCGTTGAAGTAGCGTCGGACCTGCACGCCCGCGTCGAGGAATTCCTTCTCGACGCCGCCGATCCCCTTCTCGAAGAACAGCGGGTAGAGGTGGTGGTTCGTCGGGCCGCGCAGGCCGTTGTCGGGGTAGTGGCTCGCGATAGCGGCGCGCTCGGAGTTCCAGCGGTCGACGTGCGGCAGCTTCACGCGCAGCACCGCGGCCTGGATCTCGTCCATGCGGCCGGGGCCGTAGCCGTACGGGGAGAGCGCCCGCACGCGCTTGGCGACATCGATGTCGTTGGTGGTGACCGCGCCGGCGTCGCCCAGCGCCCCGAGGTTCTTGGTGGGGTAGAAGCTCCAGGCGGCCGTGTGGCGCACGCCCGCGCCCGGGACACCGATGGCCTGGGCGCAGTCCTCGACCACCGCCTTTGCCGGCGGCACGTCGGACAGGCGCCCGTACAGGTGAACTGGAACGGCGAACTCGCTGCCCCCTCCGTAGGTGTCGCCCTGAACAGGGTGACCCTGCGCCAGGAAGATCCCGGCGAGCGTCGCCGGACACCCGGTCTGCGGCGTCCACGTCGAGCAGTTGCTGCCCGAGTTCTGGTAATGCGCCCGCAGCGCCATCGCCAGCGCGTCCGTCCCGCTCGACACCGCTACGCAGTGATCCACCCCCACGTAGGCCGCGAACTCCGCCTCGAACGCCTCCACCTCCGGCCCGTTCAGGAACCGGCCGCTGCTCACCACCCGCGCGATCGCCGCGTCGATCTCGGCGCGGAGCGGGGCCAAGGCCCGGGTCAGGTCGAGGAACGGGACCATCACTGGCTGTACTCCACGCCCGCGTCGAACTCCGCGCGGTCGCTCAGGTACTCCTCGGGGCGGTAGTGCCCCGACCGCGCCACCAGCAGCAAGCCGTCCGGCGACCACTCGGTCAGCGTCACCCAGCGCCATGGCGGCACCCACACCGCGGTCGCGTTCGGCCGAAGCCGGATGTCGAACGTCGTCCCCGAGGGCGCCGCGACGGTCAGCACGCATTCGCCCCGCAGCTGCACGAAGATCTGGTGCAGCACCCGGTGGGCGTGGCCGCCCCGCTCGCCCTCATGCGGCACGCCCTCCAGCGTGAACACGTCCACGAACGGCGGGCACCCGTCCGGCAGCCCGTCGCGCTCCAGCACCCGCAGGACCCCTTCCGGCTGGCGGATCAGCTTCGCGCGGAACACCTGGCAGATCTCGGCGGGGGTCACGGCAGCACCGCCCACGTCAGCGGCTGCTCGGGGCTCCACCGCGCCACCAC
>JAAOEI010000689.1_pt1 | contig 12858 bp, 15 predicted proteins | sample 7059261 | NCBI WGS metagenome assembly JAAOEI01 (sample SAMN14008812, study PRJNA610033) | viral metagenome | isolation source: viral particles filtered from seawater | place: China: Hangzhou Bay, Yangshan Deep Water Harbour | collected 2017-10-31
ACTAGTGTAATCTAGTGTAGAGTGTACTAGTGGATACTTGACTAGTGTGCTGGGGTACTAGTGTACAGTCTGTAGCGCATGATCCAAGGGCTAGACGATAGAGGGGGGGACTGTCACCGCCCGCCCCCTTTGGCGACAATTGGGGACGGGGCTTGGGGACGGGCCCTGGACCTAGTGCCACCCTCCCGCGCGGCTCCACGAAGCCCCTAGCGCCCTGGGTACGGGCTTGGGCAGGGAAGGCTAGGCACGGCTCCCGCGGCAGCGCTCCGGCCCGCTCGATGGGCCAGGGGGGTGGGTGTGTGCGTGGCCCCCACATTCATCCCCCCCCATGGAAAAAATTCTGTTACCCTAGTGGCGTCACGTTGGTGACAGTCTCCCTTCGATGGACGGCGACGTCCTTGGCCCGTCATGCGTTGTTGCTGGCGGGTTTTTTTTCACCTGTTGTGGGTATGCAGGAAACTGACGTAGAGAAGCTGTACCGCACGCGGATGCGGATGAGGACGGAGATGAGGAGGGCGCTGGCGTGTCTGACGCCTGTAGCCAAGCGGAAGTTGGCTAGGGAGTGGCAAGAGAGGTACAGTGACCTGATGTATCAGGAGTTGTTGCTGTGCGCTCGGGATAGGGAGTCCTGCAAGGGGATAGCGGACTGGGACTTGGAGAACTTTGACAAAGGTAGGGGTAAATGAAGTTCGACCTGGAGAAGTTCTGGAAGTTTTGTGCCCAGTTGAGGATTGAATCCAAAGAGAAGGGATTGATTCCTCTGGGGGCTCCTCTGGGTACGCAGAGGTATGTCATGGAGGAGATTACGAAGGGGCTTGCTGAAGACAAGCATTTCTTCGTTATTCTCAAGGGACGGCAGTTAGGTATTACTACTATCAGCCTTGCGCTGGATCTTTACTGGCAGTTTACCCATGTGGGGTGGCAGGGCACGTTGGTTGCGGATACTGAAGAGAACCGGGATATGTTCCGGTCTACGCTTCAGATGTATATGGAAGGGTTGCCCAAGGAGTACAAGATTCCGCTGGTGGCTCACAACCGCAATCAGATGGTGTTGAAGAACCGTAGCCGGATCTTCTACCAGATAGCGGGCAACAAGAGCCGTCTGGGGCAGGGCAAGGCTATTACCTACCTGCACGGCACGGAGACGGCTTCCTGGGGCAATGAGGAGGGCCTGGCGAGCCTGATAGCGTCTCTGGCGGAGACGAACCCTGAGCGGCTGTATATGTTTGAGTCCACCGCGCAGGGCTTCAATATGTTTCACGACCTGTACGTCACTGCCAAGCGGGCTAGGACGCAGCGTGCCATCTTCTGCGGCTGGTGGAGGAACGAGCTGTACACCGCTGACCCTGACAGCGCCATCTACAAGGTGTACTGGGATGGCAAGCTCAAGGGTGAGGAGAAGGAGTGGGTGAAGGAGATTCGGGGTCTGTACGACTTTGAAATCAACTCCCGGCAGATAGCGTGGTGGCGGTGGAAGATGGCAGAGGGCATCAAGGACGATGCGTTGATGTACCAGGAGTTTCCGCCCACCGAGAACTATGCCTTCGTGATGACGGGCACCAGTTTCTTCTCCAACGCCCGGTGTACGGACGCTGCCAAGGCGGCTAAGAAGATGGTGCCTGAGACGTACAGGTATGCGTTCGGGCAGTTGTTTCAGGACACGGAGGTGCTGAAGTCTACGGAGAGGCTGGCAACGCTCAAGATCTGGGAGCAGCCTATCGACACTGCTTACTATGTGATGGGCGCAGACCCGGCTTACGGGTCAAGCGACTGGGCTGATCGGTTCTGCATCCAGGTCTACCGGGTGTATGCAGACGGGCTGGAGCAGGTAGCGGAGTTTGCTACCTCCGAGATGAACACCTACCAGTTCGCCTGGGTTATCGCCCACCTTGCGGGGGCCTACAAGAACAGCACGCTGAACCTTGAGGTCAACGGCCCGGGTCAGGCGGTGATAAACGAGCTACGCAACCTCAAGCGGATGGCGGCGTCGATGGGTGGTGCTGCTGGCCGCGGGTTGATGGATGTGCTGGGCAGCATGAGCCACTACATCTGGAGGCGTAACGACACGCTGGGCGGGCTGTCGGGGTCTATTGGCTACCTCACGACTCACAGCACGAAGGAGCGGATGCTCAACTACTTCAAGGACTATTTCGAGCGCCAGATGATGGAGGTGAGGAGCCTTGATCTGCTGGAGGAGATGAAGGGGATAGTCCGGGAAGGCGGGAGCATCGGGGCTCCCGGACGCGGGAAGGATGACCGTGTCATCGCCAGCGCACTGGCGGCGGTGGCTTACGCGGAACAGGTTCAGCCCAGACTGATGGCACAGAAGATTACCCGGTCTACAAGCAAGTCTCAGGAACAATATACGCCTGAAGAACTTGCAGTCGGAAGGAATGTGAGCGATTATCTCAAGCGGATAGGCTTCGCAGGACTGCAATAGCTATGAGGGTAGCTGTCATCACTCCCTACTACAGGGAAGACTTCCGCACGCTCTGGCGCTGCCACCGCAGCGTCATCAAGCAGGATTACCAACTGCACCGGCATTTTCTGGTCAGCGATGGTGTCCCGCTGTCGTACATCGACAACTGGAACTGTGAACATCTCAAACTGCCCAACTGCGGCGACTACGGGGATACGCCTCGCGCCATTGCGGCGGCGGTGGCCTGCGCCCAGGACTACGACGCTGTAGCGTTTCTGGACGCAGACTGCTGGTGGGACCACACCCATCTGGAACGCTGCGTAGCGACCTTGCAGGAGAGCAAGGCCGATGTCATCACGATGCCGAGGAAATTATTTGCCCCTGACGGCAAATATCTCCAAATTGACCAGGAGTCGGACGGCGAAGCGTTCAACGACACCAACTGCTTTCTGGTCAGCCGCAGTGCCTACGTCTTCATCTCTGCCTGGATGTGGAAGCTCAAGCACCTGAGCAAGATCGGTGACCGGATCTTCTGGGCGGCGCTGAAGCAGAACGGGGTGCGGATAGCCCGCGCTCCGGTGGCTACCGTCAACTACACCACCAACATTGCCTTCCACTACCAGCAGGCAGGACTGACACCACCCCCGGACTCCCGGGTCATCGTCAACGACAACGGCATTTTCCGGGACAAGAGGTGGGCAGATGTCCAAGGTTGAGATACACACCCTTGCCTGGCCCAACACCGAGCCTAGGATCGTTTCCGGCCACACCGATGTCACGACCAAGCTCGACCTAAGAGTTGCCTACACCATCCACCAGGCTGATCATGGGCTGTGGATGGATGCGGTGATGTCGCAGTCTAGGGCCGACGTTGTGGGCTTTCTGGACGTTGACTGCATCCCTACCAGCCGCGAGACGGTGGACAAGGCAATTGCCTGGGCGGTGGAGAACAAGTCGTTCGTCGGCATCGCGCAGGTCAGCAACCACATCCCGCCTGCAAGCCACATCTATGCCGCGCCGGCCTTCTTCTTCATCTGGCGGGAGACTTGGGAACAGTTGGGCAAGCCGACCTTTGCTGCGACCCCGCACAGCGACGTTGCGGAGAACGTGTCGTATGCCGCAGAACTCGCCAGGATCCCCTACAAGACGTTATTTCCGGTAGCCTATACCGAGGCCCCAGCCGAGGGTGCCTGGAGGCTCCACACCTACGGGCACTACGGCATCGGGACGTACTTTGAATCCGGTGTCTACCATCTCTACCAAAGCCGGATGCAGAAGAACATTGACCTCTTCTGCCATGCCTGCGTGACGGTGATGGACAGCGACTTTCATGTTCTGCCCCAGGATCTGGGGGCAAACATCGACGCCAGAAACCGATGACTGCGCTATCCAAGGAAGAACTGAAACGGCAGATGCGCCGGTTCTTGCTGGACAAGGACAGAGGCATCTCCATCAAGACCTTTGCCGAAGCCTGCGGACTCAGCAAGGACATCCTTGAGATGGTGTTCCTGACAAGTGAGCGCCCACTTACAGAGCACGTTCAGCGCAGGGTGAATATCGCTTACAACAACTGGAAGAGCGGGTACTTGCGGACAATGAGGCGGCGCGACAGGACGACGTTTGCGGACTACCGCAAGCAACCCGAGGTGCCGTTGCTGCCGAGCAACAAAATCGTGTTCAAGAACGGTCAGTTCTCGCTGGTGACCGGGCTGAAAAACAGGCATGACTACAGCGAGCCAACGCTGGACGAGCAACTGAACAAGAGGGTATGACTATGGCAGTGCTGCACGACTACTTCTGCACCCAACACGGTGTTTTCGAGGCTTGGGAGGCCAAATGCCCCTGCAAGCCGTGTTCCGGTGACATTTCCAAGGTCTTCCTCCAGCCTGTCAGCATCAAGTCAGATTCGACCAAGCACACCGACAAGACGCTCAAGGGCCTGGCAGAGGACTTCAAGATGACCGACATCAAGTCCACCCGGGAAGGCGAGAACCAGTCAGGCTACCTCACCCGCAACAACAGCCAGTCCGAGAAGGAAAGAAACGCTGAACTGGAGGCTGCTGCCGAGCGGGCTCCCCGCCCCGGAGACGCGGCTATCTGGGGTCAGGCTGGCGGAATTGACTTCAACAAGGTCGTCGGCGGGGCCTACCGGCCCGTGCGAGACGAGGCTGTTAGCGTTTTGCCCAAATCTGTGGGAAACTTGACTGGACCCAAGACGGCGAGTTATATCGCTGACCACGAAAACCTCCAGATCAAGCCGTGAGAATCCCCAAGAACCCGGAAGATCGAGAGCAGTTCTACCTGGACATCATCCGCAAATGCACGGTGTCCAAGGAAACTCGCGCTGCCGACTACGCCACCCTGCGTAGCTGGTACTTGTTTGGCAACGGCCCGGACGAAGCCCCGGCGCTGTACAACAAGATCTTCCCGCACATTGATCAACTGACGAGCTTCGTCTACTCGGCAGAAACCACTCGGTTCAGCATCACGCTAGGCGCGGCTGTCCCCACGGAAAACCAGCGCATGAGTCCCGCGTTGACGCATATGCTCAACGACGAATGGCTCAACTCCAACGCTGACTTGCTGTTTGCTCAGGCTGTCAGTTGGTCGCTTTGCTACAACAGCGCGTTCATCAAGCTGGTTGCCAACCGGGGCGTACACCCGCATTTTGTTGAGCCGCACTGCATCGGCGTCTTGCGCGAAGACATCCCGGGCCTGGACAACCAAGAAGCAGTAGTCCACACCTACTACATCACCAAGTCACAGTTGTACGGCCAGTTGTACAGCCACCCGCGGCGTGAAGAAATCGTCGCCCGGATCAACACTGTCGAGCATGAGCGCACGGAAGTCTCCAACGGCATCCAGCGCATCATGATGTCCCAGGTAGATCCAACGCTGTACGGCAACGTCAACTTGGATCTATCCGGTTACAACCGCTACAAAGCAGAAGTTGCCGAGCCCACCGTCGAGATGACGGAACTCTGGCTCTGGAACGACGAGACACAGGACTACCAGGTCGTCACCAAGGCTGACCCGGACATCATCATCTACGACCGTCCCGGCGAGAGTCTGTGGATAAAAGGCGAACTGCCGTTTGTGCAGGTTTGCCCCAATCCGCTCTACGACTACTTCTGGGGTCAGTCCGAAGTTCAGCGGCTGGTGTTCCTTCAGCAGCTTCGCAACCGCCGGATGACAGAGATTCTGGATCTTCTGTCCAAGCAAGTTGCCCCGCCTACGGCGCTGATCGGTTTTACCGGCATTCTGGACGAGAAGAACTTTGCGCTCAACCGTGCTGGCGGTCTGCTGGCTACGGATATGCCCAACGCAAAGGTGGAAAAACTTGCTCCTGTCATCCCGCAAGATCTCTTCCGGGAGATTGGCGAGATTGATGCGATGTTTGAAGAAGCCTCTGGCATCGTCAGCGTGCTGCAAGGCCGCGGCGAGTCCGGTGTGCGCTCCAGCGGCCATGCCAGCCAACTTGCCCGCTTAGGCTCCAGCCGCGCCAAGAAGCGGGCGCTGGTCATCGAGGATGCGCTGGAAAAACTTGCTACGCTGTATCTGCAAGCAATGCGTCTGTACAACCCCGCGCATCTCAAAGATACGGACGGGCGTCCTTTCATTGCAGATCAGTTCCCCGATGACTTTGTGGTGAAGGTGGACGCGCACAGCAACTCTCCCATCTTCATGGAAGACCTGCGGTCGCTGGCGTTCAACCTGTTCCAAGCACAAGTCATTGACAAGGAAAGCCTGCTGGATCTGCTGGAGCCTCCTATGAAACAGCAGTTGAAAGACAGGCTGAAAAAAGCGCAGCCGCAGCAGCAAGAGCAGCCGCCTGCGCCGCAAGAATCCCCGCAACCCGCACTCAAGCAGGTGAAGTAATGGCGACCTCTGCAAGCACGATTGCTCCTCGCGCTGATCAGCCGCGTGTGCAATCAAGCCAACTGAAATCTATGGATTCCATGCCCCGCTTGACATACCGTCAGACTGGGTATACAAACCCCTCCCAACGGCAAGTGAGGGATTACTCACAACGAAAGGGGCGATAGATGTATCGCAAGATGATGCGGGGTCGCAAGACCCGTCGTTGAAGATTCCCCCGAAAGGGGATTGGGGTTTGGCTGCTTGCCCCGTGACAAGTGGCCGCGTCTTCACGCAGGAGGCCGATATGGCACGCAAGGGTCGCAAGGGCAAGCGCAAGTAATTGCGTTTCCAGCTTTGGGGGCGGCTTCGTAGCCCCCGCCGTACAATCAAAACATGAGCGTTCCACCCGATCAGTTGATGGCGTTGATGCGAAAGGGCCAGCAAGGCCCGGGGCAAACTGCCCCCGCTGCGCTGTCGGCGAGCGTTGAGGAAGCCCCGCCGATGGCGGCACCCATGTCTACGCCCGAGCCCAAGCTCGGTAGTCGTGAGGGTGCGCTGATCAATCTCGGTATGGCGCTAGACCTCCTTGAACAATCTTTGCCCGCGCTGGGCGCAGAGTCGGAAGAGGGCCAGAAGGCCATGACCGCGCTGCGCTCGCTCAACGGTGTGTTGGGTCCGCGCAAGGGCAACGTCAACGAATTGCAGCAGTCGGAAATCCTCCAGATGCTGCAAGCCCTCCCCCAGGCTGGCGGGATGAGCCCGGAAGGGCGTTCTATCCAGCAAGCCCCCATCCCCGGTATGCCGCCAGGTATGCCGACCATGCAGTAGGAGCATCACATGGAAGTGTTCAAGCCCCGCGCCGCCGGTTCGATCCGCCCGCCTACGTCTGACAAGCAGAAGCACGGTGTTGTGGTGAACACGCCGCGTTTCGCGCATCTGGGTGGCCTGTCCAATGCCGGCAAGGTCGGCAAGACGGGCATGGCTGTCAGCAAGCCCGCTGACGGTAAGAAGGTTCTCTGATCCATCAAGAGGGTACTACGATGGCTTCTCTCGAAAACGTCTCTCCTGACGCCCGCGACGAACTCGCGGCTCTGGCGCAACAACTGGCCGAGCATCCCGAAACCCGCAAGGAGTTTCTGCGGATGACGAAAAAGGTCAAGCCTGACCTGCCGATTCCCGAACTCGAAATCGAGGAGTACACCACCAAGGCGGTGTCTGCTTCGCAAAAGCGAGTGGAGGATCTGGAGGCCAAGCTGCGTGAGCGCGATGCCCGGGAAGAACTGGAGAAGCGGCGTCAGAACCTGATCAAGAAGGGCCTGGCGCAAGAAGAAGACATCGAGGCGGTGGAGAAGATCATGCTGGAACGCGGCATCCAGAACCATGAGACGGCAGCGGAGTATCACACCTGGATGAAACGCGCTGCCGAGCCGACTCCCAGCCAGTACAACCCCAATACGCTCAAGAAGTTCGACCTGAGCAAGTATTGGAAGAATCCTGCCGGTGCTGCCCGTGAAGAGGCGGCAAAGGCATTGCAAGATCTGCGTCGTCCGACGCGGCCTATCGGTCTGTAGAGGGTATCCGGGGCATGACCCCAAGCGTTCTCTGAGGAGCAATCATGCCAATCGGTGGCGGTATTCTTCCGGCAACTGGGACTGCCCAGTACAACGAGTTGACGTATGTCACTCGCCGTGCCTTCATTCCCAAGCTCGTCGTCCAGATCTACAACAGCACGCCTCTGATGGCTGCACTGCTCGCCAACGCGCAGTCTGCCAACGGTGGTGTGTCGTCTGTGACGGTTCCCGTGCAAGGCGCACAGTTCGTCAACGCCCAGTGGTCGGACTACAGCGGCTCGTTCGCGCAGCCGTCTGTCCAGCAGGGCGCGTTCACGGCTGAGTTCAACCTCAAGCTGATGATCAGCCCGGTGCCGTTCCTCGGCATGGAAGGCGCTGTCCAGAACGACGCTGCCATCATCCCGCTGATCGAAGCGCGGATGAATGACACGACGAACGTCATGATGGACGCGATGGCGACCGCCCTCTACACCAACACCAGCAACACGCAGCAGTTCATCGGACTGCCCGTGGCGGTGGATGACGGTACGGGTTCGGGTGCTTCGTCCTACGGTGGCATCACGCGCTCGGCCAGCACGAACCCGTGGTGGAGGTCCAAGGTCTACGCCGCTGGCTCGGTGAACCCGACTCGCCAGAACATCCTCCAGTACATCGCTGGTACGGTGAAGAACGGCGCTGAGATGCCCACCTTCGCGGTGTGCGGTTTCGGTACCTGGACGCTGCTGGCGCAGGACTTCGTGGGCCAAGAGCAGTACGTCATCACCCCGGGCTCCGGCTTTGATGGCGATGCCAACGGACCGCAGGCAGCGTTCCGTGCGCTGATGGTGGCCGGCATCCCGGTGTACCCGGATCCGTACTGCCCTGAAGGCACGGTGTACTTCCTGAACACGAACTACCTCTCGCTCTACGTCCATGAGCAGGGTTCGTTCGTCTTCACGGGTTTCGAGTCCACGCTGTCGAATTGGCAGATCGGTTACGTCGGCGCGGTGCTGACGATTGCCGAGCTGATCAACACGAAGCCGAAAGCCATGACCAAGGTCACTGGCTACAACAGTCTGTCCATCTAAGGGGGAGGATCAGAAATGACTACCGCTCTCAACAAGATCCTTCTTGCCAACGCAACCGCCAATCTGACGGCGGCGTATCTCCAGCCGGTGCGGGTTTCCAGCATTGGCGCGGGGAACACCACGCTGATGACGGACGCCAAGTTCATCCCGGAAGGGCTGTACCTGTGGCCGCAGCAGGCTTCCAACGTCACCATCGAGATCAACCAGTACACGGGTACTGCGAACTCCTGGACGACTCTCATCGCCAACAACGTCGGTGGGATGTTCGTGTCTGACGGCTGGAACGTCCGTGCAAACGCGGTGACGGGCACGCAAGCCATCACGCTCTGGACGGTGAACGGCGGCAACGCAGTGGTCGGCACCTACAACGCAAGCTGATAGGAGGTTGACATGGCAAATGCCAACCGAGTCGGAGCGGCTGGTCCCCAGCTTTTCGGCAACTATCTGATTGCGTCGGGTATCGCCAACACGGGCGCTGCCAGCAACACCGCGGGTACGCTCCCCATTCTGAGTGGTGGCCTTACCAATGGCGGCGCTGTCGCCAACTCTGGTGCGGTCATTGTCAGGCGGGTGACGTTTTGCAACCCGACTGGCAACATCAGCAACGCAAACGTCTCGGTGCTGACCAGCAGCGACGGGAACGCCAGCAATGCGGTGGTGAGCAACTTCAAGCTCACGACGCTCAATGCCACCAACAAGTGGCAAGACGGCAACATTGCGGCGACCTACTTGACGACGGAAGTCACGGGTGACCAAACCTCTGCTCTTTGGGTGGTGGTGGCGTCTGCCGGGGCGACTGCCGGCAACGTGCAGGTCAACGTGTACGGTGACGTTATCGTTCCGTGATGCCGCCCGTTTTCGTGACCAACACGGGCGACTTTGATCATAGCGACAGCTATGACGGGGTCGCTTACTCGTTTCCTCGCGGCCAGTCCGTAGAGGTTCCCGAGGTGGTAGCCGAGAACTTGTTCGGCTTCGGTCACGAAAGCAAGTTTGACTTCGTGGTGCGTCTTGGCTGGACGCGAGACAGCCGAGACTTGCCCGAGGCTCTGGCGAAGATGGAGAAATTCCTCATCACGCCCGAGCCGATACAGGACCGCTCCCTACCCTCGGCGGTTGGCGCAGTATCCCTACAGGCCGCAAGGTCTGTAGGGAGAAAAGCCATTGCTAGGGCCGCATAGCATGGGTAAGGCATGGCAACTCTTTCTTCCTACATCACGGAAGTTCGCAGGCTCCTACACGATGCCAACGCGAACTTTTGGACGGACGCAGAGTTAGCCGACGCTGTTAACGGCGGGCGGCAACGGATCGTCCGCGACACGGGGTGCCTCCGCACCATCCAGGTGTCTTACACCCCGCTAGGGGGTGATGGCAACGCTGCGACTGCGTGGACGGCTGGGGCTGTTGCTCCGCTGAACACCTACGTCTACAACAGCATCTTCATCTACCAGGTCACGCAATCGGGCGTGCTGGGCACTACTGCGCCTCCGTACCCGAGCGCGACCAACGTCTACCCGCCCAGTTCTGCGTTTACGGACGGCACCGCTCAACTGACGTACTACGGGCCGGCAGAAATCATCCCGTACAGCGCCCTTCCTGAAGGTTTGCAGACGCTGGACGTTCTGAATCTGAGCATCTACTGGGGCAACAGCCGCATTCCTCTGCGGTACTTGCCTTGGTCGAACTTCAACGCCCAGTTGCGGTACTGGCAGAACTACGTCGGCAGGCCGGTGTGCTTCAGCGTGTTCGGGCAGAACCAGATCTACATTGCTCCGGTTCCTGATCAGGCGTACACGATGGAACTGGATACGGTCATCCTGCCTGCTGACCTGACTCTTTCTTCTCCCAACACTGTTGACCAGATCAACGATCCTTACACCAGCCCGGTCAAGTTCTACGCAGCCTACCTTGCCAAGTACAAGGAGCAGAGCTACGGGGAAGCGGAAATCTACAAACAGGAGTACATGAAGCAGACGCAAGCTGTGCTGAACTCCGTGTTCACCCGCCGCATCCCCGACGCTTACAGTTCTCCGTACTGACATGGCAGCAAGCGAGCAGAAGAAATCCTACGCTGTCATCAAGAACTTCACTGGCCTGAACACCAAGGCCAACCGGACAGCAATCAGGGAAGAAGAGTTTGCATGGCTGGAAAACGTCATGCCTATCGGGTTTGGCAACATCCGCATCGTGCCTGCCCAGACGGAAGTGCGGGATGCTGGCGGCAACGCCATCGCGTTTTCCAACACCGTCACTTTCCTGTCCAGCGTCAACCTGAACAACAAGGACTACATCCTTGGGTTTCAGTCCAACGGAGCCGCACAGTACGTTGAGATGACGGCTGCTCAGACGGGCAGTCTGGGCAACATTGCTGGCTCGGGGACGTTCTCTTCTGCCAACGTCAGCGTTGCCCAGTACAGCAACGAGCGCATCATCATCGGCGACCCTGAAAAAGGGTTGTTTACCTGGAATGCCAACAACCTTGTCAACATTGGGTCTGTAGGCGTTATTGCTGTCACCAACCCAGGCAGCAACTACACGTTTCCTCCGGCAGTCACGTTGTCGGCCCCGCAAGACGCCAACGGTGTTCACGCAGAGGCGGTTTGCACGATCAGCGCCAGTGCTGGTGGCATTGCTGCTATCACCATTACGAACGAAGGTTCTGGGTACGCCTACGTTCCCACTGTGCTTATCGGGCCTCCCAACAACGCCAACGGAGTGCAGGCGCGGGCTGTTGCAACTATCGTCAGCAGCAAAGTCAGCAGCATCACAGTTGTCGAACCAGGCTCAGGGTATACGTCTGTGCCTACCGTCACAATTATTGGCGGTGGAGGAACTAGCGCAGCCGCAGCCGCCAACCTTGCTAGCGGTATTGTCAACAGCGTCATCATCACCAATGCTGGAAGCGGTTATACCAACGCGCCAACGGTGACATTTTTTGGCGGCGGCGGAGTAAACGCTACTGCTATTGCTGAACTTGTTACTTTCCGCAAGGGTACGGTAACCGTATTCCTGACCAACGGTGGCAACGGATTTACGTCTGTTCCGACGGTGACCATCTCTGGTGGCGGCGGGGCCAACGCCAACGCCATCGCGGTGGTGCAGGGCGCGGAAGTTACCGGCATCGTCACCGACAACCACGGCAGCGGCTACACCAGTAACCCGACGGTGACCATCACCGGGGGTGGAGGCAACAACGCTACTGCCAATGCGGTGGCGCTGCTGGATGAGATAGCCGACGTTGCGACGTTTGGAGGCCGGGTGTGGGTGGCCTACGGGCGCACCATTGCCTGGAGCGCAGCAGGGTCGTACAACGACTTTACGGGCGTGTCTGCCGGCTCGCTGACGCTGACCGACAGCACCCTGCACGGCAACATCCGGTCGATATTCAGCGCCAACAACTTCCTGTACATCTTCGGTGACGACAGCATCAACGTCATCTCGGATCTGCGGGTAGACAGTACCGGACAGACGCTTTTCACCAACACCAACGTCTCTGCCAGCGTTGGTACGAAGCGCATCTACGCCATTTTCCCGTACTTCCGGTCAATGCTGTTTATGAACGACTACGGGATTTATGCCCTGGTCGGCAGCACCACCAGCAAGCTCTCAGACCCGCTGGACGGCATCTTCCCGCTGATCGACTTCAGCCAGCCCGTGTCGGGCGGGCAAGTGCTGCTGTTCAACATCCTCTGCGCGGCCTTCTCGTTCACCTACACCGATGCGGTGCTGGGTTCTCGGAAGGTGCAGGCGGTGTTTTTTGAGAAAAAGTGGTTTCTGACCCAGCAGGGTACGTTGGAGTACGTCACCAGCGCACCTGTCGGGGGGAATATCAATTTATACGGCAATATTGGTACAAGCCTGTATAGGTTGTACGCCAACAGTGCTGCAACTATCAGCAGCACCATCAGGACTGCTCTGCTGCCGATGGGGGACAACATCC
>JAAOEI010000690.1_pt1 | contig 12817 bp, 18 predicted proteins | sample 7059261 | NCBI WGS metagenome assembly JAAOEI01 (sample SAMN14008812, study PRJNA610033) | viral metagenome | isolation source: viral particles filtered from seawater | place: China: Hangzhou Bay, Yangshan Deep Water Harbour | collected 2017-10-31
TCCAAAGCGATGCAATTCATCGCCAGGTGGTCGGTGCTTAGCAGCGAGTTGGTGGCGACAAGGGCCTCCACGTTCCACTCAAACTTGCAGTAGTTTGTGCCGGCCGTGTTGCCCGACACAGTCTCTTTACATAGACCCGCGAAGTTCGTCGCCGCGGCCTGGGCGGCAGCCTTAAGTCGGCCATTCGTGTCGTACGCAGCAAGGCTTCCGCAGTACAAAATCTCCCCCGTCGCCACTGCGGCCGAGGCCCATTGAACGTTCCCACGATTCCGCGTTGCCCTCGGAACCGCGCTTGATAGTGCAGTCATGTTCCTTACCTTTCCTAGGCGGTTCCGCCCTTAGTTACTGCCAGCCGTTCCATGATCTTTTCGTGCCGCTTGTCGGCATCGGAGATCACGTGACGGAGATTGCGGTCGTACTTTTGGTACGCCGGAGATGTTCGGTCGGCGTCCCCCTGCGACAACGCAGTCTTTCGGGGTCCACCCTTGCCCGCGACAAGCGTGCCGACGGGGACAGCCGGGGTCGTGGCCGCATCACCCAACCATTCCTCGAATAGGGCGTGGTCGGTGCGGGCCAGCTTGACGAACTTCGGTCGGTCGGCCTCCAGGATGTGGCCGGCCTTGATCGCCTCGTCGATCCGGGTGCCGTCGGCTGCGGACTCGAGTTCCGCAATCCGGTCGGCCAGGTTGCCAATCTTGGCGTCCTTGTCCTTGATCGCACGGCCCAGGGCCGCCATCCGCGCCTTGGCAGCGGACAGGGCTACCGTGTCGCCCTCGGCGGACATACCGGCCTGGGCCTGTGCCTCGGCCTCGTCGCCCGAACTGGCCCCACCGGCCAGCATGGCGGCGATATCCTCCAGCTTTTCCCGCATAGCGGCGAGAACCGCTGCGGCGTCCGCACCCAGTGCCTCGGCCAGGGTGGAAACGATAGCCTCCATTTCGCCTGCGAGCGGGTCCTCGGCCGGGGCTTCCTGGAGTTCGACCGCGGGGGCCGGGGTCTCGTCGGCCAGGTCGACGGTTTCGGCGTCGTCCGACAGGGCGCCTTCCGACGCGCCTTCGGTCTTGGCCTTTGGTTTGGCGGTGATGGCCGCGGCGTGTGTGCCGATGCCTCCTACCGCCTGCGAAATGGTTTCCACATCGGCGTCGTCGCCCAACCCCAACAGGGTTCGGACTTGCGCCAGGACTTCGTTGGGGTCCATTGACAATCTCCTTTTGCCCGCCTTGCGGGACAGGGAAACGGGCTGTTGCCCATCGATGAACGGGAGATTGGTCATCGCTACGCGACTGACTTCCGCGCCGATGGCGTCCCCCGTAACTCTGTCGGTGGCCTCGAAATCAACCTCCACCGACGTGAACTTGTATTTGCCGTCCTTGATCAGGGCGGCCGCGTCTTTGGTGAACTCGACGAGGCCCCACAGGCCGCGCTTGCCGCCCTCGCCCCGGATCTCAAACGAGTGAATCCACCCAAAGTCCGGGGCCGGCTGGCCGTCCGGAACGTGTTCGAGGGTGACCGGCACCGGGTTCCGCTGGCGTTCGAAGTTCGCGATGATCTGCTTGTGAACAGAATCGTTGAACTCGAACTCGCCGGCAGGGTGCCCCGCGTAGTTGCCGTCCACCGTCAGGTGCACCCATTGCCGGGATGCGTCGGACGCAACTAGCCAATCGCCCTTGGGGAGTGCGGCGCGCAAACGCACCGACCCCAGGGGTCGCGCAATCAAATACATCGTTGCCCTCTAGTTCATATCGTCGGGTTCAAGGTGTTCCGACCAGTAGTCCGCCACATGACCCGTGGTGTTGTGTTCAATGTAGGCGGGCAGCGTTGCCAGGAAGCACACGATTTCGGACCAGCTACCCTCGGCCTCGACTTCCATGCCGTCCGGCATTTCGACTTTGATTTGCACTAGTCGTCCTCGGAAGGCTTCACACGCCTCGATCGCTTCACCGGGATGTCGCGGGGCAGGGGCTTCGGCTTCGCCGGCTGCGGTGCGGGGGAGGCTTTTGGCTTCGGCTTGGGCAATGCCCCGATCGCCCTCAGCGCCTCGACTGCCACACTCGGTGGCGGGCACCCCGCTACCCCCTCCCGCTTTACGATCTTGCCGTCGCGCACTAGGCCTCTTTCGACGATCATGGCGTTGAACGTGATCGAGAATCGCCCGGAGGACTTGTCGAATACGGTTTGCCATGGTCCTGCCTTGTGGATCTTTCGGGTCATTCCGCCGCCTCCGCGAGGTCCAGCAGCACCGTCGGTGCCGCGTCAAAATCAGGTTCGGGGTGCGCCACCTGTCGGGCTAACGCGATATCGGTGACATCCGGGTGATCGGCCTCGATCCCGATCACGGTGCACCGGCAGTTGAAACCGTTTCCGCCCATGTAGCGGTGCCAGTCCGTGTCACCGGACTCCCAAATCTTGCCGTCCAGGTCCCGGTGTTCGGGCCGGGTCCTGGGGTCCATCACCGCCGAGTAGCGCCTGAATGGCAACGCCTCGACCACCGCGGGATCGGACAACTGGGCCAACTTGCCGGCCCCGTAGGCCGCGGTCACGTTCGTATCAAACACCGTCCGCAGGTAGGACCGGCGCAAGGTTGGGTCACCCGCCAGGATCTCACGGGCAAACGAGTCAAAGTCCCCGTCGCCCTTCAGCGCGGACACCAGCCCGTCATAGGCCACCTGTCGCAGATGGTCGGTCATAAGCCTGGTGGCGCTGAATGACCGTTGCCGAAAGTCCCCCAGCGTTTCGTAGAACGTCTCTGGATCGACAACCTGTTTGGATAGGAAGTATTCAATCGCCTCGTCGAATGGCAGGGCCAGAAACTGGCCGCCCCACCCCGCCGACACGTCCAGCTTGCGCTTGGCGTTCGGGACTTCGAAATCGTTGACGTAAAGGTGACCGGCCATCCAAACGGCCAGGCCGGACTGGTAGATCAAATCGGCAATCGCGGTGTCGCCGCCCCGTTCCTCGGCCCATTCCTTCAGCGCCCTGTCGGCGCCCTCCGGGCTACTGGAGGCCCGTATGATCTGTGCGATTTCGTCGCGCCATGGTGCCACCAGTTCGGCGGCCTCCATTGTGGCTTTGGTTGCTACTGCCCCTGGTCGTCCGATTGCCCTAATAACGCGGCTTTGAGTCCCCGGGTCAGTGAGACAGCAGACGTCCGCGTAACACCCGTCGAGGTCAACCGCCTCGTCGGCCGGGGCGTCGGCCGAGGCCTCGATAAAGGGGTGTCCGCGGGCCCACCCCCGGGGGCGTCGGAAAACATAGGACCAGGCGCTGGTGAAGGCGCGGTCACCAGTGCGTCGCCGCCCTCTATAGGTTCGAGGCCCACGGACACCCGCAGTTCGTTTTGGGTCACCGCCCCAGCCTGGACCAACAGATTCCAGTCCGCTTCCGCGCTTTCCTCCTGGACCACCGTAAATGACAGATTCGGTGTGGGCGGGACTTGGCCGCCGAACAGGTGGCTGTTGAACTTGAGGGCGGGGGCGAACCAGTCCCGTTCGACGGTTCCCGCCAGTCGCTTGGCGTCGTTGACCAGGCGCGGAAGGATCGTGGTATCGAACTGCGAAGTCCCCAGGGCACGCGAACCGACAGACCCCACATCGACGTTCAGCCCCGATCCCAGCAGTCCCTTGCTGATCTCGTTATTCAGCGACTCAATCGCTTTGGTCCACGCCTCGCCGGGGTTTTTGGTGGACTCCAGCAGGTTGATCGATACGCCGTCCTCGAAAATCGCAACCCCGTCGGCGCTGATATCCTCCAGCCCCGCTTGCAGCGCGGACCGGGCAGTCGCCGTCGCATTGGGGGGTAGCACCCCGTACATCAGGCCGTTGGCAATCCGTTCGAGGCCGGACAGCCGGTATTTCTCCAGCCACCGTTTGAACAACCACGGCCAGGCTACCGCCATGAGTTCCCCGGTCAGGGTCGGCGTTTCGGCGATCTGGTGGGGGGCGTGGACCAGGAACTTGTCCGGGTGGTCGCCGATGTCGATCCACTCGCCGACGTTGGTGGTGTAGGTGCGGACCTGCAAGGCCCAGTCGTCCACATACCTGAGGTCACGCGGGTGGATGAACCGCGGGGTGGACATCATCATCCCGCCGCGGGGTTTCCAGTCGTGTTCGAGGGCCGCGACACCAAAGGCGACGCCGTGCAACAGGTCGGCGAACCGGTCCTCCAGTTCCTCGGTGTCCTCCAGCATGACCCGGCAGAACTCGGCCGCCGCCTCGGCGATCGGTTCCATGCCTGGCTTGGCCCTACCCGGCCTGACCTCGAACGTAGCCGAGGCCACTGCCATGACCCGGGTAAGCCACACCGACCGGACGTGGGGGTCCGTGCGGATCATGTAGGACGATGTGTCGGCCCACCGTTCGAGGTCGCCGCCCTGCGCATCTTTCAGAACGCCGGACAGGGTGGTGGGTTTCAGGGCGCCATCCGAGGAACGCGTCCACCGGTTTGTCGGTTGCGGTTGGACAACCCGGCCCAACTCCGGTTTGCCTGCTACCACCGATAGGGGCACATGCACCTCAATAGACTTGGTTCAGGCCGCGGACGATATCGCGCCGACCTGACCGGTCAAAGGTTGTGATCCTGAAACTCGCGGGCTGTCCGCCCAACACGTCGAATGCGCCTGATACGGCATCGACCTGGTCATCGTGTGAACCCTGGGGAAAGGCGCCCGCCTCGTCGAGGAAGTCCGAAACCCAGGCCCCATCCACAAGGGCCATGTTCCCGGCTTCGGCCGCGGATGCCATCGGTGCTGCGCGGGTGGCCTTATCCCCCGTGGACCGGATGCCCTCGAAGGCATAGCCCACCAGGACCCGTCGCCTATAGTGGTCGATCACGACCTTACCCGACGATCCGGGTTCCTGTTCCATTGCTACTTTGACTTGGCGCCCGTCGAGGCGCGCCGTTTGCTTTATGAGGTTTTCGACCTCGTCGGGCCGACCTCGCAAACGCTTGATGTCCTTGATGTACCACCGGCCCTGTTCGGACAGGCCCACCAGGGCACCGACCGTCCAGTCGGGGTCGCGGCCCTCGTCGGTGGTGGTGGCCGCCATGTCCCAGAACCGCACCCACTGGGTGTTGAATGGGACGACGTCGACGATCGGGAACCACTCCCGTTTGAAGAAATCGCCGTCTGCTACGGCGTCCCACGACCCGGACAGCAACTGTTCCCGTTCGAGGGGGGACAGCCGCATCAGCGATTGGGTGTACCCCTCGCGATCGAGGTGTGGGTTATCGGCCAACTTGGCCGGGACGAACACCCGTGTTTCGGGGTGTGTGATAAATGCGCGCTTGACCCATTCGTGGCCACGGCCACCGGGGTTGCTGGCCGATAGGACCTGTACCGTGACCGGGCTGCCCTGGAGGCGCCGAAGTCGGCTGAATAGGTAGCGGTAGTGAGACTCGTCGAACTGGGTCAGTTCGTCAAAGCCAATGAACTGGTAGGCCGCGCCCTGATAGTTGTACTTGTCCTTGTCGTGCTGAAGGTGTCCGAACTCGAGTGTGGCCCCGCTTGGAAACGTCCATCGGTGTTTGAGTTCGTTCCAAACCGCGGGTGTACCTTGCAGCCATTCGTGGGCCCGTTGCACCGGCCCATCGGCCTTGGCGAGTTGGGCAAAGGTTCGGCGTAGGATCAGGGCGGCGTAGCCTGGGGTATCAACGTGGCGTAGGGCCGCTTGCAACAGGGCGTCAGTCTTACCGCCCCCGGCTGCCCCGCCATACAGGGCCTCGACGGCACCGCAGTCCAGGAACCGCTGTTGTGCTGGCGTGGGATCGTGCGGGCACCACTTAGTGTCGGACTTCGGCCCCAACCCGGTCTTCGCCAGCTGTTTCAGGATCCAGTCCTGAGACACTGGCAAGGGCCCGGATGAGTTCAGCATATGCTTCCTGCGACATCAGCGGTTTGACCGCCTCCAGGATGGATTCAATCCCGGACTCTACCTCGACCCGGGAATGGGTGCGTTTGCCCCACCGCTTGGGCCACTTGCGTTCCAGCAGCCATTCGGCGTGGCGCGGGTCGTCGGCAGCCGCATTCTTGATAATGTCGACTAGCACGGCCTCGCACTCGGCCGATGCTTTTTGCATTTCGACGAACCAGGCGGCGTAGGGTTCACGGCCCGCGCGGCCGCGTTCACACCATCGGTGCAGCGTGCGCACCGACATGCCGACCAGCCCCGCAGCTGCGGACATGCTGTACCCGGCGCGGATGGCTTGCAGCACCCGGTTTCCTGACTCCGGGGTGTACGTCCGCATGTTTACAGTTTGGGTGAAGTGCGAACCGGTGCGCAATAGGTAGTGTTCGTATAGAGATATGGTAACGATGGGGTAAAGTTTTGGTAGGGCGTGGCCGACCCTCCCACCATGGGGGGGAAACCTTTGCGGGTTCTGCTGGCGATCGACCCTGGTCGAGTGTCCGGTTGGGCCCTGTTCGTCGACGGCGTACTACGCGAACACGGCACGGCCAAGGACCTAGACGGGCGCCGGGTTGCCATGGCCGCTGCGATCAGGGCGGTGTTTTCGATGGGGGGCGCGGGTCACATCCACGTGCTGGCCGAGGAGTGGTCGGCGGGTGGCTGGGGTAGCTACAAAACCCTGCTGGGCCTGGGTGCGCAATGGGGTAAGTGGTTGGCCCTGTTCGAGGACCACAAGATCAAGAAAGCGCGTATCAAGCGGGTGCCGGTGGACGAATGGCGCAAGGTGATCCCGTTTGGCGCCAAACGGATGAACCGTGACCAGTGGAAAGCGGCGGCCCGTCGGACGGTGCAGCTGGAGTTCGGGCTGGACGTGTCGGACGACGAGGCCGAGGCGATCCTGATTGGATGGTGGGAATGTCAGAGAATAGCGAAGACGCAATCCGCGTAGACCCCCAAACCGAGGCGCGGTTGCGGATGGAACTGGTGGTCGAGTTCCTGAATGGCCGCGACCTATCCGCCCTGACCGAAGAGTTCGGGCTGCCGGGGGAACGGGTCGTGCGGCACGAACTCAAGTGCCTGTTGGCCGTGAACCAGGTGATCCATAACGAGATCGGCAAGATCGCACTGGCGTTCGAAGGTAGCGGCGAGGACATCCTCGATTGGCCCGGCGAACAGGGGTGGCACGATCACTACATGCGGGGCCAGGCCCACGCCCGGCTAACCACGTCGACGGTGCTGGGGATTCTCTACAACGCACTGAAGGCGAGGATTATGACCATGGGTGAGATCAAGCCGAAAGGGAAGTCATGACCGCGGTACGGCAACTCAGCGAGGAAGAACGCAAGGCGATTGATCAAATCCGGGCCAACACCGTCCGGTATCGAATCAAGCACGTCATCGGCAACACGGTGCGCAACCTGGCCTCGGTCCCGGGCAAGCTAGCAGCCACGCGGGTCCGCCAGCCGTTGCGCGACCGCCCTGCCGTGATCGTGGCGGCGGGCCCTTCCCTGGACAAGCAGGTTGGGCTTCTAAAGGAACGGGCCGACGACCTGGCCATCCTGTGCGTCAACACCGCCGCCCCGGTGCTGAAGTCCCACGGTCTACGCCCCGACGTGGTGGTGTCGATCGAGGGGGTGGACGTGTCCGGGCAGATGGACCCGATGGGCACCGACCATATCGCCGTCGACATCAGCGCCCACGTCAACTCGTTTGCCAAGGCCGACATGTGGCTGGCGTCCTACTCGCCGCACAACGGGACCCTGTGTTCGGCGCTGAACTCTTGCCCGATCGACTATGGGTGCAGCGTGGCCACCACGGCGTTCAGCCTGGCCTGCGAATGGGGCGCGAACCCGATCATGCTGATTGGCCAGGACCTGGCATACACCGATGGCCGGGCCTACGCCGAGGGCACCCAGTGGGAAGCCACCGAGGTCACCCACGAAAACGGCAAGCTGAGGTTTTCCGAGATACCAGGCAAGGTCGCCTGGCAAAACGCTTCTGGCATCCCACGCCCGCCCCCGTTACGGGACGCGTTCCCTGTTGATGGTTGGAATGGGGACACGGTGTTGACCACGACAGAAATGGTGCAGCAACTCCAGTGGTACAACAGGCGGGCGAGGGGTGCTGGTTACCGGCGGTTTATCAACTGCACCGAGGGCGGGGCCCATATCCCCGGATTCCTACACATCCCATTCCGCGAGGCCCTGGGCCATGTGCCACAGTGGCACGGCGAAACCTGGTACGACGATTGGGAGGTGGTGACCCAGGCCGAGGTGGACAACGCCTACGACATCCTGCGGGCCGAGGGCGAGGCGGCGGTCAAGCTATCCGACCACATGCTACACGGGGAACTCGACATGCCTTGGAAGCGCCTGGTCAAGGGCGTGCCGTTCGTCGACGGCCTGGTGATGGGCCAGGTGTTGCAGCTACAGCACGACAACGAAACAGACCTCGATCCGCGCGAAAGGCTGATTTTCATCTATGAGGCCTGGGGTGCCGCGGGCCGGGCGCTGGTCCAGTTGATCGACGAGGTGCGCGGTGCCCCGCCCCAAAAAGGGTGAATACCGCGACGCCCTGATCGACCACATCACCGAGGAAGGCGGGGGCCACTTGTACACCGGAGAACGGCTACGGGACCTGCGTTCTGCGATTGAGTCGATCTGCGACAAAATCGCCGGGCAATGGGTCGGCCCCGTCACCTACCCCGACCGGGAATACCCATGGTCCAGCCCCCGTGCCGCGCTTAGCGAAATCGTCGCGATCGCAAAGGACGGCTATGCGATGGCGTCGGTGTGTGACCCCGATCGCCTCAAGTTTGCTAACGCGTTTGGCGTCGGGTCCGCCGTCCGGGCAGGCGCCATCGACACCGGTCACCGGCGGGTGGAACGGGTGCGGGAAGTACTGATGTCGTTAGAGGTCGCATACCCCACCGGCTATGAGGGACTAACCGGGGACCAGTGCCGGACCTTGCTGTTGTACCGGTTTGGCCAGGGCAAGGACTTGGGGTCGACGGTCGACGAGGCACGCAACCTGTTCGGGGTCGAGGTCACGTCGCAACAGGTCAGCAATATCACGCGGCACGGTCTGTCGATCGTGCGGGAATATCTACAACGTCGGGCGTTGATTCCGACGGGAGGGGACAACGTGTCCGGCGAAGCACTGCCGTGGGACCTGCTGGGGTGGGAGGAGATCTCCGAAGCCCTGGGGTGTGACCCACAAACTAGCAAAAAGTACCAACGGCAAGGGATGCCGATTTACAAGTTCAATGGGCGCGTGGTCGCCGTCGAGTCCGAGATTACGGCTTGGCTGCGCGATCAGGCGGGGATGTGTCGCGGAACAGGGCGGAAGCAAGGGTGACGACGTCGTCCAGTTCCCGCTGGTATTCCGCCACCACCTGACTCACGTCGAACTCCGTTTCCTTGTGGGCCCTGGTAAGGGTGTCCACCACTCGACGCAGGAACGCCGCCCGATCGGTTAGCGCACGGTAGTAGTCCCCTTTGGCTTTCATGTAGGCCCTGCGGGATGGTTCGAGATCCACCCGCACCACCGCCCCGGGATTCAACGGCATCTCTCACAGAACTCCGGGCTGTGGCACCCGCACTCCCCGCCTTCCTCGCAGGGCTTGTTGCCCTCGACGGGAACCCGTTTGCCGGCCCGTTCCAGGCTGGCGTTAGTCTCCTCGTCTGCCAGGTCCCAAGCCACTTGATCTGAGATCATGTCCACAACTCGTCTCCCATCCTGCGACACAGCGGTCCGGCACCGGCCATGCCCGGCATCAACCCCCACTCCAGTTCCCACACCTGGCCACACTGGCAGCGGGCCGCCTCGACCTGCCACATGATCAAAACCACATTGGTGCAATGGCACCGCATGGCCCACAGGGGGGCGGGTTGGGCGATTGCCTCGCCGGGGCCTGGTTCGTTCAGCGGAATGGTTTTCATGCCGCGGCCTCCCGGATCTTGCGCAACGCGTCCTTTCGCAGCTGGCACACCCGGGCCTCCCCCACGCCAATCCGTTCGCCGATCTCGCGCAACCCCCACCCCTCCACGTCATACAGCCGCAGGATCGTCGCCTGCCTGGGGGTCAGGTCCCGCAGCATACGCTGACAATCGAGGCTGCTGACCGGACACGCGCCCTTGCCGGCCAGGTCGTGCAGCGCCACGTGGGCCCGTTTGAACTCGTGACCTAGCTGCAGTCCCCGGCGCGTGATCGGCGCCATGCGGCGCACATGATCCACCATTGCACCGTAGCACCGGGTGGTGACCGTGCTGTATCGAAGCGTCACCCCACGACGGTCCATATCCACCAGGGCCACGGCGCCCACGGAATACATATCCTCGATATCGGCCTTGAAAACACGCGCCGCCCGCATCGCCAAACTGCGGACCCGGGGCAACCACGCGACTAAATCGGATTCGGACCCAGTGCCTGCCTGACTTTCCATGCCGCCATCTTCCATGCTTGATACGTTGCCCCCGTCGCATCCGCTGGTGACAAACCCGCGGACTGAATCTTCGCTACCTCGCACCCCACCATCGCATCGACGTAGGGCAGGCCCTTGGCGATATCGGCCCAGGCCACATCGCCCTTGCCGTGCCAAAACCGTTCGGCCATCTGGTCGGCGGTGGCCCCTTGCCGTAGCAGTTCGTCCCGTACCGCATCGGCCTCGTCGCTGGTGATCGCGTGCCCCTTGGACATGTCTGGGATTTCCCGATCCGGCAGTCGGGCCAGGGTCATCTCCAGCGGTTCGGGCGCCCAGCCCAGCAACATCTGCCCACCCTCGGTGCTGTTGGTTAGCGCCACCGTGTCGCCCCACGCATCGGCGAACCGCGCAAAGAACTCGGCTTGCATCACCATATCCAACGGAACCAGGGCCTCGCCCCCGTCGATCGTCGGCACCGTGTACCCCTTGCGCCTACTGGGCGGTGGCGGGATTCCCAACGACAGCAGCCACCACTCCCGATCGGGGCTACCCTCGATCACCAGGTGATCGTCGTCCACCGTGGCCCGTAGATCGTCGAACCGGCACCCCGTCGCGTAGCAGCGGCCGTCGGTGAAAGCTAGGTCCTGGCCGACGAGGACCAGTTCGCTGCAACCCCACATGCCGGCCAGACTGGCCCCCGCGGCTGCCACGGACACGTCATAGTCCAACCCGTCGCACCCCAACAGCTGGCTGATCGGCGACCAGGCCGCGTTCGCGGAATGGAACCACATACCCCCACTGGCCCGCATCTTCTGGAACGCCGCTGGGCTGGACGACAGATCGCACACCACCTGGTCACAGGCGTCGAGGTCCAGGTGCCTGGACAGGTCCACCGCCTCGATCGTCAACACAATGTGGGGGCGCACACCCGCAGCTTTGAGGGCCGGGGCCGCGCTGTTCACCGCCATCACGATACCCTTGCGACACGCTTCCTTTAGCTGGCTGATGTTCCGATCGAGGCTTGGGCCGGCTGACACCAGGAACACCGGGCAGCCCTTCAGCGCCCCGCGCAACGACGCCGTGTGCCGGGTCCCCGCCAGGTTGCCGATATTGGTCAGCCCGTTCTCCAGCATGCGCGGGACGCGGTGCCGGACCGTGGCCGCATTGGCGTCCTGTTGCCTGGTGGCCAGGTCAGTCATGGCGCGTTAGGTGGTTGATCCACGTTTCCCCGGCCAGGGCCAGGATTGCATTCCGCATACCCTCCCCTGTCGGATCGGCGCGGTGTTTGTCGCAGATCTCTACCAGTTTGGGGAACAGGTATTCGATGCATTCCCCCCACCCCTTGTCGCGGTTGTATTCACAGAACTTTGGCCGGATGGGTATCTCAGTCATCTCCGATTCAGCGCCCCCTCGACGCACATGTGCACAAACCCAAAGGACGTGGCCGTGATGCACCGACCGTGCAGCACCCCGTGGTGGTAGGCCCGTCGTTCGGCCTCGGGTAGCAGGTCCGGCCCCCCTTCGTTGCACTCCTGTTGGGTGGCCTCGATCGCTTTGTTCATCTCACCCCGCATGTAATCAAACAGGGTGGTGATCACGACGACCTCCCGCCTAATCGCTTCCTCGTCGAGGTCTGCCATGGTTTTGCCGCCCAACCATTCCCGCAGCATGGCCATACGTTGTTCAGGGGGTAATGTTATGCCGTCGGCCATGTAATCCTACTATACCGATCGGGTAATGTTTGTATAGCCCTGCTTATCAAAACGGGAGGGTTTCCTGTGCCATCCGTTGGGCGGCGACCTCGCAATAGCGTTCCTCGCGTTCGATCAGGATCGCCTTGCGCCCGCAGTCTTTGGCGGCCCGCCCAGTGGTACCCGAGCCGGCGAATGGGTCGAGGATGGTTGCGCATTCGTCGGGGGCCTGTTGGATACACCACGCCATGACACCGACCGGTTTTTGCGTCGGATGGTTGTACCTGGGTTCGCGGCCCTTGCGCGCCAATCCGTTCCAAAGGTGCCGCCGTAGCCGGGTGGGCCCGGGTAGATTTGTCCAGGCCAACTCACAGTCCGCAAATTCGGTTGTTCCGTTTTCCTTGTCCCACACCAACCATTTCCCCGCGGGTGGCAGGTCGAAATAGTTTCCCCCGAAAACAATGGCGTACGCCCCCGCGCCCACGACCATCTTTAGGGTGGCCACGTCCGGAGGGCTGTCATCCCAATCGTCCGCCACATACTCCTTTTTGCGCACACGGCAGTTACCCTTGCCCACAACCCTCCCGCCATCTTTGTGCGCCCTTCGTGCTGCCCTAATCCCGTACGGTGGGTCGGTCAGAACTAGGTCCACCGGGTCGAGGGTCGGAATCACCTCCCGACAATCCCCGTGGTAAATCGTCACCCAATCATCGGCGTAGTAGGGTTTCACAGCGCCCTCCACTCCGCCGGTGCAGCTTTCCAGTTCACCGTGCTGTGACGTGCCATGGCCCTACACTCCG
>JAAOEI010000691.1_pt1 | contig 12798 bp, 20 predicted proteins | sample 7059261 | NCBI WGS metagenome assembly JAAOEI01 (sample SAMN14008812, study PRJNA610033) | viral metagenome | isolation source: viral particles filtered from seawater | place: China: Hangzhou Bay, Yangshan Deep Water Harbour | collected 2017-10-31
CGCTTGGTTTCTTCCTGCGCGTAGGCAATGCGTTCGCGTGAAGCCATTTCCTCAAACTTTAGACGCTCGGAGCTTTCAATCTTGGCGGCTTCCTCTGCCGCGCCGGCCTGAACCTTGGCCTTTTCAACGTCCGCAAGAATGACCGTATTCGGGTCTGGCGTCGGGGGTGGCGGCTGTGGCGTCCAATCGCCTGGGTCGCTGAAGAACGACTTAGGCTCAGGCATTCCGGCAGCCTCGACCAGCTTGGCCGCTGCGTTGTAAACGTGCTTCGGCGTCACAATCGGGTTCGGTCCAAGTTCCGTGACAATCTTTTCTTGTAGCCCAAGGATTGCCGACACCATCGAAACGTCACGCTCACGCGAGCCTGTGCCAAGGCCGGTGTCAATCTCAACGTCGGCATCAACCAATCCCTGCCATTGGCGCGGATCAAACTTTGCCGGTCCGGTGTCGAATTGGACGACACGTTCAACTTGCTGATATCGCGCCACAATGTTGAGCACGCCACGGAATAGCTTGGTCATGCCGCCATCTGCAAAGATGCGGGCAATCATCTCAACCTTGGCCGTCGATGCGGCTTGAGCAAGAAGGGCTGTCGTCGCTAATTGCTTCTGCAATGCGTCGGCGTCCAAGCCTGCGGACTGCCGGTTAATACCAGACCGCTGCTCAGCAACTCGCTCAAAATAATCAAGCCCGGCAAGCGCCTGCTGAGACACGTCTGACGTTTTGATCTCGCGGATTGCCCCAGGCTGCTTGACCAGAACCGGCGCACCCGGCGCCATGTTCATCAACTGGTCAGGCTTGATGATCCAATCCTGCACGACCTCGCGTTGCGGCGTATTACTCAAATAGAGCGCGTCAAGATACTGCCGCGTTAATGCGGTCTGGACCCGTTGCACACCGGCCAAGTCATCGGCAGGGCATCGCCCGAAAAACTGATGCGGCAATGGATTGGGGCAAAGGTCAGCAAATACGATCTGGAAATCATACGGTTCAAACTCGATCAGCTTGACCTTGCTCTCACCGCCGGCAGCCTTGAAATACCAGCGCCTTAATCCGGTGCCATCAGCGTCAAGGCGAACAATGCCTTCATGCACTGTAACCTTACGCAGCATGGGATCGGGCGTGGTGTTACGCTGCTGTTGAATGACATTCGTTGGCGTTCGCGAACTCCACGGCCCGAACTCGTTATAGGTCGGAACATCCTTCAGGTCATCGACCGAAAGACCCTGCTTGACCAAATCACCGACGTAGACGCCCGACCGATGGGATACCAGCACAGCATCATCAAGCGTCGTCGCGTCACGGCTGATCACAAATTCCTCGGGCGGCACGATGTCGATGCAAGCCTTGGACTTGTCAACCATCGTTCGCAACGTCACGTCATGCGTGCGGACCTGGAACGTGCCGAGTTCCGTCGTCTGCATAACCGAGCCTTCGGTGTGCCCGACAACCTGATCCTTGGGCCGGGATTGCAACAGCATCGCAAACTGTTCATCCGTCAGGCCGGCGAAGGTGTCCTCTTTCGGCTCCTGAATTGTTTCCCACCACGCTTTTGCAATGCCGACCTTTTGCAGCGTTGCGTCAAACATCCAGCGGTAGAACATGCTGGTGATGTCGTTGTCTTTACGCAGCACCACGGTCGAGATGTACTTGCTGGCCAGGTCGGCGGCTGTCGGGTCTACGCCAACCGGCGCTTTGAACTTGGCCAATATCTTGGCGCTGGTGAACACCCGCATCAGACCGGGCAACAGCATGTTGATGTAAGTCGATACCGTGGTTTCTACGACCTGCGACCGCTTCGGCGGCGCCGGCATGTCGTCCATGATGCCGTTGTAGTAATCCCAATTGCGCTGACGCTCTGACGCGACACTGGACGAATAGATATGGCTGAGACTGTCGGCAATCTCATTGCGCAGGAAGTTCTCGACTTCCATCTGCGTCATCTGCTCTGGCGCGTCTGGTTGAATTGGCGTGATAGCGTTCATGCGACGGCCCATTGCGTTTCAAAGTTGACGATTTCTTTTGTCCATTGCGGCTTGGTCGTGGCCTTCAATCCCGTGGCGAGGTACCTAAAACTATCGGCCGCGTGCGATGTCCAATCGTGCATCGGCTTGCTACGCCAGACCTTGCCCTTGTCGTCCCAATCGCGACGATATTGCTTCAGCGCCTCAATGCCCCGAGCGCACTTGTCCGCGTCGAACCAACACCGATTCAGGATGTTGCGCGCCGCGTTGATGCCGTCATCGACGCCGAGCTTTGGCGACAGCGTGACTTGCAAGCCAAGCTGTTCAAGGACTTCCTTGCGGCTCTTGCCGGTGCCAAGCTCGCGGGCCTCAACATCGTGTGGGAACAGGTGTTCGCCGTAGACATACGGCCGCGCACGGATTTCCTTGACGTACCAATCCAGGCCAACGCCTGAATTCTCGACGTAGTCGATTAGGTGGATTTCCTGTCCGACCTGTTGCGCAAACCAAATGCTCGTGCTGTCGCCGATCCCCAAATCCCACGCCGTGATAACGCTCGACGCCTTGTCGTATGGAACGCTGACAATGCGCTTGCCTGTCTCGGCGTCGGCCATGTCGGTGCCGTAGTACGCGCCCTGGATGGCGGCCTCAAAGCTGCACTCGTACTCCTGGGCGAACTGATCGGCATTCAGTGATCGGCGAGCCTCGTCTAACTCGGACTGGTCAAGAATCCCTGTTGAGCTGGACTTGAGGACGATCGAGCACCATTCCTTCGGATCGCCCCCATGAAACAAACCCCCCGGCTTCGCTTCACCCCGGCTTGCTTGGAGGATGTCCCAAAACGTGTTGTGTCCTCGTGGCGTGCCAATCCACGCGCACCATCCCTTGCGATCAGACAGCGCCGGGCGAACAACCTCCCAGATGCGCGGGTCCATCGTCGCAAACTCATCAAGTATCACGCCGTCAAAATACAGCCCGCGCAGTCGGTCAGCATTCTCAGCGCCGTACAGGCGAACCCGCCCGCCGTTTGGCAGGTCAACGCGCAACTCACTTTCGTTCGTCCCTCCGCCATGGGCCAGCACAGGGGCGGCGTATCGCTTCAAGTATTCCCAGGCAACGTCTTTGGCCTGGGTGTATTGCGGCGCGATGTACGCAAAGCGCGGGTTTTCTTTCTTGCAGGTCAACGCGCCTCTAAGCAGGTCGTTGACACATGCCACGGTCTTACCAGCGCGGCGGTGAGCGACGATGCACGCGTATCGCGCCGTCCGGTCATGGAACGGCCTAAACGCCTTGCGCGGCGCGTAGTCGATCAGGACGCGTGTTCGCTGGGCTTCCATGACACCATAATCTCGCCAGCGTGCGACACGTCGAATTTCTCGCTCCAATTCGCGCGGGCCTTCATCCAAAAGATTGCAGCCGCGACGTTGTTCTGTTCTGTCGCCTGCTTGAACAGGCTTTGCGCTACCTTCAGCGTGGCCTTGGTCGATCCAACGTCCAACTCGCGGCGGTAATGCTTACGGAGCGTCTTGGGGTCGATGTCCAGGATGTTCGCCATATCGTCTTGGCGAATGCCCATGGCCGACATCGTTTCGACTTGCTTGCGCGAGTCTTCGGTCGGCTCATAAGGCGGCATCCCGCCCTTGTGCTCTAGGCTGCCAGCTTCGTCCGACACTGCTCTAGTTCCTTGAATGTGCGGCCATCTCCGTCCAGCACGGCGTCCTTGCCTGTGAACGCCTGCCAACGTCTGACAGCGACATCGACGTATTGCGGGCTCAACTCGATGGCGTGGCAGCAACGGCCTGTCATCTCTGCGGCAATAATGGTCGTTCCACTGCCGCTGAAGGGTTCGTAAACCGCCTGACCAGGAGAACTGTTGTTCTCAATGGGGCGCTTCATGCACTCGACAGGCTTCTGCGTTCCGTGACCCGTCTCGGACTTATGAGGCTTGTCTATCTTCCACAAGGTAGTTTGCTTGCGGTCTGAAGCCCAACAGCCTTTCTTGCCGTCTCGCACTAAATAATAACAGGGCTCATGCATGACGTGATAATCACCACGCCCGATGGCAAACTGTTGCTTTGCCCAAATGATCTGCGATCTGACCTTAAAGCCAACGCTCTCAAATGCTAACTGAGTGTCCTTGGCACGCACTCCTGCGTGCCAAACATACGCCACGTCCCCAGGGAACAGCGCCCACGCCTCACGCCAGTCTGCTTTGTCGTCATTAAGGACAACACCTACGGCGCTCGCGCCGTAGGGTTTTCCGTTTGCTCTGTCGGCGCGGTTTCTCCAGTCAGGGTCATACTCAACCCCATACGGTGGGTCAGTGACCATCAAATGCGGTTCGACGCCATTAAGGGCCTTGGCAACCACGGCAGCGTCGGTGCAATCGCCGCACACCAGTCTGTGTTTGCCCATGACCCACACGTCGCCAAGCGCGCTAACAGGCTCGGCAACGTCGGGAACGTCGTCGGGGTCCGTCAGCCCCTCAGTCTTGTCGGCCAGGATCGCTTGCAATTCGAGGTCGCTGAACCCCGTCAGGCTTAGGTCAAGCCCCGCTATCGACAGATCAGTCAGTTCAAGCCTCAGCGCAGCCGCGTCCCATCCGGCATTAAGCGCCAGCTTATTGTCGGCCAGCACCAGCGCGCGTTTCTTGGCCTCAGACAGCCCCGGCAGGCGAATGCACGGCAGTTGAGCCATGCCAAGCTTGATGGCCGCCTGCAATCGACCGTGGCCGGCTATTAGGCCGCTGTTCTCGTCAATCAGGATCGGGTTTGTGAACCCGAACTCGCGGATACTGGCGGCAATCTGGTTAACCTGCTCCTCGCTATGCGTCCTGGCGTTGCGCGCATACGGGACAAGGGCTGACCTATCCACCATTTCTATTTTTAGGGCGGGATTTTGCTCGCTCACACCGCCCTCTCTGCGCCGCTAAAACGCTCGTTCATGGCGGGGTCAGCAGTCCAAAACTTTTTGCGTGTTTTCGCTACTTCGTGATCGGCAGGGATTTTGCCCCTCATTCCAACCCAATATGGTCTCACGCCTCCATCAACGTCTGCGTCTGGAAAATGAAAGATATCGCCTGCAATGTCTTTCTCTGGGCCGCCATGGACAAACCGCAAATACCGATTTTGCGCATCGCTTAAATTGTCCGAAACAACGCCACGAACGATATAATCGATCCCGTCAAGGTAACCGAAATAATATGTTTTCACGCAGCCACCTTTGCATCAGTAAACCTTGCGTTCATGGCGGGGTCAGCGTGCCAGCCGTAGCAGGCCGCTATTGCCGGCAGAAGTCCGTCACCGTGAAACGTAAAGCTGACAAGATCAATCTTCCGGTCGCGGTAGAGGTTGACGACCATTTCCACGAGTTCTTGGAAGTCTTCGGCTTGCTTGGCCATGTGCTCGTTAGTCTCGAATTTCACCTGGCCAAGTTTGGTTTGCAGAACGACGGTTTTATCCCGCAACTTCTTGACGTTGGAGGGCTTCTGCGTGACGTGGTGTGCATCGCCGCGTTTTGAGCTGTCGAGCCCGAAGAAATGAAAGTCACGGTATCCAATGGCGTACATCAGCCAGAAGCAGCGTAGCCCCACCGTGGTCTGACCGGGCACAGCGCAAAACAGTTTATCTTGCGTGGTGTCGAGCGTATGCCCCGGCTCCATCCATCCCTTTTCTTTAACGTCGAAGTCGGCGTGCCAAAGGTAAGTGTCTGAGTTCTCAAGGTTCTTGAACACCTGTGGATCACACTGGCCGGCAATCAGGTACTTTGTCGATTTCTGGGGACGCTTGATGTAATCCGCAATCCACGGCATCGGGTCCATCAACACGCCGTAATCTGGGATGATGGCTTTGCTGACCAGGAAATCGTGGGTCATGTTTGTTGCCACGATATCGGCGCCCTTGCGCTGCATTGCCCGCAGGGTCTTGATGATTGGCATATCCCCAATGCTCGGGCCGTAGCCGCAAATCAGGGCGCGATTGGTCTTCGCCTGAATGATGCTGGCCGGTCGCCATCCTTCGGCTTGGCGGGCAACTGACCGCGCAATTGCTTCCTCATCGGATATGCGGGCCTTTCGGCCAACCTGTGTTTGAGACAGCTCAACCAGCGGCTTTTCGAGTTTTGGGACGATCCAACCCCGCGACGGGTCGTAGTCCATGCTTTCGGCATCAATCGGACTGATATTGGGGATAACGCTGGACGCAAAATCAGCGCCACGCCGATGCAATATGTTTGGCGCGTCAAAACTTGCGGGGTTCTGCGGTAGAACCGGCTGCATGACAAGCGTACATGCGCCAGTCCTGAAATGTGTCAACTAAGATTTAAGGGGCAGTTACTTCAACCGCTTGTCGCCCTGGTTCGCTTTCATAATCTGCGTGAAAGCCATCAATTCGGCGTTGCCGCGCGGCTTCTTGCCATCGTACTCGATTATTGCCGCACGCTCGTCCCATTCTTCGATGAATTCAACCGGCCATCGTTCAATGTGTAACCTGACGGATGTGTTGCCGTCTTCAGCCAACTACCGCTCCCGTTCTTGGCCTAAATCTAAAACTTGTCGGCAGTAACAGCTTTAACTCGCTGCGTTTTCGCGCAACGGCGCCGGCTGTAGTTCCCAGAATTTCCGCCGCTGTGGCATCAATCTCACGGGCCGACACGTTCGGGCAGTCGGCAACAATCTGGCGCAGTTGGTCGATGCGTTCCGCCGTCCAGAAATATTCACCACGGCGACCTGTCATCAATCGGCCCGAGACCGTTGCCGGGGTTCCCAAATCAGCCGCTTGTACGCCTCGGCTATCAATGGCGCGATAATCACAATCCACGCTAGGATAGGGACTATGAGTTCCATGGATTCTTTCTGCAAAGAGGCCGTTTCATTCTGCATTCTTTCTGCATTCTTTCTGCAATTTTCCAGATGGGCTTCCCGCGGCTCCCCGCATTCCGAATACGCCCGGAGCGCCGCAGGTTGCTTAGTAAGTTGCCTATTTTTCTGCCCTTTTTATAATCGTCCAGCGCGGCGCTGAGGTGCTTCTTAAGCAGGGTGTCGATCTCACGCCGCTTATGCCTCGGCACACATATCGGCAGCGCATCCCATGTTTGAAAACACGCTCGAACGATAAACCGGACGGAAGCGTGGCAGCATAGACGGCGGCAAGTTTACGTCCTCAAATTTGACCGTTACCGGCCACTCAACCGGCTTGGGTGGCCAGCGCTCTTGATTGCGTGGCTTGTAATCTGTGCGTTTAGTCAGCCCCATCACGTTCCTGAGATAAGACAGCCGGTTTTTAACCGAAGATTCCGTCCTGCCCATCGCATTGGCGACCTCAAGGTTCGTCTTGCCTTGCACTTCCAAGGTCATCGCCAAGTCGTCTTCGGCTTCCGACCAAGCTTGCTCAATTCTCTTTTTCACGATGCTTGCTCCTGGGCGCGTTTCAAAGCGTATGGAATCAGCGTGTGGTCTTTGTTGAAAAACCGGGCCAGCGTGTAATGGTCTGCCCCGGTTGCCGACCAGCACTCGTAAATCGCTCGGTATCGCGCCTTAACAACCGACCTGGCGCGCGAATACCCTGTCAGCACCGCTACGGGCATCCGGTATCGTTGAGCAACCCGCGCCGTGATGTCCGCAAACTGATTGTTGAATCTATCCTTGGCCCTCTCGAACCGGCCTGACTTGCCGTAGGCGTGCTGCTCCATCACGCTGACCTCCTAAGAAAATCAGGGATTTCCAGGTCAACAATTATGCCGCGTCCGTGATCGGGATTCCTAACGCGCTCTCCGACCGGCTGCGCTGTGATCGGAACTTGGCCATGATTGCCGCCAGTTGATCCGGCTTGATCGGTTCCTTGGCTGGCGTCGGTCGCTTCTGGGCGTGGTTTTTGATCGCCTGTGCGATGCTCCGACGTGTCCGGCTGTGCAAGTCCAGGCGCTCCCGAAGTTCGTTCCACGACGGCCAAAACGTCTGCACGTCCGGCTGAGTTTTCAGCACGTGGCGCACCACGTCCGCCGGGTATTTCATCAGGCGCTCGGTCAGCAGCGTAGCCGTGCCGTCCAGGTCCGCTTCCGTTTCCGGTCTGGCCTTCGTCAGAAGCCGAAGTTGAGCCAACAAACTGCCGATTTCCGCCGGCCGCATCGGCGCCATCGCCGCGTCGATCTCCGGCATCAATTCCGCCGCTGTCCGGCCCGCTGGTAACCTCGCCACGCTCGCCAGCGATACCGGCCCGCTGTCGGGAAAGGTTGTTTTCCATTCGAGCCGCAGCCCGTGCGAACGTCGCAACGATGCCACCAGTTCCCGGTCCGTTGCCGTGGGATTGTCGCCCATTGGGCCGCAAGCGTTCTGCGCCACGGTCAACCCAGTTGCACCACGCCCGATGCCAATCGCGCTTTGCGGCATTTTTTGCGTCTGGTCCTGTCCAATAACGCCTGAATTGCTTGGCAATTCCATCAATATCTGGGGCGCTAAATCCGTAGGTTTTCCGAGCATAATCGCGGTCCTGTTCGGTTGGTTGCCAATCGTCTGTCAGCCGAATTCCATTCAGCCGACGACCTCGCGCGCGTACCGATGCGTTAGCATCGGTTACTCCGTTAGGAGTATGTGGTTGTAGGTTGTGTGTGGCATTGCTAGGTGCAATGCCAGTGGCATCGCTAGTAGCATTGCTAGTAGCATTGCTAGTAGCATTGCTAGTAGCATTGCTGGGTTTTTGCTTGGCTGTTGCTACGCCTCCAACCCTCCCAGCGTTAGCTCTACGTTCGTATTGTGCGTTCGCCTTTGCTAGTTCTGCGTCAATCCGACCGTGCTTTAATGTGTTTCCAATCGGCGCGAAAAATGCCAGCACGCTTTCCCGCACAGCCCGCCATTCGCGCTCTGTACACCGTGCGAGGCGCATCAATTGATCATCGTCGCTCGGCAGCGGGCCACGACGCACCCAATACGCGCCGATCAGGTCGTAATAGGCGCCTCTGGCCGCCGCGCTCAGATGGCCAGTGTCGCGCCACAGGTCGGCCCAATACATCGGCATCCACTTGTCGGGCTTCATGCCTGTGCCTCCGCCATGCGCTTCTCGTGCATCCGAATGCCGTGAATGATTGATGTGTGGTCGCGGTTGTAGGCCCGACCGATCTGCGGCAGCGAAAACGCTGTTTCTTCCCGTGCACGCCACCAGCATTCATGCCGCGCTCTTGCCAGCACAGTCGGCCGGCGATGTGAAATCATCGCCATGACGCTGACACCGTGCTTGGCCGCAACCTCGGTCAATATCTGCGCTAGTTGGCCCTCGGATGGCGTCGGGATTTCCTCGACCTGAATGCTGCGCGCTTTGCGCTCTGCATAAGCTTGGCGCTTGATGCTTCGGACCAAAGCAATCTCAGCTTTTTCGTCAGCAGGGTTCCATTCTGTCAGCATGTTAAGCCCCTCTCCCCGTGTGAAAGTCAGTGTTTGGAAAACCGATCATGCTCGCGTATCCGGGCGGGCATTTGGTCGGCTTACGCTTGCGCAGGAACGCGGCGACCAGCGCATCTTTCTCGGCGCGTTGTTCCGGTGTGTCTGGCGGCTCGGCGTGACGCCTTGCGATGCCGGCCTTGGCAAAGTCAGACGCGACGTTGCGCCAGCCAATAGCCTGGGGGCGGTTTTTCACACGTCGAGCCATGCAATCCATCTCCCTCGTTCACCGTGCCAGCCCTTCATTGGCCAGCACTGCCACTTCGCCTCCGGTGTTTTTGATGGCATCTCGCCCTGTCGTTCCCACCAATTCAGGAGCGCAAACCCGGCAAGCGGTATGAACCACGGCAGCGCGGCCCAAATGCGGGACAGTAAAACGGCAGCGTCGTCGGCAGTCATGCCCGCGCCCTTTTCACTGCGTTGATCTCAGCGCGCATCATTGATGCAACCGCCATCACCCAGACCTTGCGCTTGCGCTGTCTGTCAGACGTGGCGCGGCGGTATTCCTGCGCGGTTTTTGCGGCCTTGCGGCGCATCCGTTCTACGTGAGGTGTCATGTCAGCGCAATCCTCTTTGTCTTATCTCTCATGTCGAATCTCCGGCTTAATTCGGCCATTTTCATTATCGAGATGCGAACAATTTGATTCACCCGCCCCCTGCTTAAGTTCATTTCAATGCCGATTTCTTCGCAGGTCATTTCAGGCCCATCGATCCCAAAATATTTCTTTATTACGATCTGTGCTCGTGGGCGAAGTTCTTGCACAAGACGACGAACAAAATGCTTTTCTACAGTGGTTTTCTCAACGTCCACGTCAGATAAAAGCCCAGCTGTCGCGTTCGGATCGGAAAGGCTTTGGATAAAAGATTCAATGCCATCAATCGAAACATCTATCTCGCCACCGTTTTTCGGTAGCGGCGCAAACTTTACACCGTCAGGAATTATCTCATCTGGTGAGCACTGTAAAAATGAAGCCAATATTTCAACGGGCGTTCTCCATTCACCGTTTATTCTGGTGGCGCCGATCTTCATCAAACAAAGTTTATTGATTGTTTGGATGTTCACTCCGGTTGATTCGCTGAGATGCGTTTGACTCCGGATTCCGCATCGCTCCATCTGGCGCAATAACTTCGCGTTTTTGACGCGCACCACGACGCGGTAATCTCGACCACTCATGTCCTTGGGCGATATCGTCGTCACATCTCCGATGTCGCTCATGTCAAAAACCTCACAATAACGCGCGTTTCTGGCGCTTGTGAAAACCACTTACGAGCCGACAGCGAAACAATCTGGGCATCGTCGATGTAGACAATGCCATTCATCGCGTCGGTCACTTGCTTGGCCAAATTGTCAAGATCGGGCCGTGACGCGGGCTTTAGCTCGCCGCTAATCACGCGCTGGCGCTTGTGCTGTGGCCACGATGCGGGGACAGGAAAATAGAACTCTAATTGGACTTCGACCGGCCCGGCAGTTGGCCGTAAGCGGGCCTTGTTCATAGCCTCAAGCGCAGCGCCCTGAGACTTGCTTTCGGCGTAGCGAGTGCGTTGTGGCGTGTACGCGCGGCCATTGCCGAAACGCGGACGGCCCTTGGCAACCGGAACGCCGGGAATTGTGAACGATACCGCGCCCATCATCGCGCCCGCCGGATAACTGCCAAGTGGGCTTGCACAAGACGCTTGCTCGCGGCCCTGATCCGCTCCATGCGGTCGCTATCGGTACCGGCATTCTTGTTGATGTCGAGATAATCGCGCGTTGCCGCGTCGATTTCCGCCAGCAAAAAAGATGCCCGGCGGGGTGGATGCCGCCGGGCCGAGTTTGCGCGGGAAATGGTGCGGGTCCGCCGACGGAGTTTCGGGAGGATAGCGGCGGACCCGCGTCCGCCAGTGGGGATGCTGGCGGAATTCATGTTCGGTCCTCGAATTTCGGGAGCGGCAGATTATCTGCAACGCACAGCGCGATGATGCCGGATCGGTGCGCTGCTGGTATCACGTTACGCCGGCGCCAGTCGTCAATGGCCTGCCGAGTGACGACGCTGCCGAGGCGCTGGCAAACTGAGGTGGCGCCGCCAAGGGCGCGGATGATCTGGTCTATTGTCATAAAAAAACGCCTATCATGGAGGCTTGCGCGATGCAAGAGGTATTTTGAAGCTAGGTCAGCAATAGTGACCTAAAATCAAAGCATCGCATATATATAGGTGTTGCGGTCGGTTTCGCGTTAACCATTCTGTTACAAAATATAAAGGCAGCATTATTGACCTATTTGACGATTACGCTTGCGCTGCGCAAGGCCCGTGTTATTGTGGCTCATCGGTCGCGGTGGTCGCGGCCAAGGACGGGAAGCCAGCCAATGAACTTCATCACTATCGTTGAAATCCCTCACCAAAGTCCGCCGATCGCGTGGGTCGCGGACGATCACGCGACCGCGCTGATCGCGTGCGAGAAGCCAGACGCAGAGAGCCTCGACGAGGCGCTCGCTGACAACCACCTGGCGCTAGTTCTGGAGGATGCCGCCGATTTCCGCCGGTTTTTTCGAACCTACCGCGGCCACAGCCACTATGCGGCTCGTGCGGCAGTCCGCCGCGTCATCCGCCAGTCGATACCGCGCGGCAGTCTGCGCGCGTAAAATTTAACCCACACATTCCACAAAAGGAAATCAAAATGGAACTCACACTTAACCAACTTATGGCGATTGCGACGGCGCTGAACGGTGCCGCTGCGCAACCGGCCGCCAAGTGCTGCGGCGAATACGTCGTGGTGCGTACCTACTCCGCAGGCGTCCACGTCGGCGAACTCGCCAGCCGGAACGGGCGCGAGGTCGTGCTACGCAACGCGCGCCGGATTTGGAAATGGGAGGGCGCGAACACACTGAATGAAATCGCCAACAAAGGCGTCGGAACTGGCTCGAAAGTCAGCGAGCCGGTCAGTGAAATAACGCTGACTGAGGCGATTGAGATTATTCCCGCGACTGATGCCGCCGCCGCCAATCTAAGGGCCGCAAAATGGGCGAAGTGATCGGCTACGGCTACGGCTACGGCTACGGCTACGGCGACGGCTCCGGCTCCGGCGACGGCTCCGGCTACGGCGACGGCTCCAGCTACGGCTCCGGCTCCGGCTACGGCTACGGCTCCAGCTACGGCTCCGGCTCCGGCTACGGCTACGGCTACGGCTCCGGCTACGGCGACGGCTCCGGCTCCGGCGACGGCTCCGGCGACGGCGACGGCTCCAGCTACGGCTCCGGCTCCGGCTACGGCTCCAGCTACGGCCCCGGCTCCGGCGACGGCGACGGCTACGGCTCCGGCTACGGCTACGGCTACGGCTCTGGCTCCGGCTACGGCTCCGGCTCCGGCTCCGGCGACGGCTACGGCTACGGCTACGGCTACGGCTCCGGCTACGGCTACGGCTACGGCT
>JAAOEI010000692.1_pt1 | contig 12796 bp, 7 predicted proteins | sample 7059261 | NCBI WGS metagenome assembly JAAOEI01 (sample SAMN14008812, study PRJNA610033) | viral metagenome | isolation source: viral particles filtered from seawater | place: China: Hangzhou Bay, Yangshan Deep Water Harbour | collected 2017-10-31
CGGGCGTGTTTCACCGGCATCAACGGAGCCGGGGGATCGTGCTGTGGCGATGGGGAGCGGTGCAGGTCGAGCTGTGGTATCTGCCGGCGGAGGAGCGGATTCTGCCGCATACGCATCCGCGGATTGACTCGACGTTGTATCTGTTCTCATGGGACGCGGACATCGGGGTGCGGCGGCCGGGGGAGCATTGGGATTATGGGGCGGGCGGGTGGCTGGGGAAACGGTTCCAGATCGGGCCGCGGGATCAGCATTGGATTTCAACGTGGAGTCCTACGCTGGTGTTGAATGTGCAGCGGTGGGTTGGAAGCCCGACGAGTGCGGCGGTGGATTGGGTGGATGTATGAGCATTGAGCAACAATTTCATGACGGCGTGGTGCTGGACGACACAGTGCAGGAGGGGCCGGGGTTCGCCAAGTTTCATCTGCCAATGAACGCGCGGGAGATGCTGTGGCAACTGGCGAAAGGGAATCCCTGCCAGATCCCTCGCATTGCACTGGACCCTGCGCTCCGCGTGATTAATCGGTGTTTCGACGATGGAAGGATCAAGGTTGAGGCGGACGCGAAGATTGCCCAGATCAGCCCGGACAACGGGTCGGAGTTGAAATTGAATGCTACGGGCCGGAGTCGGGTTGGCGTTGCAGCATGACCACCGCCCAACAACTGATCCAGGACGCCGCGGGCGGGGATGCGGCGGCACTTGACTGGTTGGTCAAGTTCAGCGCCTACGCGCACGCGCTGGATGATCTGGTGGATGCGGATCGCGGGTGGCCGCGGGTGCTGGCGTTGCCGGGGATGTTGCGGGATGTGGTGCAGCATCCGTTCTATCTGCGGCACGCGGCGGCGTTAAGTCTGGTGATCGAGGTGGTGGAGGCGCATTACGCGGCAAGCGTGGTGTGGGAGCGGGACGAGCGGCTGGGGCGGCATCGGCTGGCGGATGTGCTGCGGTGTTGCGGGAATCTGGCGGTGGCGGCGGTGGCGGTGATTACGGGCGGGCGGGCGCTGGCGCAGCGGGTGGTGCCGGCGCTGTGGGAAGAGAGCTGGCGCGAGCATCACGATGCGGATGGGGAGCCGGTGTGAGGGATTAAGTTTATGCCATACAACGCGGAAATCTACGGGGCGGCGGCGCAGGGCGGGCTGTTTGATTACGGCAAGGCCATGAGCGGGTTCGGGCGCAGCCTGGGCGCGGGGATTGACGCGAGCCGCGGCATTGATCATTCGCAGGATTTCGAGCGGGCGTTGCGCGAGCAGGTGGGCCAGGTGGATGACGCTTCGGGCATCGGGCGGGACGATGGCATCGGGGGCATGACGGAGGGGAACTGGATGGAGCGGTTCTATGGCAACGGCGGGGGCGGGAAGGGGTTTCGGAAGGGGATGGCGATTTACAAGGCCGTGAGTGGAAGCGGTGCGGCAGCCGGCGCGGGCGCGTCGGGTGGTGCGCTGGCGTCGTTGTAACGGACGGTTGAACGGAAGGAATCTTATGCCATACGCACCGGGAATAGCTTACCGCGGGGACCAGTATCTTTACCAAGGGCTGACGAGCGCGGTGGAGCGCATCGAGCAGGAGCGCAAGCAGGCCAAGCAGGACTTGAAGCTGCGGGACTCCTACATCACGCAGGGCGAGGCGCTGGGGCTGAATCCTGACATCCTCAAGCAGCAGAGTCTCGGGGGCGTGGCGGGCATGGTGGAGGGGCAGAAGCTGAAGCGGTTGCAGGAGTATCGGGAGAGCCAGATGCGCGGGCAGGAGGCGCAGACGGAGATGACCCGACAGCAGATCGAGAACTACGGGCCGAACCAGCAGCGGATGCAGGAGGAAGCGGCGCTGCGGATGCAGCAAATCCGGGAGCAGATGGCGGCCAAGGGGCGGCATGACGCGGCGGTGCAGCGGTTTGGTGGGCGGTTCGAGGAGTTGGCGAACCGGCCGGACCCGGCGGTGCTGGCGGCGTTGCGGGCGAACCAGGAGGCGCTGGGGGCGATGGGTGGCGTGGGTGTGCCGGTCGAGGCGCTGGCGGAGTATGCGCCAAAGCAGCAGTTGTCGGCGCAGGAGATCGGGTTGGAAGGGATCAAGGCGGGGCTGGACCCGCAGACGTTGGCGGCGTTCATTCATTACGTGGCGCCGCAGGGCCAGCAGGGCGGGCGTGGCGCGCCGGTGTGGACGCCGGTGCCGAATACGGATTTCATGCAGGGCCACATTCCAGGGTCGGGCAGCCTGGTGACGTTGCCGATGAAGCCGGCGGAGGCTCCGTCGGCGCCGGTGATCGAGACGACGCCGGACGGGCGGAAGTTTCAGCAGGTGCGCGATCCGCGCTCGGGGGCGGTGGGTTGGAAGCCGCTGGCGATGGACCCGGTGCCGAATCCGGTGCGCGAGGTGCAGGGGAAGATGCTGCAAGACCTGTATCGGGAGCAGCAGGACCGCAAGGCGGCGACGAATGCGCCGGCGGCGAAGGCTGCGGCGGCTTCCCCTGCCCCGCCGTTGCGGAGTGTGGCGTCTCCCGACCAGTTGCAGGTGAGCGGGAATGACGTGACGGCGCGGCGGCGGGCGGCGTTCAAGGCGGAGTGGGAGAAGAATCCAACCATGACGCAGGCGCAAGCCGACGAATTGATTGCGCGGTTGAAGCGGGAAATCAAGTGACGCGATGAAGCCTCTCGATCTGACGGGACTCGAGGATGGACCGCAGGCTGCCGGATTGAATCTGGAGGCGTTGGACGAGCCGACGAGCAACAAGGTGGGTGACGGGGTGGCGGCGGCGGCTTCGGGGCAGTTTGTGCCGGCGCGGTTCGCGGCGGCGGTGAACCCGGAGACGCCGTATCCGGGCGTGGACCGGTTTGGCTCGCAGATCGGACCGGCGCGGTCGCTGGGCACGCTGGGGGAGGCGGGACGGATGCTGCGCGAGAGTTTGCCCGCCACGATGGTGCTAGGGCGCTCAGAGAACCAACGGTTGCAGGATTTGCAGGCGCAGGGCAGCGCGGGGTTGAATCCGCCGGCGCTCGATTACCGCGGGCAGCGGACAGATCAAGCGGGTAATCTGTTGCCGTCGGTCGCCAAGCCAGTCGAGGTTACGGAGGACACGGGAGCCTTGCCGTCGCTGGCGCGTGGTGTGGTCGGGCTGGGCAAGATCGGCGTGGGGCTGGGGTTGCAGGCACAGGACATCGCCGGGATCAAGGGTGGGCCGTTGCCGGGTTGGGCGGCGGATTTGAAGGCCATCACGGACGAGATGCAGCCCGAGGTGGGTGAGTTCAAGAACATCGGGCGCGGGTTCACGGCGGACGAGCGCGGCGCATTGGCGCGCCGGGGTGCGGCGTATCTACAGGAGGCGGTGATGGAGAACCTGCCGATGATGGTGCCGAGCCTGGTGTCGGGCGCGTTGGCTTTGGTGTTCGGGCGCAACCTCATCAAGGCGGCGGCGGCGCGGGCGATGGAAGCGGCGGCGGCGGATTCTGCGGCGCGCGAGGCGCTGAATCACGCGGCGCGAAATCTCGGGGTGCAGGCGGCGGAGAAACATTTCATCAAGGCGGCGGGCAAGGCGGCGGCGGAACGGGCCACGCTCGCGGCGCAAGTGGCTGGGGCGACGGCGGGCAGTGTCGCGTTGGAATCGGGCAACATCTACGCCGACATGGCCGAGGAAGGGCACCGTGGACGAACGCAGGCGTTGGTGGCCGCGGGCGCGGCGGTGCCGGCGGGCGTGCTGGATACCCTGGGCGAGGTGATGGCGTTGCGGCGGTTGCAGGGCGCGCCGTTGGGCAGTGCGGTGGCGCGGCTGGCAGAGAAGGCGCTGGGCAAGCCGATGGTCGAGCGCGGGGTGGTCAAGCTGGGCGTGGCGGGGGTCGAGCAGTTCATCGCGGAGGCTCCGACGGAGTTCTTGCAGGAGGCTATCGAACAGGCGGCGAAGGTGAGCCAGGACCCGGCGGCGCAAGGGGCGTTCTGGAGCAAGTGGTGGGACACGGCCCCGCAGTGGCGCGAGGCGGGCATCAAGGGCGGGTTGGGTGGGCTGGGGATCGGCGTCGGGTCGGGAGCGATTGGCGCGGTTGTCACGGGGCGCGGGGGGGAGAGCTCGAAGGTAAAGGATCAACAGTCAATGGTGGCAGTGGAAACGGAAGCGCCGGCTGTCGAGGGGGTGGATTATCTGCCGGACGCCGGCGGGGTGGACCCGGTGGAGGAATTGGTGGGGGAAGCTCAAAGCTCAAAGCTCAAAGCTCAAACGGAGATTGTGCCGGGGCCGGATTATCAGCCGATGGAGGGGCAGCCGTTTGAGACGGATGAACCGTTGCCGCTGCCGCCGCAGCCGGCGGAAGGTGAAAGGCAAAAGGCAAAAGGTAAAAGTGAAGTGGTGCCGGGGCCGGATTATCAGCCGCTGGAGGGGCAGCCGTTTGAGACGGATGAACCGTTGCCGCCTGTGACGGAGCCGTCGCCGCCGGTGGTGGTGCCGGGGGTAGTTCCGGGGACGGGGCTGGATTTGTCGGGGTTGGAGCCGGATGAGTGGGCGCTGGATTATGGCGACGGGGGGACGCTGCCGGAGGTGCAGCCGTGGCCGAAGTTACCGGAACCGCCGAAGGCGGGGAATAGGGAGAACAAGAACATTGGCAGAACATGGAACAGTCGATTTGGCAAGCAAACGATCGTGGGGGTAGAGAGCGTCCCGGCGGGCGATTACTACGACGTGCGGGACGAATCGGGAGCGGTTCGAGTGTATCCGGGCGGCCAACTTGAGGATCGGATCAAACGGGATGAATACGAGATGACGCCGGAATACGCGCAAGAACGGGCGGCGGCGGAGCAAAAGCGCAAAACAGATGCAGAACGGGCGGCAAAGGTGGAGGCGCAGGAAGCCAAGAACCGAACCGAACTATCTCAATTTACGGCGAATGACAACCCGATGGTTGCAGGAAAGAAGCACGCGGCGCTACTTAGAGTGTTCAGCTTTGACGGTGTGCCGATGACGGTGAAGGCCAAGGTGGAGGAGTTGGTGTTAGCCGGTGAGCGCGCAAATGTGACCGAAGAGCCGGCATTGAAGGAAATGACTCGGGCGCAATTTAATCGGGCCACGGAAGCAGAGCAGAAGGAGCACGATCGGCGCCGAAAGGCTGCTGGAAACAAAAGCGTTTATCGGGTGGGCGGATATGATGTCGGCAAGACAGCGTTTGAGTATGCGCGGTATTTGGAGGGGATGTTACCGAAATCTGCTTCGGGAACATTGGAGACGGCGGTGCCGCCGGTGGCACCTGCCGCTACGCCGGGCGGCGTTACAACTGCCCCGGAGCCTTCCTATATTAGTCCGAAAGAAATCCAAGAACGATTTGCCGCAGAATCCGAACGCGCGGCTGCCAAGCAGTCCGAAACCGTTGCCAAGATGGGGGCGGAGGAAGAAGCATGGCGCAATCGCCCACGAAAGCAGACGGGCGAAGAGCTGCAAAAGGAATGGGAGGCGCAGCAAAATGCAAAGAAGCTCGCCAAGGAAGCCGCGCCGGCTCCGCCTGCTGTTGCTGCGGAGGTGCGGAAGCCGGAGGTGGTGAAGGAGAAGCAGGCGGTGGCACCGCTGGCGGCGAAGGCGCAGAAGAAGTTTCTGCTGGAGGAGATCGACAAGGCGCTGGCGGAGGCGCCGGATGTCGAGGTGACGCCGTATCCGGTGCAAGGAAACGAAACGAGCGAGCGGCGGGATGAGTTGAAGAAGCAGTATGCTGCGGCGCTGGCGGCGGACAAGGCGCGGGTGGGGACGGTCACGATCGAGGTGCCGGGGGATGGGGCGTTTGAGATTTTGAACACGCGGAAGGCGTTGCAGGCGTTCAAGGCGAAGGCGGCGAAGTTCCCGACGACGGTGCCCAAGAAGGCGGAGCCGGGCAAGGTGCGGGAGACGCCGACGGCGGCGCCGGTGGTGGGCAAGATGGAGCCGGGCGCGGCGTTGAAGGCGGCGCGGATGGTGGTGTCGGAGGACACGGAGAGGGAGGTCATCAATCATGTGTGGTCGGACGGGCAGCAGTCGGTGGCGACGGATGGCGCGCGGATGATGATCGTCCAGGCGGGTAACGGCGGGACGGCGAAGGCGCCGGTGCTGGTGCGGGAGGATGGCAAGACGGAACCGGCCAAGAATCGGGGCAAGGATGCGAAGGGTAACAAGAAGGGGGATTTCCCTGACTGGCGGGCGGTGGTGCCGAAGGAGTCGATCGAGCGGGGCAATGGGCTGGACACGGGGCGGCTGTGGACGGTGCTGAAGCAGGCGCTGGCGGTGTGGATCGGGCACAAGGAGACGCAGCATTCGGTGACGTTGGTGCGTAACAAGGATGGGTCGATCGGGTTGATGACCTCGGCGCCGGAGGCGGGGTATTATGTCCATAATGTGCAGCCGGGGTGGCAGTCGATCGTGGCGGTGAACGGGGAGTATCTGGCGGACGGTCTGGCGGCGGCGCGGATGGTGGGGAATGAGAAGGTGGCGATCTCGTGGACGGATGAGATGGCGCCGGTGGTAATTGACGGCAAGGGGTTCAAGTATGTGGTGATGCCGATGCGGTTGAACGGTGGCCGCATCGAGGAGGTGGCCAAGCAGGAGGCGGAGCGGGTGGCGAAGATGGAGGAGCTGGCGGGCGCCGCGCGCGGCGAAGGCAAAAGGCAAAAGGCAAAAGGCGAAAGTGAGGAGGGGGCCACGCCGGATGGCACCGCCACAGACAAGCTGATTGCCAAGCTGGAGGGGATGAAGTCGTCGAAGCATCGGGGCGAGGTGGGGGCGTTCAATCTGCCGGGGATCTCGGAGGCGATGTGGAACACGGCGTTGGACGCCGGGATCGGGTTGTTGAAGGCCGGACGCGCCATCGGGGAGGCGATTGACGCGGTGGTGGCGAAGTTGCGGGAGTTGGGGGCGGACTTCGACGAGGCGAATGTGCGGCAGGCGGTGGCGGATGGGTTGGGGATCGGTTTCCGTGGGGTTCACAAGGCACCAGATGGGACGCACGGTGAGGCGTCGTTGGATGCAATAAATCGCACCTACCCGGATGACATCTACAGCCCGGACGGGGCGCGATTCTACGGGGACGGGATCAGTGCGAGGCGGGATGCGGCGATGCACCGGATGATTGTGGCGGCCAAGGGCAATCCGGCGGCGAAGGTGACTGTGTATCGGTCTGTGCCGAAAGGTCAAGCGGGGGAGATTTTGCCGGGGGATTGGGTAACTCCATCGCGGGAGTATGCGGCGGATCATGGTGCCAGATTTGCCGGCGGGATGACGATTCTCAAGCGGGAGGTGCGGGCGGGGGATTTGTTCACGGAAGGGAATTCCATTTACGAGTTTGGGTGGAGTCCGAAGGGCGCGGGCGTGGAGGAATTCATTGCCAAGCTGGAGGGGATGAAATCCTCGAAGCACCGGGGCGAGGTGGGGGCGTTCAATTTGCCAGGGGTCACGGAGGCGGTGTGGAACACGGCGTTGGATGCCGGGATTCAGTTGCTCAAGCTCGGGCGGTCGATTGGGGAGGCGATTGACGCGGTGGTGGCGAAGTTGCGGGAGTTGGGGGCGGACTTCGACGAGGCGAATGTGCGGCAGGCGGTGGCGATTCAGTTGGGCGAGGAGCCGCTGCGCGAGCACGCGATCAAGCAGTTGCACGCGGGGAACCGGAATGCGGCGGTGCAGGCGGCGATCCTGGCGGCCTCGACGCGGGATGTTCGGAGTGATGACGAGGTGGATGCCGCGGTGGCGGGGATCATCCGCGAGGCGGGCGGGGCGGAGGCGGCGTTGCCGGTGGTGAATGATGTGCGGTTGCCGCTGGACACGCGCTACGCGCTGGCGCTGGCGGTGGCGAATCAACTGAATGACGAGGTGATGCGGTTGACGGGGCAGCAGCCGGCGGGGTGGCTGGCGGAGTCGAACCGGCTGGCGCAGTTGGTGGGCAAGTTCCTGGGCGAGTTCATCCCGACGACGACGGAGACGGCGCGGGGGTTGCGGCAGTTGGCGCGGTTGAAGGCGATGGGGCGGCAGACGCCGATTGGCTGGGATACGTTCGCGCGGACGACGATTGAGAACGTGAACGCGGAGCAGCGGGCGCGGTTGGCGCCGACGTTGCAGTCGTTGATCGAGGAGTTGAACCGGCTGAATGCGGAGGTGGCGAGGGCGACGGCGGAGACGAAGGCGGTGCAGGACGCGGCGCGGCAGGCGGCTGCGGCGTCGGTGCGGGCGGAGGCGGAGCGGCAGGGGTCGGAGATCCGCAATGCGATGGTGATCGAGACGACGAACAGCATCGAGTTGCTGCCGTCGGTGCGGAAGGCGAAGGCGGCGGCGACCGTCAAGGCGCTCCAGAAGATTGGCGGGGCGGGTTACTGGCAGGGGTTGGTGAACAAGGGACAGGCGGCGCTGGTGAAGGCCATCGAGCAGGCGTTGGTGGGATCGGTGGCGCGGGTGAATGCGGTGACGGTGGCGGAGATCGCGCAACTGATGACGCGGGTGCTGCGGCAGCAGGTGGATGCCACGCTCGGAACCGCGGCGCAGAAGCGGCAGGGGTTGCCGGCATTGATGAAGCTGCGGGTGTTGTTCGGGGCGAATGAGCGGATGAGCGATTTCTGGCGGGGTGTCCGCGGGCAGTTGGCGAATGAGTTGACGGAGAAGTATGGGGAGCGGCCGGAGATCGAGGCGTTGCTGGGGCAGACGATGGATGTCTGGAGCGGGCCGTTGGTGCGGGCGGCGATGAAGGAGGTGCTGGCGGAGCAGGAGACGAATCTGGGCGGGGTGATCCGGGAGCATCTGCGGGGCGTGGGAACGGGGAGCATCGAGGCGGCGCGGGCGACGTTGGCGGCGAAGATCGTCGAGGCGGTGGGGCTGGATGAGCAGACGGGGGAACGGCTGGCGCGGGCGGTCGAGGCGGAGTTTGACGCGGAGATGCGGAAGCAGCAGGGGAAGGTGGCGGAACGGCTGCGGAAGGCGGAGGAGAACCGGCGCAAGGCGGCGGCGGCGGTGCCGACGCGCAAGGCGGAGCAGATCATCAAGCAACTGGCCAAGAGCCAGAGCGACACGTTGACCTGGGCGCAGGCGAAGGTGGACGCGGTGCGGGCGGCGGTGCTGGAGCAACTGAAGACGCGGGGGCTGGCGGACGAGGATTTCAAGGCGAAGCTGGTCGGGCTGGGCGTGAAGCCGGTGGCGGCGGGGACGTTGACGCAGGTGGTGGCGCGCGAAATCGAGGTGCGGAACCGGCTGGCGCAGGAGTTGATGTTTGGCGAGGACGCAATCGACAAGGCGATCCGCAAGGCGCTAACGGCAACGGGGCAGCAGCTCGGGCGGATCGTGCGGACGCATCACTCGGAGCAGGCGGGGGTGGGGAAGGCGCTGGCGGAGCGGTTGGTGGCGGAGGCGGGGTTGACCGGGCCGGCGGCGGAACGGCTGGCGGCGGCGGTGTTGGGTCGGTTCAAGCAACTGGCGGAGCAACGGAAGCGGCGGATCGTCGAGCAGATGACGAAGCCGCGGACGGCGCGGGAGCTTCGCAAGCGGACGGTGGCGGACCGGATCATCGAGGCGAGCAATCTGGGGGCGCTGGACGCGGAGACGACGTGGAAGGCGCTGGCGGAGAAGCTGGGGCTGGCGGTCTATACGCCGGAGCATGCGGCGGAGGTGCGGCGGCGGGCGGAGTTGTTGCAGCGGTTGCCGGCGGGGAGCGTGCAGCGGATTCAGGCGACGGCGCGGTTGCTGGCGTTCATCGCGAAGGCGCACGGGGTGAAGGCAAGCGAGCTGGCGTGGGCGGTGTGGTATGCGAACATGCTGGCGGCGTGGGGGACGATGACGGCGAATGCAATCGGGAGTGTGTGGACGGTGGCGGCGGCGCCGTGGGTGGCGGGGCGGTTAAATCCCAAGCTGGCGTGGATCGGGGGCGTCGAGGGGTTAAAGGGGTTGGTGCCGGGGGCGTTGGAGGCGGCGGCGATTCTGCGGTATGGGAGCGAGGCGAAGCGGTTGAAGTTCGACGAGCGTCAACACGCGCTGGAGCAGTTGACGGGGAAGGGGTTCTTTGGGGCGCAGGGGTTGAAGCAGTTGCGTTATGTGGGGCGCATTCTGGCGGCGACGGATGCGTTGTTTTACATGCCGGCGCATGAGGTGCGGTCGGCAATGATCGCGCACGCGCTGGCGAAGGAGGAGGGCTTGAGCGGGGCGGAACTGGCGCGGCGGCGGGATGAGATTTTACACGGGACGGATCGGCAGGAGATGGACTGGCGGGCGCAGATCGACCGCGAGGCGCTGGCGGTGCGGGACGCGGGACTCGAAGCGGATCGGCTCTGGCGGGCGCGTCGCCTGCGGCAGTTGCGGGAGTCTAATCGCAGCGAGGCGATGCAACGGAGTGCGGACAGCTTTGCGCTGACGACGACTTACAACAATGAGCCGACGGGGTTGATCGGGGCGGTGGCCGGGGCGGCGCTTTACATGCGGCATCGGTTCCCGCAGACGGCGTTCATGGTGCCGTTCGTGAACATCGTGGCCAACGTCGCGAACGAGAGCATTAACTACACGCCGTGGGGCTTCGCGCGGGGGTTGGCGGGCAGTCGGGTGGGCGTGGGGAGCGTGACGGCGGCGTGGAACGAGAAGATGCGCGAGGGCAAGACGAAGCTGTTGCCGGAGGAGGTGCTGGACCTGCATGTGAAGGCGGCGCTGGGCACGCTGGCGGTGGCCGCGGTGGCAATGGCGGCGGCGGCGGGCCTCGGGGATGATGACAAGGATGCTTTCCAGCTTTACGGCGCGGGGCCGCGGCGGGCGGATGGGAAGATTGACGGGGAGAAGGCGAAGCAACTCAAGGAGACAGGGTGGCTGCCGTATTCGGTGCGGGTGGGTGGGCGGTATTACTCCTTCCAGACGACGCCGCTGGTGGTGCCGTTCGGCATCCTCGGGAATTACCTGGATGCGCGGCGGTATCAGGGCGAGAAGTGGGATCAGGTGGGGGCGCTGGATCATGCGGCCTTCGCGCTGTGGTCGGGGATTCACGTCGTCTCGGCGATGTCGTTCATCGAGTCGGTGGGGCGATTCTTTGACTGGGTTTCGACCGGATCGGCGTTGGATAAGGGCGGAGATGCGCTGGCGCGCGAGGTGGGGCGGACGGCGGGCAACATGGTGTTCCCGCGGGGGCTGCATGAGCTGGATCGGGCACTGGACCCGACGGTGTATGACGGGCGTGGGATCGGTGGGGCGCTGGCGGCGGCGGTGCCGTTCACGCGGGCGGCGAACGAGAAGGCGTTGGGTGGGTTGGGGACGCCGGTGCAGCGTGGGGTGATGGATCGTTTTACGAATGCGCGGATCGAGGGGTTGATGGCGGACCTAACGGATCGCAACTTGTGGCTCGGGATTCCAGATCGCAAGGAGAAGATGCCGCTGCTGGAACGAGAGCTAAATGACAAGGAGTGGGCGCAATACGTCGAGCTGTATGGAACGGGCCGGTTACGCAAGGATGGGCGCGAGGTGGCGCTGCCGAACGGCGGGATCGCGGCGAGTTTGGAACGGTATCCGCAATGGCGCACGCTGCCGCGCGAGGAAGCGCAGGCGAGGGTGAACAGGATCGTGGCGGTGGCTCATTACGAGGCGCGGCTGGCGCTCGGGTGGGATTTACCGGTGACTCTGCCGAACGGGAAGCGGCCGATGATCGAGGGGGTGGACGTGCCGGTGAATGTGTTGCGGAAGTGAAAGGGAATGAACGAAATTCTATTCTTCGCGGCGGCGGTGGTGATTGGCGTTCTCGCTTTGCGCTGGATGATAGTTTGCGACGTCGAGCGACTCTTGCGGCAGCAAAGCGAGGTATTCAACAAGCAGGCGGACGAGGAAATCAAGAATCAATGCGATTTGATTGGGAAGTGGCGGGCCTTGAGGTCTGCGCTCAGTGAGCATGATTGACGCTTTGCGTGGTGTAGAATCTGGTGGTGGTCGGCGGTTGGAAGTCGCAAGGTGTTGATTGGGAATTGGTTGGGAAGTGGTGACGCTTGACTCGAAATCAGGCAAGGAAGCAATTCCTTCGGGGGTTCAAATCCCTCCCCTTCCGCCAATAAAGTTGAAGATTTCCGAATGAAATAGGGGTTGACGCCTCTGATTTGGGTGGTATAGGGAGAGGTATCAGTTGTCGCACGTGTTGCAAGTGTAGCGTCCAAAGTGGTGCAAATTCCGGCGCAACTCCTGATTCGGCGGTCCCTGACCGAGACACACACAAATGCAGGGGTTTCGAGTGGTTCCGGGCACCTGAGCGGTAATCAGGTGACTTGCACCACTCGGTTGAGAGAAAGGCCAGAAGATGAATGCGAAGGAGCAGATTGAGAAGGCGGTGCAGGCGTGCCGCGCGGCGGGGCATCGGCACGGGCTGGACCCGTTGGCGCAGATGCATCTGGAGTTTGCGCGGGCGCATTTGGGCGCGGCGTGGGACGCGCAGGACGGGCAGCGGGCGGAGTCGCCCGAGGCTACGCACGCGGCGATTGCGAAATTTTACCTCATGCAGGGCCGGTTGGCGGGGAAGTTTGCGGAGGCGAAGGCGCGGAATTTGGAGGTGGTGCAATGAATGCGATCACGGTGGAGCCGGAGGAGACGGCGGCGCTGCGGCAGTTGGTGCGGCGGGCGCGGGGGTGGATCGGGGCGGTCGAGCATGATGTCCCTGGGCAGGTGGCGCGGGAGCAACTGCTGGCGGAGTTGGACGCGGCGCTCGGCGAGGGGGATCATGTGCCGGATATTGCGGAGGGGAATGACTTCGTGGACATGGCCGCGAGCGAGGTGTTCGCGGCGGGGGATGAGATGCGGTCAAGCATCTGCGGCGCGGGTGAGTGGTTGCCGGTGCCGGCGTGGTGGGTGTCGGTGGGGTTGGTGTATCAGCCGGG
>JAAOEI010000693.1_pt1 | contig 12791 bp, 15 predicted proteins | sample 7059261 | NCBI WGS metagenome assembly JAAOEI01 (sample SAMN14008812, study PRJNA610033) | viral metagenome | isolation source: viral particles filtered from seawater | place: China: Hangzhou Bay, Yangshan Deep Water Harbour | collected 2017-10-31
TGTTTCTGCACGCTTCCGACGGTGGGTGCTAGAGCGATCCGAGGTGGTGGCCGATGCCCATGGCCGAAACCGGCGTCAACATGCAGGGCAACCGCAACGCCGGCAAGAAGCTCGAGAACACCGAGCCCGGCCCGTGGGTGCGCTGGAAGGTGCGCAAGCGCCCGGCCCGGGCCATCAAGTTCATCGAGACCTACTGCCGCAGCCCCAAGGGCTACGGCGCCGGCCAGCCGCTCAAGCTCGCCCAGTTCCAGAAGGACTGGCTCGAGGAAGTGCTCGCCCGTGATGTCACCGCTGCGGTGATGTCGGTCGGCCGAGGCAACGGCAAGTCGACGTTCCTCGCTGCCCTCGGGCTGTGGGCGTTGTTCGATCCGGACGACTCCGGTGCGCCGCAGATCCCGATCGTGGCCACCACGGTGCAGCAGGCAGTGACCAGCGTCTACGGCGTGGCGTTGGCCATGCTGCGCGCCGAGTGGCAGCTGTCGTCCCGCTGTCACGTCTACTCGGCGATCGGCGCCCAGAAGATCGTCACCCCGCTCAACTTCGGCGAGATGTTCCCACGGTCCAACGACCCCGACGGGCTGCAGGGCCTGGACATGTCGCTCGGCATCGTCGACGAGATCGGCTTCATGCCGCAGGAGTCGTGGGACTCGATGCTGCTCGCATCGGGCAAGCGGCCGAGCTCGCTGGTGGTCGGCATCGGCACCCCGGGCTTCGAGAAGAACAACGCACTGTGGCACATGCGCGAGCGTGTCCGTCACGGTGATCTGCCGCCCGGGTTCAGGTTCACCGAGTTCGCCGCTGACGCCGGCTGCGACATCCGTGACCGTGACCAGTGGGCCAAAGCCAACCCGGCGCTGGCCGAGGGCTACATGAACCCGAGCGGCCTCGAGACCGCTGTGGCCATGTCGCCCGAGTCGCACTTTCGGATCTTCCGGCTGGGCCAGTGGCACGAGGGCACCGACTGCTGGCTCGGCGCCGACGGCGGCAAGGTGTGGATGGCGTGCGAAGACGAGTTCGTGTTCGAGCCCGGCCAGCCAGTGTGGATCGGTGTCGACGTCGCACTCAAGCACGACTCGACCGCCGTCGCTGTCGTCGGCCAACGGCCCGACGGCCGCTGGCACGTCACCGCCCAGATCTGGATGCCGACCGAAGATGGCCGCCTGGACGTCGCCGACGTCATGGCCTACGTGCGCCACCTCGACGCCGTGTTCGACGTGCAAGAGGTGGCGTTCGACCCTCGGTTCTTCGATCTGCCAGCGCAGATGCTGGCCGACGAAGGGCTGCCGATGGTCGAGATCCCGCAGAACACGGCACGCATGACCCCTGCGGTCGGCGCCACGTATGAAGCGATCAAGCGGCGGGAAGTGCCCCATGACGGCGATTCACGGCTCACCGCCCAGGTGCTCAACGCCGTGGCCCGCATGAACGAGTCCGGCTTCACGCTGGCCAAGTCCAAGAGTCGCGGCAAGATCGACGCAGCGGTGGCGATGTGCATCGCTTTCCACCGGGCCCAGTGTCGCCCCGAGGTCAAGCCGGCGACCGAGCTGTGGGCAGCGTTCGGCTGAGAGGTGGCAACCGTGACCAAGGCAAAGGTGGCGCTGCTGCTCGAGGCGGCCGGTGTGGTGTTGGCAGCAGTCGGTGCCGGGCTCGTCGAGCTCGCCGCCGGCTTCATCGTGGCAGGTGTCGGTTCGGTGTTGTTCGGTGTGGCGTTGGAGCGAGGTGACCGCTGATGTTGGGCAACCTGTTCCGACGCGAGATCGAGTCACGCAACCAGCTGTCATGGAACGACTACGTCACGCTGTTCGAACAGTTCGCCTACAACGGCAACCGTTACATCGCCCCGAGCCCGACGGCGATCGCTGAGCTGACCGCACTGCAGGGCGCCAAGAACCCGATCGTGGCGGCAGCGATCAACGCCCGCCTGCTGGTGTTCAGCGAGGTGCGGTTCTTGTGGCAGCCGTTCTCCGGTGGCCGCCCGGGCCGCATGTTCGGCAACGCCGACCTGTCGATCCTCGAGCAGCCATGGTCGACGGCCACCACCGGCGACCTGCTGGCCCGCATGATCGTCGACGCCGACCTGTACGGCAACAGCTACTGGACCCGTCGCCGTGAACGTGGCGTCGACGAGCTGGTGCGTCTCGACCCGGCGCACACCGTCGTCGTGACCGGCGACGTCAACGGCCCCAGCGGTCAGCCCTACGGCCGCACCCTGATCGGCTACGCCGTCGTCGACGCCAGCCAGCAAGAGCTGGCGTTCTTCCTGCCTGACGAGGTCTGCCACTTCAAGCCGCTGCCCGATCCGCAGCACCCCTACCGGGGCCGGTCCTGGCTCACCTCGGTGCTCGTCGACGTCACCGCCGACGATGACCTGTCGGTCTACAAGCACACGTTCATGCGCAACGCCGCCACCCCGAACCTCGTGGTGTCGTTCGACCCGACGATCACCAAAGAGGCGTTCGAGACGTTCGTCAGCCGCATGGACGCCAGCCACAAGGGCGCCGATAAGGCGTTCAAGACGCTCTATCTGGGTGGCGGCGCCGACGTCAAGGTCGTCGGGTCCAACTTCGACCAGCTGAACCTCAAGGCCGTGCAGGGCGCCGGCGAGACCCGCATCGCCGCCGCCGCCGGTGTCCCGGCCAGCTACCTCGGCATCAGCGAGTCGTTGGCCGGCTCGTCGCTCAACGCCGGCAACTACGTCGCAGCCCGTCGCCGGTTCGCTGACGGCACCATCCGGCCGCTGTGGCGTTCTGCGGCTGGGGCGCTGCAGACCCTGGTGCCCGCACCCGATCCGACGGTGCGGCTGTGGTACGACGACCGTGACGTGGCGTTCCTGCAAGAGGACGTGCTCGACGCCGCCGAGATCCGAGCCAAGGACGCGATCACCATGCGTCAGCTCGTCGACGGCGGCTTCGATCCGACGTCGGTGGTGGCCGCAGTCACGACCGGCGACATGTCGCTGCTGGTGCACACCGGCAACCTGTCGGTGCAGCTGCAGCCAGCGAACGGTGCGGCCTGATGCCGTACCACGTCGAAGACGATCACCCCGACTGTTCGGGCTGGGCCGTGGTCAAAGACGACACCGGAGAGGTCGTGCCTGGCGGTTGCCATGGCACTCAGGGCGAAGCAGACGACCATCTCACCGCACTCAATCTGGCCGAGTTCGGTGACAGCAGCGATGGAGGCCCTATGACCGTGCTCGAGCAGCCACCCACCCGTGCCAAGGACGACCAGCTGCGCCTGGTCGAGTTCCGGGCCACCAAGTCGGCCGACGGCCTGACGCTCGACGGCTACGCCGCCGTGTTCGATCAGTGGACCGACATCGAAGACCACCTCGGCACGTACCGGGAGCGCATCGCCCCTGGCGCGTTCCGGCGCACGATCGGCATGCGCACCCCGGTGCTGCAGTTCGATCACGGCAGCCATCCGCTGATCGGGTCGATTCCGCTCGGCCGGATCACCGGCATCACCGAGGACGCCCACGGGCTGCGAGTCAAGGCCAAGCTCAGCGACAACTGGCTGGTGCAGCCGGTGCGTGACGCCATCCGTGACGGCGGCATCACCGGCATGTCGTTCCGATTCCGCATCGTCGACGAGGAATGGACCAAGAGCCGTTCCGACTTGGTCGATGAGCGCACGATCCGTGAGGTCGAGCTGTACGAGGTCGGCCCCGTCGTGTGGCCCGCCTACGCCCAGACCAGCGTCGGCGTGCGCAGCCGCCAGGCGCTCGACGCCCTACAAGATCCCGAGGTGCGCAGCGAGATCGCTCGCATCCTCGCCCACGGCACCGACATCGTGTCGCCCGCCGAACCCGACAGCCCGGTCGACGACCACCTGTCGGGCCCCGAAGCCCCGGTCCTGCCCAGCCACGCCTCGGTCCGTACCAAGACCCAGCGACGCGCCATCGCGCGTCAATACCTCTGAGTAGGAGAACCCCGCCATGAAGCTCGACGAGCTCCGCACCAAGGTGGCAGCGCTGCAGGCCGACATCGCCCGTCTCGCCGCCATCGACGACATCACCCCCGACGACGACGCACTGCTGTCGGCCAACCTCGACGAGATCGAGCGCTGCCAGTCCGAGCTCGCCGCCAGCGAGGCCCGCGAGGCCCGCATCGCTGCCGCCAAGGCGGTCGTGACCGAGCGCGCCGCCGGCTTCGACGCCCCGCAGATCATGAAGCGCACCGAGACCGGCGTCGACGTCCGTTCGGCCAGCCCGCTGCAGGTCCGTGACGCCGCCCTCAAGATCCTCGACGGCGAGGCCCGTGAGCTCGCCACCCGCCAGGGTGACCACGTCGAGCGTCTGCTGCGCACCGCCAACGGCAACACCGACGGCGTCGCCATCGCCCGCCGCATGCTGCTCACCGAGAACGACGCTTACCGCTCGGCGTTCATGAAGGGCGTCACCCAGACCGCCCCGGCATGGACCTCCGACGAGGCCCGTGCGCTCAACGAGTTCCGCACCATGGCCGGCTCGACCAACGCCGACGGTGGCTTCGGTGTGCCCGTGCTCATCGACCCGACCATCATCCTCACCTCGGGTGCGGGCGCTGCGCCGGTGCTCGAGCTCGCCCGGGTCGTGACGATCACCACCGACGAGTGGAAGGGCGTCAGCTCGGCCGGCGTCTCGTGGTCCTACGACGCCGAGCTGGCCCAGGTCAGCGACGACAGCCCGACGTTGGCCCAGCCGACGGTGCCGGTCTACAAGGCCTCCGGCTTCATCCCGTACTCGATCGAGGTCGGCGAGGACTACCCCGGCTTCGCTGCCGAGATGCGCCGCCTGCTCGACGCCGGCTACATCGACCTCGTGGCCGCCCAGTCGGCGACGGGCTCGGGCTCGGCCCCGCAGGGCATCTTCACCGCCCTCGACGCCAACACCAACGTCGAGGTCGTCGTCGGCACCGACGGTGCGTTCAGCGCCCCCGACCTGCTCAAGGTCTGGAAGTCGCTGCCCGAGCGCTACCGGGCCAACGCCACGTGGTTCATGCACACCGACGTCGAGAACGAGATCCGTGCCTTCGGCAACGGCGCCGACGGCTACTACACGGTCAACCTGGCCGCTGGTGGCATCGGCACGCTGTTCGGCCGCCCGGTGCGCACCTCGGACTACGCGCCCGAGTTCACCGGCACCACCGGCGCCGCCAACATCCTCGTCGTCGGCGACTTCTCGAACTTCCTGGTGGCCCAGCGGGCCGGCATGTCGATCGAGCTCGTCCCGCACATCTTCGGCGCCAACCAGCGGCCGACGGGTGCACGTGGCTGGTACGCCTACGCCCGCCACGGCTTCGACTCGGTCAACGACCTCGGGTTCCGTCTGCTGCAGAACACCTGAGTCACTGACTCCTGACGTCCCCGGTCGGCCGCATGGGCAGTCGGCCGACCGGGGGCAACTGCCCATCACTGCCTGAGGGAAGGTCACACACATGGCTGACGTCGTGTATGCGGTCAACGACTGCGTCACCCGCCACCCGGACACCGGCATGGTGATCCGGCTGCGTCGCTTCGAGCCGTGGATGCGTGCGCATCCGCTCGTCAAGGCACGCCCGCACCTGTTCATCGACGACCCGTCGACGCCGGCACACCCGGTAGAACAGGCCAGCAGGGCCCCTGGCGAGAAGCGGTCGGTGCGCCGTGGGCAGAGCTGAACGACGCCGCCAGCAACGCACCACCGTCGACACCGGCAAGGTGTGCCTCGCCTACGTGCACGGCCTCGAGGTCACCTACTCGTGGCATGCGTCGGTCATGGCGCTCGTGTCGCACGACGTCGCCAACCGGCAGCGAGTGATCGGTGGCGGCTGGCTCGCCACCAAGTACGGCACCGGCGGCATCGTCCAGGCCCGCAACGACACCGTGGCACAGTTCCTCGCTGGCACCACGTCCGAGTGGCTGATGTGGGTCGACACCGACATGGGCTTCAAGCCGGACTCGATCGACCGTCTGCTCGACGCAGCCGACCCGGTCGAACGTCCGGTCGTCGGCGGTCTGGCGTTCATGATGCGCGAGGTCGGCCCTGACGGCATGGCCGGCATGCAAGTGCAACCGATGCCGACGCTGTTTCAATGGGCCAACGTCCAAGGCGTCACCGGGTTCCAAGTGGTGCAGGACTACCCACGCGACCAGCTGGTCAACGTGGCCGCCACCGGCTCGGCGTTCGTGCTCATTCACCGCTCAGCGTTCGAACGGGTCGCCGAGCAGTACGGGCGCTCGTGGTACTCGCCGGTGTTCAACGAGTCGGCCAACATGTGGATCAGCGAAGACCTGTCGTTCTGCACCCGCCTCGGTGCGCTCGACATCCCGGTCTACGTGCACACCGGCGTCAAGACCACCCACCTCAAGCCGCTGTGGCTCGATGAGCGCATCGCCGACCGGCTCGAGCGGATCGTATGATCGCCGGCCGCATCGGCCCCGACGCACGCCGCTATCTGGCAGCCGCATCGGGCACGCCGGTGCCTCGGCCGTTTCACTTGCGGTGGCTGCTGCCGTGGTGTTGTGGTTCGTCGTTGCGAGCGTGGTGGTGGGTGTGGGCGATCTCGTGGCCAGTCGCAGCGGCTGGCATGTTCGCCTGGATCGCGCCGCAGCACGGCTGGCAGATCGCAGCAGCCGCAACAGCGCTGCTGCTCAGCCTGCCGGGCATCCTCGGGCCCAGCGTCGTCATCCCCGTCGGCGTTGACCTACCAGCCACCGCCGTCACTCTCGTCGGCGTCGCACTGATCGCCACCGACAACCCGTGGCACATCACCGCCGGCGTGCTGCTGCTCGTCCTGGCCGCCACCATCCGTGAAACCGCACCCGTGTGGGCAGCGTTGTGGGTGTGGTCACCATGGCCGCTGCTCGCCCTCGTCGCCCCGCTAATCGCACACCTCGTGCGCAAGCAAGGCCCCGACCCGCTCGGCGAACGGTTCCAGCTGATCGCCGATCACCCGGTGCGCTCCGCACTCGAGCACCACCATGGCCGATGGCGCGACGCCTGGCTGCTGGTCGCCCCCTGGGGTGCGTGCCTGGCAGCGCTGATCGGCGCCGACTGGCAACTGGTCGTGGTGCTCATCGTTGCCTATCTGCAGCTGCTCGTGGCCACCGACACCGTGCGGCTGATCCACCACGCAGCTGGCCCACCGATGGCGTTCGCAGCAGCGCACGTCATCCCGATCCAGTGGCTGCTGTTGGTCTGCGTGGTGCACGCCGTGTGGTGGCGAGCACCGGAAAGGGTGTGACATGTCGTTCGTCACCACGACTGACTTGAAGGCGCTGCTCGGCATCACCGACACCGTCGACGACACCCGCCTGCAGCTCGCCTGCGACGCAGCGATCCAGCAGGTGCAGGCCGAGTGCAACCGCCAGTTCACCTACGACACCACCACGTCGGCGCGTGTGTTCGCAGCGTCGACGTGGGGTGTGCTCGAGACCGACGACTTCGGCACCACCAGCGGCCTGGGCGTCAAGACCGACGACGACGAAGACGGCGTGTTCGAGACCACATGGACCGCCGCCGACTATCAGCTCGAGCCCGTCAACGGCCGGCTGTCCGGCCAGGCATGGCCCTACAACCGGCTGCGAGCGATCGAGTCACGCAACTGGCCGATCAACCGTGGCCGAGCCCTTGTCGAGATCACTGCCCGCTGGGGCTGGGCGAGCGTGCCGAACCCGGTCAAGCAGGCCGGACTGATCCAGGCCGCCACGCTGTTCAAGTCGGCCGAAGCGCCGCTCGGCGTCGCCGGCTTCGGCGACATCGGCATCATGCGCATCCGGCAGGCCATGCACCCCACCGCAGCGGCACTGCTCGCCCCGTACCGCCGCGACCCGGTGCTCGTCGCATGACCGCCACCGTCGACGAGATCAACGACGGGCTCAAGGCCAACCTGGCCACGATCACCGGGCTGCGCACCTACGACCACGTGCCCGACACGTTCGCCGTGCCGTGCGCCATCGTCATGTTCAACTCGGTCGATTTCGCTAACGCGTTCCGGCAAGGGAACCCTCGTTACAGCTTCCTCGTCACGCTGATCGTCGGCCGAGCGTCGGAGCGTGCCGCCCAGATCGCCCTCGGCGAGTACCTGTCGGACTCGGGCACCAAGTCGGTGCGCACAGCGATCGAGTCCGACCCACGGCTGAACAGCAAGGCCCAGGATCTGATCGTCCAGCGGGCCAGCAACATGCGCATGGTTCAGCAAGGCGACGCCAGCTACCTGGCCGTCGACTTCGACGTGCTCGTCCACGCCTGACCCACCCCGCCCGGCCACATCGGCCGCCCACGAACCCGGCAGCCCGCCCTGCGGCAGGCATGCCGGCGCCGTCGCGCCCAGACGGCACCCGCCCAGGCCGTCCAGGCCGCATCAGCCATGGCCGATGAGGCCGAACCCGCAAGGAGCACCCCATGGCCAAGCTGGTCATCAAGAACCCGGTCGTCACGATCAACTCGATCGACCTGTCCGACCACATCTCGTCGATCACGTTGCAGAAGACGGTCAACGAGGTCACCACCACGGCGTTCGGCGACAACGGCGTCACCCGCATCGGCGGTCTCGAGGACAACAGCGTGACGCTGGCGTTCCAAGAGGACTACGCCGCATCCGAGGTGTACGCCACGGTCAACGGCCTCGTCGGTGGCACGACCACGGTGACGATCAAGCCGGTCAACACGACCACGTCGTCGACCAACCCGGTGTGGTCGATGACGGTGCTGGTCACCGAATGGCCGCTCATCAACGGCGCCGTCGGTGACCTGGCCACGGCCGACGTCACCTGGCCGGTGTCGGGCGTCATCACGACCTCGACGAGCTGACCCAACCCAACCCAAGGAGTGACTGCCCATGATCGCACTCAAGCTCACGGTGGTGACAGCGGACGGCAGCGAGTCGTTCGCTGTCACCCCCAAGGTGCAAGTCGAGTTCGAGCGCCAGTACAAGATCGGCATCGCGCGCGCCTTTCAAGACGAGCTCAAGGTCGAACACATCTACTGGCTGGCTTGGAAGGCGATGCACTACGCCGGCCGGGTCGTCAAGCCGTTCGACTCGTGGCTCGACGAGATCGTCGATGTCCAGATGGAAGACCCCGGTGCCGACCGCCCTTTCGGCGGGACTCGCTGACCTGGCTGGTTGCCACCGTCGCCGTCGAGACCGGCATCCCACCTGAGTCGCTGATGGCCGACGACTACATGCTGCGCGCCATCGTCGCAGTGCTGCAGGACCGGGCCAAGAAACAGCAGAGGTGAGCCGTGGCGCAGGTCGTGCGTGTCGAAGGCGCTCGTGAGGTGCGCCGCCAGCTGCGAGCCCTGCAGGACTCCATCGACCAGCAGGCCGCCAAAGGCGACCTGAAAGCGATGAACCTCGAGGCTGCGCAGATCGTCAAGCGCGAGGCGCTGAACCTTGTGCCGGTGCGCACCGGCCTGCTCAAGTCGAGCATCCGTGAAGCCGCAGCGCAGCGCTCAGCAAGAGTGCGTGCCGGCTACAAGCGGGTGCCTTACGCCGGCCCGATTCACTTCGGGTGGGCGTCCCGGCCCAACGCTGGCCTCGGCTGGCGTGGCGGTCCGATCCGGCCGAACACGTTCCTGTACGACGCCCTCGACCGGCGCCGTGGCGAAGTTGCCGACAGCTACGAACGGCAGCTGCAGCGCGTGATCCGCAAGTACGACCTCGACTGAGGACAGGGGTGATCTGATGGCTGGCAAGTCGATCATCAACGTCCTCATCAATGGCGACACCAAGGGCCTGACCGGCGCCCTCGACGACGCCGGCGGCCGTATCTCGGCGTTTGCCGGCGCCGCCGTCAAGAAGCTTGCCGTGTTCGGCGCAGCCGTCGGTGCTGCCAGTGTCGTGCTCGGCAAGAAAGCGATCGACGCTGCCAGCGACCTGCAAGAGGTGACGTCAAAGACCGACGTGATCTTCGGCGAAGCCGCCGACAGCGTCAAGCTGTTCGCCTTCGCAGCAGCGACAGCGCTCGGCCAGTCGCAGACCGAAGCGCTCAACGCAGCCACCACGTTCGGCACGTTCGGCAAAGCGGCCGGCCTGCAAGGCAAAGCGCTCGGCACATTCTCGACCGACCTCACCGGCCTCGCATCCGACCTGGCGTCGTTCTCCAACACGACCCCCGAGCAAGCCATCCAGGCCATCGGTGCTGCGCTGCGCGGCGAGTCCGAGCCGATCCGTCAATACGGCGTGCTGCTCGACGACGCCACGCTCAAGGCCCGAGCCGCAGCGCTCGGCATCTACGAGGGCAACGGTGCGCTGACGGCGCAGCAGAAGATCCTTGCCGCCCAGGCCGAGATCTTCGCTCAGACCACCGACGCACAGGGCGACTTCGCTCGCACCAGCGACGGCGTCGCCAACCAGCAGCGCATCCTGGCTGCGCAGTTCGAGAACGTGAAAGCACGCCTCGGCACCCAGCTGCTGCCCGTGTTCGCCAAGGTGCTCGGCTTCATCAGCGACAAGGTTGTGCCCGGCTTTGAGAAGCTGATCGGGATCTTCCAAGCCGACGGGCTCGGCGGCATCGTCGACCTCGTCAAGGGCTACCTGCCCGGCCTGCGCGACCAGCTCGCCCAGTGGGGCCAGGCGCTCGTCGACTGGATCGGGCCCCGCATCGGCCCGGCGCTGCGCAAGATCGGCGAGTGGCTGCAGCAGCTCGGCAGCTATCTGCTCGACACCGGCCTGCCATGGCTCGGCAACAAGCTGCAACAGCTCGGCCAGGCGCTGATCGACTGGATCGGGCCACGCATCGGCCCAGCCTTGCAGCAGCTCGGCCAATGGCTGCAGCAGCTCGGCCAATGGATCATCACCACCGGCCTGCCGATGCTCGTCGACAAGCTCATCGCCCTCGGCCAGGCCCTCGTCGACTGGATCGGTCCCCGCATCGGTCCGGCACTGACCGAGCTGGGCAAGCTGCTCGGCCGGCTCGTGCAATGGATCGCCACCGAAGGCGTGCCCAGGCTCGCCACCGAAGCCATCAAGCTCGGCAAGGCGCTGCTGTCATGGGTCGGCGATCTGCTGCCCGGCGCACTGTCCGGCATCGGCAACCTCGTGCTCGAGCTCGTCAAGCGACTGCCCGGGCTGTTCCTCAGCTTGCTGACCGCCATGGGCCGAATCGGCAAAGACCTCGGCGGCGCCCTCATCGACCAGCTGGTCGCAGCCCTCAAGGGACTCGCCAACAAGGGCCTCGACGTCGGCAAGTCGTTCGCCAACGCCATCATCGACTTCGTCAACCGGAACGTGATCCGCAAGATCAACGACCTGCTCGATTTCGCGATCCCGGTCCCGTTCGGGCCTGACATTCGGATCAACCCGCCCAACATCCCCGACATCCCCAAGCTGGCGCAGGGCGGCATCGTCACCAGGCCCACACTGGCCGTCATCGGCGAGGCCGGGCCCGAGGCTGTGATCCCGCTGCGCAACCAGTCGGCCGGCACCGGGTCCACGGTCAACCTGACCGTCAACGCCGGGATGGGCGCCGACGGCACCGCCATCGGCCAAGCGATCGTGCGCGAGCTGGTCAAGTACCAGCGCCAGAACGGCGCCCTGCCGTTGCGAGTGGCGTCGTGAGTGCGCCGAGCACCACCGTCACCGCGTTCTTCGAGCTGTCAGCAACCGGCGGGTCGTTCTTCACCTTGGACGACCCAGTGCGCGGCGAGCTCGACGGCGCCACCTACACGCTGGCCGGCGTGGTCGGCGTGCCCGTCGACATCACCGACGACGTGCGCAACGTGTCGATCACTCGAGGCTCGACCTCGACGCTGTTCTCGGCTCGCACCCCGCCCGCTGGCCGTTGGGCCGTGGTGCTCAACAACCACGACCGGCGCTTCGACCCGACGTTCATCGGCTCGGACTTCTACGGCAACATCGTGCCGCTGCGACGGGTCACCATCGCCAGCAACGGCCTGACCCAGGCCGACGGCAACATCGAAGACTGGAACTTCAGTTACCAGCCCGACGGCCAGTCGTTGGCCACGATGGACGGCAGCGACGCCCTCGCCACGCTCGCAGCGATGGAGCTCGCAGCGTTCACGGCAACAGCGAGCCAGCTGCCCGGCGCCCGCATCGACGCCGTGCTCGACCGCAGCGAGATCGCATTCACCAGCAACCGAGACATCGACACCGGCGTCAGCACGCTGCAAGGCGACTCGGTCAGCGCCAACACCAACGCGCTGCAGTACCTGCAGACGGTGGCGGTCAGCGACTGGGGCACCGTGTTCGCAGCTCGAGACGGGCGCATCACGTTCCGCGACCGGCACAGCAACGCAGGCAAGACCCCGATCCTGTTCGACGACGCCGGCGCCGGGATCAAGTTCCAAGCGATCGAGCTGAACTACGGCACCGAGCTGCTCTACAACCGGGTCATCATCGAGCGCACCGGCGGCAGTGCTCAGACAGCGCAAGACGCCACGTCGCAGACCAGCTACCGGGTGCGCACACTGTCGCAGTCCGGCCTGCTGATGTCGTCCGACGCCCTGGCGCTCGACCTGGCCACCTACCTCGTCAACGTCTACAAGCAGCCGCAGCTGCGGGTGGCGTCGCTGACGGTCGAGCTCGCCGGCTTGACCGCCAGCCAGCAGAACAGCGTGCTGGGCCTCGACCTCACGTCGCTCGTCGACGTGTCGTGGACACCGAACCAGCTGGGCGCACCCACCTACCTCGTCGACGAGAGCAGCAACCAGCTCGTCACCGAAGGCGGCGACAAGCTGGTCAGCGGCGAGCGGGTCGCGTCGCCAATCGCGCGCAGCTGCGTCGTCGAAGGCATCCAGCACCAGATCGGCCCCGACAGCCACACCGTCACGCTGCACCTCGGCGACGCCTCGTTCACCTCGTCGTTCA
>JAAOEI010000694.1_pt1 | contig 12777 bp, 20 predicted proteins | sample 7059261 | NCBI WGS metagenome assembly JAAOEI01 (sample SAMN14008812, study PRJNA610033) | viral metagenome | isolation source: viral particles filtered from seawater | place: China: Hangzhou Bay, Yangshan Deep Water Harbour | collected 2017-10-31
TACAACCACCTAAGAGAGCTGCATTTGCTGATTTATTTAATTATGTATTTGCAACTGATCCAGATGCTCCTAAAGTTAATCCAAATAGTATTGATGAAGAAAAAATTATTAAATACTTACAAGGTAAAACATTAACTTCAGTTCCAACTGATAAAGGTATTTACGACGTATTACCTGAAGAAATTAAAAACAGATTTAATCCTGAAAGATTAAAATTAAAAGAACTTAAAGGTGAAACAAAAACTGATTTTAATACTTATATGAAAGGCAGACAAGTTGCACAGTTTAGAGGAGACTTAATTGATAACCTTGATACAGAAAAAGGAATGCAAATGGCGAGTCAGCCGCGCGTAGCCCAGTTCATTCAAAATCCTATGGATTTAAAAATACCTGAAGGTGCAAAAACAATACAACCAAATATAAATCCAGTTACTGCTGATGTATATTCTGGTTTATTCCCAGGAGATTCAATTGGTACGACGATTGCTCAATCGCAGCAAGCAACACCTCCTATGATGAAAAAAGGAGGGTTTGTAAATGTCAAGACACATTAATGGTAACGGCAAAACAGCCTTAACTAGAATAAGCGAACATGAAAAACTTTGCAGAATAATGCAAAAAGAAACATTTAAAAAAATTGAAGAATTAAGTGAAAGAATAGCTAGACTTGAAAGAGTAATTATGGTTTCAGCTGGAGTTATAATAACATCTATGGGTGGTATTATTGCAACTTTATTAACTCTATTATTAAAATAACTTTACATAAACTTTTTATTTGTTATCAATAATTAATGGATAATAAATATCAATTTAAAGTTGTTAACAAATATCCTTATACAACTTACGAGAGATCCACAAAAGAAGATGGTACTAGAACGTATTCAGTTAAAGACAAACACGTACCAAGTGTAACAACTATACTATCTGCAACCAAAGATAAGACTGGTCTGAATGAATGGAGAAAACGTGTAGGTGAGGCTAAAGCTCAAGAAATAGTCAAAAATTCCTCTATTAGAGGCACGGAGATGCATAAAGTTATAGAGTGCCTTATGTTGGGTACCCCCTATTTAAATGAAACACCTGAAGGAATTCAATCTAGAAATATGGCTTATAAGATTGTTGAAAACATGAAAGGTTTAAATGAAGTTTGGGGTAATGAGGTATCTTTAAATTACAAAGATCAATGGGCCGGAACAACAGATTTAATATGTTTGTATGATAATCAACCAACCATTGGAGATTTTAAACAAGCTAACAAACCTAAAAGAGAAGAATGGATTGAAGATTATTTTTGTCAGTTAGTAGCTTACTCTATGGCACACAAAGAAAATTATGGTGAAATAACTTTAGGTAAAATATTTATGTGTACACCAGATTTAATTTATCAAACTTTTGAATTGAATAATTTAAACTATAATAGATATGAAAAAATTTGGTTAAGCAAAGTAGAGAAATATTATTCTACAACCACTCCCGAGCCTGTTCTCCAAGTATCTTCGCAGACAGCTTAATTTTATTTCCAAGTATAGAAATTACTTTTTCATCAATTGTGTCTTTGCAAATAAGATCAATATAATTACAAATTAACTTTTGACCTATCCTGTGTATCCTTGCTTCTGATTGTTCTCTGTATTCATAGTTATAATTATTATTAAAATAAATCATTGTAGCAGCTGAAGTTAAAGTTAATCCATAACCACCTGTTTGCGGATTACCTACAAAAAATCTTACATCACCTTTTTGAAATCCTTCTCTTGCATCTATTCTTTCTTGAGTAGATTTGTCTCCATAAAAACTTACTGTAGAATCATTACCATATTTAAGTTTAAGTGCGTTCTCAATTTGTCTAATGTTATGAGTATAGTTAGCCCAGATAATAACTTTACCTTGAATCTCTTCTAATGTTTCCATTAATAAATTTAATTTCTCACTTGTTTTAAATTCAATAATACTTCCATCATCATTCATAACAAAACCATTTGCTACTTGGTGTAGTCTTAATATTTCAGTAAGTTTATGTGTAAAACTTACAGAGCTATCTTCAAGAATAGACAAAGCTCTTAATTTTAAATCTTCATAAACTTTAGATTGTTCATCAGATAATTCACAAAATCTTTTTTGATAAATCTTTTCAGGTAAATCTAAACATTCTTCTTTAGTTACTCTGTAAGAACAAACTTTAATTCTTTGTTCTAACTCTTCTAAGTTAGTAAAATACTTTGGAAATTTAACTATCTTTCCATTAATAATACTTTCATGAAAAACACAGTACCTATTTCTAAAAGAATAATAACTTGTAAATCCTAATACATCTTTATTTAAAAATTCAAATTGAGTGTAAACATCTAAAGGTGAATTGGTTACAGGTGTTCCTGTAAGTAATCTTCTATATAAAGCTTTATCTTTTAATTTTAATATGTTTTGTGTTCTATTAGCCTGGGGATTTTTAATCTTACTTGATTCGTCTATAGCTACTAAAGCCTTGAAATTACTAACAAATTTTAACGCAGCGGTTGCACCTTTATTTGCTGATAATGCTTCAACATTCATAATTAAAAACTTAAAAGAACCATTTTTCTTAAAAAAAGCAGCATCTTTTACTCTTTCTTTAATACTATTAGGTGTTTTCCATAAATAAACTTCAATGTCATCAAATGGATAATGAGCTTTTATTTCATCAAATGCCCAAATTGAATAAACAGATTTAGGAGCAATAATTAAAGCACCCTCTATCTTGTGGTTGTGATGTAAGATACCCACATTATCTAGTACGACTTTAGTTTTACCAGTTCCCATTTCCATGAAGTAAGCAAAATATTCCTTGTCAAAAGACATTTCTAATGCTTTCTTTTGATGTTCGTAAGGTTGAGTTTTAAATGGATATTTTTTCCACATAAAGATTTTATAAATTTAGATTTGACTTCTGTCAAATTAATTTATACAAGTGTGATCGGAGGTACTATGAGTAAACTAAATATAGATAACCAGAAGATCTCCGAACTTAGTAAAATGTGTTCCGAGTTACGATCGATTCAAAGTGAAATTGACGAACTTGAGAAACAAGTTGAGATAAAGAAAAAAGCTGAAAGACGAATTGCTACTGAAGTAATACCTGCGATGTTGTCAGAAGCTGGTGTTTCTGAACTCAAACTAAGTGACGGATCTTCTGTAAGACTCAAGACAAATTATTTCTCACGCATTCCAAAAGATCGTGTAGATGAAGCGATGAATTGGCTTCGTGAAAATAATTTTGCGGATCTGATCCGAAGTGAGTTGTCTTTTCCTTTTACAAAAGGACAAGATGTACTTGCCCAGTCTCTAGAAAAATTCATTAAGACTAATGAAAAATTTAGAGATCTAATTCTAAACAAAAAAGAAACAGTTAATCCTATGCAGTTGAAAGCTTTTATTAAAGAGCAAACTCAACTTGGGAAAGATGTTCCTGATGATTTGTTTGGAATTTATGTGGAAACAACAACTGAAATAAAAACACCGGAGACAAAATGAAACAACAAGTCGTAAAAAAAGAAAACAAGCTTCCTTCAGTAATGAATGAGAAGGAACTTGAAACATTGTTAAACAAATCGTTTGACAATATAGATAGCACTACAGTGACAATGCCATTCTTTAGAATAGTGGCATTACAATCACCTGTATTGCAGCCTGGTAATCCTGCTTATAAGCAAGATGCAAAACCAGGAATGATATACAATACTGTCCAAGATGAATTTTATGATGGACAAAAGGGTATATTGGTAATCCCATCTTTACTACAAATGTGGGATTTAGAATGGGAAGACAGAGGACAATCTAATAGACCTGTGGCAAGACATAGTCCTAGAGATAATATCTTGGCACAAACTGTAAAAGATGAAATGGGTAAGAATAGATTACCAAGTGGTAATTATATTGAAACTACGGCTCATCATTACGTTACTAGATTGGACGACAATATGAACCCAGTTGAGTCTGGACTTATTACAATGTCTAGAACTCAATTGAAAAAATCTTCTAAATGGAATGCTGGTATCCTTATGAAATACCATACATTTGATAGTGGTAAGAAGATACAATTGTCTAATCATGCACAAGTTTACCGAATAACAACTGCACTAGAAAAAAACAGTAAAGGCAACTGGTACGGTTGGGTAATAAACTTCGTAGGTTTAGCCAACTCAAACGCAAGTTTAGAGTCTCAAAAACTTAGAGATTCTATGATCGCTGAAAAGCGCGAGTTGAACCTAGAAGGGCTTGCAGAAAATGAAACGGTAGTAAACGGTGTAACAACCGCTGACTCGCAAGGTAATGAAAAAACTCCGTTTTAATTATGTACGCAAGTCGGTTTCTTGATATCTTTGATTGTCAAAGAGAGAATTATTACACTTTTGTTGAAGAGGGTAAGCGAGAGCGAGACTCTAAGACAGAAGGTAAATATGATCGCTATGAAGAAACCGTCACCGTTGATGTAATCGAGAAACATCTCAACGGTGTTATATCTGTGGGTCTTGTCCCTACTCGAAGGGACGGGACCTGCAGTTGGGGTGTGATTGATGTAGATGGTGCAATCTATCACAAAGATCCAGTTCCTGTTTTAAAAAAGATTAGAGAAAAAGGTTATCCATTAGTTCCTTATAGATCAAAAACTTCTGGTCTACATTTATACTTACATATTAAAGGTAATGTCTCAGCAGCAGACATGCGTAAGAAGATACACGCGTTAGCCGCGGACTTAGGATTTGGTGGAACATTAGCAGATAAATTTCCAAACGAAGATAAAATTACAATTAAAAAAGATGGAGAGTGGGGAGTAGGTAAATGTGTTAACATGCCTTATCATGGAGGCAACAAAGGTTATTGCACAAGATATTGTTTAACAGACAAAGGAGAAGCAATACCAATTGAAAAGTTTTTTGATTATGTAGAAAAATTTAGAATTACACCAAAACAATTTGATGATTTAAAAATACAAACAGATACAACTGTAGATGAAGGTCCTGAGCCTTTATGGAATGAGTATCCACCATGCACACAAGCATTTATAAAAAATAAAGTATCTGAAGGTCAAAGAAATAATGCTTTATTTAATCTTGCAGTCCTTGCTCATTTAAAGAATCCAGAAAAATTAAAAACAGAATTATACGAGAGAAATAAAACTTGTATGAGTCCACCAATTACAAAAGATACTGAACTTGATGCAATCGTAGATCAAATTGTTGAGAAAGAATATTTTTATCAATGTGAAACTCCTATAGCTAAACAATATTGTAATAAAGAAGCATGTAGAAAAAGAAAGTTTGGTATTGGCCCAAATCAATATATACCAACGATTGATAGTTTTTTTAAACACAATACTTCACCACCTTATTATGTATTAACTTTAGAAGGTAAACAAATACAATTATTAGGAAAACAAATAGTGCAGCAGCAATTACTTAAGGAAGAATTATTTGATCAAGCAGATATTGTTTGGCAAAACTTAAATAAAAGAGATTGGAATATGTTTTTGGTTAGTCTTAAAACAATGCAAAAAGAAGTAGATGATATGAAGCCTGGTGACGATGAGAAAGAAGATTTTAGTTATTACACAAGAATGTTCATTTCAGAAACAGAACCAGGGGATGACATGTCTCAACTACAAGCTGGATATATTATTAAAGATGATGAGTTTGTTTATTTTAATTTACATACATTTAAAGATTTCTTAAATAAAAAGAAAGGCAAGAAAAGCAATCAAGAGGTTATCCGATATTTAAAAAATGGTGGTGCTACCTCTACGACAAAAGCTAACCATAGGGTTTGGCAAATCAAACTTCCTGAGAAGATTGATATCAAACCTAAAAAAGTAGACTTTAAATCGAAGAGGACCAATGAAGCAGCTCCATTCTAAAACTATAAAAATCTTTGGCCCACCTGGTACAGGAAAAACTACAAAGTTATTAAGTAGAGTTGAAAAATATTTAGAACGAGGTGTAAAACCAAATGAGGTTGCTTATTTTTCTTTTACACGTAAAGCAGTTAAAGAAGCTGTAGAAAGATTTAAATTTAAATTTCCATTTATTAAAGATGAAGATCTTAACAATGTAAGAACCATTCATAGTTTTTGTAGGCAAAGCTTTAGAGAGATACCTGTTATGGATGATGATGGAGACATGCGAGAGTTTGAAGGGGGTATGGGTAATATTAGTTTAGAATATGATGACAGTTATAGTGATGTAAGAATAAGAAAAAACTGGCCACTTAGAATTTATGACAAAGCAAGAAATATGATGATAGATCCTATTCTTGCTTACAGAAGAGAACGAGTTAAGAAAGTAAGTTTAGAAAAATATATTAATACAATTAAATCATACGAAGAATTTAAACAACAACACCGAGTTGATTTCACTGATATGATTGAAAGATATATTGAGGTTGCAACACCACCTAATTTTAAATTATTAATTATTGATGAAGCACAAGATTTAACACCATTACAATGGAAGTTTGTCTATAAACTAGCAGAAGCAGCAGAACGAGTTTATGTTGCAGGAGATGATGATCAAGCAATCTATGAATGGAACGGAGCTTTAGTTAGAATATTTCAAGAGTTCCCAGGTCGTAAAGTTGTATTAAAATACTCTCATAGATTAAATAAACAAATACATTCTTTTGCAAAATTAATACGTACTAAAATTAAGAACACAGAAGAGAAAGAATTTAACTGTGGTTTAGGAGAAGGTAATGTAATGTTATTTAAAAAGTTTCAAGAAATACCTTTTCATGCATTTACAGGTAAATGGTATATTTTAGCTAGAATAAGAGAATGTGTTAAAGAACTTACAGATGAAGCACAAAAGCTTGGGTTGTATTATGAAAATGTAAAAGGCAAGAAATCCTTTGATATTTATCAATATAAAGCGATTAAGATATGGACTGATCTTATAGGGGGCAGAGCTATCAATAAGGAAGAAGCGGTGCTTTGTTATGAATATATACAAGAAATAGCTAGGGGTTATAGGAAGTTAGACTCAAAGGCATGGTTGGAAATAGATCCAAGTTATCTAATGGATTTTGAGACACTACAGGTAGTAGGTGGTTTAGAGACAATTAAAAAGAAAGAGCCTTGGTATGATGCTTTTAATAGAAAATTTAGCGATGCACAGAAAAGGTACTTTTTTAAGATGGAGAAATTAAATATTGATTTAAATACTAAGGCAAATATTATAATAGATACGATTCACCAGGTCAAAGGGGGTGAGGCTGAAAATGTGGTTTTATATGCAAAAACAAACTGGCCTTCGGACTTTGATGGTAAAAACTTAGATGCAAAATCAAATGAAGCTAGAGTTTGGTACACAGGCAGCACACGATCAAAAAAGAATTTGTTTCTACTTGGGACGACACACAAATATAGTTTCCCTTTAGCACAAATATATAATACTTACATGGAGAACATAAATGACTAACAAAACTTTTTTTAGGCAGGTTGGTGGTAAACATTATAAGTTGATGAAGATACAGCCATCCGTATTCATAAATGAAAATAATATTCCATTCGCAGAAGGAAATGCAATTAAGTATATTTGTAGACACAGATTAAAAGGAAAGAAAGAAGATATCTTAAAAGCTATTCATTATTTAGAAATGGTTTTAGAAAGAGATTATAAAGAATGAGCCACCAATTAAATTTTATATTTCAAAAGGGTGATTGGACTACACCAAAGTCTTTTCCGGATTTGTCTAATGAAAAATCTATAGCGATCGACTTGGAAACACGTGATCCTAATTTAAAAAGTTTAGGTTCAGGTTGGACAAGGAAAGATGGAGAGATTGTGGGGATCGCGGTAGCCACGCCAAATTTTAATGGATACTTCCCAATTGGTCATGATGTGGGTGGTAATATGGATCGTAATATGGTCCTTAATTGGTTTAAAGATGTTTGTAAGACACCTGGTAATAAAATATTTCATAATGCAAGTTATGATTTAGGTTGGATTAGATCTTATGGTTATCAAGTTAATGGTCAATTAATTGATACGATGATTGCAGCTGCAATTGTTGATGAGAATAAATTTTCATACAGCTTAAATAACTTAGCGAAAGATTACCTAGGTAAGATGAAAGCTGAAACAGAATTAAAAGAAAGAGCAGAAGAATGGGGATTAGACGCGAAAGCCGAGTTATGGAAATTACCAGCTCAATACGTTGGTTTTTATGCTGAACAAGATGCTCAATTAACATTAGAGTTATGGCAAAGATTAGATTGGGAAATAAGAAGTCAATCTTTAGATGACATCTGGAAACTTGAAATGGGTTTGGTTCCGGAAGTAATTAAGATGCGAGAGCATGGAGTTAGAGTTGATTTAGATGGCGCAGAGAAACTTAAAAAGAAATTTATATTAAGAGAGAAAGAACTTCTTAAAAAAGTTAAAGACATGACATCTTTAGATGTGGATGTTTGGGCTGCAAGATCTGTAGCCTTAGCTTTTGATAGACTTGGAATTAAATATCCTTTAACAGAAAAAACAGAAGAGCCAAGCTTTACTGCTAACTGGTTGGAAAACTGCAAAGAGCCATTAGCAAAGTTAATTAAAGAGATTAGAGAAGTTAATAAATTTTACAGTGCCTTCATTGATTCGATAATTAAACATGCTCACAAGGGTCGTATTCATGCAGAAATTAATCAATTAAGAGGAACAGGTGGAGGAACTGTTACTGGTCGATTATCTTATTCTTCACCTAATTTACAGCAAATACCTGCAAGAAATAAGGAATTAGGACCTTTAATTAGGTCATTATTTCTGCCTGATGAGGGTTGTAGATGGGGATCATTTGATTATTCACAACAAGAACCAAGATTAGTAGTACATTTTGCTTCATTAATTGGAGAAGGTTATGCAGGAACTCAAGAGTTAATAAAAGCATATGAACAAGAAGATGCTGACTTTCACCAAACGGTTGCTGAAATGGCTAACATACCTAGAGCACAAGCAAAAACAATAAACTTAGGTTTATTTTATGGTATGGGCATAAATAAATTATCAAGAGAATTAGGTATATCTTATGAAGATGCGCAGAACATACTTCAAGAATATAACAAAAGAGTTCCATTCGTTAAAAAATTATCTGAAAAATGTATAGAGGTTGCTGATAAAGTTGGTTATGTAAGAACTCTTAAGGGAAGAAGATGTAGATTTAATTTATGGGAACCTATTACATTTGGATTACATAAAGCTATGACTGAGCAAGATGCTATATTACAATTTGGAAGAAAAGGAATTAGAAGAGCTATGACTTATAAATCTTTAAATAGATTAATCCAGGGCTCTGCTGCCGATCAAACTAAACAAGCAATGGTTGATTGTAGTTTAAAAGGTCATAGACCTTTATTACAAATACATGATGAACTTTGTTTTAATATTGCAAAAGATGAAGACATCAAAGTAATTAAAGATTCAATGGAAAATTGTTGTAAGCTTACAGTGCCAAGTAAAGTAGATGTAGAGATCGGAGCAAATTGGGGTGACGCAAAATAAACCTGTAGATAAAAATTTAGAAGAATTAGTTGAAGCAGTAAAAAAACGTGGTGTAAAATGTGAAATATGTGGCCATATTCCTGCATATGGAGAGGAATTCCAATTAGTATTAGTAAATGATAAACTCACTTGTAGTCAATGTGAGGAAAAATGAAATTAGATGATATAAAAGCTAATGTGGGTATCTGTCCTGAGTGCAATCATTTTTCATCTTTCGTAGAAACAAAGAAAAAAAATATTTATACCTGTCATATTTGTCTCAAAAAGGTTGAGCAATATGTTAATGGTAAAATAATTTATAAAACTATAACTATTCCTGGTGTAGAAATTTCAGAATAATTTAGAGCAAGAGATTGCTTAACTGAAAACACAGTTTTTTATTTTTTTTTGCTGCTTAAGAAGTTATATCAGAATATTCTTTTAATAACTCTTCTCTTGCAGCCATAGCAGCTCTATCTCTCATTTGAAGTCTTACCTTCTTTAACTCAAGATCGATCCACTTCATGTCAACTGTCTCTGTGCCATTATCCAGATACAACTGGTTCCACTTGGACTCCAAGCTGATCTTTTTTAGCAACAGTGACTGTGATGTCTCTGTCATTTATTTCTTCATAAGTTATAAAGACTTTGGAAGGAGAATAAGTTATTTCTTTTTCGCTTCTCCACTTTCCGCCATCTTTTGTTAACTCTTTTATGAAATTATCTTTCGCTTCATCATCGTTATTAGCATTGACATTTAACGTTATACGTTGTCCTGCATATCGAGCAATTAAACGATATAATTTCATAGGATAATAAATACATTAAAAATCAATAGTTTGCAATATATTTGTCAATGGGGGTAAATTAAGTTTGACAAGGGTGGTTAAATTGATAAGATTATCCCATTAAATCATAACAAATGGAGTATAAAATGGACGATCAAAAAGACGAGAAAAAGAAGTTTAAGGCATATAGACCAACTTTTGAACCTGAAAAATTTAAAAATAAATGGGAAGCAAAAGTTACTTATATGTTATTAAATGGACTAGCTGACATTGTTGAGCTAGAAAAAAGAATTATTGAACTTGAGAAAAAAATAAAACTTTTGGAGGGGACAAATGATAAGCAAAATATGCACTAGGTGGCCTTATAATTTTAAAAAATATTTGAGTAAAAAATATTATCAAGACAATCACCCAGATGGTGTATCTTATCCTAGTTTAGGGAAAAGAATTACAATAGCATGGAAGCTACGTAATGAACCAACTTTAGATGAAACATTAAAGGAACTATATGAAGAAGAAATCAGATCGAACAATTGATAAAATGTTTTTAGCTGTAAAATCTAAATGCACAGTTGCATCAATGATGGCTGAATTATCTAAACATGATCCTTTTGCTTTAATTTCTTTTGATATAATTAAAGATAAAGAAGTTTGGACTACAGATGAAATCCCAAAAATTTATACAACTGAAATGAAGAATGTTAGAGTTGAGATAAATTCTAAAGATTATGCTTACATTTACAGCACTGAAAGAAGAGGTTTAGATAGTTTTATAAAAACAGATGCTGAAATAATTAAACTAAAGGATAAAGATGACTAATAGATACTTAAAAACAATACGTAAATTACTTATTGCTTATAAGAAAAAATATGATGCTTTAGGTAATGAAAGAAAAAAACCAAATAAAAAAAGGAAAAAGAAAAAATGAAATATAATTATAGATGGGTACACCAGTTTTACTTAAAAAAAATTAAAAAAAAAGCTATACCTTTAAAAGGGGATAAATTTTTGTTCAGTAGTTTACCAATTATAGATAAGGGAAAATATAAAGGCTGTGTTGGTGTAGCAGGATTAATTCTTTGTATGGTATCAAAATGAACTTAAATAATCACGAACCTAATGGCTGGTTGCTTATGTTAATTATAACATGGCTATTATTAATTTTAACAATAATACTTTACAAATAACAAAAAGGAAAACAATGGACATAAATAAATGGAAGTCACTTGCGGTTGCTATCAATAGTTGGAAGGACCTTTGGGCTATGAAAAATTTGCCCGATTTTAAATATTTGAGACCTGGGACTATTATATCAACTTTAATAGATGCGAAAGTAACGGAGCTTGCAAACAAGGAAGGAATATCAGAAGATGAATGGAGAAAAAAATATCATAGTTTTAGAGCAGGTGTTGAAACAAAAACCCCATCTAAAAAACGTAAAAGAAAACTGTAATATTTGTAAAGGAAATCATTATGTTTATGGAGCAGATGGAAAAATTACTAACTGTCCTAGCTGTGTACGAGCCAAATCAAGCATGGAAGTTTGAACTTTTTATAATTTTTGTGGCTGCAATCGTTATAGGAATTTTATTAAATAACCTTTACAAATAGCCATGTTTTAGCTATTTAGAGTTTGTGGGCGCTGCTTTCCACGAGAGCAGTTTACAAGATGAAAGATTTTATACCTTGTTAGCCCACACTTTTTAGTCTAGTGCTCCATTAATGATTGAAATGGAGCTTATAGAGGGAGATAATTTTCTCCCCGAACAGAAATTATTTAGAGCAGTTATTGCACTTGCATTTGATGATGCAAGATCTTTAACACGTTCTAGAATAGCTGCTGTTTTAAAGTCAAAGGCTCATAGGTGGTTTACTAATGGTGGTAAGGATTTTATTTTAATATGCAGTTTAGCGGGTTTAAATCCTCAGGTTGTTAAAGATAAATACTTACAAATGTACAATGATAAGATTATTAATTTTACAGATAAAGAGATTAAGTATATAAATAGTTATTGGAAATTTTTTAACCGGCGCAATAAATGATATTAGGCGATTCAGGAGATTACGAATTATTAACTCAAGGTGTCCAGGCGATCATTAAAGATCCTAGTGACACTTACAGTTTAAGTTTAGAGATTGGTGTAAGAGAAGGAGCTGGAAGTTTAACTATCATGGAAGCTTTCACAAATCACCATAAAAATTTACCTTACAATCATATTGGTGTGGATCCTTATGGTAATTTAAACTATCAACATTACGATCAGTCTGGTGCTTACCAATGTGATTATACAGATCAAATGTATGTTCAACTTGTCAAAGACTTTCAAGACTGGCCAAATTTTCATATTTTAAAACTTACCGATAGCGAGTACATGAAACGGTATGCAGATGGCTTTCCTATTTTTAGCAACGCGCAATACAATCTAATGACTAAATATGACTTTGTTCATTTAGATGGTCCGCATATGACAAGAAATGTAATTGAAGAAACAGT
>JAAOEI010000695.1_pt1 | contig 12774 bp, 15 predicted proteins | sample 7059261 | NCBI WGS metagenome assembly JAAOEI01 (sample SAMN14008812, study PRJNA610033) | viral metagenome | isolation source: viral particles filtered from seawater | place: China: Hangzhou Bay, Yangshan Deep Water Harbour | collected 2017-10-31
CAGTTTGTAATACACTGTCTACGTCACACGTGTGCTTCAAGACTAGCTCAATCAGGTAAAGTAGAGTTACACTTTATTAAAGAATGGTTGGGTCATAAGTCTTACAACATGACACTTAGGTACGCCCATTTAATGCCTAAAAATCTACTAAAAGCTGTCAATATACTAGAGGACTACAAGTAAAGTTCCCATAGTAGATAGCACAAATTAACACATAAACTTATAGGAGTTACTTTGACCAAGATACTAGAAATAATGCCTACTTTCCCTGACCAACAAGCTAATGAGAAGGACATGGCTGAAAGTGGTAAAAATAGAACCAACAAAAGACTTCATTCTCATATTGAGCGTGAAGAAGAGAGTGTTACCAGTTACGGTAAAGTAATGGTAGCCAATACAATCAGACCTTTAGCAATGGCTATTGGTGACTGGATAACTTACACTGCTAAAAACACTGTGAGTAAACCACCTATAGCTTTCACTAAACTATGTGAAGTTGAACCTGAGATATTGGCTTTGATTACAGGTAAGCACATAATAAATACAATCACACAATATAAACCATTAACCGCTACATGTATAAGTCTTGGTGGTAAAGTTGAGACTGAGATTGCACTAAAGAATTTCAGACATCTTAACCCTGAATTATACGATACGGTTAAACAAGACTTGGACAAGAGGTCTTGGAATTACACTTACAAGCGTAGAAAACTAAGAGAAAGTTCTAAGCGTGACAATGTCATGGCTTGGGAAGAGTGGACTACGCCCACAAAACTACACGTAGGTCTCAGACTTGTTGAGCTTATGATTGAGTCTACTGGTATGATTGAGATAGGTGTAGAGACTATTAAACATAAAAAAGCAAAGATAGTTAAACAGACTCAGAAGACTAGAGACTGGATTAAAAACAGAAATGCTTTTAATGAGTTACTAAACCCTGACTACATGATGACGGTTATGCCGCCAAAAATGTGGGACTCAGTTGAAGGTGGCGGCTACTGGACTAAAGAGTTACCGTCATTAGATTTAGTAAAACAAAAGAACAAATTGTTTGCACGTGAATTAGCAAACTTTGACATGCCTAAAGTATACAAGGCGGTAAACGCTATGCAGTCAACCGCATTTAAAATAAACAAATACATCTTAGGCGTAATGGCAGAGGCTTGGGACAGAGGACTTGCTATCGGTGGTATGCCACCTATTAAAAATCTTGAAGTACCTAACAAGCCTCTTGACATTAAAGATAACAAAGAGTCAAGACGTAAGTGGAAGAAGGAAGCAGTTATAGTGCATACAGAAAATGCACGTATGTTTTCTAAAAGAATGTTGTACGCAAAGATATTACACTTGGGTGATAAGTTTAAAGACTACGCCACAGTTTACTTTCCGTTACAATTTGATTTTAGAGGCAGAGCATATTGTGTACCTGCATTTTTAAACTATCAATCAATCAATGGTGCTAAAGCGTTGTTGTCTTTTAGTAAGGGTAGACCTATTACAAAAGAAAACAGAGGCGACTTTTGGTTGGCTGTGCATGGTGCTAACATGTACGGTAACGATAAAATATCATTACAGGATAGAGTCCAGTGGGTAAAAGATAATGAAGACTGGATTATAAAATGTGTTGATGACCCATTTACAAATAGACAATGGGAAGACGCAAGTAATGCTTTCCAATTTTTAGCGTGGGCTGAAGAGTGGAAGAGATTTAAAGCTGAAGGTGATGGCTTTGTGTCTAACATAGTTGTTAATGTTGATGGCTCTTGTAATGGTTTACAAATTTACTCTTTGATGTTGCGAGACAAAAAAGCAGGTGAGTTAGTAAACTTGTTACCAAGTGATAAACCAAAAGACATTTATCAATTAGTTGCAAACTCTGTAATAGAGACATTAAAAGAACATGCAAAGGTCGGTAGACCGTATGCACAACAATGGCTTGACTATGGAGTAAAGCGTTCAACTACTAAAAGAAGTATTATGACTATCTGTTATGGAAGTACCAGATATTCTTGTACGGACTTTGTTGTTGAAGACTTAACAAAGCGTAAAGACAAAGGTGAGATGCACCCATTTATTGACGATATGTTTAAACCTGCATCTTATTTAGCAAGTATAATATGGGACAGTATCGGTGATAACTTAAAATCAGCAAGAGTTGGTATGAAGTTCTTACAAGATATTGCACGTGTTGTATCTAAGTTACAGTTGCCTATACATTGGGTTACACCAGTTGGTTTTCCAGTGTATCAGTCATACCCTGAGATGAAGTCTAAAAGAGTTAAGGCTATGCTTATGGGTGAAGTTATAAAACCACGTATCAATGTAGAAGATGACAAAACTGATAGACTCAGAATGTCTAACGGAGTTGCACCTAATCTGGTTCACTCTGTAGACTCTGCGGCTATGATTGAAACTGTCAATATTGCATTAGAAAATGGTATTGAAAACTTTTGTAACGTGCATGACTCGTTTGGTACTACTGCGGCAGACGTAGAAGTATTGAATAAGAGTCTAAGAGAAGCGTTCATACAGATGTTTACTGATAATGACATACTAGCCAATTTCAGAGATGATGTATTGAGACAGCTTCCTGAAGAGTACAAGACTAAGTTGCCTGAAGTTCCGCAAAAAGGTGACTTAGATATTAATGAATTGCGGAATAGTGAGTTCTTTTTTGCATAAGAAAAGTACCCCTAGTAGACAATAAAAAAGGAGACTTAAAAATATGTCTAAAAACAACAATGTAAGGATTGTTACGCCAATAGGTATTTCACAATACGCATGGCTTACAACTCCTGATACGCAATTTGACCAAGATGGTCATTATAAGACCAACCTTATAGTCAATGCGAAAGAGTCTCAATCAGTTGTCAAAGCGATTGATGATGAGATTAAGAAAAGTGTTACTCTTGCTAAAGAGAAGACTAAAGGTAAAGAACCTAAAATGGCAAATCTTCCATACGAAGAGGAAATCATTGAAGGTAAACCTACTGGAAATCTTATCTTCAAGTTTAAGACTAAAGCTAAAATCATAACTAGAGATGGTAAAGTTATTCCAAATAAAGTTGCTATCTTTGATAGTGCAGGGAAACCTATGGTTGATGCTAATGTCTGGTCAGGCAGTGAGATGAAAGTATCAGCAGAGTTGATACCATATTTTACAGCTATGGCAGGTGCAGGAGTAAGCCTTAGATTAAGGGCAGTGCAGATAACTAAACTTGTAGAGGGTGGAGCAGGTAACTCAAAAGGTTACGGCTTTGACGAGGTAAAAGATGGTTACGTTGCACCAGAAGACAAGACATTTGAAAATGAAGTGGCAAACTCGCAAACTGACTTCTAATCAAGTAGGTCTTAAATACGGTTTTAGGTCAGGCTTGGAGATAGCAATATCAGAAGAGCTTGACTTAAACAAAGTTAAATACGAATTTGAAAAGATTAAATTAAAATACACTGTGCCTGAGAAGGTACATACATATACACCTGATTTTTATTTAAAAGAAAAAGATTTTTTTATAGAGACAAAAGGTTTGTTCACATCTCAAGACAGAAAAAAGATGAGATTCATAAAAGAACAACACCCTGAGTTAGACATAAGATTTATATTTAGTAATAGTAAACAAAGAATTAGTAAAAAAAGTAAAACAACTTACGGAATGTGGTGTGAGAAATACGGATTTAAGTATGCTGACAAACATATTCCAATAGAGTGGTTATGAGCAATTTGAGAACAGAAACAAAATACATAGTTATACATAGCAGTGAATCTTCACCTAAAGAAGACTTTGATGTTAAAGATATTGACACACAACACCGTAAAGACGGTTTGTTTTCTTGTGCGTTTCATAAAATAATAAAAAGAGATGGAACAATACAAGATGGTAGAGACATACAAATAGCAGGAGCACATATTGCTGATGGTTCTCTAAAATTGTCTAATAAAAATTCCATAGGTATCTGCTTAGTAGGCGGAAAAACTACAGATGGACAACCTGACTGTAATTACACGTTCAAACAGTACACCGCTTTGGTAAACCTCGTTAAAAAGTTGAAACAGGATTACAGTGGGGTTGAAATAGTAGGTCACAGAGATGTGGCAGACTCCGTATCTCCGCACTTTGATGTATCAGAGTTGCTGAGATAGTTTGTTGGGGTGGTAGAGAAGCGAGAGTGGAAACTATCACCCCTAAATAATTAGACAAAAAATTTTATGCAAAAAACTGAAAGTGAATTTTTATATCATACGTCTTGCGACAACTGCAATTCTAGTGATGCCAACTCCGTCTATTCTGACGGACATACATATTGTTTTTCATGCAATACAACAACAAGAGGAAACGATTTGAATAATCCAATAGCAACAGAAACCAGTAAAGAATTTATTGAAGGTAGTATTACGGAATTAAGTAAACGTAAAATTAATTACAACACAGTTCAAAAATTTAATTATCAATCTGGTGCATGGTTTGGTAGACCATGTCAAATAGCAAACTACTACAACAAAGACAAAGAGCTTGTTGCACAAAAACTTAGATACCCTGATAAAACATTTCAGTGGTTAGGTGATGCAAGAGAAGCAGGTTTGTTTGGTCAACATTTGTGGAGAGACAAAGGTAAGATGTTGATTATTACAGAAGGCGAGATAGATGCAATGAGTATATCTGCTATCAACCAGAATAAATTTCCTGTTGTCAGTATAAAATCAGGAGCTCAAGGAGCAAAAAGAGATATACAAAAAGAGTTAGAGTGGGTTGAAGGATTTGACTCTGTGTATTTTTGTTTTGACCAAGACGAGCAGGGTAAGAAGGGTGCAATAGAATGTGCTAAATTACTTACACCTAACAAAGCAAAGATATGTACGTTACCATTAAAAGATGCAAACGAGATGGTACTTGCAGGTAAAGTAAAAGAATTAACAGATTGTATATGGTCAAGTAAAGCATACAGACCTGATGGTATTATACTTGGTGCTGATATTTGGAATGATATACAAAAAGAAGATGAGTATGTTACAGCAAAATATCCTTTTGAATGTATGAACGTAAAGACTCATGGATTACGTAAAGGTGAGCTTGTAACTGTAACAGCAGGTAGTGGTGTAGGTAAGTCTAGCTTTTGTAGACATATTGCACTTAGTTTATTAGAACAAAAATATACAGTGGGTTACATAGCACTAGAAGAAAGTGTTAAACGTAGTGCACTTGGTATTATGGGTGTACATTTAAAACAACCATTACATTTAACAAGAGAAGGAGTAGATGAGAAACAACTTCATACCGCCTTTACCTCTACTATTGGTAATGGCAATTTTTATTTATACAATCACTTCGGTGCAACCGTAGCAGATAACTTATTGTCAAAGATAAGATACTTAGCTAAAGCATGTAATGTTGACTGGGTAATACTAGACCATTTACACATGGCATTGTCAGCACTAGGTGATGAGCATACTAATGATGAGAGAAAACTTATAGACTATTTTGTAAGTAAACTTAGAACATTAGTAGAAGAAACAGGCATTGGATTAATCTTAGTCAGTCATTTACGTAGGTCAACTGAAGGTGACAAAGGTTTTGAAGATGGTAAACAAGTAACATTAAGTAGTTTAAGAGGGAGTCAATCAATAGCACAACTATCAGATTTAGTTATTAGTATGAGTAGGGATTTAAAATCAGAAAACAATATAGCAAAAGTATCTATACTAAAAAATAGATTCTCTGGTGAGACTGGTAGTGCATGTAGTTTACATTATGATTTACAAACAGGTTGTTTATCTGAAGTAAAAGCAGAGGTGTTAGATGACTTTTAAACAAATAAAAACTAAAGCTAAAAGAGATGCAGTTACTTGGACTATGTACGTAATGGAAGCTGTTGGTAGAGCAAAAAGAACAGGACATATTATTACATTACATGTAGGTAAAGAACAATCTGCTATGATATTACAAGATGCGTTGTTGTCTCTAGCTATGAGTGGTGAAGATGCCGCTTGGAATGTTCAAATACAAACACATACGGTACACTAATGAAACCATTACCACACGTTACTAAAAAGATATTAAACGCAGACTATGTACAACTGACATGGTCGGATATAAATTCTGACAGCTCATGGAAAACTTTGAAAGATGCCATGAAAAGTAAACCAACAATTTGTATATCAACAGGTTGGTTAATTAAAGAAGACAAAGACGTTCACATATTAGTTGCTGATGTAAACTTTGAAGACAATGGTACACTAGGTGATGTAGGAAATATAACTACAATACCTTCTAGCAACGTATTAAAAAAGAAAAAGATTATACTATGAGATATTGCTTTGATATAGAAACAGATGGATTTTTAGATACAGCTACAAAAGTTCACTGTATAATTTTAAAAGATATAGACACAAATAAAATACTTCATCTTAATAATGAAGAAGCTGTAAAGAAATTAGAACAAGCAAAATTAATTATTGGTCACAACATTATCAAGTTTGACATACCAGTTCTTAAAAAGTTTTATAATTTAAAATCAACTGCAAAAGTTTTTGATACTATAGTAGCAACTAGATTGTTATTCCCTGATATTAAAGACCAAGATTTTAAACATAAGAATTTTCCAAGAGACTGTATTGGCAGACACAGCTTGAAAGCGTGGGGTAACAGGGTGGGCGAATATAAAGAACAGTTTGATACAGATTGGAAAGAATTTAGTGTGGGTATGCTAGAGTATTGTATTCAAGATGTTCAGGTTACTCACACTTTATTCAATATGATTGAGAAAAAAGGTTATTCTCAACAAGCAATGGATTTGGAACATGATGTTGCCGAGTTAATATTTAGACAAGAAAGATATGGTTTTACTTTTAATAAAGAGAAAGCCGAGAAGTTATATACTAAATTAAATACTAGAAGAATAGAGTTAGAAGAACAACTACAAAAAATATTCTTACCTATTACAGAGAAGAGAGTATCAGAAAAAACAGGTAAGCAATTAAAAGATAGAGTTACTGTCTTTAATCCTAGTTCACGTCATCACATAGCTGATAGATTAAAAACTAAGTATGGTTGGGAAGCTAAAGAATTTACTAATGATGGTAAACCAAAACTAGATGATACTGTATTAAGTAAACTGGAATATCCTGAAGCAAAAATTTTATGCGAACATTTCTTATTAGATAAAAGAATTGCACAACTAGCTACAGGCACACAAGCATGGTTGAAACATGAAAAAAATAATAAGATACATGGCACATGTAATACTAATTCAACTGTAACAGCACGTGCAAGTCATTCGTTTCCTAACATGGCACAAGTACCAAGCGTGTCTGTACCATTTGGTAAAGAATGTAGAAGTTTATTTACTGTACCTAGTGGTAAAAAGTTAGTAGGTATAGATATATCAGGATTAGAAGTTAGAATGTTAGCACACTTTATGTCTAAGTATGACAACGGTGAGTATACAAAAGTTGTATTAGATGGTGACATACATACAGAGACACAAACTCTTGCAGGATTAGACTCAAGAGATTTAGCAAAGCGTTTTTATTATTGCTTTCTTTATGGTGGTGGCGTTAAACGTATCGCTGAAGTAACTGGTAAAAAAGTTAGCGAAGCATCTAAGATTAAAAAAAGATTCTTAAACAACTTACCTGCTCTAAGTAAATTAATAGAGCAAGTACAATTAGCGGCAGAGAGAGGACATTTAGTTGGTCTTGATAAGAGACAGATTAAAGTTCGTTCAGCTCATGCGGCACTCAATACATTACTACAAAGTTCAGGAGCACTGGTTTGTAAACAATGGCTTGTTGAGTTTGATAAATTAATTAAGGATATACCTGAAGCCCAACAGGTTGTTTGGGTGCATGATGAAATACAGGTTGAGTGTCTTGAGAAAGATGCAGAGACCGTTGGTAGGTTAGCTGTCAAAGCAATCCAATGTACTGGCGAACACTTCCAATTAAGACTACCTTTAACAGGAGAATATAAAATAGGAAATGATTGGAGTGAAACACATTAATGAATAAGAAGTTTGATAAAGATTTAAAGTATGGACAGGAGAGAGAAAACAGAATTGTATCTATTCTTGATAAAGACAAAACCAAAATGGAAGTCAAAACAGAAAGAGACTGGTGGTTTAAAACTAATAACATTGCAATAGAAGTAGAATGTTATGGTAAACCGTCAGGTATCATGGCAACTGAAGCTGACTACTGGGTGCACATATTAGCTAACGGTGATAAAGATTATTGTCGTTTGATATTTGATACTGCAACCGTAAAAAAATTGGCAAAAAAATATATCAAGAATATTAAAAGCGGCGGTGATGGTAATAGAAGTAGATTTGTTCTAGTTCCTCTTGCTGAATTATTTTTAAAAAAGAACATAGGATAATATTATGAGTGATAAACTAAAAGGTAGAAAAGTAATATTGATTGATGGTGATATTTTATTATATCAGATTGCAGTCAATAACGAAGTAGATACTCATTGGGGTGATGGACTATGGACATTACATTGTGATGAGAATAAATGTAAAGCAGATGTAGATGCAGTGATAGATGACTTAGGTTCATCATTTAGTGCAGATGATTATGTTGTTGCATTAACAGATAAGAACAACTTTAGAAAAGATGTCTTACCTTCTTACAAAGATAACAGAAGACAGAAGCGTAAGCCAATGACATTAAAAGCATTGCGTGACTATGTTATGAAAAAACATAATGGTGTAATGTGGGATAACTTAGAAGCTGATGATGTGTTAGGTATCATGGCAACTGAGCCAACTAATGAAGAAAGAATTGTAGTTAGTATAGATAAAGATTTACGAACAGTACCATGTAACTTATCTGCTGACGGTTTAAATGTAGAACAGATACCACCAAGAATGGCTGACTATAACTTTATGATACAGACATTGACTGGTGATAAAGTTGATGGCTATGATGGCATTGATGGTGTTGGTGTAGTTACTGCAAATAAACTTATACAAAAATATACTAATGTTCCATTAAAAGACTTATGGAAAATAGTAAAAGGTATATACAAAGATAAAGGTTACACTGCTAAAGAAGCACTAGCTCAAGCTAGAGTTGCTAGAATACTAAGGCATGGTGACTACAACAAGAAAACAGGTAAGGTTAAATTATGGACAATATAAAAAACCCACCACATTATGCTAACAAAGAGATAGAACCTATTGATTATATTATAGCTAATGGTCTCACGTATTGCGAAGGTAATGTTGTAAAATACATAACACGTTGGCGTGGCAAAGGTGGTCTTGAAGATTTAAAAAAAGCAAAACAGTACATTGATTTTATTATAGAAAAAGAAGGTGTACCAAAAGTTACAGACACACCAGATGTTACAACATAAACATATTATAATTAGAGCTGAAGTTAAACAGCCACCACAAGACATACGTAAAGTAAAGAAGTGGTTGCGTAAGTTAGTCAAAGCAATAGGTATGCGTCCATTAGGTAGACCTACTGCTGTGTATGTAAACAAAGAAGAGAACAAAGGTATTACTGCGGTGCAATGTATAGAGACTTCACATATTGCACTGCATTGTTGGGACGAAGTATCTCCTGCTATTGTGCAGTTAGATGTCTACACATGTGGTACGCTAGACAAAGAAATAGTTTTATTATTCTTAGATGAGTTTGACCCAGTCAAGGTTGACCATGCAATAATAGATAGAGCAGATTTTATTGACATTAAAAAAGAGAAAGTAGAAAGAGTTAGATTATGATAGATTATAGTAGAGACGAGTTGCTTACAGATTTTGGTAAGACAACATTAAAAGATAGATACTTATTGCCTACAGAAGATTCACCGCAAGATGGATTTTTAAGAGCGGCTAAAGCATTTTCAGATAATGATGAAATGGCTGAACGTATTTATTCTTATGCGTCTAAGCTATGGTTTATGTACTCTACACCTGTTTTGTCTAACGCAGGAAGTAAAAGGGGTATGCCTATTTCATGCTTCCTAAATTATGTTGGTGATAGTAGAGAAGGATTAACAGGACACTACACAGAAAATGCTTGGTTGGCTTCTGTTGGTGGTGGTATCGGTGGCTACTGGGGACACGTAAGAAGTGATGGTACTATGACATCTGGTGGTTCACAATCATCAGGTTCTATTCCATTCTTACATGTAGTAGACTCAGAGATACTTGCATTTTCTCAAGGCAAAACAAGACGTGGTAGTTATGCGGCGTACATGGATATATCACACCCAGAGATTATAGAATTTATTGAGATGAGAAAACCTAGTGGTGGTGACATACATAGAAAATGTCTTAACTTACATCATGGTGTAAATATTAGTAATGAGTTTATGCAACTAATAGATAACTGTATAAAAGAACCTACGTATGATGACAGTTGGAATCTTATAGACCCACACACAAAAAAAGTTGTACGTACTGTATCTGCTAGAGAGTTATGGCAAAAGATTTTAGAAACAAGAGTAGCAACAGGTGAGCCTTATGTATCTTTTATTGATACTATTAATGATGCGTTACCTGAAACACAAAAGAAATTAGGTTTAGAAGTACATCATTCTAATTTATGTACTGAGATAACTTTACCAACAAGTGACAATAGAACAGCAGTATGTTGTTTGTCTTCTGTAAACTTAGAAAAGTATGACGAGTGGAAGAATGACACATTATTTATACCAGACTTAATTAGATTCTTAGACAATGTATTACAATACTTTATTGATAATGCACCTGAAGAATTATTTAGAGCTAGGTTTAGTGCAAACAATGAAAGAAGTTTAGGTTTAGGTGCTATGGGTTTCCATGCTTACTTACAATCTAAAGGTATACCGTTTGAATCTGTACTAGCTAAGTCATTAAATTTAAAAATATTTAAAACAATAAAAGCACAAGCAGTAGAAGAGTCTAAAAGACTTGCAATTAAAAGAGGTGAAGCACCAGACATGGAAGGTACTGGTATGCGTAATGCACACTTGTTAGCTATTGCACCTAATGCTTCGTCTTCTATTATCTGTGGTACTACATCACCTTCAGTAGAACCATACAGAGCAAACGCCTATGTGCAGAAAACAATGTCAGGTTCATTCTTAGTAAAGAATAAATATTTAGAAAAATTATTAGAGAAGAAAGGAATTAATAATGATGAGACTTGGACTTCAATACTTGCAAATCGTGGCTCGGTATTACACCTTAAAGAGTTATCGGACTATGAGAAAGATACTTTCAAAACTGCGATTGAGATTAACCAACAATGGGTAATAGAACATGCGGCAGATAGACAACAATATATTTGTCAAGGACAATCTATAAATGTGTTTGTACCTGCTGATGTAAATGTTAAAGAGCTACATGATATACACATGTTAGCTTGGAAACGTAAATTAAAAACACTATACTACTGTCGTTCAGAAGCTATTAAACGTGCAGAGTTAGTGTCTAAAAAAATAGAAAGAACAATCATACCTGAAGCTGATTGTTTATCGTGTGAGGGATAATGACAGACAGTAGCATATTTGACCACATGGACAAACCAAAACGTAAGCGTTGTTATTGTAAAAAGAAACAACAAAAGCAAACAGTTTTGTGGACTGTCTATCATACAATCTTAGCACTAGAATTATTAGCAATAATAATAATAGAAGGAGTGGAGTTATTTTATGGGCTTTAGAGATTATAAAATAAGAGATGGTGTTCACATACCATCAGATAAATTTAGAGAAAACTGGAACGCTATATTTGGTAAGAAGAAAAAGAAAAAGGAGAAAGACCCACATCTTGAATTGTTTGAAGATGCTCCTAAACCAGATACACCAGTATACGAAAACGAACAAGCAGTAGAAGATGAGAAATATTTAAAGGAGTTAAAAAACAAACTATGAGTTTATTTAAAGAACGTATATACTACAAACCATTTGATTATGAGTGGGCTTTTGAAGCCTATGACATGCAACAAAAAATGCACTGGCTACCTAGTGAAGTACCATTGCATGAAGATGTAAGAGACTGGAACGAAAGACTTACAGCAGAAGAAAAGAATCTAATATCACAGATACTTAAATTCTTTACACAAGGTGATGTAGATATAGCTCAAGCGTACTTAGATAAATACATACCTAAATTTAAACCACCAGAAATAAGAATGATGTTGTCTTCATTTGCTACAAGTGAAGCTAATCACGCACACAGTTACTCATTACTTAATGATACTATAGGTTTACCTGATAAAGAATACAAAGCATTTCAAGAATACAAAGAAATGTCAGACAAACATAATTATTTATTTGAAAGTAAAGGTAAAGGACTAGAAGCATTAGCTAGAGAGATAGCTTGTTTCTCTGCATTTGGTGAAGGCTTACAGTTGTTTGCTTCATTTGTAATGCTACTTAACTTTCAAAGATATGGAAGAATGAAGGGTATGTGTCAGATAGTAACATGGAGTATTAGAGATGAAACTCACCATGTTGAAAGCATGATTAAATTATTTCATGCGTTAATAAAAGAAAACCCTAATATTTGGACAGAAAAATTTAAGAAGAGTATATACCAAACAGCTAGAGATATGGTAGATTTAGAAGATAAGTTTATTGATTTAGCATTTAGCATGGGTGGTATAAGAGGATTAAATCCTGAAGAAGTTAAACAATATATCAGATATATAGCAGACAGAAGACTACTACAACTGTCATTAAAACCTAATTATGGTGTAAAACATAACCCTTTAGGGTGGTTAGATTGGGTATTAAATGGTGTAGAACATGCTAATTTCTTTGAAAACAGAGCAACAGA
>JAAOEI010000696.1_pt1 | contig 12761 bp, 7 predicted proteins | sample 7059261 | NCBI WGS metagenome assembly JAAOEI01 (sample SAMN14008812, study PRJNA610033) | viral metagenome | isolation source: viral particles filtered from seawater | place: China: Hangzhou Bay, Yangshan Deep Water Harbour | collected 2017-10-31
TCCAATGGTCTAATTGACCAGTTGACAATTGCCAATTTACAAATCTTGATATTGGTGTTTCCATAACGTTTCTCCTGTGTTATATAAGTATTAGTAATCCATTCTTAATAAAAACTTCATTGGTATCTTTTGACTCTTAGGTATTGCCTTAGAAAGTTTAGCATAACCTACCAAACTATTTTGGTCATCATATAATCCTACTTCTGTTATATAAGTTGGAAAATTACTACTTGTTAAATTATCTTTTAATTGTCCCAATCCATTACTATGAAACACCGTAACATTAGTCGTGTCATTCAACTCATCTGGTTGAGCATCACAAGTCCATTCATATGTATTTACTACAGTTGTACCTTTGTATGTAATTGTATAGTCACCACTTGTTACATCTGTGTAATTTTGTGAACCATCAAATGAAGCTGTTTCAGTAATTGTAAAAGCACCAACGTTATAAAAAATATTACCCACATAATTATCCGATGATGATAGTGCTGACACCGATTGTGAAAACGTAGCATTTGTAGAATAAAGATTTCCATTACTATCGTCTACTATGATAGCATTTGTAGTAGTGTCAATTAACTGAAAACTACCTCTTTTTATTTCTACATCAAATTTATTTTGTGGTATAAAAACAATTGAACCAGTATCATAAAACTTTGTTAAAAAGGTGTCATAACCAGAACCATCGTTTCCTATGTTAAATTGACTACCATAATTATCAGAAGTAGAACCACTAAGATAAAAATTTATACGAGCAAAGTCATAATAACTTTTAGATACTTCGTTTGATGAGTTGTTTAAAAACTGATGTCTCGTGACATCTGCCTGAGTTAAAGTAAATGACTTATGTGCCTTGTACTCGTAAGTATTCTGATTTTCAGGTGTAAATTGTTTAAGCATCCCATGACATTAGTAAGTCAAACGAACTTTGACGATTGCTTCAGAACTAAAGTTTTTATTTATTGGTGAACTTAATCTACCAACAGCAACTAATGAATTTTGATTATCATACAATCCAACTTCACTAATAAAAGTTTGTGGATTGGTTACCATATCACTATGTCTAATTTCATAAGTTGAACCACTCCAAAAAGTTAAATTCTGTGAAAGATTGAATTCACTAGCTTTAGCTCTACAGAAATAATCAAAAACATACTGTTGTTCTTCTGAACGAAGTGTTACTGAACCCTTTTGTAATGCCAGTGAAATTTTGTTAGCATTGTCTACGGCACCAGCAACTCTTAAATCAGGTGCTAAACCTGTACCTTGAGATGATGGATTACCACTTCCACTTTGAACTAAACCAGCATCTCCTGGCAAACTTGATGAAACAGCATTGGCACTTAGTACCATTAAACCAGCATCAGGATAAAAGAATCCATAATTCTTTGTTGTAGCTGCGGTGTGAACAGTTCCAGCAGAACCAGACACAATATTATATCTTGGACCAAATGAAACAGATGTAGCATCTACATTTTTAGAATCATCGGTTAATAATAAAGAATGAGCAGCACCATTAGATAAAGAACCAGAAAGAGTTACTGTCCATGTACCTGGATTTAGTCTATCTTTCATCTGTAATCTTTCAGCGGCAATAATATAAACGTCTGGCTGAGATACTGCATTAGTACCATCAGTACCATCAACTATAGACCAACCAGCACCATCTCTTATGTTTTCAGCATTAGGTTCTACAAAATTAAAAAACTGTTTGTATATTGCCTGTGTTGTTCCCTCTGTAGTTGCTGATTCTTCAGCAGAACCACTACCACCCCTATGACCGTAAGTTACACTAAAATGGTCTTTAGAATTGTATTGTAGATTGTAATAATAAGATTTCTGTGTAGCAGACAACGAAGAGGTAGAAAGGTTAGAACCAGCAAGTGTTCCAACACCACCATCGAAAAATCCGTTGGTCACAGTAATCTGTGTTGTTATAGTATCTTCTGCTATATTAAATGTTTTCATCATGGTTCAAACCCTACGCTGTTGTGTTATTTGTATTGACTGTTACACTTACGAATGCCGAAGCTGCACCTTGTGCCGTGATTTCAACACCGATAGTCCTATCTGAAGTTATTTGTTGTGGTTGAGCATTAAGAGTGATACGATTAATACCATTTCCATTAATAGTAGCAATTATAGGATCTGGATGGTCAAATGGTGGTAGATTATTAAGACCAAAGTCACCAGAAAAACTAATTGCATCAGATGGTATGACACCTCCACTTCCTCTTCTCACAGTTAATCCCCTACTATCTAAAATTTTAAAAGTATATAAAGGACTTTCTGGTACTGGAAAAATTCTAGGAACTATTATAATAGGATTACTTTCAGTTTCTCCAGGCACTTTAGTTATAGTAACAGAAGTTCCGCTTGTTACAGTAATAAAAGAAAAGTTCTGTACATTCCTTTCACCTTCTCCATATAATCTAAATCTTAAAAATACATTATCATCAGGTACAGCTTCTAACATTGGAAGAGAAGTTATAGCACTCCCATATGAATCCGAACCACTTGGGTGGTCAGCATTATAAAGAGTGTAATCAACTCCCGTATCCCCAAACGCATATTGTGTGACGCCCAATGGTTGTCCATTAGCTAACTTCTGACGACCTAACTTAGTTAGAATGGCATCTACTATTACTGTATCATTATCTAAAATTCCCATAATCGTAATCCTTTAAGTTATAATATTACTCATTTATAAATATATCCAAAAAATATTTTACCTTATTACTTTTAACTTATTGACGGTATCTGAACCACCTACATTTATTTTGTATGCTGGTGTTGATGGTAGAACATCTAACTCAGGATCAAATTGTGGTGGATTAGTACCATCATTTTGCGTTCCCTTGTAAATAAGATTTATTAAACCATCTTTACTTGTTCCTACCTTAAAGAAATGATTGATTGGATATGTGATGTTTCCATCATTATCTGTTTTAAAGAAAAGTGTTCTACCTACCATTCTACCATCTACAGTAGCGTCATCACTACCAAAGAAAGATGAGTAGGTATATCCACTTCCACTATCTACATAATAACGATTTCCAAAATGTCTAAAGTTATCATGATGATTAAAAGGTTGTTTGGCGTTTGTACCTGTTCTGCTCTTATAACTTCCACTCACAGGAAAAAACTCTTCTATATCACCGATTGTTCTAAAGAAAACTCTACCATCGTATCTGTATGTGTTGTAATCGCCATTACTACCAGCTTTACCAGATTTAAAGAAAGTTTGGTTTTCATCTTTTCCAGCATTTTTATAAAACTCGTTTTTAGAACCAAGAAGTAAATCAGTAAAATTACTTGGCTCTATATTAAAAACAGTTTGATTTAATGAATCTGATAAATCAATAATATCTAATGGAGCAGATTCATTCGTATGAACTTTATCATTATAAGTAGATGTTACACTTACTTCATCCGTAAAAACATCGATAGACTTCTCATATTTGTTTTGATTTAATAATCCACTTATGTTTACTTCATCGGTTAGAACATCAATAGATTTTTCGTGTTTATTTTCATTAAAATTTATATTAAGAGTTGGTTCTGTTAAATTAGTTGAACCCTCTGCTTTGTTAGGATTAAGTTGTGTTTGTAAAGATGCTCTTTTTATTCTTGGTCTAAATAGAGTATCATTTTTAATTTCGTATGAAAACTCTAACTTTGTATTTGCTGGTAATAACTTTTCCATAGAGTCTATAAATTCAGGATTGTCTATGTGTGATTCTACCATAGACAAATTATTAACTACGTCTACTGTTATTAATCTTTCATCAATAAGTTGTCTTCTTAAAGTTATTAACTCATCGTAAATACCATTGTTATCATAATCATCTAAGTAATCATCTAATACGAAATCAGACATAGCGTTTATTACAAGAGCATCAATAGCATCTACATAAGAAAATGATTTTCCTATTTTATTTACATTTACCTCTTGATTGTTTTGTGGATTGTAAGGTAATCCTAAAGTTTTTGTATTTGGGTTCAACTCTGATAAGTATCTCATGTCAGAACCAATGTAATATTGTCTATCACTTCTCACAACATCACTTCCTCTTACTTGAAATGAAAAGTTTTTGACATCAGTAGTAGAACTCTTAACAGTTAAACTTGGTTGAGATGATACTGTCTTATCAAAGTTTTTTACTTTTTTTGTAGATGATATGTCTTTTATAGTTGTAGCATTTGGACTATCATTAAGTGGGTAATGATATATTAAATTATCTCTTGGTGCTGTTGCAGTTCCACCAACAACACTTTTGTAATTAAGAATATGTTGTTTAAATTTAGACATACTAATTACAGAATCCCAAGCTCTAACTTCAGCAATAGAACCTGTCATTTCTTCACCAATCAAAAAGTTATTTGACGACTGACCTGAAGAAGTAATAAAGTTTTTATTAGCATTAACATCAAAAGATGACATACTAATATGTTGAATATCTTTTATTTTATCTCTATCTTTTCTACCGACAAATAAACTATACGATTGTGTGACTTCAGCCGAAGATGTTACAATATTTCTCTGTAACATAACATTAAAAAAGTTATTATCGTTTATATTGTCAATATAATCAGTAGACATTGATATAGAATTAGTTGATAATCTCAAAGAACCTGTTAGACTATTGTTTAATCTGAATTCTATTTTACCTCTAGTAGTAGATGAGCCTGATGGGATAATTCTCAAATCCCAATTATCTTCAGAACCACTAGATCTTAATATTTTCTGTTCGTTGTTAGTTCTAGTAGTTTTAACAATAAACTCTATTCCGTTTGGTTCAGCATCATTAGAGTACCAATCTAGCGCTAATTTATCAGAACCAGAAGATAGATTTAATGATTTTTGAGCCTCTGTTTTTTCTCTAAAAGAAACATTTCCTTTTACATTTTTTATTCCATTTTCCAAATCATTAGCAACATTATTCGTTACAACACTTGGATTATGTTCTTCTCTTGAACCACCATATTCAGTTAATTTAAATGAAGTAGGATCGTATCCATATAAACTTAATAAGGTATTAATACTTTCTTGAGTTCCTTTTGTTTTGTAGATATAAACTAAGTTGTTTAATATTTTTGTCCAAAGTGAACCAATAGCCTTTTTATCTCCAATCTGGTCACCACGAGTTGATTCTAAATAATTATCAAGACTACCAGTAAGTGGGTTTCTTAAATCAAACCCAAGTGAGTTTCCAATAATCGGTAAAAGATTGTCTGGCATACTATTTGGATTTTTATATCCAAGTTTGTAAATGTTATGATAGTTGTCAATATAACTTCTTAACAAGTCAAATTGTTCTCCTAGCATATTTACAAAATCACGAAGAGTTTGATGGTCGCTACCTTGTCTTAAAAAAGTAGGTAAGTTGTTTACAAGAGAATGAATATTATTATCATCATAATCAGAAGCTATATCATACATCGTATCATACCAATCATTCCATTCTGAAGAACCAGCATAACTACCACTTGGTGGTCTGTAAATCTTTGAGAAAGGATGTATGTTAGTTGGATTGTTTTTTGATACAACTACATCTGTAAAGAATGCTTCTTTATCTCCACTTTCTTGTGTAAATAATGGAAACAAATCTCCTTGTGGTAATATTGAGCCTGTAACAAAATCTTCCATTCCCAATGTACCATCGTCTTTAATTTGATTTGGAAATACATATGAATTGTAAACACCAGTTAAATCATAAATACCGTAAGCAAAACCATCACCAATTGAACCACTTGTAGAAGCAGATATTGGATTTGAACCAGAAAGTATTTCCCAAGATGTGGAAGTTTTACTATAATCTTCAAGACCTGTTATTAACCCAAAATCACCAGTTTTTATTGGTCTAAAAAAACTTTGTTGTCCTTGAAAAATATATCGTTGGTAATGAGATCCAGTTGTCTGTGGATTTGCTATAACAGAACCACTCCAAGCGTTATGTGGTATTTGTCTTCCATTAAAATACCCATAGTTTCCAACCTCGTCCCCACCAGACCTATCATATCTTTCATTAGCAAAACCACCAGAAGCAAAGTTCAAATCATACTCACTATCAGGTCCACCACCTCGTAAAATAAAAGAAAGATAGAACTCATCATCTGAACTGTAGAAAGGTTCATTTTCTACGTTGTACACATCCGTGAAAAGATGTATAAAACCATCCTCTGATTTTTTATAAACTCTATCAAATCCGTCTAAGTTTTGTAACTTAGAAAAATCATTATTAATTAAATTAGTGTAATTAGTTCCAGCAAAATTTTGACCAACACCTGGAGCAGAAGAAGTAGAATAACTGTGTCCGTCATGATACATAAAATGTTCATAGTGTGTAAACTCATCTTCTACTTTTCTTATTTGTCTAAATAAATCTTTTCTTTTTTCTACTACTTTTAAGCTACTCGAAAAAGCAAGAGATGAACTTAACTGAGAATACAATCCTTCTAATGTTACTGCTTTAGTTTTAAAGTTTTGTAATTTAGATTTTGCTGAACCAAAGAAAACATGACCATCAAATTTTCCATAATCAATATTTAGATTAAGGTCTTTTTGTTGACGAGTTATTTCTTCTACAAGATTTTCACCAGAAGATCCTGTGATATTATTGTAATTAACATATGAGTCTTCTTCGTGAGTTGGTGTTGTAGAATACCCTTCATCTATTGCTAAACCTAATCCACTTATAGCAAGACCTTCTCGGTCAATAAAAAATATTGTTTCAGTTTGTGATGATAAAAATTTATTTGATAAGTTAAAATCAGTTGATAAAACTGGTATATCACTTGGTAGTGGTTCATTTAATTTTAGTACCAAAGTTCTTTTATTATTAGTTACATTATCAAAAGCATATCCGTTAATAGGAATTAATCTTCCTTGTGATAATTCTAAGTAAGAATTAAACTGATAGGTATCTTCATTACCTTGCATAAATGAAACAATATCATTTTGAGTGTTATCACCTATTTCAGAGCCAACTATACTTATTCTTATTTCTTGTCTACTTGGAGATATTTCAGATATATTAAAATCACTTGTATCTAATCTATTTAAAAAATCATATTGTAAATTATAGTTACCTTCACTAAAACCGTTTCTATCTAAATATTCATTTGGTTTAATAAAAAGGTCATTGTCTCTTACATAAAAGTCAATACCTTCTATCAATTCAGTAGAATCTAAAAACCCACCAACATCTGAAAACACCGATAATTTTATTACACCACTCTGTAACAAATCAGGTGTAAATTCATATGAGTCGCCATTCGATATTAATTGTAAAGTATTATTATTATATGGTTGTAATATTTCCATTAAAATGCTTGTTTGTCATTATTTGTTTCTAAAAGTGGAGTTTGCATCACACCTTGTTTTTGAACTCTACTATCTTTTGGTTGATTGACTTTATAGTCTCCAACTAATATTCCTTGTTCTTTTGTTCCCATTTGATTTTGTATTGTTAAAAATTCTGAGTTTGCTGGATTTAAATCAACAACACATTTCTCATCTCTTATAAATATGTCGGTTGCTAAACTATTGAGTGGTAAACTACCTGAACCATTATTTATCCACTCTAATTTATCACCACCTATAAAATCGTATATGTCCCTTGACTCTGTAAAAACTCGTGTTTGACTTAAGTCCAATTGACCTGGTGTTTTTCCTAATAATCCATTATTAAATTTTCGTATGTAATCTTTTGACGATACTCTTTCTAAATAATCTTCTTGCACAAAGTTATCATCTTTAACAATTTTAGAGACAGAATTGTTATAATTAGAATCTTCATCTAATCCACCTATGATTGCTTGATTATCTTTAATTGGTAAAAAATTAAAATCAGTTCCACCAAGTATTGAAAAATCTTGAGATTTTAAAGCACCATCGGTTATTAAAATATTTTTATTTACTAAGGTTGTCGATAATAATATCAGACCATCATTTGTATACCTATACACTATTATTTTTATGCTTTTTAAACCTGGTGTATTGTAAACATGAGATGTTTTATTATATACATGTTGACCATCATCATTAACTGTGATAATAGCTTTGGAGTTGTTTGTTTGTTCTGCTTTGTTTACCTTATAATTAAATTCTTCGATGGGTGGATAGTCATTCATTTCATACATAGAAAAAAAAGGAGTTTGTAAAAAAGAATCGTCTTCTAAAGTTTTTTTCTCATCACCCCATTGTACTACTTGATATCTATAATATGCCAGTGATGATGTTGAAGCTGTTTGAATTTGATTTATAATATAGTCATCTCTACTATCCGCATTAGCATAAGATGATAAATCAACGTCCATTTTTTCATTTATAAAATTTGGAGCTCCAAATAAATCAATTGTCAAATCAATTTTTATTGGATACGATGATTGTTCATATCGTTCATCTTCAAAATCGTAATTTAAAAAATCATTGTTATCAGATAAATCTTTTAGTATTTCATCATTAATACTACGTTTACATTTTACTTCAAAATCAACAATGTCATAAGTAACTGTATTAACAAAATTTGTTATATCCTCAGACTCCCCTAAAGATGATATAATTAGTTGTTCAGGTGCTGGTGAATTTTCAAGTTCTTCTCCAATCACATAATTAGGATGACCTAACGTTTGTAAATAAGTCAATCTATTATTATAATCATTAGAATTTGGTGAACCAATGCTTGGAAATTCTTCATTTAATAAATTAGGAATATAAGCGTTGAAAAAATTACCATCATCTTTATCATCAATTAAAAAAGCAGGATAACTATATAATTCACTAACATCATTAAAGTTACCATTTTCAACATTTTCTGCTAGTGTGGTAGCATCACCAATAGTAAGTGGGTGAAAAGTAGAATAAGAGGGCTCTATATAACCATCATTATTTGCTAATCCAAACACATATTCATTTGTTATTCTATCTTTTGGTATTTCGTTACCAAGATAATCTACCTTTGGTCTATCAAACATTATATTTAATCTTAGATTTGCTATAATTGGTAAAATTTGATTTTCAGATCCTCTTAATTTAACCACTCTTGTAAGTGTATTATTTAAAATTTCATTTAATTGTGATTGTGAATTTTCATCAAACTTAAGTTTTATCGGATTTCCATCTGTTAATGAACCATATGCCTCATCATTTTCAATTGGGTTTTCCTCTATGAAGAAAGGATTGACTCTTAAAAAATTATAAAGTTCTTCTTGTCTAGCTAACATAAAGTTTCGTACATCATCATCACTTTGTCCCACTTCATTATAATCACTATTTTGATCATTGAACTTAAAAGCAAGATATGAAACGGTTGTACTCGGTTCACCAATTCTGTTGGGATTTTCTTGACCTCCCATCGATACTGGATATTCATCCAAATTCAAGTCACCATAACTTAAAACATAAGGTGGTGCCGTATTGAATCCATCAGTATATATTTCTTTATTCCACATTACAGGCGTGTAACCATCTTGAGGTTCTGGTGAAAAATCTCCATCGTTATTATAATAACCATAAACTTGAGCAAAAAATCTATAAAAAACAGATCTAAAACTGGCGAGTACACCATTTGGACCAGTTGGTCGATGATAAAATGGTGAAGTTAAATAAAGTGGTATATTGGTTAAAATCGATGGTTCGTTATTTTGCACATTATCATCAATAGCAATACTTTTGTTTAAAAATACTCTATTACTTCTAAGAATAGAATTCCAATTACCTAAAGAAAACTTTTCTAAGTCATCATTATTTAAACCAAGTTCTTTTGTAGAACCTGGTGGATAAACACCTGGTTTTTTATAAGATGGGTAATTGGGTTTTTTTTCGTATGCCATTAGAATGCCTGTTCTGAATTATCTTTTTCTATACCATCTGGTATAATAAATGTATCTGTTTTTAATCTTAAATTATCATCAAGTGAAAGTTCAAAATCTTGATGATAATCAAGTTTATTAAAATCCGTTTTATCAATCAAATCATCAGTTGTAGTTTGGTCAAAATCTACGTCTAATATTAAATTATCATCAACGATATTTAAATTTATTATTGAAGCATTACTCTTACCATACGAGTCTTCAACATTTACCTCTTCAACAAACTCTCCAAATTTACTTATCTTTGGTAGTATAGGGTAAAGATAATTATCGTCCCATACTTGTTCATCATTTTCGTTTATAATTATTTCTTTACCTTGTACCTCAATTCCACTTTTATTTAAAAAATCAAATTCACTTGGTATTATATTATTCCAATAAATATTTTGATTTGGTATATCACTATCATCACTTTCGAAACCAAGTTGCTCCCACATTGGCTTAACACCCTTGTAAATTCGCGTGGTTGCTAAATCAAAATTATTTAAACTCGTATCTTTTAAAGAGTTCGTTAATTTTTTATTAATAAATCCGTTATGAGTTGTTTCTGACATCAAAATTCTCTAATCATTAGTATCAATATAAAAAGGATAGTTCTGATAAAGTGTAAATGGACCAAAAACTCCACCAACGTTGGTAGTTAAGTTTAATACAAGAGCACCACTTATAGATTCAGCAGTTTCACCTATAGTATAATTATTAACAACTCCATCGTTATCTGTTATGTAGACAGTTGTACCACTAGTTAAAATACTTTCATCAGAAAAATTTTCTACTACAAAAAAACTAGTTTGAGGAAAGGTAAAAGTTTCTCCATCATATTGTACTATACCACTAATTTGAGTAGACTCATTTCCATCTCCATCAGAGTCTGATGTTTCTGCTAAGAAAGCCGTTGCTGTTATTTCAACATCTTGACTAGGCATTGTAAATCTATATCTGGCATCTCTGTATTCAGTTCCATTATCGGCCGTATATGAATTATCTTCGATTAACTCTATATTTAAATTTTCAGGTGTTGTTATGAAAGGTCTTAATTGAACATCAAAAGGTGAGTGGTCATAACCAGTTACAAAAAATACAACAAGGTCAATTTGTGAATTTTCAATATAAGGTTCGGATTGATTAACATTAAAATTAATCAAATCAATATCTATCCCATTATTATCAACTCCAGCTTCACTTATTTCATTCAATGTTATTTCATAGGAAGAGAGCTCTTCATCTACTGTCTGTTCTTCTGTAGGTTCTTGTCCCTCATCACCATCACCATCTCCACCACCATCTCCATCACCAGAATCAGAAGGATCAACAATGTTAGGAGTATTGTTAAAAATCACAGAGTAAGGATCTAATAAATCTGAAAATTTATCTAAAAAAGAATCTGACACTTTGTTTAAAAAATTAAATAATTGTAACTTATCTAGTAGATTTAATTTCTCTATGTTTTCAGATGATGCTCTATCATCATCAAGTGGATTGATGGGATTAATTCCGATATTATTTAAAGAAGATTTAATTAAAGATGAATTTAAATCTACACCACCTATGGTAGCAAAATTATCATAGTCGTATAAATTAAATTCATAGTTCTTTGATGGGTTTAATAATATGTTTGTTTCAAACCTTTCATATCCACCTATGTCTTCTCTACCATCACCTGGTTTAAAAAGTGCATACACTACACCAGAAATAGTATAGAAACCTGGCTTCTCATAAAAGTGTTCTAATAATACAGACTCCTCTAACAACTTTGGTTTATCAGTATATTCTATGGTAGTACCATCACCCCAATTTAATTTAAATAAATAAAAACCTGTTTCTCCTGGTCTATTTGCATAACTGTCAAATTTATTTTCTTTATTTCTTATCGCATAGTTATCAATATGACCATCTGGCGTTAGTCTTCCACTTTCTCTAGTATACAGATAATAATTTATCTTACCCTCTGTTGCCGAATAATACTCAGTTGAATTATTATTTTTGTCATAGTATAAATCTAACCTTATTATTTCATCATCGTTATTAGGATCTGTAACGAATGGTAAAGCATCAATAGAATATTGATAAGTTTCAAAGTTACCTATACTTGTAAGATAAACTATTCCATCCACAACTTCAGTTTCTAATGTCTCTAATTTACCAGTTAAGTAGGGTTGAAAGGTATCTTCATTCAAATTTATATTTTCCCAATAGTCTCTGTCATCAAGAGTTTTTGTTCCCAATTCGACACGACCATGTTCTGGTGGAGAACCAACAATAGATTGTTGTGCTTCATCTATTAAGTCTTCTATAGTAGTAAATTTAGCCAAAATTTAGTCCTCTACTTCATATTCGTGAAGATAAGTTTCTGTACCAATTCCCTCTACAATAACAGTCTGTGTTGTTGATGATTCTCCAAATTGATTATAACCTGTAAAAGTTACTGTGAATGTTCCATTTTCTGTGTAAGTGTGTATTGGGTTTCTTTCTTCAGATGTATTACCATCACCAAACTCCCAAAGAACATCATCTGCACCTTTAGAACTATCTGTAAATTCTACTTCTTGATTTTCTTTTAGTAACTCAACTGTTGCATAATTAACTTGAGTATCTGTATCCGATTCTTCTTCACTATCAGTTAGTAGAGTTTGTTCATCTTTTTCTATTTGATTCCAAATATATCCATTCCACGACCATTGCCCTTCAGGACTCAAAGCACCTATCCTAAAGTTTCCAAAAGCTGGATTATATCCAACAGGAGGTCTGATTGGTTGTGGTTCTGATTCATTGAACTCTCTGCTGTCTTGAGTACCTCTTGTTTGCTGAGTACCTTGTTGTTGAGTATCTTGTTGTTGAGTATCTTGTTGTTGAGTATCTTGTTGTTGAGTATCTTGTTGTTG
>JAAOEI010000697.1_pt1 | contig 12752 bp, 23 predicted proteins | sample 7059261 | NCBI WGS metagenome assembly JAAOEI01 (sample SAMN14008812, study PRJNA610033) | viral metagenome | isolation source: viral particles filtered from seawater | place: China: Hangzhou Bay, Yangshan Deep Water Harbour | collected 2017-10-31
CGTCACGCGCTCCTGACGGGGGTTAGCAGAGCCCTTTCGAGCTTGCGTTAGATTGAACCCGTGGCCCCTTCACCTTGTACCAGTTCGACGCTTTGCCAGGGAGTTGTCCCTTCGTAAAGGCTTGCTTGACGGTCACGGATGCAGAAAACCCCTTGGCCTTCCCGCCTCCTGTGCCTACGTCAGCCCCACGGCTCTGCGCGACCTGCTTGCCATAGCGAGGATTCGCCATCTTAATACCCCTTACTTATTGTATCCTGCCTTTTTCATGGCGTTCTGAAAGCTCCCTCCGTTCGTTCGCATATTTGAACGAACATCCATATTCCCCATAGACTGTACAATTGGGTATTTGGACTCAGCGCGAAGCGCGTCATCAAGAACCGCCCGTTGCACATCTTTACGGGAACCTTGGATTAGTTTTGGAGGGTTTTGATTTCCAGCTTCAGACAATCCTTTCCACGCCGCATACCCATTCACCTCCCGACACCCCTTCTTCGCTGCGGCGAAGGCATGGCTTGCGGTGCCTGGAAGTTGGAGCTTCGTAAAGGCTTGTTTTTGCTTCATGTTTTCCTCTTCTTCCGTTTCGCCGCCTCGCGCCTCTTAATGTCCTCGTCGGAACCCATCGAGCCCCGACACACGGCGTAGGGATTAGTCACTCCTCCCTTCGCCTTGACCTTCTTGACGCAGCGGTCGAAGGACGCAGGCATCTTACGAGACCTGTGCGCCCAGGATGAACCGCCAATTCTGGTACTTGTTGGAATACCGCATGTACGCCCGCCACTTGGCGATCAAGGTATCCAACTCTTCGGCCATCGCAAACTCCACCGGCACGCGCTCATACCAGATGCAGAAGCGTTTGCGGAGCTTGGAATCCGTGATGAACCAGTTGTTGGTATCCGTGAGGTAGTTCCAGCCATTCTCCGACGGCATCAACTTCACCCCGCCCTTGTGGACGTTGATGTTGTTGTTGGCCGTATCTACCTTCCCTGCGGAACCCACGATCTCCTGCGCCACCTCGAACAAGTCGATGGGAATCCACAACTCATCCGGCATGCTCATGATCTTGTTGCCCACGTCATCCACGAAGCCCTGGAACTGGATGCGGGCGGCACTGTAGGCCACCGCGCTCAACGCCGACGTGACGAGGTTATCAAAGCCCACGGCGGTCGAGGCACCGGACGTGGTGGTGTGCGAATCGCTACACAGGGCAACGCCTTCGCTGTGGCTATAGAACATCGAATCCACCGAGAACGCATTGTTCAGCAACCGAGCGGCGTGCTTCTGGCGGGTCCGGTTGGCAGCATTCGCCAACTCGACCGGCTTCGCCTGCCACAGACCATGGCGGTCGTCATCGTACAACTTCCGCTCGATCTGGATGCCCTTGGTGAACTCCACGTGGGTCGCACGGACGTCGTAACCCTGGTTCTGGGAGCCATAGGACACGGTACCGCTGAACTCAGCGAAATCATCGAGGGCCCCAGACTCAGACGAGATCTCATACGCATCGCTGGACGACTGGACGTTATAGAGTGTCCCGACCATATCGGGCAACTGCGCGAACTCATCCTTGAACAACTTCTTGACCCTCGGGTCAATTAAATCACCCCAATTACCTGAACTATGCGGAACGGGCATTGTGATACTCCTTGTTAGAGGGACCGCCCCCGCTAGGCAGTGACGGCCCCGTCAGATTCTTCGTTATGGTTTACGTTATGTTACGTTGTTGAACACGGAATCCCCGATGACCACCTGGATATACGAATCCCGTGTGCCATTGAGTTCCAGACCGATGCAGGTCAGCGTCGCACCCGTCGAGATGGCGATGTCGGTACGGACGTTCTTGAGGTCCGTGGTCAAGGTCACGCCCTGCAAGCCGAGGTTCACCCCAGCATAGCAATAGGTATCGCCCACGGCGTTCGCGGCGAAGGGGACGATCACGGTGGCCGTCACGGAGGACGTCGAGGTGATCTTCCGTGACTTGCCGACGTTGGCTCCACTGGTGTACCAGATGATGCCTTCGTCCATATCGGGCGAAGCGACCGAGGTGCCCCCCACAGCGGTCAGACCGTTCGAAGAGGCGGTGACGATGGTATCGCCCGTGATCGCGGTCCCCGTCGCACCCGTGACCATCTGCGCCCGCAGAATGGCATCAGGGTTGACGATGACGCTGTACACCGCTTCCTCCGCACCCTGCGTGGTGCTGTAGGTGAGGGTCTCACCTGTGATCGGATTGGCATTGTCGATCAGCAAGCCCAGGGCATCCGCCGTGGAGGTCGTGGTCGAGGTGGACATCTGGCCTGATGCGTTCGCGGCAGACCGCAACATGACGATCCCAGGGACATAGCCCGTCGCACTAGCCTTGAATTTTCGAATGACGGGTGCCGACCCGCTCATATTCCCCATATACTGCATGTGGTTCTCTCCTTGTCGAAAAGCGACCCTTCAAAGGACGGTCGTTTGTGTCCCTAGAGGTATCCGCGTTTGATGCGTTGTTCGCGTGATTTCTGTAACGCCCGCCGCTCCTCCGCCGTGGACCGCACCGTCGTGTACAACTCATCGTAGATGTACATGGCACAGTGGGATTCCCACGTCGAACAGCCGTCGCAGGTGGCTTGGCACACGGGAAATTCCTTCTCCCGTCGATAGCCAACCCGTGCGGGGTTGAACTTATGCGTACAGAGCGGACAGAGCGTAATGACCTTCTTCTGGGCTGCGAGATCCGCAATCCAGCCGCCCGCGACTCGCCCTTTCTTCTTCCCCTCGCACAAGAGTTCCTTGCGGAGCTGGGAGGGGGTCCAGTCTTGTTTAATCAGTAGGTGTGCCATCAGCGGTACGTTGCGGCGAACTTGAGTTCGTCCCGCACCTCATCCCACCCCTTGTACACATTCCGATCAATCATGCGCTGGTAGTGCTGGCGTTGCGCGGCGGTCATCTTCTTGAGCACGTCTGGTTCTCCTGAGGGTTTCCCCCCACCGCTGGCTTGGATGTCTTGCATGGTCTCCCGTCCGGTTGGAATAGATTTGGACTTCCGACGTTCCTGGATGGTTTCGACGCTGCCGAGGGCCGCGCGGACCGCCATCAGTTCCGTCCGTGGATCGCTGGCGTCATACCCGAGGCCGACGAGGTAGTTGAACTCCTTCACGACTTGCTGCCGCTCGGGGGTTCCCTCCTGCGTCACTTCTGGTACCGTCGCCTTATACCGATCCATCTCCTGCTGAAGCGTCGAGGTCTTCGCCGTCGTCGCCAACGTCGCTTTGACCTTCTCCTCCAGCTTCCGATCCATCTCCAGGCGCATCGTTTCTTCTTGATACGCGAGCACCTGGCCCACCGTCGCTTTCCCTTCGTCAATCATCGCTTGGAGCTGGGCTGCCGAATACCTCGGGGGCGTGGGGGCGGCTGGCGGGGCGGGTACCCGCTTCATCGCTTCAAGCTCCCCTTCCAGACGTGCGCGGTGTTCCCGCTCTAGCTGGATTTTGGTTTCGGCATCTTTAGCACGGGCATAGACTTGATCGAACCGCTCTTTCGGAATGTACTTCCGCTCGCGCGGTTCGTCTTGGGTGTGCCCATCCCCTTGAGCCCCAGCTTGCGCTTCAGCTTGGTCAGGGGCGTGGTCCCCAGACTGGGCTTCTTGGGTTTGCTCAGAGCCAGATGATTGTTGAACGTCGCCATGGTGCAAAACCTCCTCGTCCATACGTCCTCGTTTCTTATGCAGCGAGTGCTGCGCGTGGCGTTATGGGGCCACGATCCCGCATCTGGTTATGGATTCAACCGTTCCTTGAGCGAGAACCAGAGAATCTCGTTCTGAACGTTCTGCATGAGGCCGCTGCATACCAGGGCCGACCCATGCAGATAGATACACACCTCGTCATCGTGATCGCACCCGCTGAAGACCGCAGCGGCATATCGACCGCTGAGTTCCTTGATGAGCTCCTCAGTGGGTGTCAGGGAGAGGTCCAAGTTCGTCGGCATGTTTCACCAAGTCGTGTGGAAGGGACATACAATGCTTCAGGACCCGCAGGCGTTCCGTGAAGACGTTGATGCTGATATACGCGAGACGAAGTTGTTCTTCGGTCAAGGGACCGCCCATCTTCTCGTGCAGCCCGTCCAATTCAGCCTGGGCCTCGTCTACCAAAACCTGCAACCGACTCAGATACGCATCCCATGCCTGATGCCCCGTGAGGAGTTTGGCTTCGACCGCGGCTTGTTTCAACATGGAGACCTGGACGGGCTTTTCGCGTACTGCTGCCCCCCGATCCCGCTTGGCCCACTGATCGAACGTCACACTCACGAGCGTCTCCGTTCCAAGAGGCTTCCACACAGGGTACACACTGAGGGGGCTGACGACGGTTCCTTCACGTTCTCCCACACCCCGTCACGCGTCATCACACGAAACACCTGGGCGTAGGACGTCCCGCAGGGGCGACACCAGATTTCGCATTCCAATTCACGTTGCACTAGAAGCCACCCATCGCGCCTTGGTTCGACGGCAAGGACTCATCCAACAACTGCCCTTGTGGTTGCGCTTGCGTCGCTTCCGGTGAGGACCCACCCCCCGGCTGCGCCCCGCCTTGCCCACCCCCGCCCGACATCATCGACGCGAACTGGGCCGCGTGCTGCGCGAGGAGTTGCGCTTGCTGCACGTACCCTTGAACCTTTTGAAGATACGTCTGAGCCAGGACCATAAACGCGGCATCCGTCGTACCCTCCTGTTGAAGTTGTTGGATCAACTGTTGCACCCGCTGCATATGGATCTGCGGACCCTCGGCAGGGAGTTGCTCGGGGATGTACCCCTGGTACAACAACCCCACGGCCTGTTCCGCGGTGATCTTCGGCATGGACGATTGTGGCGACGGTGGATTGAGGTACCGATTCGGGTCCTGCCCTGAATCCTTCCACATGTCTTGGAGCCAGTTATAAAAGTTCTCAGGACTCACGAGCCCCATCTGCATCGTCATGGGGTTGAACGTCATCGCTCCGAGGTCTTTGAGGACCTGCGAACGGAACGCTTTGTTGGTGTTGAGTGAGTTGGCCTTAAACTCAAAGACCATCTTCCCCTTCACCTTCGACGGGTCATCGACGGTGCGGTAGGGGTCGGCGCCTGGCGTGGACATCCCGAGGATGCGATACTGCTTCTGCGGCTTGAGGTAGATCCCGTTGAGTTCATGGCATTGGCTGTAGATCTCGGCCAGGCCGAGGAAGAAGCGGCGTATGAGGCGCTCAGGACGTGCCGCACCCTGCTGCAAGACGGCTTGCATGCCTGACGTGGTACGGAGAGCCGACGCCTTCCCTTGCGGCACCCGCCCAAACTGCAACTCCCCGATGACCACCTGCCGCTCAGCCCACTGGTTGAACACCGCGAGCATGTTCAACGAGAGTGTCTGGTCGGGATTGGGGATCTGCGGGAACACAATGTCCTGCTGTGGGTTCGCCATCGGATACCCCTCGCCTGGGGCCATCCGGATCACCTCAGGCCGCACGCCCGATGACGCACGGAACGCAAACCAGGGCGTATTCACGAGGGTATTTTTGTCGATGGTCTGATCGACGAGGATCTTCATCGCGTCCTGGATGTGCTCAAGCAACTCCAGCAACCCGATCCCCCTGATCTGTCCTGGCACCTCGATGAACTGTTCACTCATCAGAGGACGTTTATTCCCTTCGAGAGGCGAGAACTCGCTCAGGAGGCGAGCACGCAGGACGAGGCGGTGTTCCTTCAAGACCCAAAACACCACGTTCTCATCGAGGCCATCCCCATCCACGTCCCATCGGGCGAAGCACATGAGGCGGGTGTAGACACCGGATGCGACGTCGGCATTGCCGAAGGTCTGACCAGCCAAGGCATCCCGTTGTATTTTGTGTTGCTCGGGGTCATCTGCGCTTCCAGAAGACCTCGACGCCTGATGCTTTTCCTCTGAGAGCCGCTCCAAGTCCTCCGGCGTGGCGAGATCGTAATACTTCGACTTCATCAACCGCTTGATCTCGTCCTTGGACGGGTAATCCACGATGAAGACGTGGTGGGCCCCTGACGGGTTCGAGGGAGACGGGGGTTGGAGATTCTCGGCGCGGGAGGGAAACACGATGTCCTCTTCAGACTTCGGAATCACACACGGGCCATCGAAAATCGCCAACCGCCGCTTGATAATACACAGCAACCGCCCGTCATCATGGGTATAGAACTCCACACGAGCCGTGTGTTCTTTGTGGTTCTCGTCGAACCACTTGACATCCCACGTCCACGGTTCCTTGGCATCCGTTGGGTCGATGGACGCAGCAGGTTGATCCTTGAAGATCCCTTCGATGCGGGTCTTCAACTGAAAATCAACAGGCACTCCCGGTTCGAGGGGCGGGAAGTACTCTACCTGCTCCGTATCCTGTTCGTCCGTAATCCACGTCTGCATCGAATACATCGTCCCGTCGTTGACGAAGGATTCGATCAGGTTGGCAAACTTCTTCTCGCCCATCTGCTCGACCATGAGTTGATAATCAAGGAGCTGGGCGATGGTCTCGCATTTCTCACGATCCGCGGGGTTGACGGCCTGGGGAGCCATCACAGGACGTTGACTCAAGACCCCGTTGGACAACGTATCCTGCATCTGCTGCGAATCGGTCATCATCAAGGGGATGAACACGTTCGAGGCGTCGGGCCAGGGGAAATCTTTTTGTTCGAGCCAACCCCTGTATTTTGCGTATCTCTGAAGCCTACGATCCGACCACTCCTGTCGATCCTGAAGATCCTGGTCATACCACTTCAAGAGCTCGTCGATCACCTCGTCCTTTTTGAATGAGAACGAACGACGCCGCGTGGGAGCTTGCTTCACGGCCAGTGCCTCCTGTGCCTCACCCACGTCCGGCATCCCCGCGTCTTCGGCGGCGCTGTCTGCATCCTCAATATCGAGTTCGTCTGCCATCAATACCCGTTCTTTCGTTGTCCGCCCCGTGAGATCGGGGCACCCATATTCTTGAGTGTGCGAAACGAAGGCTGTGAGTTCACGAGGTACTTGAGCATCGTCGGGTAGTCATCGTGCTTCTGCTTCGCCTTCTGCTTCTGGTCCTTCTCGACGGTACGCTTAAAGTCATCCCAGGCATACCGTTTCAACTGGTAGATCGTTCGGGCACAGCGCGGATCAACGCGATACCGTGGAAGGCGTGTGGCCGCATCTGGTTTAAGGTAATCGTTAAACAACCGTCGCCCCACCTCGCCGTCATCCGCCAGGTCAATCCGCATCCCGACCTGATCGAACGCATCCTGCCACGACACGTTCCGGTCCGTCCCCGAGGGCGACCGGCCCATATTCGGGTCCATCAGACGACGTACCGAGGACCACCCATACTCAGACTCCAATTCCTGCACCCTGGCCCAGACGGTCTCCGGTGCTTCATTGACTTCCATCTCAGCAATCTGCTCCAGGTCATCATTCGGGTTGATCTGCACCCAGAGGAGCATATGGGGCTTACGCGGGTGCGGGTCGAGCACCTGGACAACGGGGTAGGACGGATTCGCCTGAAGGGGTTCGACGTGGCTGAACGAGACGACATCCTTCTCGCCGCATCGACCACACCGACCTAGTTCGTCCGTCACGGCAAGGTCATTGCAATCAAAACACCACTTGTGCGGGTCTTCCGTGAACAACGGATGGACACGGTTCGAGAGGCGGATGGGCTGACCAAAGATACGTGCGCTACGTTCCGCCGCGGACATCTGCCCTGCGGTACGTGCAATCGCCGTCTGGTTGAGGTTCATGTTCTCAACCGTAGACAGATTGAACCAGTCAATCTGGGGGTCCTTACGAGGACCAGGCTGGGCCGGTTCGTAGATCCGGTCGAGCATCCAATCCACGGCGATGGTCGGGTCATCCGGCCAGGTCATCGCGAGCATGATCGTCCCGTCCACACGCATCGTTCGGGCCATGTTCTCGACCCAGATCGCTTCCTTCGGGGGTTCGTCATGGAGGATGAAGTGGAAGTCACCGGAGGCGAAGTCTGAGGGGTCCTGGTCGTAGGACATGAACTGGATCGTGGATTCGCCTTGGACCTCACGGGTCACAGGATCACGATAGTACACACGGAGGATACGTTCGTGGGATTTCCAGGACTTGCTCCAGTCGCCGCCAATCAAACAATCCCGTGGTATCCACCCCCAGTGACCGCGTTTGCCCCCCGCCACGTCCACCCCTTGCCATTTGCGGTAATCGAGCTTGGGGAGGATGATCGGGAAGAGGGTGGTCGTCAGGGATTCCACGACGACACGACACGCAATCGGCCCCCGTAACTTCTCCCTCGGATAATCACGTTGAAGCGAGAGAGGGATCTGGCCGGTCGCACGGATGACCATTTCGGCCAAGCAGGAATCCGTTTTCGACGACCCGTTCCCTCCCCCGACTCCAACCGTGTGTGCCGTAGACAAGTGGATTAGACGGGATCGCTCGCTGACAGGCTGGTAGTAGCGGAGTTGGTTAAACTGGCGGTCTTGGGCCTGAAGGTCCGTGAGGCGGGCGGCGAGCGTCACCAGCTCCTCGTCCTTCAGGTGTTGGAGCGTCTCCGGCACAATCGTGTCGAGTTGATCGAGGATATGGGCGAGGGGGGCTCCTTGGACAGCGGCCATGTTAGGTCGTGACCTCCACCTGGCGCTTGGTCTCGGTTGCGGTCATCGTCAGACCACGCTGCTGCATGACTTGCATCAGGAGAGGAAGCACTTGATCGAGTTTCTCCTGGTGCTGGATCGAGATGACCTGGGTGGCTTGTCCACGGAGGGCCTGAAGCTTATCCACGTACACACCCTCGAAGATGGCGAGATCACGTAGGGACGCCTTTTGGAGCTTCTCCCACATGTTCTCGTCGTCCGAGATGAACGCATCGAGCATGTCCAGGCGACGGAGGATGCGCTCGACCATCTGGTCATCGGCCTGGGCCTTTTTGAGCACACGATCTGCGGCGGTCCGGTTGCGGATGAATCGGTTATAGGCCGTCTCGACCGGCACCGAAGAGGCACCTCCCGACGTAGAACTCTCTTGTAGGGCCATCTGAGGCAGACGTGCCTCGGCGTTAGAGTCCGTTGCAGGAGGTGCGGCCCTCTCTGGTAGCGTGATCGGGTTGCCGTCTAAATCTGTAAGCATTTGTCGTAAATCAGCGTACATGGGGTTATTGGGGGTATTTCGATTCCTTCACCGACCCCCATCCCACCTGTCTCCTTTATACCACATCTGTACGCTTTTTGCATCACTGTGAGTGATAGCGTAGTGTTGTATAAATCACACACCTCCCTTTTGTACCTGTGGTATAATCGGCACACCTCCCCTAAGCCCTTGATTTCGCTGGTGATTACGTCATGGGGGGGGGGGGCCTTTGCGGCACGGGGTGCTTGGGCGAGATGGGACCCACGCCCACACGTACGCCGGTGTGTGCCGATGACCCCGGGGGCGTGGTACGCCATGACGCACGAGGCCGACATGCCGCAGCACGGCGCTACCGAACGCAGCGACGCATGGGCTCGGTCATACCCCCATACCCACCATGCGTGGTGCCCCGTGCCCACGCTGGCGAGGGGATTGGTTAGGGGGAATGGGGAGTGAGGGAAATGACTCACAGGTCGCCCAAGATCGTACTAACAAGGATATCCACAGTATCCACAGACAGGTGTTTGGGCCGAACATAGACTGGTTGGGGCAATTCACGTACATGGGCATATTTCACACATTAGGCTTATTATCGGTAATAATGGCCTTGACTACGTACCGTAATTATCGAAAAATACCCCATGTAAGATAATTTCCCTACTAGTTTAGTGTTCGGGCCGTACGCTTGTGGTAGTGGTCTTGGCCGTGGCGCGGCAGCGGCCACGTGGTCAGAGTGGGGCGCAATTGTGCCACACAAGACAAAAATGCCCCATGTCCATATTCGTACAAACACAAGCCCTAGTACGTATCCAAAGAGATACAGACAAGGGGTTGTGGGTTAGGGCGTGGCATGGGGGATGCAATAGGGTAAGGCATCGGGCGACACACACACCAAGGGGGAGAACATGGCAAGCTGGATTATCACAGACAAAGCCACGGGGAGGGCGGTTCTTGAAACGCATAGCCGAACAGTGGCGAGTGCGGTCAATCTCGAACGGTATCGGGTGGAGTCGGCGATAGAATACCTCTATCGGATCAATCGGGAGATCCGAGAGAAAAGCACGAAATACAACGATCAATAACCAAGGAAAGGATAACACACCATGCCTACACATACTGAACAGACCGAGCTTCAGACCTACGTTAACGGATTAGGCTTGCAGTACACCGCCACGTTTCAACCCCGGCCACAACCGAGGGAAACGGTCGAGCATCCGCAGTTACATTGGTTGATTACATTGACCAATGGGAAGCAGAGTGCACAGTTTCCCTACTCGCAAGGCGTAGGGCATGTGAAGGGGTATCAGCAATTCCACAAATCGTCTTATGATAAACGGTGTGCAGAGGACGCCTACCGGAAAACGTGTGAGACGGGGAAGCTCTACAGGGCCTCGGATACTCTTGGCTTTTGGCCGACGAATCACACGCAACCCGCTCCCGATCTTTTGGATGTGCTCTACTGTCTCGTATCAGATGCCAACGTGCGCCACTCTGCGACCTATGAGGAATGGGCCTCTGAATATGGGTATGATGAGGATTCACGCAAGGGGGAGGAAACGTATCGGGCATGTCAGAAGCAAACCACAGATTTTCTGAGGGTACTCGGTGGCGGAACCGTGGGGCGTGCAGCATTGGATCGGTTAGAGAGATTAGAGGAATTGTTTCGGGATTACTAAATCCAGTAAGCGAGAAAGGAAAATATCATGGCAAAATATCGAATGGAAGCAACATTTATCCCCGATATGGGGAGTATTAGCGCGATGAATGTTTCAGAGACTTATAGCATGACAAAGGAAGAAGATGCTCTTTGGCAAATTAACTCCATGCGACGGCATGATGGGTTAGAGGAATTGACACGGTTGCCGCGTGGGATCAAGTTTACGTATCAGGGGGAGGATTGACCATGAGCACACATACGCCGGGACCGTGGCATATCGGGATGAAACCAGGGCCGACCGTTTACGGACCACAAGGGGAGCAGATTACGTGGTCAGCGAATCCGTTGCTAGATGAACAAGAGCATCGAGCGAATCAGCGATTGATCGCCGCCGCGCCGGATCTCTTGGCGACGTTGAAATTAGCGCAATTCGCCATCGAAGGTCTGAGGGATATTGCAAAGGCACATGCTCCAGGGTGTTTTTTACCGGATGTGTCAGTCGCCATCGCCAAAGCCGAAGGGAGGGGGTAGGGTATGGACGCAAGGAAACTTCGCCAGCTAACAGCAATCCACAGAGGGACACGCCGAGCCCATGCGCGGGTATTCTTACGCTGCCAAACATTTACTATAACGTTAATAGATGAATTACGGCGAGAAGAAGCTCTGGCACAAGGAAAATCTCCGCGACTCGGTAAGTTTGGGTTACGGTTAATTGAAAGGGGGGAATGATGCAATCACTCACCAGTGCTTATTGTGCCGTTCGTCGCATTAAACCACGGGAGGAGACGTTATTCGAGGCCGTCCTAAGCATTCTCGCCTTCGCGTGGTGCGGGTTTGTCTGGTATCTTGTGGTGTGGTTAATCGTAAACTAACGAAAGGGGGTTATCATGGGGCGAACATCGAGACTCGGTAAAATAGCAACATCGGTACGAACGGATGAACACGGAACGCATGTACGGTACCACAATACGGACGTTGTGACATTCACACCAGACAAAGTGATTCTCCGTACTGGGGGATGGTATACGGTCACAACAAAAGTCCGTATGAATCAAACTGCACGACAATTCGGGCTGCCGTATGGGGTGAGTCAACGGAAAGGAAAATGGTACGTGAGCCGATGGAATGATACCATGATGGAATTGGTTGACGAAGTACCGTTTGATACAAGCGGAGTGCATGTGTTTGTACGATAACCGAGGGGGTATGGTATGTACTTCAAACGTCTCTACCGCTCGCATGCGGTCGCGTGGGCGGTCATCCTGGCAGGGTGTTTGGTGTGGTGGTGGTTGGTCATCTATGGGGTGTGGTGCTTGGTAACACGATGAAAGGGGGTTGGTATGCGTTACGTATGGATGCTGATTGCGCTCTGGGCGGTGATCGGGCTTGATCCGGGGGTGGCCTTCGCCGGGTGTCAGACCTGGACCGTAACGGAGGGCGGGCGGACGGTGATCTGTATTCAGTGTTGTATGGGGCTCAATTGCACATTAACGTGCTCGTAACGAAGGGGGTTGTGATGGAACGCTATACAGGGCCGACGTTGCTCACATACGAAGAATGGTGGAAGTGGGACTCTGCGCGAGTAAAGGCAGGAAAAGGGTCAAGTCGAAGAAGGATTGTCTCACATTGTTTGTTGTGTAAGAAAAACATTGTCACCTTTCCCCATGCATGCAAAGCACCAGATCATGCTGAGCTTGGTGATCCGTTGTTTGACGTATGTGAGCGTATAATGGTAGATACCGAATGAAAGGGGGCACACAATGCGAAGTGCGAAGGATGTGTATATTGATTTACTCGCTCAAGGGTACACCCAAGATCAGATCGACGATGAACTCCTGTGTCAGATGATGGATGAGGAACGGGAGGGGGTGGAGTTACAACGGGAGTCGATGATGGACCAACTTGAACACTCACAGAAAGGGGCGTAAGATGCGGTGTCAACGCTGCGCGGGGTTGCTCGTGGAGGAATGGTTGTATGATCCGGG
>JAAOEI010000698.1_pt1 | contig 12749 bp, 20 predicted proteins | sample 7059261 | NCBI WGS metagenome assembly JAAOEI01 (sample SAMN14008812, study PRJNA610033) | viral metagenome | isolation source: viral particles filtered from seawater | place: China: Hangzhou Bay, Yangshan Deep Water Harbour | collected 2017-10-31
TGGAGAATCCTTGTTAAAATCACAGAGTTAGCCTCGCCCGGGAGTCGGTGTACCGTTTTCAGAAAACCCGTCTGTCTCCCCCCCCCCTTTAGGGGGGAGACGGGTTCCCGGTAGACGGATCTTGCGTGACCTGAGTCACACGTCGAGACCCCCTCTGATAAGTGAAAATTTACCGCCTAGCTGAACCACATCTCCCGAGGACACAAGCTCGGTAAGCGCAGCCTGGACCCGAGGGCGCCCAGCGCCTACGACGCGAAACTGCGACCCGGAAGCGGTTAGGCTGTTAAGGGTCTGCGGGCCATGGCGGAGTTGGTGAATCACCTTGCCGCGCACGTCGGCGCTATCGACTTCGCCGACGTCGCCTAAGTTGTTGATCTCCAGAGTTTTCCGCCCGCTGGCGTCAACCCCATCCTCAATCGCCACGACAAAGGGGTCCGCTCCGCGCACGTTGCCCTCGCAGCTAACCTCCAACACCGGTCTCGACCGCTGCCAATCCTGCGTCCGCTTACAGCCCACCACCTGCCTGCAGAGGGCCAGCAAATCACCGGACCCCCGAATGTTCCCAGCAAAGGAAGTCCCGCCAGAGGACCCGTATGCGCGTTTGGCGAGATGGTGGATGGGGAGCACGCAACAGTCGTAGTCCTGGCACAGTTGCGCCCATGGGACGGTCACCGCAGCCATAGCCTCGCTTGAGTTCTCGTCCGCTCCCGAGAATCGTCTCAGGCTGTCCAGTATCGCCAGCTTTGGCGCCCATGCGTCGAGCGTGCGGCGAAGCTTGCGGACGTCCTGGGGGCGGTCAAAGCGAAAAGGCGCGAAAGGGACCACGCATAGCCGGTCGTTTAGGTCGGGGAGGTGGATCCCCATCCCCCGGGCAATCTGCCAAAGCCGGATCGCGGTCACGAGCGGGGCGTCTTCGTTGGCGAGCACGAGGACCTTCCCGGGGTACAGCTTGCGCCCTAGCCACGAGGTGCCCCCGGCGACGGCGACTGCGAGCGCAAGCGCCAGGAGCGTTTTGCCGTCCTTGGGCAGACCGACAAGCAGCGCGGGGGACGCACGCGGGATGAGCTCGTCTACTACGTAGAGGTCCTCGGACCGGATCTCGGGCTCGGATTCGCCGCAGATCTCGGTAAGGCCTACAAGGTACGTGTCCTCGCTGCCGCTGTCGATGTAGTCGATTTCCGGGTCGTCGGGTTCGTAGCGCGCCACCGACGACGCAATACGCTGGAGCTCCGCATACGTGAGCGGGGGCGCACAGCGCGCGTCGTTTTCGACGACGAGGGCTGCAAGGATCCCCGCCTCGCTGAACCCTCGACGGCGCATCGTCCCGGCGAGTGAGGCCATCGTGTCGTTGCGCTTGCCGGACACAATACGGTCCTCAACGGGCGCCGCGGGGCCATCGCGGTAGGCGAGGATCTTGGCCAACTCGGGGGCCAGATCGGGGAGCGCAACGTCGGCCGGGTCGGAGCTCATCTCCCAGCAGTACTCGCCGCCGTCGGGGTGCGCGCTCGGGGGCGCGATTACATATCCGCCAGCGGCGCGCACGTCGATCCCGGGGAGCACCCCGGCGCGATTGCGTATATCAACCCCGTCGGGATGCCTAAAGTACAGATGGCACCCGCCGCCGGTAATGCACTCCACCGACCGCTCCGGCAAAAGCGTCTCCAGCTCCTCCACCGACTGCGCTCCGCCGTGGCGCGAATCCACATCGATCACCACGAGCCCTGATTCGGGTCCGGTGGCGATGGCAACGTTCGCAGTGGGGTGCTTGGTCCACCAAGCGCGGATTTGATCTGCGTCGGTGGTGGCGTCGAGACAGCCGCGCTTGGTGAGGGGGACCTTGCGCCCGGGCACCGCGGGAAAGACACGCCATCCCCAGCGCGCATACTGTAGCGCCGCGTTTACAAGGTCCCCCATCGGTCAATCCGCGACTAGAACGGCATCGGGTCGTCGGTTTTCTTGACCGGGCGCCCCTCGTTTTCGACCACGATGACGTTGTGTTTGGTGTTGTACCCTTCGCCGGTTCGCCAGTATTTGAGCGTGAGGTTCGGCAGGTTCGACCATCCGCCGTTGGTGCGCACCAAGTCATTCACGGCGCGCGCGTATCCTTTGCGCGCTGAGAACGTCTTTTCTCCGCGGAGGTGATCGGGTCGGAGCACTACGACGGAGTACTCGTAGTTATGGTCGCCGAACGGGTTCGACACCTTCGCTCCCTTGTCGAGCTGGCGAAAAATCATGGCATTCTCCTCGCCGTGACAGTCTTTGGGGCGGACAAAGCCCGTGCCGATATCGTCATAATCAATTTCTTCGCGTTCGCGTTCGTTTTGCATTTCCAGTTTCCTTCTCTCCGTGCGTTTATGGGTTATCCCAAAAGAGCCGCGGCGGAATGCCGCATGCGTGGGGCAAGTCCTCGAGGTGGGCACCGCTTGGGGGGTGTCTCCCCGACTCCCATGCTTGCACCGCCGCATAGGTCACACCCAAGGCGTCGGCGAGCTCTTGCCTGGTAAGCCCAACCCTGTTCCGCCAATGCGCGATGCGTTCGCCGATTGTCACGATTCACACCGTTAGCAGCATCTCCCCGGTGACGGCAAGAAAAAACAAGCATTGCTTGCATTTTTTTTCTTGCGCCCGACGAGTGAAAGCAAGTATTCGTTGTAACGTGCTTACCAAAGAACAACTCGAAATCAGGGCGAGCCGGTGCGGCAGCAACGACGCCCCCTCGGTATGCGGGTACAACCGGTTTCGGTCGCCGATGGATGTTTGGCTTGCGAAGACGGGCCGGTCAACCTTTGAGGGCAATGAAGCGACTGATATCGGCAACGAGCTCGAAGAATCGATCGCTCGCATGGTCGATAAGCGTCTCGGAATCGGACCGTTGCACAAGGTAACTAAAACCACGGTTTTGGGACCGTTCTGCGCGACCCCGGATTTCGTGAGCGACTCGGGAGAGATACTCGAGATCAAAAATGTCGGCTCGACCATGGCCGATGACTGGGAAGGGGACGAGCCTCCGATCTACGTGCGCGCCCAGCTCCAATGGCAGATGATGGTTTGCGGTCTTTCGAGCGGATTCGTCGGCGCACTCATCGGGGGTCGCAGGGTGCGTCACTTTGGCCCGTACGGCGCGGACACTGAATGGCAAGAGAGGATGATCACGATGGTGACCGCCTTCTGGAAAGACCACGTTATCCCCGAGATCCCGCCTCCGTTCACGGGCTCGACTGCCGATGACGAGTACCTCAAATCAGAGCACCCGCGGAACATTCACGATGTGCGACCCGCAACGGATGAGGAAAACGTACGCGCTGCGGAACTCCGCGTACGCCGAGAGGTGGCGCGGCATCACGCGCGCGAGCTCCACCGCATCGAGTCGGAGATCAAAGACTCGATCGCGGCGCACTCCGGGATCGAGACCACGAGTGGGAAGCTGTCATGGATAGCGACCAAGGATCGGCAATCGGTTGACTGGGAAGCAGCCGCGGTCCGCCTGGGGAAGTTGGCGGGCAAGGAGGCGTTCGAGGCTGCGGTTGCCGATTACACTTTTACGACCCCGGGATACCGTGTGCTTAGGGTCCCCCGGTCATGGGGGCCGAAGAAATGAGCAACGATCTAATCAACGCGTTCATGGCTGAGTGCGTGGCCGACTGCGTGGAAGGTGCATACTACTGCAAGCGCGGTCACCGGTACCTTCCCTCCGACGGTAGCTGCCCGAACTGCGCAGACTTGGTGAACTCGGTTGCGGTCAACAAGCTACCGAAGGTGTTCGCTGAGTTTTGGGATGTGTGGGTCGGGTTTGCGAGGGCTGCGTCTCTTCTCGGGGCTGCGGCAGAGACGCTTACAATCGACGGCAAATACCGAGAGGCGTTGCAGTGCATTGAGGAGCACCGTACGCGATGTGAGCGACAGGCAGAAGCGGCGGGTTGCTTGGCTGAGCTGTTAAAGGAGATGAGCGAATGACGAGAGCATTTGTCCGGGTAATTATCGAGTTGAAGTGATGAGCAACACCGAACGAAAGACCAAGCGCGCCTCAAAGCCGACGACGCGAAAGGTACTCAAAGACAAAGACGCGGAGATTGCCAAACTCCGCGAGCAAATCCGATTTATCGCTGGCGAGAATCAGAAGCTTGCGCAGAGAGGCGACGTGCTTAGCGCGGAGCTTCGCGCATCAAATGCCGACCTAGGAACAGCGAACCGAATTATCGACCAACTACGCGCCCAACTGGGCCAACTGGAGAAGACAGCCAATGCCAAGAAAACAGAACCTAGTCCAACTCGCTAACCCGGTAACTCAACCGCAACCGCCGCCGTCAACAGGGATCGCGATACGCACCGTCCACTTGGTGGACACTCAAAAATCGGGGTTGGATGGCGCAATGAAGGTGTCCCTTGATTGGCAGTACGTGGATGCTGAGGGGGACCCCACCGCAACCCCGGACGGTGCCCCGACGTCTGTGATCTCCTATCTCACACCAGAAGAGACGAGGGCAATTCTCGAGACGGTTGTTAGGCACCTGCAGGGCCAAAATGCGTTGCCCGCGGGAACGCTGATCCAGCGATGAGCGAACAAAGGAAAGGAAACCAAAAACAAGTGACGACTAAACGACGACAGACGCGTGAGCGCGCAGTGATCATCTGTACAGACAAGGGGGGGTGTTTTTCGGTTGGACCCGTGACCCGTTCGTTTTTGGCGGGAACATGGACCTGCGCGCCGCGCGGAGCGCGGTGTACTGGTCCGCAGATATGAGAGGGGTCTTCGGGTTAGCAAATCCAGGCCCGTCGTCGGGGTGCCGAATCGGCCCGGCGGCCGACATTACGGTGACCGGGGTACACGCCGAGATCAGGCCAACGCCCGAGGCGATCGCGCGTTGGGAGTCGGCTCCGTGGGAATAGTCGGTACACTGCCTAGTTGGGCACGTGATGGCGATGGCGATGGCGATGGCGATGGCGATGGCTCTGGCTCTGGCTATGGCGATGGCCATGGCACTGGCTCTGGCTATAAACTCAAAGCGAAAGGCGGCGCGTGATGGCTGACCTACACGACTTTGACCCCGATGTAGACGAGTGCGACTGCGGTGCGCCCGCCCGTGATATTGGCGACGACGACTGCTTTTGCTGCCTGTACGCAGACGGGTGCGGCTACGAGTGTCGGCCGTGCAGACAGGGTAAGCGCATCACCGAGTTGGAGGCCGGCATACGAGCTAAGGACCTAGAGCTAGCCGAGGCGCTGGCGCTGATCATGTCGCATGAGGGACGCATCGCCGAGTTGGAGGCCACTGTCGCCGATCTGGTCGAGTACATCGACCGCGACCCCGACGGCGCGTGTATTGGAGTCGTCGCAGACGTACTAAGAAAGGCGGCGCGTGATGGTTAAGTGTACCCGGTGCAATGGGCGAATGACAAAGAGCGAGCGCGAGTCATTCGTCCGCGGCTACCCGTTCCCCGTATGCGATAGGTGCGCAAGTGTTCGCGACCGCATCACCGAGCTGGAGTCTGCTCTGCGCGAGGCGATCGAGAAATCGAACAACAACGCGCGTGAAGCTATGGCGGCGTTTCGGGCGAAGGAAAGGCGCATCGCCGAGTTTGAGACCGCCGCGAGGGACGTGCTGCGAGTGGCTTACGTGGGCGACGGCAAGATCGTGTGCCCGCCTGCTTTCCTGGAGCCAATCCGCGCACTGGCGAAGGCTCTAAGAAAAGGCGGCGCGTGATGGCTGAGATATACCGCACCGCTGACGGCGACCCCATATCTCTAGAAGGACTCTGCCGGAGGGAGCCCGAGTGGGCCGCCAGCAGATTGCGTGTCTGTGCAAAGCGCATCGCCGCGCTGGAGGCCGGCATACGAGCTAAGGACCTAGAGCTAGCCGAGGCTAACGCGCTGGTCATGTCGCACGAGGGACGCATCGCTGAGTTGGACCGCAAACTTGAATTCGTTACCGCCGACCGCGACGCGCAGCTGGAACGACTCGACGATCACGGCATACCGGCGGCGGATATCGGGACCGGCACCGTGGTTCCCTAAGCCAACCGCACCCAACCGAGCAGATGCGCGCCCTTGATTTATATTGCGGAGCAGGTGGAGCATCGATGGGGCTGCACCAGGCTGGTTACGATGTGGTAGGTGTGGACATCGAGCCGCAACCTCGCTACCCGTTCGAGTTTCACCGGGCCAACGCCCTCGAATTTCCGCTCGACGGGTATGACCTGATCTGGGCATCGCCCCCGTGCCAGGGGTTCACCGCATACAGGCGGCGACCGGGCCACGTAAGGCCCCGAGCGAATCTGATACCAGCAACGCGTGATCGCCTCATATCTACAGGGGTGCCCTACGCCATAGAAAACGTCCCCGGGGCTCCACTGCATGACCCGGTGCAATTGTGCGGATCGTCATTTGGCCTCGACGTGCGACGTCATCGCCTGTTTGAGACTTCGCATCCGGTCACGGTCCCGCCCTGCGACCACGGTTGGCAAGCGCCGCGATTTCCCCCTGCGACGAACCGAACAAACAAAAGATGCACGGTGGAAGTCGGCGTGTGGCGGATACCGCTAGCAGTCCAGCGGGCGGCGATGGGCATCGACTGGATGGAGCTCAAAGAACTAAGCCAGGCCATCCCGCCGGCCTACGCGGAGCACCTGGCGCGACAGCTAAGCCAACCGCACCCAGCCGAGTAATCGGCGCTCGCCTACGTCGTGGTCAAACCGCGAGACTAGCGCGGGATAGCGCCCCACGTTGCCCTCGATCGTCTCGAATCTGAGGCCGCCGACGGCGCACACGCCCACGTGTCCCTGCCAGCCTACGCCTCGGCTCCACAGCACCACATCCCCGGGCATTGGGTGACCGACGGGCGGGACGTGCCACTTGAACCCAGCGCCCCTGAGGCGCTTACAAAGGCGCCTGGCGCCGTGTGTTCGCGGGATAGGGCAAACGATCTCTAGCTTGCTACAAGCCCGTAGCAGCCAGGTATAGACCGCTGCGGCGCACCATGCTCCGCCTGTCCTGCGACCGGTAAGCGACCACACGTAGGGGCCACGATTGTTGGCCAACTCCTCGCCTTTGCCAAGGTCCTCAGCTGCTTCAGCCACGAGCTGCCGGCGCAGGTCCGCTAGCAGGTTCGGCCGCTCGTGCGGGGCGATAAAGCCTCGGCGTGGTTGGTCGGTCATGCTATCCTCGGGTCTCTGGCCGGCGCGAGGCGTCGGCGCCATGGTCGGCGCAGTGGGGACTGTCTTCGTGCGCCGGCCATGTTTTTTACTCGGCATCGATTACTTCCCACACGTCTACGTTGGGACGCAGCACACTCAGTCCCACGGGTGACAGCGAGTCTCCGCACGGCCGCAGGCCGCCTGACCTTGGTCGCTGGTTGGCGTCGTCGAGCATGTCGAACAAATTGCAGTCGCATGAGAGGTTTCCCTCTGTGAACATAAACCGCACAGTCTCAATCACGTCGGTGTCGGTGTCGTATCCACATGGAATCTGCCGCGCTCCCAGCGGCTTGCAGTGGCTGTTTCCCTCACAGAACCCGCGCCCGGTCTCCCAGCGGTAAAGAAAACCCTCCCCGTTGGCACACATGACCCTCACCCAATACGGTCCCAGATCACTCGGCATCTCTCGCCCACCTTTCAAAGCAAACCTGCCGATACGCCACCCACCACCGAGGCTTGCCCGGGACCGTTTCGGCTACAGCGAATAGCCAAAGCCAGTGTACCGCGTAGGCAAGCAAGTACAGCACGCCGCCGATCATGCCCTGGCGCACGTGGCGTCGCTCGTGACGCTGTAGGCGGGCGTCTGCGCGGGCCGCCTCATCGCGATAGAAGATGACGACCCCCCATGTTTGCGCGCCAGGGCTGGCGATGCAGCGCCTGTAGATGGCCGTGAGCGTGCCCCGATCGTAGCGCCAACCGTGCGCACCATAGGCGACGGCGAGGCCAAGGCCCATCAGCGTGTTCGGCAGCGACCACAAGGCACCTACCAAACCCAGCGCAAACCAGCCAGCGCGCCCCACTCTAGCCCTCCGCTCCAATCGCGAGCGATCGTACCTCGCGCAAAACCGACAGGACCGCCGGCCCAGTGGTGCGCGACCTCTCCTCCGCCGCCCGCTCGATCTCTGTCCGCAAACGCAAAAAGATCGAGCCGTCCAGCACCCGGGGACAGTCGCATGGAGAGCGCGTTGAGTCGCTCGTCTGCCTCAGCTCGGGCATGGGTTACGGCGACGGTTCCGTCTGAGGCTTTGGGGCGAGTGCTTTCGCTGCCTCCAACTTGGCTGCGGATCCCTTGGTCATCGCTCGCGATACGCTGTAGCCAGCAGCCACGAGCGCCGACGATACAAGAGCCAATGCCTTGCTCACAAGCGACGAGTCATCGAAGGCGCCCGACGCAAGGAGTGCACCCACGACCATCGCAAGGAGCGAGATCCAAAATTCGGTTGTCTTGTAACCTTTACTCATACTCTACTCCAGTTCTGGCAGCGACCGTGCCGCCCTCGGGTCCACCGCACGGAGCAATAGTCGTTGCTCCTTGCGGACCTCTTTAACCTCGTACTTTAGATCTGTCACGTCGTTTTGTACAGATTGCACCGCGTCCTTGTTGGCCTTGTGCGCGGCACGGTTCTCAACGGTTCTCTCGCGGACAACTTCGAGTGCCTGCTCTGCGAGCGGGTGCGCTTTGCGGTCGCTGTGACGCTGTAGCGCCTCATCGCGCTTTGCAAACTCACCGTTGAGGAAAAGCAGTACAGAGACTACCACGGCCACCACGGCGAAAACCGTGGCCACGAGTGACGCCGTTACCACGTCCTTGCGGCGCCCTCCGTTTTGCTCGCGCAGTACCGTGCGCACAATCTGTGTGGTCTCACCATGTGTCAACTGCCTACTCCTTGCCATTCGCGAAACTCAAGACACTGCGCGCCACCCACCTCAAACGTCTGGCACTTGCGCGGTTTGGTATCGTTGACAGTGCAACTCCAACCGTCGTCCGATTGCGCTGAGCACACCCACCCCGTGGCCCCGTCGTCGGGGGCCTGTTTGAGCATGTGGTACCCCTTACCGGCGCGGCTGTTTGGATCGGCCACCCAGTAGGTTAGGTCCCGATGATTGTCGAGGAATGCGTCATCGGGGTGGACCGCCATCTCGGAGGTGTATCGACAACACGCTCCGCAGCCTTCGCAGTCGATCATGGCTCTGAATCCGAGTGAATCATACCACCGAGACTGTGGCCGTCATCGCTTGCGCTACTCATCGTGACAGTTGCGCTTGTATCGGCGGTTTTTTGACCGTACACGAGGAGCAGCATCCCGTCTCCGCCGGTAATCCCCACGCTTGCGAGCTCGGTCCACCCACTCGGGGGGGTACTCACCGTCGGGTCGCTGCTACTGCCCATGACCGCGAACGCCACGATCTTGTAGTAAACGTCGGCATCCATCGTAGGCGAGGTGAGGTCCGCCCCGGCGGTGTCGGTTGTCCCGACGAACTCATCGGTCGATACCGAGTCCTCCTCGATCGGGTCGGAGGTGTTGACCGAGCCGAGTGATATCGTAGCTACGAGCTTGCGGCAACTTGTCGCCCCGCGATCCCAGTCGTAGGATGCTGGCTCGCTCGCGATAGTGCGATAGTGCGCGCGCAGATTAGAGCTGTTGCCGTTGAGCGACCCGTTTTGTTCGTTGCTGTTTGTCCACGTGCCCGCATCGTCGGTCATCGACTGAGTAGACCCGTCGTTGAACGTGAACGCTATCAGCCAATTCGCGTTGATGGTCGATGGCACGTTACACGTGACGGCATTCTTCGAGGCGGCTGCGCCTGCGGTTGCGGCGTCTATGAACGTCACCTTCGACCCGCTGTGGAGGATCGCGCACGCCATGATGTTGGCGCTCACGCCTGATTGACCATGACGGCGATATAGTTTGTGCCGTCGTAGGAGTGCATTGAGATCCACCAGCCCTTGGACGCATCGGTTGACGTTACCGTCCCGTAGAAGGTGACGTTTGTCCCGGCGGTAAAGGTGCGTTTTGTCGCATCGCTTGTCCCGGTGATGTTTATGACCTGCCCGCGAAACTTGTTGGTGGGGACGTTGAGCGTGACCCCGGCGGACGTATTTGTGGTGATGCGTACCGCGGTTGTAAGCCCAGACGGGGTAAGCGTGGCCGAGTGCGTTTGCTCCTCAACGCTGGCTGATATGGTGACCTCACCATCGTTGAGCGTGCCCCATACAAGCACAGGGTCCACGGTATCGTTTGACGTGTCCGCCCAGAGGCGACCGTCGCCGGTGGCGGGGGCGCCATCGGGCGCCGCAGTGGTCCCGTCGAACGTTAACGTCGAGTTGGTCGATAAGTAGATGTGACCATCGACTACGTGGATCGCCTTGCCTTCGGCGGCGGCGTGCGAAAAGTACCCGGCTACCCCGGTTGAGTTCGCACCCGCGATGACCTGTAGCGTGTCGCCTGCGGAGCTGGATCCCGGTGACTTGTCGAACACGACAAGGTGAGAAGACTCGGTGGCGGTACATCCCAGATCGAGCATGACGTCACGACCGTTGTTGAGGTGCGTGTACGCCATGAGCTTTGCGCCGGTGTTGTTAAGATCGGCGGCAAAGGCGGTAGTGCTAGCGTTTACCATTGCAAAATAGGCGGCCTCCCCGGAGAACCCTGTACCCGATGCGATAACATGGACGGCGCCCGAGTCCGATCCCACGTCCCCCGCGTGGTTCAGATAGATCCCGGGCGCGTCTGCGTCCACATCGTTGTAATCGATCTCGATCCCGTAAGCGCTCGACGTGGCCGACGGGTTGTGCTCGATTCGGAAGTAAGACGAGGTCAATGCCAGCGTCGAATCCATTGTGATTCCGGCAGTGCCTATGGTGTTGTCGATATTCACCCGGATCGCTGCGCTCGAGCCGCCGTGTTGGACATAGATCCCGTCACCGCTTGAGCTGTCGCTGTCAATGTTGATCGCGCTGCCCGATGCACCGCTTTTCGTGATCTTTATCGCGTGTGCGGACCCGCCATGCGTAATCGAAACCGAGTCTCCGTCGCAATCCGCGTCGGACCAATCGACGAGGACCGCTCTTGCGGAGCTCGTTGCCGTGGGCGCCGACGTAATCGAGATGAGATCGCCGGTGAGGGTGGCCGTGCTTGTCGCGGAAAGAATAGTCGCGCTTGCGTGAGTGAGCGTTGTCGCGAGAGCTGCGCCTGCATCCGATTGGGCAACGCTGATCGAGTCCGTCGCTGCATTGATAATGTTGATCGCGTTGCCGGTGCCGGCAAAGTTGATGGAGAGCGCGTCGCCGTCGCAGTTTGCGCCCCCAACCATCGTCATCATGTCCGCGGTTGCCGTGGTGACCGGCAGATGAGAAAGCGCCAGCAGCGACCCGGCATGGGTGGAGACCCCGCCCTCGATCGAGACTACAGGCTGAGTCCCGGCGATACTCGTGCTGAATCGTGCGGCCTGCGCTGCGGTGTCGCTATTGATGGCGATATCGATTCCGTGTCCGCCGCCCGATTGCGTAATCGCGATTGCGTTTGCGCTGCCTCCGTTGAGTATGGTGATCGGGGTCCCGTCGCAATCTGCGTCGGAGAAGTCGATATAGACCGCGCGCGCGCTCGATGTTGCCGTCGGCGCTGAGGTGATCGAGACGATGTCGCCGGTTAGGGTCGCCGTGCTCGATACGGTGATCGCAGTGGCGCCGACATGGGTTAGGGAATATGTCTGGCTTGGGACCGCGGTGGAGTTCGTCCACGTGACCGTTCCGGCGTCCTGGGTGACGCTGGTCCCGCCATCGTAGGCGGCGTCCATTGTGTGACCGCCGCCTCCGCCGCCCCAACTTGCCGCGGTCCCCAGGTCATCGATGGTGATCCGTCGGTGCTTGCCCGTGGAAGCATCCCAGTACGAGATGTAGTCCGCCGCGGTGTCCGGGCTCGCGTCGATCGTAAGCCGATCGATCAAGTATCCGTGGATGGCTTGCGGAAGGTGCCCTCTGGGAGGTGTGCTCATGCCGAGTACTCAAAGACAGAGACGGCGTAAATCTTCAGGCCAAAGGTGCCAGTTCCGTCCCCCTGGAAGTGAACGCTAACCGCGTTGTCAGTTGCGGTATCCATCTGCGCAGTCGCAGTCTTCCACTCGCCCGTTTTGTTGAACCCCGAGATTGTCGCAATAGGGTCGGTGAGCGTATCGAGAATTTTGACGTCCCCGCCTGTTGCCGGGGTCCCGTCCCATCGGGCGTACACCGCAAACTTGCACTCCACCGGGAAAATCGGCGACGCAGCGTGCGCGGGGGCGTGGTGGGTAGCGTAGGTGTGGATATTCGGCTCTGCCGATGTGGTGACGGACTGATCAATGAAGTTTGCGTAACTCGCAGTAGTGCGAGTCGGCGCATCGCCTCCATTGTCCGGGTCCTCGGATACGCTCCACGAGAATAGATGGCACGTATTCGTTTTCCACAGCTTGACGATCTCGTCGATGGTGTCGAGGTGGCTGGTGATAAGAGGCTTTGCCACCCCGACGTCGTAGGACGCTTTGGGGTATCCGCTACCCGTCTCGTCGGGCGGTCGGTCGTGCTCCTCGTAGATGCAAAGCCCGAGGATTTGCAACCCGTTGACTTGCTTGCACGCAATTGAGTACTCGGTATCGGCGGTTACTGCGTATCGGATCTGCGCGCGCGAAAAGTTGCTCGGAGACCACGTGTTACCCCCATCGTTTCGCCAATCGAGATGGTACTCGTCGGTGTTGGTGGCACCCACGCCAACCTCGGTAACCTCAAAGTACACGTGAGGATC
>JAAOEI010000699.1_pt1 | contig 12732 bp, 13 predicted proteins | sample 7059261 | NCBI WGS metagenome assembly JAAOEI01 (sample SAMN14008812, study PRJNA610033) | viral metagenome | isolation source: viral particles filtered from seawater | place: China: Hangzhou Bay, Yangshan Deep Water Harbour | collected 2017-10-31
GGCGATAGGACTGTTCAAATTTTTAATAAAAACAATCCTATATTTTTTGATTTAGGAGATGCTGCGTACGAAGTTTTACGTGAACAAGCAGAAAAAGCTGAAAAAGCAGGGCGTTCGACTCTTTGGCCTGTTCCTTCAGCAGATGAAATAATGAATAAAGTAGGTGTAGAAGATTATGCTGATGGAGAAGTAAGAAAAGCGCATCAAGATTCTACTAAAAAAATTGAAAGTAAATATAAAAAATTAATTAGTAAAGCAGTAAATGAGGAGTTACAAAAAGAAGGTCTTAGAGTTTTTGATTATAATAAAAACGACTATATAAATTTTTCTGTATCACATTTAAGAAAAAATATATTTGATGTGTTAGATGAAGTTTTAGGAAATGAAATGGCAAATACTGTTTTAGGCCATTCTGTTTCAAAAGATATGGGTTTAAGCCATTACAAAGTGCGTAGACAAGGACGTAAAACAGCTTTGTCTATGGCAATGGATGAATGTTACAGATTATATTTAAATGATATTGGAATTGCAAATCCTCAAAATTGGTTAAACTCTCTTGGATTTAAAAAAGCTGCAAGTAAAATTGCGAATACTATTCCTGAAACCGAACTTGGTCGTATGCAGAATCAAGCAGAAGCAGTTCAATCTGCAGTTAAGACAGATGCCATTCAATTATCTAAAGAAGCAGAGATAGCTGCAGAGGGTATAGAAAAAGCAGCTACAAGAGCCGAAGCTGGTGTTGAAAGACTTAAAACAGCGGCAGAACAGATGGAAGCTTTGAAAGCTGATCCAAAGACTAAACGTATAGATCAACTATCCAATCAAGAAAAGTCAGACCTTATAGATCAAAATAGATTATTTGGTGAAACAGATGAGGATGTAGAGTTTCGTCTGTATAAAGAACGTGGCGAAGATATTCCCGATATGCTTCGCAGGAGCATGGAGAATCAAAAAATAACAGATCGTGATGCAAAAGTCACGATGCAAAATAGAATGTCTGGTGTAGTACGGGCTAAAGGGTATGTTCCTCCATTAGAAAGAGAAACAACAACATTCACACCGACAGAACCAGTGACACAACAAATGGATGATCTTGTGTTGACTAAAGATCAAATAGTACCACCTACTGAAACTGAGGGTGATAAAATGGTTCGTCTTCTTGAAGAAGCAGGTGTAAAGTTAAGAGAAGCACCTACTACTACGTCACCAGATGCTCCTGCACAAGTAGAACCTATTCCTGAATCTTTACGAAAAGGACCAAAACAAGACAAACCAAAACGAGGTATTCTGTCAAGATTGGGAAGATTTGGTAAGAAACTTCCTGTAGTGGGTGGTTTTATCGGTCCAGCGTACTATGCGTCAGAGGCTATGGCTGAAAAATCATTTAGAGATGATTATGCAGATCAGCTATCTATATCTGAATTGGACGAATCTATTGCAAGAGAACAACAAGATTTATTGCAGATCGCAGAAGAATCTCCCTTTAATCCGATGTTTCTTACAACGGGTGACGTAGAGGATGTACAAGAAGAGATGGATATAAATGAAGAGTTTAGACAGACTCCTGAGTTTAAAGCATTTATAGAAAAAAATTCTAATCTTAAACCAAGACAACTTTCTAGAAAATTAGCAAATAATGAAAAATTAAATAATCTTAGAGAAGATATAGCTCAAAGATATTTTCCAAGACAACCTAAAGATTTAACAGGTTTTGCACAAGAACGTTAACAATCAACTGTAAAAGGAGAAATAAAATGCCAGCAGGTAACAAGCAAATGTACGGTAAAGGCTACATCATGGGTCAGATGAGCAAGCAGGGCGAAATGTCTGACGCCAATGAAAGCGCACTGTACCGTGAAGGACTTGAGTTTGGTGTCGGTACGAAGACGGGTGTTCTCACTGAGGACTTTCCTGCAGAATCCGGTAACAAGCACATGGGCCAAGCATCCATGATCATGTCGTCATCTAATCAAGGAATTTAGATATGGCAAAAAGCGCAGAGGAAACACTAGCACGTATTTATAATATTGCTAGAGGAGTCGTATCACCAGAGTATCTAACAACAAGTGAGAAAAAAAAATCTAAGAAGAAGGTTGCTAAAAAATCCGCTTCTCTGAAAACTAAACTAGTTGATAAAAAATCAGGTGGTACTGTAACTAAAAAGAAAAAGAAGTAACATATTATGGCAGATGAATTCGATAACGAAGGCGAAGAAATGGTTGAAGTACCTGAAGCCAGAGAGGCAACGGGTATTGTCGGCACAATCATGGCGCGTTTTCGTGATGCTGAGTCAGGACGTAGACTAGAAGAAGAACGCTGGCTAAGAGCGTATAAAAATTACCGTGGTATGTACGATTCCAGTACACAATACCGTAGTAATGAGCGAAGTCAGGTCTTTATTAAAATAACCAAGACTAAGGTTCTAGCTGCGTACGGTCAGATAGTCGATATTCTATTTGCCAATAATAAATTTCCAATTTCAGTGGAATCAACACCTATGCCGATGGGTATTGATGAGTTTGCTCATCTAAGTAAGATTCCACTGGAAGAAGAAGACAACGTTCCAGATGACATGATTGGTTTTGAAGGTGATGGTAAAGAACTTTTGCCGGGAGCTACGGAAGCTACCTACAAACCTGAACCAGCAGAACTAGGTGGTCTTGAAGGTATGTACGAAGGAGCTAATCTGGCTTCAGGTCCAGCGCGTATGGGTGAACCACAAATAGAACCTGCGGCAGAAGCTGCGCGTATTATGGAGAAGTGTATACAGGATCAACTACTTGATACCAGTGCCGTCACTGTGTTGCGTCATGCTATCTTTGAGTGTGCGCTTCTTGGCACTGGAGTCATCAAAGGTCCGTTTAATTACAATAAAACTGTTCACAACTGGTCCATTGACGAAATGGGAGATAAAACGTACGAACCCGTAGATCGTAATGTTCCTCGTATGGAGGCAGTTAGTTGTTGGGACTTCTATCCTGATCCTAGTGCTACAAGTATTGATGATGCCGAATACGTAATTCAACGTCATCGTATGAATCGTGAACAGCTACGTGATCTTATAAACAGACCACACTTTGATGAAGAAGCAATAAGTAATGTTCTTTCTGACGGACCAAACTATCAAGAAAGATACTTTGAAGCCTCTCTACACGCTAACGAAGACGATCCAACGTACTCTTCTAATCGGTACGAAGTGTACGAATATTGGGGTAGTCTTGACAGTGCGTTAGCTGAAAACTTCGGAATGGACATGGAAGAAATCAGTAACGATCTAGACTCTATACAGGTAAATGTCTGGATGTGTGCCGGTGAGATACTACGTTTCGTAATTAATCCTTTTATTCCTGCACGTATTCCATTTCATTCTTTTCCCTATGAGCTTAATCCGTATCAACTGTTTGGTGTTGGTGTGGCAGAAAACATGGAAGACAGTCAGATGTTGATGAATGGTCATATGCGTATGGCTATCGACAATCTGGCTCTTGCTGGGCATCTCGTATTTGACATTGACGAAACACAACTCGTTCCCGGTCAATCGTATGATGTGTATCCCGGTAAGGTCTTTCGGAGGCAATCAGGTGTAACCGGCACAGCGGTAAACGCAATTAAATTTCCAAGCACTGCAGCTGAAAACATACAGATGTACGACAAAGCACGGCAACTGTCAGATGAACAGACAGGCATCCCCAGTATTGTTCACGGTCAGACAGGTGTAACTGGTACAGGTCGCACAGCTGCAGGTTTGAGCATGTTGATGTCCAGTGCAGGACTTAGTGTTAAGACTGTAATTAAAAACATTGATGACTTCTTACTCAAGCCACTAGGCGAAGCTTTCTTTCAATGGAACATGCAGTTTAACGATGACACACCTGAGAAGATTGGTGATCTTGAAATTAAACCAAAAGGAACTAGCGCAGTAATTCAAAAGGAAGTACGCACACAACGTCTTACAGCGTTACTTCAAACTGTGTCTAATCCCATGTTGGCTCCTTTTATCAAGATACCCAATCTCATACGAGAGCTAGCAATTAGTCAGGATATTGATCCAGATGCACTGGTTAATGATATCAGTGATGCAGCTATCTTTGCAGAAGTATTGAGAGGATTAAATGAACGAACAACAGGCGAAGTTGCTCCTGCCGCTGGTCAACAACCAGATGGCATGGGAGGGGCTGGAGGAGTACCTCAAGGAGTTGGTGGAGCGCCACAGGACACGGCTGGTGGTGGAGGAATCGGAGTTGGAAATGCGCCGACTTCAGGGGAAGCTGGCTTTACTGGAAACCTTGGTATGCCTCAAGAAGTCGGTTAACGAGACAGTAGCAGCACATAAAAACAAGGACAAGTAATTGGCTACGTTAGAAGAACAACTTGAATCAGCATTGGAAGGCACTCAATCAGCAATGTCTGCTAGTGACATTGGAGAAATTCTATCAGGTACGGCTACGTCTATACAACCGGGAACGATTACGCCAATAACTTCTCAACAAAGTAATCAGCTATCTTGGAATAATGTGTTCAAGAAGATTTCAGAGGGTATAGAATTACAACCGGGAGAAGGACTACCTGAAGTACCCAAGAACATACCTGCTAGTACTTTTTACCGTACAGCCACTCAAGCAGGTGCGCTTCCCGCTGGTGGATCACAGTTCTTTACACAACCACTTGCTCCTGAAACACCTGCAATGGAAACAGGTGTTACTGAGACTGCTGCTACAGAACCTGAAACAACTGTTACTTCTGGAACACAAAACGTAGCAAGACAAGTTCAAGAATCATTCGATCTGCATGAAGGATCAGACACTGACGTTGATTTTCACGTAGACCCGTTTGCACAGCACATGGAACAAACAAGAATTGAACAGACTTTAGCACTGGGTCTTAATCCAGACGCCATAGGTATAGAACGTGTTAAAAATGATATGGCATTGCTTGGTTCTGCCGTAGGAAAAAGATTAGAAGATCCTAAAACTTTATTTGGTTTAGCACTTCCAATGGAACTAAGCATACCTCTTACAATACTTCAAAGTGTATTCAGCGAAGGTCATGGTCAGATAGGCTTAACAGGATTAGTTTCAGACGATTATTGGGGCGAAGATGGCAGTACAGTAGAAACTCCCACACAGGTTTATGGTTTTGCAATGGAACCCGGTTCTACCTTTTCCATAGCTGTAGATAAATATGGAAGAGAAGTGGTAACGAATAACGGCGTGACGAAAGGGGGATGGATATTAGGTTGGGGAAGTACAGTTGCTGGACAAAATGCCTATAATGCTAGAAGGGATAGACGACCACCACCATTTACAATAGCCATTGATCCGTTAGAGTATACGAACCCCGCTTTTGCTGAAGCTGATCCTACTGGTGCTTCTCCTAGTGTTACACAGGTACAACAATCTCCTTACGGTCAAGCGTACGGTGATCCAGATGATGAAGAACCTACGTCAGAACCTACGTCTTCATATACGGGACAATATGCAGGTGTATATGGTTCTACCAATCCGTACGCTATGTCAGCAGATGCACCTGTCGAAGTAGATGGTGGTGATCAGGGTACTGGTGATACGGCAGGACCGGGAGGAGATGAATCTTCTGGGCCAGGAAGTGGTTTTGGATATTAATAAAAAAGGAACAACTCACAATGGGACTATATACAAAAGATTTTGATCTAAAACAAGAAGGCGGTCCAGTAGAAGCTGGCTTTGCAGAAAATCCAGAGATGGCAAGTCTGGGTATGGTCAACGAACCAGAAGCTATGCCACCACAGGAAGGTGGTAACGAATCTGTAGCTGACGATATTCCTCAAAATGCAAATGACGGTGACTATGTATTGCCCTATGAAACTGTACTTCTATACGGCATCAATCAACTAAATCGTTACGCAAAGGAAGCAATCAAACTAGCACAGAAAAACAATGTCGATCTGTCTGCTGCTAACATTGATCCTGAAGATGACGTTCCAATCAAAATTAGTAACTATGAGTATGTTATTCCCAAAGGTCTTGTTCCATTCTTTGGTGGAGGACAGAAATATCTGGATAAAATTCGTGATGAAGGTCTAGCGTTTAGACAAGAATTACAAGAACGTGGTGAAGGTGACGCTGCCGCTCAACAAGAAGCTACCGCTCCTGTCGGTCCTGAAATGGATGAAAGTTTTCTTGGCGCACCGCCACCTATGATGGACGCACCACCTGAAATGATGCCGATGGACGAGACAGCTATGGCACCGCCAATGCCACCGCCACCACCCCCGCAAGCGGCTCCCATGGAAGCAATGCCGCCAATGATGCAGAAAGGTGGATTTGTGTTATCTAAAGATAAAGATGCAGAAATACTAGAACAGGATAAGCCTGAAAGCGCAGAGTCAAAGCGCGTACAAGCACAACAACCTGCAATGGTAACACCGGACGGAAAGAGAACACAACAAGGTCTGTCTGCACCTATGGGCTATGCTAATGGTGGTGATATCATGAGTGGTTTAGGTTTTGAAATGCAAGATGTTACTCCTGCAAATGTAGACTCCTATCTGCAAAATGCAAAGGACGCAACTAACATGCTAACAGGTATGAAGAAGGCATTTGTAGAAAAACAACGTACTGACGAAAGACTAGCTTAATGTTTACCGACCAGTTTATTGACTTTGTTAAATATGTAGAGAACGGACCAAAGGTTGGTTGGGACGAAGAAAAACAACTTTGGTTTCCACACCGTTCACCAGAAGGGGGCAATGACACTATTGCCTATGGACATAAATTGTTAGATTCTGAAGTAGAGATGGCAAACAACGGTTTAACCGATGACGAAGTAGAACAACTTCTCATTGAAGACCTGCACACAGCTGAGAGCGGTGCCAGAAATATTTTGCTGACTCACTTCAACGAAAACTTTGATGACCTGTCACAGAACGGTCAGGAGATGCTGATTGACTTTGCTTACAACCTTGGAAGCTACGGACTAAAGAGTTTTCCTAAGTTTGTAGGTGCAGTTTGCAGCGATAATTTGGAGGTAATGTGTGCTGAATACAAACGGTATTACACTGATGGATTTGGCGCAAAAAAAGAATTGAAACAACGTAATGAGGAATTTTACAAGTTGTTTCTAGCGTAGACGGCCACCTGCGATAGCGGCACCGTCATATAACACACCTACCGATGGCAACCTGCACATTGTGCAGCCCCAATAGAAGGAGAGGTAAGAATGGTTGACGAAAATATTAACGAGGAGAACGAAACAGAACTAGAGCCTACCCCGTATCAGAATGATTACAGGCGTAACTTAGAAGAACCACAGTTTAATGAAGAGGAAGATGCTGATAGCATTGACGACCCTGTAGAAGCTACTCGTCAAAAACTTGCTCAAACTGAAGGCTTGGCTTCTAAGCGAGGTGAAGAACAAACTCACGACTTCAAGAAACGTTATGATGATTTAAAACGTCATTATGATAATAAGTTGAACGAATGGAAACAAGAGAAAGAACTGCTTAATGCTAAACTTTCCGTAGAGGCAAAAAAACATGATATACAAGAGTTGCCCAAGACCGAAGAAGAGTTAAGCGAGTTTAAGGAAAAGTATCCTGATGTTTACGATGTTGTCGAGACTATTTCTTCACTACAAGCTAACGAACGTGTAAAAGACATTGAAGAGAGACTTCATGATTTGCGTATAAAAGAACAAGAAGCTATTGTTCAAACTGCAGCGCAACAACTCATGAATCTCCACCCTGACTTTGAAGTTCTCAAGGAAAGTGATGTGTTTTTAAGTTGGCTTGACGAACAACCTGCTAGTATTTCTGATGGCATCTATAAAAATAATACAGATGTTAAATGGGCCGCTAGAGTTATTGATTTGTTTAAGGCGGATAACGACATTAAGACGCCAAAACTTCGTAATAAATCAAAATCAACTAAAAGATCACAATCTAAAACATCACGAAATGACGCAGCGCAAGCTGTAACAAGGACTAACTCTAAAATGTCTTTGGAACAATTTCAGGATGATAAAAAGGTTTGGTCTGTTCAGGAAATATCACGACTCAAACCTTGGGAATATGAAAAAGTCGAAAAGGAAATCGACAGAGCAGTTCGTGAGGGAAGAGTTGTAGATTCCGTAGAGTAAAAAAAACAGCAATCGTCTATGATATAAAGGAGATATTATCATGGCATTTACTACTGCTGCAGGGTACGGCAATCTACCGTCAGGTAATTTTGTACCCGTCATTTACTCCCAAAAAGTCCTCAAATTCTTTCGTCGTGCTTCGGTAGCGGAAGCTATTACCAATACCGACTACGCTGGAGAAATTGAGAACTTCGGGGATACTGTTAATATCATCAAAGAACCGACCATCACGGTTAATGCTTACCAACGTGGTAGCACCGTGAACACTGAAGCTCTGGCCGATGACCAGATTCAGTTGGTGGTTGACCAAGGCAACTACTTTGCCTTTAAGGTCGATGATATCGAAGAACGCCATAGTCACCTTAACTTTGAGGCTCTTGCCACATCGTCCGGTGCCTACACTCTGAAGAAAGCCTACGACTACAATGTTCTGAAGAATATTGCAGACAATGCGGCTACTCCTTCGGGTACTCTACAAACGCAAACAACTTCTGCTAACACCGGCGACGAGATTGCCGATCTGGTAGCACAAGCTGCAGCGGAACTAGACAAGAACGATGTACCAGAAGAAAATCGGTGGCTCGTAGCAGCGCCCGGTTTCTACGAAGTACTTCGTGGCGCGTCTTCTAAAATCATGGATATGTCGGTTACTGGTGGCGCACAATCGCCGCTACTAAACGGCAAAGTTACGAATCAACAGCTTCACGGCTTTGATCTGTATCAGTCCAATGCAATCGGTGTCGGTACTACTGGCTCCGCTGCAACGCACGTCTTCAACGACTCCGCAACCTCTGGACACACCTTGATTCTGTTTGGTCATATGTCTGCAGTTGTTACTGCTTCGCATATTGCCAAAACGGAAGTCATTCGTGACCCGAACAGCTTTGCCGACATTGTACGTGGTCTTCACGTATTCGGACGTAAGGTTATTCGTGGATCAGGCACTGGCTACAAAGGCGTATTCAAAGGTCTGATGGACTTGGATAGCTAAAGGAGGGAATGAACAATGGCTACTTATAATCGTACTGTTACGGGCGGTGGCACTGTTGGACATCCCTCCAATGCTGCTGTTCCATATGTTGTTACGTCTCCCGTTTGGGATACTGCTGACGGCGGTACTGGTGGTGACATCGTTCAGTTGATTGATGTTCCTGCCGATACCATGATTGTTGCCGGGTGTCTAGAAGTTCTAGAAGCCCGTGGTAACGGTCAGATTACTATGGATATTGGATTTACTGGTGGTGATGTAGACTGTTTTGTTGACGGTTCTGCATGTGCTGCTGGTTTCACTCCATTCCTAGAAGCTGCCGTAGGTGCATCTGGCGCTAACGCACGGATGCTGACAAGTGCTGACACTATTGATGCTCTCATCCTTGATGGTGGGTCATCTGGTGAAAGTGCGCTACGTTTCCGTATTCACGTTGTTATGGCTGATGTTTCAGTCAACCCTGTTGAATCGGCTACGGTGTCTACTGGCACGTAATCTTTAACTACAGTTTCGTGGGGTATCTGCAAAAACCCCACACCTTTCTTGTATTGTATTGTTTTGTATGAAAGGAAACAAAATGTACTTTTTTAGAATACTTAATGCTGACGAAATCAAAACTTGTACTGAAAAGCTAAAAGATTATCATGCTTTCAGTGATGGAAAGAAAACACAACCAGACTCCTCTATAAAGAGTAACACTGAGTCACTTAACATACCAGACGAAGTGCGAAAGATCATCACAGACAAGCTGTATGACACACACTTCATGGACACAGTATACTGTCCTAATCGTGTGTCGGTGAACTTCTATAATCAGTATGTAAAAGACGATCATTATGATATACATGTAGATGAGTTTAAAGCTAGACCTAAATCAAATAACACCTTCTTCGATTATGGTTTTAGTGTAAATCTACTGGACGAATATGAAGGTGGTGAATTTATACTTCAAACACCGATGGGTCAGATAGCAAAGAGACTAGAAGCTGGAGAGATTGCATTATTTCCAATCATATATCCTCACGGTGTAGGTAACGTTACGAGTGGTAAAAGAGTCAATATCATAGGCTGGATGTCAACTAACATTTCATACGAACAATCGTTCATATTGTATAATCTGTTTCAAATAGGACAGGCCGCTACATCTGATACAACTACGTTTACAAAGGTTAATCTGGTTCAAAACTATTTAAAGAAAGAATGGAGTAAATAACAATGGCTACTCTTAGTCTAACTACACACTTTACAGTAGACATAGATGATGATGATACGCATACCATCACTGGTGGAAGCACCACAGCTACTGATTCGATAACGATTACACATTACTTTGATAAACGTTATTCTATTACCAACACTACTCTAACAGAGATTTGGAGTGATGATATGCTGGGTGACTTTGACTTTTTGTGGGTAGAGTCAGATCAGACTGTAGAATTGCAGTTGGTTTGTAATGAGGGTGGCGACCTTTCAAACAGTAATATTCAGAATGGTTTTTGTGTTAAACTTATTGCTGGCGTACCGTTTGTCTTAGGTAGCGATGATAGCCGTAATATGGGTGACATGGCTGGTACGTTTAACGAAAGTAATCACGGTACTGAAATTGATACGTGGGAAAGTACGTGGTCTGCAGACACTATTGACCGCATAGAATGTTATAACTCATCTGGCAGCACGGCTAACGTGCGTGTCTTTGCAGCTACATAACGGGGAGAGAAGTAAGATGGAACGCAAGCGAGCTATAGGTGGTTTTCAACCTGAAAGTTCTTCTTCAACTACATGGTCTGAGTCTAAGTTACCAGAAGAAAGAAAAGAAAAAAATTATGCTAGACGAGTTTTAGCAAATGCTACAGGAAAGAAAAATTATAAAAACTATTTAGGTGTGCCTATTCCTGAGAAACCCAGTGAAGGTGACATCAATGAAGCTAGAGGTATTCTAGGTTTAGAACTTAAACAATCTGGCGGCATGATTGGCAAAGCCGACATGTCAGCAAAGAAAACCTCCGCACCAAAGAAAAAGAAAATACCGCAATACTATAAAGGTGGTGGCATGATCAAGAAAAATAAACCTTACGCTTATGGTGGACGAGTAGCTAAGTACAAGGATTAACTAATGACAAGTATACGTATCCCTAGAAAACCGGGTATGACAGATGCTGAATACGATAAAGCTATGCAAGATGCTTATCGTAGACATGATCAGCGTCTGCGTAATTTTCATGAGTTTTTCATAAATAGAGGAGCTAATCGTTATGTTGCTGAAGCTGTTCGCAACACTCTTGGCAATGAAGAAGCAACATTTAACAAACAGATGCGTGAAATTCAAAGATTTCGTCAAAGTTTTAGAGACAAACTTATTGCTGCTAATCCTAAGATAGCTCAAGAACATTCTAGGAGGCAGAGGCAGTTGGGTGGTAGATTTCCACCATCTAAAGAATATCAAGCATTTATGAAAGAAGCAAATGCACGTAGTAATACTGCGGTAAGAAAACAATTTAAAAATGTTCTACCTGCAATGAACAAATATCAAGCTAGACGTCAAGCTTTTGAAAGAGATATGCAAGATAAGTACGCTGCTGCCAATCCAAGGTACGCTAGATATCTAACAGAACAAAGACGCAGAGAACAAGCAAGTCAACAAAATGTAATGAATAGAAATAAAGCTTATGAGAAGTGGGCTAAACAAAACGATCCTTCTGCATACAAAGTGTATATGAGGGATAAAAAAAGATATGGCAATCCAGCTAACATAGTTTCCAATGCGTTTATGAATAGACAACAGAACGCTGCTGTAACTAAATCTATGCAAAAGTTTTATGCACAAGACCCTAATTATAGCAGTCCTTTTCTTGATAAATATAGACGATTAGCCACTCCTGTTAAACCGAAAAAAATACAGGCCATTCCTAACTCTACAGCTATTAATCCGCGCACTGGTAATCCAACAATGTTGGACATGCAACGTCAACAACAAGCATTATTTGACGCACAACGCGCACAGTTTTTAAATAGACAACAAGAGAGTGCTAGAGACATTCTGGTAACTCGCTTCAACGAAAACGCAGCAAATAAACTTAAACCCATAAAGACAACGACAACAACTACATCAAAACCTGCTAAACCAGTACAACCTGTTATAAGTTCTGCACCTAAACAACAACCAATAAAAAGAATTAAATCTGGCGGTAAAGTAACAAAGAAGTACGCCAACGGCGGTAGTGTACGTAAACCAAAGTATAAGGGATAATCATGGCGACATACCTACAACTTACTAATCGTGTTCTCAACGAACTTAACGAAGTAGAACTTACTTCATCTAACTTTGGATCGTCTAGAGGCGTACAGACCATGGTTAAGAATGTGGTCAACAAGGCTATTCACGACATATACAACTCTGAGGTAGAATGGGCATATTTATACAATAGTAAAGAACAATCTACTACTGCTGGTAAACGTCTGTATGCTTATCCTTCAGATGCTAGAAAGATTAACTTCAATTCTTTTATGTTGACGCCTCAAAATCTAATTACCAATGGAGGGTTTACTAATAATCTGAGTGATTGGGACACAGTGTCAGGCAGTCCATTTCATACCAAAGCAAAAGGAGACGGTGCAGTAAGACTAAATGC
>JAAOEI010000700.1_pt1 | contig 12724 bp, 10 predicted proteins | sample 7059261 | NCBI WGS metagenome assembly JAAOEI01 (sample SAMN14008812, study PRJNA610033) | viral metagenome | isolation source: viral particles filtered from seawater | place: China: Hangzhou Bay, Yangshan Deep Water Harbour | collected 2017-10-31
TACGACAAGCTGGAAAAGGGCCACGCCGACAAGGTTACGGAAAAGTTTATAGCCGGTATTCGCCTAGGCTTCGCGTGGGCAGGTTCAGCGACCGAACTAGCCAGCCACCCCGTAGGCGTCGGCTGCGTAGACGAACGGGACCGCATGGACGCCAGCACCGGCACAGAAGGCGACCCGGTCGAACTGGTCCGGGCGCGTCTGGAAACCTACGCCGGTAGCCTGCTGCTAGTCGTATCCACGCCGACCATAGAAGGCGCCAGCCCGGTATGGTCCCTGTACGAAGAAGGAACTATGGGGAAGTGGTCGTGGCCCTGCATCCATTGTGGCGAGTTCTTCGTCCCGGAAATAAAGCTATTAAAGTGGCCCGAAAAGTCCAGCCCACAAAAGGCGGAACGCGAAGCGCGCGTCGTCTGTCCGCATTGTGGCGCGCTAATGGAAAATCACCATAAGCTTGAAATGAACGAAGCGGGGAAATACCTGTACCACGAACTAAACGACAACGGCGACCACGTCCAGCTAGACCATAAGCCGGAAAACCACATGGCTAGCTTTTGGGTATCCGGGCTGGCGTCGCCGTGGCGTTCCTTCGGGAACCTAGCCCGGCGGCTGGTAGCGGCGTACAGGTCCGGCGAACCGGAAAAGATACAAGCCGTATTGAATACCGGCGGCGGTGAAGTATGGCGAACGAAGGGCGACGCGCCGGACTGGAAGGACGTAGCCAAGCTGCGCGGCGAATACGGGGAACTGGAAGTCGCGCCGGATATACAGCTGGTAACGATAGGCGTAGACGTACAGAAGCGCGGACTTTACTACGTGGTCCGGGGCTGGCGTTTTAACATGGGTAGCGACCTTCTGGCGTCCGGCTTCATTCCGGGGGAAACAGAATACGATGATGTGTGGCTACTGCTGCAGCGCCTTATTGAACCGGGCTACTTGCCGGGCGACCGGGTGGCGGACCGTATGTTCGTGGATTCAGGCTACCGGCCCGGCGACAAGCTACGACGGCCCGAACACATGGTATACAAGTTTGCACGCCTGCACGCTGGCGTAGTCTTCCCGACCAAGGGGCAGCAGACCATGGACCGGCAATTTAAAATGTCGCAAGTCGATATGTCGGTAGGCGGACGGGTACTTAAGAACGCGGTAAAGCTATGGCATATCAATACGGACAGCATGAAGCAATTTATACACGCCCGGTTTAGGTGGCCCGAAGGAGAAAGCGGCGCGTGGACCTTGAACCGTGGCACAGATGATGATTACTGCCAGCAGGTCGTCGCGGAATCACTAACGAAGACAGCGTCCGATAAGTTCGTATGGATAGTAAATAATAGAAATAATCACTACTTAGACTGCGAAGTAAATGCGCTATGCGCGGCGTTAACACTGCAGGCGCATACGCTTAAAGACATAAACTACACAACACAGAAGCCGCAACCGAACCCCGGCAGGCAGGAAGCCGGGGGCTTCATCCAGCGACCGCCGGGCGGATTTATCCGGCGCTAAATGTAAGCCGACCGCTTACATAATTTAGAAGCGGATAATTAGACCCTGCATTAAATACTTGTAACCACGGCCCGGCGCGGTTATTTTCCGCTTAATCCTACACCGGGCGCAGGCCATGGCGACATTATCAGAAGCTACCGCGCAGCTAGCGGCATGGGAAGCCGCTTCCCTAGCACTGGCGACCGGCAAGTCGTACAGCATTGGCGACCGGCAGCTATCCCGCGCTAACGCCGACGAAGTCCGCGACATGATGAACTTCTGGCGCGGCGAAGTGGAACGCCTATCCGTATCCAGCACGAACAATAAACCCGCCGCGATAGCGACATGGAATTCCGTATGAAGTTTATGCAGCGATACTTTCCGGGGCTAGCGCTTCGCCATTACCAGAAGCGCCTGCAGCTGGACGCTGTTAAACGAAGTTACGAAGCCATAAAGACAACCGCGCAGCGTCGGCCCATGGGTACGACGCAATCGGGCGACGCGTCCCTATGGCCCGCCGGGACCAAGCTGCGGAACTACGCCCGACACCTAGACGAAAACCACGACCTAGTAATCGGCATACTGGACGTACTGGTAAACAATATCGTAGGGACCGGAATTCAAGTCGAACCGATGGTCCGGCAGAAGAACGGAAAGCTAAACAAGAAGGTTAACGAACAGCTGCGCGAACTGTTTGACGACTGGAAGCGCCACCCCGACGTAACCGGCGAACTACCCTTCGGGGAACTGCAGCGCCTTGTATGCCGTTCGTGGCTGCGCGACGGCGAACACTTCGTCCAGCACGTTACCGGCACGCGGTCCGACATAGAACACCAGACGCAGGTAGCGTATTCGCTGGAACTGCTGGAAGCCGACTTCGTCCCGTTCGAACTGACCACGACCGACGGCGCGGTAATTAACGGCGTGCTAAAGAACGCATGGGGTAAGCCGACCGCGTACGCCATGTATAAGACCCACCCCGGCGGCTTGGCACTGGCTAGCGGCGTGGCGACCCTTCGGGACCAGAATATAAAACAGGTAAGCGCCGACAATATTACGCATATTAAATTTACGCGACGCGTCCGGCAGACGCGCGGCGTAACGGTACTGCATGGCATCCTGCAGCGTATCGACGATATTAAGGACTACGAAGAAAGCGAACGCATAGCGGCACGCGTGGCGGCAGCCTTTACCGGCTTTATTAAGAAGTCCGGCGATACGGCGAACGGTACGAACACGGCAGGCGACCGTACGTTCGAAATGAACCCCGGCTACATATTCGATAACCTGCTACCGGGTGAAGAAGTCGGGACTATTGCCAGTAACCGACCGAATACGCAGCTGCAGGAATTCAGGAACAGCCAGCTACGCGCGGCGGCGTCCGGCAGTGGCGCGAGTTATTCCAGTATTTCGAAGGACTACAGCGGGACGTACTCTTCGCAGCGGCAGGAACTTGTCGAAAGCCAGCCAAGCTATAGCCGTATGCGCGAATACTTTACTAGCGTATTCATGGTTCCTGTATGGGAACGCTTCGTAACCATGGCGGTTACGCAGGGACTTATTAACGCGCCTGCCAGTCTGGACCTAGCTTCGCTTATGCGCGCAGATTTTCGCGGCCCGTCTATGCCATGGATAGACCCGAAGAAGGAAATAGAAGCCGACGTAGCCGCGATAGAAGGCCGCATTAAATCAAGGGCGCAGGTTATCCGGGAACGTGGCGGCGACCCGCGAGTCGTGGACGAACAAATAGAACAGGACGACACGGCCCCGGCAGCGGCGGGTACGGATACGCAGGACACGCTACGCGGACAAATGGAAACCTACGGCGTAGGCGTCCGTTCCGGGACGATAACGCCACAGCCGACCGACGAAGACTACTTCCGGGAATCTGCCGGGCTGCCTGAAATGTCGACAGAAGTTTCCGAAGCGTGGACCAGCGACGGCGGCGTCCGGCGTCCGGTTACGCTGCAGTCTGGAAAAGCGTTTGACGCGGCGCAGGAAGACGCAGGCGGCGAAGAGACTACGCCAGCAGCCAAGCCGGACGAAGAACAGGAAGGCGACAAGCCGGAAGAAGACGCAGCATAATGTACCCGTCTAAAGCGTTCCACATGGCTACGCACCTGCCTAACGAAGACGTTAGCGCGGACTTCGCCACCATATTAGGCGTAGACAATGACATAGGCGGTTTTATCCCGTACGGGCATCCTGATAGCAGCGTTATATTCCGTTCGCCGTTAACGTCGGAAGCAGTCGTTACTAATCCGCCTATAGGTTTGTTTGCATCCGGCGGCGGCGCGTCGCATAAGGTACTAGCAGGCAGCGGCGGCACGTTCGACCCGGCCCTAGGCTTTAAGTCAAGCGACAAGACCGCGAACCTAGGGGCTATCAAGATAGCCGACCTAGCTAGCAAAACAGCGCTAGAGACTGCAGGCCAGCTATCCTTCGAAGTCCAGAAGGACGCCATAGCGTCCATAGACGGTACGAACCATACCGGGCGCGTAGCGGCCCATTCGGGAAGCGAAGACTACTTCTTGAGTACGGGCGCGGCGGGTGATGCAATAATGACGAACTACCAGCGGCTATTCGCGGCGTCTTCTGCTACCCGCTATATGCGCTGGCCTACAGATGCGTCTGGAAACCATGTCGCCAGCAGTAACTTATCTGTAGTCGAAATGGACGATTTTATTACGGTTAACCTGTCATGGACCGGCGGCACGCTAACGGTAGCGCTGGACGGTATGATAGTACACACCGGAACGCAGCCGAATACGACGGACTTATGGAAGTTTATATACATAGGGACAAAGAAGGAACATACCAGCGTCCTTAACGGTATTAACCACTACATCCGAAACCTGCAAATATCCACGAAGGCCGCAGCCTTTACGACGGTCGCTAATGTCGGCGTATCGTTCGTGGGGGATTCGCTGATAGACTTCGCCGAACCGCAGGAACGCGCGTCGCCGCATAGCTACCTAGAAAGCAAATACCAAGTGCGCGGCATGGATACGTTTCAAGCGCGCTTCCAGAATAAAGGCCAGCAGGTTACGACCTATTCGCAGGGCGTCGGCGGTGACAAAATATCGCACGTAGTCGCCCGGCGCGCGACGATACTAGCCGATAGTCCTACGCATATCGTCCTGCAGGTTGGCACTAACGACGCCATAGCGAACACCGTAGACACCACGTTCGACACGTCGATACGCGACGAAATAGACGCCTACGTAGCTAATGGCGTCCAGCGCGTATTCGTCGGGACTATTCCGTCGCTGGAAGGTAATACGGTGGCGGATACCGGCCCGAACGAAACGTCGCGGCAGGAATTGAACGCGAAGATACGCGCGCTAACGGATAAGCCGGAAGTAACGGTTATAGATATAGACGCGCTACTGCCGCGCGGTTCGTATCTATATGAGGACGAGTGCGACGACCTTGGGGCCGACGACCTGCATCCGGCGGCGGGTGGGCATAAGATTATGGGCGAACAGTGGGCTATAGCAGTCGACGCAGTTATATAAGGGGTAAAGTATGAAACTGGAACGCGGCATACAGATTAACGCGACTATTGAACGGGCCAAGGCGGAAGACGGTTCGCGGTCGTTCCCGCTATCGTTTTCTAGCGACGCGGTACTGGAAGACAATATAAGTAACCGTAGTCGACTGGTTCATACGGAAGACGCTATCGACATGTCCCGCGCTAAAGACGGGCTGCCGTTAACCTTCGGCGCGCATAAAGGCGAAATCGTCGGGCGCGTGTCGGACGTTAAGCTGGTCGGGAACAACCTGCGCGGCGTGGCGACTATATCCCGGTCCGCGAAGGGCGAAGACGTACTGCGCGACATTCAAGACGGTATCTTAATGGAAGTATCGGTCGGCGCTAGCGTTATCGAATACGACATAGACGACGACGACACCGTAAATATAACGCGGTGGAAACCTTACGAAGTTACGACGGGCGCGGTAGTTGCCGACGTGTCCGTAGGTATTAATCGGACGGCAGCAAAAACAGAGGGTAAGACAATGACAGACAAGACCGGAAACACCGGAACGGGTGGAGACAATGCCGGGGAATCCGGCAGCGTTAACGTAGTCGATTTTAAGGCTGCGCGCGAAACCGCGTTCGCCGAAGGACAGGCTGCAGAACGTACGGCTAGCGCTGCACGCGTTACCGAAATCGAACGCCTTTTCGCTATGCCAGCCTATCAGGGTGGCGAGTTCCAGCAGTTAAAGGCCGAACTTTTCCGCACCGGGGCCACGGTGGACGCTGCACGCGCCGCGCTGCTGGACATGGTCGGCGCAGGTTCGCAGCCGTTGGCGTCCGACTACCAGCAGACCGATACCGGCGGCAGCCAGCCTGCAGCCGAACGTACCGGCGTGGTAGGCGGCGGTAAGGACCAGCTGGACCTGTACCGCGACATTGTCGGTAAGGCGCTGGAAGTTCGCGTCGGACTTACTGACGACAAAGACGTAGTGCGAGAAGTCCGCGAAAGCGAATTCGCAGATATGAAGATGGACGGGCTGGCGCGTGAATTCCTGCGCCGGGCTAACGTGTCCGTAGGCGGTATGCGTTCCGAACAAATCATAGGTAAAGCTATGGAACGCGCCATAATCGGCCACAGTACCAGCGACTTCGCTAACATTCTGGAAAACACGGCTAATAAGTCCATGCTGCTAGGCTACGACGAAAGCGCCGAACAGTGGGACCGAATCGCGCGTACTATCAGCGTGCCGGACTTTAAGTCTAATAGCTTCGTAGGCTTGTCCGAATTCGGTTCCCTGCCGGAAGTGAAGGAAAACGGGGAATACACCTACGGAACCTTCGGCGACCGTAAGGAAACCGCGCAGCTTGCTACCTTCGGGCAGCTGTTCAGTATTTCCCGGCAGGCGTTGGCTAATGACGACTTGGACAGCTTGGGCCGTATCCCGCGCAGCATGGGCCGGGCCGCTAGCCGTACTATCGGCGATAAAGTGTTCGCAATCCTGACAAGTAACCCGGTACTTAACCAAGACAGTACAGACCTATTCCACGCTAACCACGGTAACTTCGTGGCGGGTGGTTCGGGCGCGGCCCCTTCTGTCGCCACGCTTAACGCGGCACGTACCGCCATGGCGACGCAGAAGGACCAGTCCAGCAGCACCACGTCGCTAAACATTCGCGGCGCGCGCTTGGTCGTTCCGGTCGCGCTGGAATCTACAGCTAATATCCTTATGGCTGCAGAATTCAACCCGGCGGAAGGTGCTACTACCAGCTTCCGGGAACCGAACGTACACCGGGGTACTATGGAAGTAGTCGCCGACGCCCGACTGGACGACGACGACGCCGCGAAGTGGTACGTAACCGCCGACCCGAACGTAATAGACACAATCGGCGCGTGCTTCCTGAATGGTCAAACTACGCCATTTTTGGAAACACAGGAAAAGCTGGAAGTAGACGGGCTTGTCTATAAAGTTCGTATCGACTGCGTAGCGGTCGCGTTAGACTTCCGGGGTATGTATCACAACGACGGTAACTAAGCCGCTGTAACTGGATAGGGACCGGCGAAGGTCGGTCCCTGACTTTAACGAAAAGAGGGTAAGGCCATGACAGTAAGAGTTAAACAAGACGGTACTGTAATCCAGTACAGCAACACGGGAACCGCTATCACTGCTGGCGACCGCGTCGTAATGGGGGCCGCCGGTAATGTTACCGTTGGCGTAGCGTTAACCGACATAGCCGCCACGACCGGGGTAGGTTCGGTACTTATTTCCGGCGTAGTGGAACTGCCGAAGCTGACAGGCGCGGTTATCACTGCAGGCGAAACCGTGGACCTTGATTCGTCCGCCGGTTCCAATGGTGGCGAAGTCGATGATAACGCTATGACTGCAGCTTCCGGCGACGTGTCGGACTTCGGCATAGCCATGGAAGACGCGGGAAGCGGCGTTCTGGTTATCGACGTGCTGCTGCTGCCGGGTAACGGCGCTATCACGTAGGCAGGTTAGACGCCCGGTTCGCGCCGGGCGTCTTCTGTTACCCGTCCATGTTCGCCGAAGACTTAAGCCCGTTTTTCGACGTTAGTAGCGGCTTCGCTGTTAACGCTAAGTACGATAACGCCTATACAATACCGGGCATATTCGACGAACGCCCGGTAGATATTCTGCAGGGCGAAGGCGGCGTAACCAGTAGCAGGCCCACGCTGCTAGTTAAGAAGCTGGATATAGAACTAAACCTGCTAAAGTATTCCGAAGACTTTACCGGGTGGCTGAATTATGGCGGTTCTACTGGCGTTGCGGTCGATTATCGAACGCTAGAGGATGATAACCCCGGATACATAGAAGGAATAACTAATGTATCCGTTCCTATAGTAGATAACGAAGTCTTAACGCTGTCGGTAGAGATAAAAAACGACACCACCCCGAAGGCGACGCGCTTCTGCGAGTTAAATATCCTTATGGAAGGCGGCAGCGTTATACAAAACCAGTTACGTATAGATACGGATACGGCGGAAACGCTAGCGACAGGTTCGGGGGACTTTAACATATTAGACAGCGGGAAAAGTACAGCTGGCGTAACAGCAGGCCATGTGCGCTACTGGATTACCGCGCAGAATGATACATCTGGAAACTATTACGCTAATGCATTAATAAGCCCGGCGAAGGGCGCGGGGGCCGACTTATCTGTCCCGACAGTTAGCGCAACCGGCACAATATTGGCGACTAAGGCGCAGCTACGAAGAACGGCAACGGTAGGCAACTACCAGAAAACGACGAACGCGCCCGGAATAGAAGCCGCGTATGACAAGCCTATTATCGTTAACGGGACCACGTACACCATTAAGGACGTAGAACCAGACGGCACAGGCTTGGTGCTGCTGGAACTTGAGAAGGTATAGTTATGCACGCGCGCCAGCAAATACGCGAAGCCGTCGCCGGACTTGTTGCCGGGCTGACTACGACGGGCGCTAATGTGTTCCAGTCGCGCGTCTATAACCTGCAGGAGTCGGAATTACCGGGGCTGCTGGTTTACACCACGACAGAAACGGACAGCGAACCGCAGTCCATAGGCTACCCGCGCCGTATGCTGCGCGTTGTGGAAGTCGTCGTGGAAGGGAAGGCGCAGGCCACGGCGAACCTAGACGACACGCTGGACACCATTTCGGAAGAAGTCGAAGTCGCGCTAGGGGCCGACCCGGCGCTAGGACTGGCAGCAGCGATAGACACCGTACACGCGGGTACAGATATAGAGTTATCAGGCGACGCCGACCAGCCTATAGGTTCGGTAACAATGCGTTTTAATGTGGCCTACATGGTTACAGAAGACGCACCGGGAACAATACTTTAAGAGGGTGAGACAATGACGCAGGCAACCGGCGCAAATGCACAAATTATTTTCGGCGAAGAAAGTACCTTCGGCACTGCTGCCACGTCCGGCATTAAGATGGGAAGCGCGCTTTATGGCGAATCTTTCGGCGGCAGCACAGAAGAACTTATCAGTAACGCCATTAACCCGTCCCGGTCCGTTCAGGACGTAAAGGCCGGGAACCAGACCGTAAGCGGTTCCATACCGTTTGAACTGTCGTCTATTGGTATGGGTACACTCTTTAAGCATTTAATGGGTACGAACGCCACGACCGGCGCAGGGCCATATACGCATACGCAGAAGCGCGGCAGCCTGCCGACCGGGCTAACCATTGAAAAAGGCTACACGGATATAAGCCAGTACGAACTATTTACCGGCTGCCGTATTAACGCCATGGCGCTATCCGTAACCCCGGAAGGACTGGTTACTGGTTCCTTCGACTTCGTCGGGCAGGATATGTCCGCCAGCGGTTCCAGCTTTGACGGCACACCGACGGACCTAGGCCATAATCCTATCGTCCACCATGAAGCGACGACCGTACAGGAAGGCGGCGGCGCGGCTACCTTGTTAGGGCTGGAATTGAACTATACGAACAACCTAGACGCCGGGCGGTTCGTTATCGGTAGCGCGAACATTAACGCACTGCCGGAAGGTCGGGGCGATACTACGGGAACCGTTACGCTGGCGTTCGAAAATCTGACGCTATACAACAAGTGGCTAAACGATACGGAATCCAGCCTAGATATTACCTTTACCGATTCGGCAGGCGATACGGTGCAGTTTCTTATCCCGGCAGTACACTATAACGGCGACGCGTCGCCGAAGATTGAGTCGCCGCAAGGTATCGTAATCGCGCTGCCGTTTAGGGGTATCTACGACGCTACCGAAGCTACCGACCTTAAAGTCGTACTGGTTAACGACGAAGCGACCGTCTAATGGCAGACGCTATCGCGGACCTGCTGGAACGCCACGCCGCCGCGAATCTGTCGTGGCACGAAATCGGCGACTACGAATTCCAGATACGGACGCCTAACCAGTTCGAAGCGCTAAAGACCATGGCGCGCTATGAAAGTGGCGACGACCACATGGAACGAATCGTCGACAGTATCGAACATTGTTCCGGCTACGTGGAAAACTGGAAGGGCGTAACGGAAGGCGACATAGTCCCGGACGCAGGCGACGACCCGGTCCCGTTCGACCGTCGCGCGCTTGCCGTGTTTCTGGCTGACCGCGTAAGTGTAGGCGACGCCATTGTCGGGGTAATCTTCGACAAGATAGCGGAACGCCGCGCACTGGCAGCCGAAGAAAAAAAAAGCTAGTTAGCTACGTCGCATTTACACGCGACGAAGCCGACATGCGGCGCAGGGGCGGATTATCCGGGCGTATCCCGGACCGATTCAGGCCGAACGTAGGGGAAGACGAACAGATAGCGCTAGAACTTTATGGGGTAATGGGTGGGCTGGACTGGCAGGCGTTACCGCTGTTACTGCAGCTGTACGACATAGCCGACCCGGAACGCACAATACAACACTTGGTAACGATACGTAACGAAATGAACAGGCCGCGCGACAATGCCACGAAATAGAACTAACGTCGCTATAACGGCGACAGACAAAACTAAAGCCGCGTTCGCGTCGGCGCAGCGCAATATAGCCGGACTGCAGAAGCGCGTTTTATCTATGCGCGGTAGCCTGCTGGCGCTAGGTGGCTTGGCAGGCTTCGGCGCTGTTATCCGGTCGTCGACCGAAACCGCCGAAAAGATAGACAACCTATCGCAGTCTTTAGGTGTATCCACGGAAGCCGCCAGCCAGTACCGGCTAGTCGCAGCCCGGTCCGGTACGACGCTGGATAACCTGTCCCTAATCTGGCAGCGGCAATCCCGCCGCGTAGCGGAAGCCGCCGTAGGTACTGGCGAAGCGCGGGACGCGTTGCGCGAACTTGGGCTGGAAGCGACCGAACTGGCGAAGCTATCGCCGGACCGGCAGTTCGAAGTTATCGCGGACGCTATGCAGAACGTGGAAAACCAGTCCGACAAACTGCGACTGGCGTTCAAGCTGTTCGATTCGGAAGGCGCACGCCCGGCACTGCAGGCCATGGAAGCCGGTTCGGAAGGGCTGCAGCAGTGGCGTAAGGACGCCGACGACCTAGGGCTAACGCTTACCAGCGTAGAGTCTAAAGAGTTAAAGGCGTTTCGTATCGAAATGGAAGAAGCTAAGCTGCGTATGGTGGCGGCTGGCGAAGAGTTATCTATGCGGCTTATCCCGCTGCTAACGACCCTGTACGACCGCCTAGCGGACGCAGGCAGCGCAGCGGCGGACTTCTTCGACAAGTTCGACAGGCCGGACCTTGATACGCTGGACGAACAAGTAGACGCGCTAGGCCGGTTTAGCCGGGAATATCTGCGAATACAGGAACAAATAGAAAACGGGGAATTTGAAGGGCCGCAGCTTGAGGGCATGGAACGCCGACTGGAAGAGTTAACCGACGTACTGATACCGCGCGCCCGTAAAGCGCTGGCAGAATTCGCTAAAGCGCCCGAAGACGGCGAAGGCGGAACCCCGTTCGATATTGGAAAATCACAGGAAACGATAGCAGCAGAAAAGGCCGCGCAGCTAGCCGCCGAACGTGCCGCGAAGGAAGAACAGCGGCTACGCGATTCGTTACAGAAGCGGCTTGAAATCATTACTAACGCGAACCTAACGGAACAGGAACAGCTGGACGAACAGCTGGAAGAACGCCTTTTCACGTTAGAGGAAGCCTATCAAGAAGAACTTATCAGCTGGAACAAGCTGCAGGAAGAGAAGCTAAAGGCGGAAGCGCAGTTCGGCGAGAAGTCGAAACAGCAGGAAAAGAAGAACAGCGCCACGGTAGTAAAGCTGCGCGAACAGGTCGCCAGCCAAACGATAAACATACTGCGCCAGCTAGGCGGCAAGTCTAAAGCGTTCGCGGCTGCAGCTATCCTTCTGGAATCCACGATAGCGGCTAAAAAGATTTTTATAGAGTCGCAGGTCGCAGCAGCGGCAGCGCTGGTTCCGCCGCCGGTCGGGCTTGGTCCAGTCGCCGGGCAGCCGTTGGCGGCGTCTATCCTTGCCATGGGTAAAATATCGGCAGGGCTTACACTGGCTACCGGGGCGCTGCAGTTAAGTAGCCTAGGCGGACAGGGCGCAGCCGGTAACTTCGCTGCCGAACCGACCTTCGAAGCGGACCCGCTTACCGGGCTGCCGACCGGGGGCGCGGCACAGACGCAGCTACGGACCGACATAAACATAAACATAGGCGACGCGCAGTTCTTAAGCGCCGACGCGGTCCGCATACTGATAGAACAGATTAACGAACAAATAGACGACGGCGTAAACGTCGGAAGTATAGGGCTGGTTTAATGAGTAACCCCGTTATCGGATACGAAAACCTGCTAGCCGCTGCGACGCTAACGGCGTCCAGTGAAGCGTCCGGCTTCGAAAAAGAAAACGCGGTAGACTGGCTAACCTTCGACTTTTGGAAGCCGACCGGCAGCACGTCGGAAACGCTAGACGCGGACCTAGGGGCAGGCGACGACGTGGACTACTTCGCCGTGGCAGGCCACGACCTAGGGACGCAGGGCGCGCGTATAAGGCTGCAGCACGATACTACGTCCGCGTTTAGTTCGCCTACGACGGTCGTAGACAAGTCGCCGACCGACGACGCCGTAATATTCGCCAGCTTTACGTCGGTTAATAAGCAACACTGGCGCATACTGATAACCGGCGGGACGAACCCTTCGTCTATCGGGGTGGCTTCCTTCGGGGCGCGTCTGGATATGCCGGACGGCGTACAGGTCGGCTTCATACCGCCGACAATGTCGTACGAAGACAAGGTACTAAATAACCAGACCATAGGCGGCGCGTTTATAGGCCGGTCGGTCCAGCG
>JAAOEI010000701.1_pt1 | contig 12721 bp, 9 predicted proteins | sample 7059261 | NCBI WGS metagenome assembly JAAOEI01 (sample SAMN14008812, study PRJNA610033) | viral metagenome | isolation source: viral particles filtered from seawater | place: China: Hangzhou Bay, Yangshan Deep Water Harbour | collected 2017-10-31
GCCAGCCATCAAGTTCTTAATACCCTCATCAAGAGTAGTAGCAGTTTTATCAACGTGTATCATAGTGTATCCTTATTTGTTAGTTATTGCTATTAAACCACCAGAAACGAACAATGCTAAACCAACAAAGGCATACATTATCATTTCACCAAGTGTATTTGCTTTTTCAACACAATCGCCATCACAATCACCAGCAGCGCCAGCCATCATAATCAAACCGATTGTTATTAATATTGCAGAAATTAAAGTTTTCATAGTGTTTATGTCCTTTCTCATTTTCTATAACCATATTACCACATATAAATATAGAAAGCAAGCACTTTTTTTAAAAAAATGACTAAAAAAAGCGTGAAAAATCAAGGGTTTTTGATTTTTTTTGTACTCGTTTTGTTCTTTTTGAGCGTTTCCTGTGCAAAAATACGAGAAAATTGCGATTCGTTGACTTATAAAAGCGAATCACCCTTAAAATATGCGAAAATGTTGCAAAAAAATCAAATTTTTGCTCAATTTCGTTGTGAATTTTAATTAACAAGTGAGAATTTATGAAAAAAATGAGAATCTTCAAATTTTGGAATGAAAAAGGCGAAGAAAAAGAGACGGAACAGCTAAGTTTAACAAGAGCAGTCAAATCTGTTCAAGGTGATTTCAAAGACCAATTTATCGGAGTTGAATATACGACAAAAAAAGGCAAGGAAATGTCAACAACGATAGAATTACCTTGGGGTAGAAAAGTGAGACGTGCAATTATAGCAGAAAAGAAGAAAGCTGCTTTAAAAGCAAAACAACAAAGGTAGTTTATGGCTAAAATAAGTAAGACTTTTGTGGCACACGTTAGTATGCCTAAAAAGACTTCACAATCAGGTAAGAAAAGAAGTTGTAAAATGAGTTCAATGAATAAATCAAAAAAACGTAGTTTAAAATTTTACAAAGGACAAGGAAAATAGTAGTGCCAGCAATCAGTAGAAAAGGTGATACTTTATCAACAGGTCACGCTTGTACAGGAACAACAACATTAGATACACCTGGTCAAGGTACCGTTTTTGCAAATGGTATATTAATTGCAAGAATAGGCGACCCAACTGTTTCACATCCAGCACCACCTATTCCACCTTGTCCTAATCACGTAGCAAATGTTAATGCAGGTTCGCCAAATGTGTTTGTAGTAGGTATTGCTACTGCTAGAATTGGTGATAGTACAGACGCAGGCGCTATGACTGCTGGTTCGCCAAATGTTTTTGCAAACGGCTAGTAAAAGCATATAAATATTACCGTTATGGCAAGATACGATTCAGCAATAGTTAGCAACTCAAAACGTAATTCAAGACAATTTAGTGATATTGATTTAAATTTCACTAGAAATCAGGTTACAAGTGATGTTGTATCAGTTGAAGATGTAGTAGCTGTAAAAAGGTCTGTTAAAAACTTAATTCAAACAGGTTTTTACGAAAGACCATTTCAACCAGAATTAGGTTGTGGTATTAGAGAATTACTATTTGAAAACTTTACACCAATGACTAAAGTTTTCTTACAAAAAAAGATTGAAGAAGTTTTAATTAACTATGAACCTAGAATTAACTTAACTAGTGTTCGTGTAGATGATGACCAAGATAATAATAGACTAGTTGTGGATATTTACTTTTATGTTGTAGGTGTTCCAGGTCCCCAACAAGTACAAACATTTTTACAAAGGTTAAGATAAGATGGCGAATGGTAAACTATCAGTTTCAGAATTAGATTTTATTAATATAAAAAACAATCTAAAAACTTTTTTACAAAGTCAAACAGCATTTCAAGATTATGATTTTGAAGGTTCTGGTTTATCAATTCTATTAGATGTTTTATCTTACAACACTCACTATATGGCCTACTTGGCCAATATGTCAACAAACGAATTATACCTAGATAGTGCCGATATTAGAAACAATATTGTATCACTAGCAAAAATGTTAGGTTATACACCTAACTCACCAAGAGCACCAAGAGCTTCAATCAATGTTGTAGTAAATGATGGTACAGGTACATCAATCACTATGGCAAAAGGAACAACTTACACAACAAGCGTTGACGGTACTTCTTATCAATATATTACAAACGAAGATATTACAGCTACACCTGCTAACGGTGTTTTTACTTTTTCAAATGTAACCTTATATGAAGGTACTTTAGTTAGATTTAAATATACGGTTGATACAAATGATGTTGACCAAAAGTTTATTATTCCAAATGCAAACGCAGATACGTCAACTTTAAAAGTATCAGTACAAAATTCTAGTGAAGACACGTCATTAACAAATTACACTTTAGCTGGTGGTTATACAGGTGTTGAATCAACTTCTAAAGTTTATTTCATACAAGAAGGTAGAGACGGCAAATATGAGGTTTATTTTGGTGATGGTGTTACCGGAAATAAATTAGCAGATGGTAATGTTGTAATTTTAGATTACATTGTTACCAATAAAGAAAGTTCTAATGGTGCTAATAAATTTGAATTACAAGGTTCAGTTGGTGGATTTACAGATGTTTCAATTACGACTCAATCAAATTCTCAAGGTGGTTCTGAATCAGAAACAAATGAGTCAATTAAGTTTAATGCACCTTTAAATTTTGCAGCTCAAGAAAGAGCGGTAACTACAACAGATTATGAAACACTTGTTAAACAAATTTATCCAAATGCATTATCAGTAAGTTCTTGGGGTGGTGAAGATGATGAAACACCAAGATATGGTATTGTTAAGATTGCAATTAAGGCAGCTTCAGGTTCAACTTTGACTGACCAAACTAAATTAGATATTGTAAGTGGTTTAAAACCATACAACGTTGCTTCAGTAAAACCAGAAATTGTGGATCCTGAAACAACTTCAGTTTTATTAACTTCAAATGTTAAGTTTGACGCAAAGTCAACAACTAAATCGGCAACAACTTTAAAATCAGATATTATATCAACAATATCAAATTACAATACTTCAACACTTCAAAAGTTTGATAGTGTTTTTAGATTTTCAAAACTAACAGGTTTAATTGATGATACAGACTCAAGTATATTATCAAACATAACTACCGTTAAAATTAGAAAAAGTTTTACACCAACTTTAGCTTCATCTAACGCTTATAATATTTACTTTAGAAATGCATTATATAATCCACATTCAGGACATAACTCTTCAGGTGGTGGTATTTTATCATCAACTGGTTTCAAGGTAACAGGTAGTGATTTTGAAATGTTTTTAGATGAAGATGGTAATGGTAATGTAAGAAGATATTATCTAGTAAGTGGAGTTAAAACTTACGCAAACAACACGCAAGGTACAATTAATTACACAACAGGTCAGGTAACTTTAAATTCATTAAACGTTGCTTCAGTTTCTAATATCAGAGGCGCAGCTTCAACCGTAATTGAAATAACGGTAACTCCTAATTCAAATGATGTTATTCCTGTTAGAGACCAAATTGTAGAAATTGATGTTGCAAATTCACTAATTACCGTAGAAGAGGATAGTTTTGTTGGTGGTTCTGCCGAGGCTGGCGTTGGTTACACATCATCATCAAGTTATTAATGACTAATGGCAAAGTTTAATGAAAAATTATCCACGATACTTAACAGCCAACTACCAGAGTTTATAGTTGCTGACCATCCGAAGTTTGCAGACTTCTTAAAATCTTATTATCAATTATTAGAATCAGCAGAATTACAAGTTAAAGATGTTCAAACTACCGTTGGTGTATTAATTGAAACTGAAACAGGTCAAGAAAATAATTTAGTATATGACGCTACTAGAATTGGTAGTGCAAAAACTAATATTGATGAAGGCGACAAAATTCTATTAGAAGAAACAACTTACGGAAAATTTACCGTAGGTGAAACGGTAACTGGTTTAACTTCAGGTGCTAAAGCAAAAGTTTTAACTGAAGATTTAAATAATAATAGATTATTCATATCTGCTAATGATAAGTTTATTACAAATGAAATTGTTGAAGGTGAATTATCAAAAGCTTCTGCTACAATAACAAATTACAAACCTAATCCTGTTCAAAACATTTCTGACCTTGTAAACTTTAGAGACCCCGATAGAGCAATTGAATCTTTTTTAAATAACTTTAGAAATGAATTTTTAGCAACTTTACCTGAAGTATTAGACAATCAAGTTGATAAAAGAAACTTAATTAAGAACGTTAAGAATATGTACCAAGCAAAAGGTACAGCTGCAGGTCACGAATTATTTTTTAGATTATTATTTAATGAAAAATCAGAAACAATTTATCCTAGAGAACAATTATTAAAAACTTCAGATGGTCAATATGACTCTTTAAAAATTTTAAGAATTATTGAAAGAGTTGGAAACACCGAAGGTTTAATTGGTAGAACAATTACAGGTAAAGACTCTAGAGCAACAGCCGTAATTGAAAACTTAGCACGTTTTCAAATTGGTGACGATACAATTACAGAATTAGTTTTAAACCAAGGTAGTGTTAATGGTTCTTTTCAAGTAGGTGAAGAAGTTTCTGGTACTGCTTCTAATACAGATGACTATTTTATTAAGGCAGATATTACAGGTATTCCTGGAACAAAAACAATTACAAATCCTGGTTCACTTTATCAAACAAGTGATACAATAACGGTATCAGGTGGTGGCACAGGTGCATTATTTCAAATTTCAGATGTAGGTACAGGTTCAGTAGAAGAATTAATTATTGATAGTGCTGGCTCAGGTTATTCTATTGGTGATACAATTAATTTTGATAATACAGGAACATTCGGTGCAAATGCAGCCGGCTTTGTTAGTATCGTAAACGGTAGTATCGTAGACCAAAATGGTACTAGAGCTCCTGCTGATGGTACAGAGGATAAAATTCTTTTAGAAGATGAAACTTGCGCCGGCGATTTATACCAAGGAAATAATATTGTACAAGAAACTGCCACAACTTCTGGTGAAGTTAATGGTTTTCCAGGCTCAGCAGACTTAACAACAGGTGCTATAACAAAAGTATTTTTATCAAATGGTGGTAACGGATACAAAACAACTCCTATTTTATCAATAACAAGTTCAGGTGGCACTAATGGTGTTATTAGAGCTTTTGGTAACGGTATAGGAAAAGTTAATGCATTAAGAACAATTGAGTTTGGTAAAAAATATGAATTAAGTCCAGCACCTACATTAAGTTTCTTTAATAATATTTTATTAAAATCAATTACAGGTTCTTTTGTAGATGGTCAAACAATTACTTTTTCTGGTGGTGCAACAGCAACAATTGTAAATTTAGATAGTGATAGAAATATTTTAAAAGTAAAAGATGTTAATGGTTCAATCGTTCAAAATGAAACAATGACAACTTCAGGTGGTGGTACTGCTACCGTATCAAGAATAAATTTAGCAGCTGCAACCGTAAATGTTGTACCTATAACAGACACAGACGGTGCTTTTATTAATGAAGACGGTAAAATTTCTGAAAGTACAATGAAAGTACAAGATAGTTTATACTATCAAGATTTTTCATATGTTATTAAAGTTGGTCAATCTATTAATGCTTGGCGAGACGCATTTAAAAAGACTATGCATACAGCAGGTTTTTATTTCACAGGTCAAGTTAATATTGCAACTAGACTAAATGCTAAAACGAAAGCGCCAGTTGTTGGTGGTATTTCGCAAGTTGCTGAAGTGCCGTTCTTACAAGTTCTTAATACTTTATTCTCTACAATATTTGGTAGAAGATTAGGAACAAAATCTGATGGTACTACATTAAGAGCTAATGCAAGATTAAAAGGTGCAATTGATTCAGACGCAACAACAAGTGAACATTTTGAATCTAACACTAGAGACTTAACTTTACAAGAAGAAACTGGTATTGATTATTTAAGTAGAGTTAGAAGAGATATTCCAGATAATACACAAACTTATAATGTTAGACAAGGTCACGCATACGCAGGACCAAGATATGCATTTTTAAATAAAAATATTCAACAAATATTCAAAGGTCCAGGATTTACGGTAGAGGCCTTTAATGATATTAAAATTATTGGTACTAGAACAGGTTTAGATGGTCAACCAGCAACCTTTATTGCAACATCACATCCAGATGGTCAAAATTTAAAGACTTATTTTACAATACCTAGTGAATTTGCAACTAATAAAAATGACTTCTCAAACACGGTTACCAACTTTAGTTCAACGTCAGCAACGTTTGATGACACAACACCATAGGAATGATTATAAATAGTAGAGAGAATTAGATATGGCAAAATTTACAATTAATACAGGTTCAAGTCCAAATGACGGTACAGGTGATAACCTACGTACTGGTGCAACGTATATTAATAACAACTTCAATGAGATATACAATGCAATTGGTAACGGTACCGTTCTAACAGCTTACCTTGATTTAGCTGACGATACTTCATCAACTTTAAGAAAAAATATTGGTGAAACATTAACGTTTGAAGGTGGTCTAGGTATTGATACCGTGATTACTGGTGGTAAAGTTCAAATTAAAGTTAACTCTTCAGTATTGACAGCAACTGCCTCTGCTACACTTACAAATAAAAATATCAATCTTGCAAATAACACAATTACAGGAACATTAACAGAATTTAATACTGCCTTAACTGGCACAGATTTTGCTTCAACTGACCAATCACAAACTTTGACTAATAAGTCAATGAGTGGTGCGAGCAATACTTTTACAAATATTCCAAATACAGGTCTTTCAAATCCTGGTATTACAATTAGAGATAATACTTCAACAACAGACTTTGTAAATTTAGGTGAAACATTATCTATTTTAGGTACAGGTTCAGTTTCATCAACGGTTACAGGAAATACGGTAACTCTAAACGTATCAAACTTAACTAACTCTGACTTATCAGGTAGTGCAGGTATCACAAACGCAAACTTAGCTAATTCTACGGTAACAATTGGTAATAGTGCAGTAGCCCTAGGTTCAACTTTAAATTCAGCAGGAAACTTTAACTTAACTGGCACATCCTCTGTATCTGGTTCAGGTACAATTGATACAACAGGTTCAGGTTCTAAAGTTAGAGGTAACTTTTCAAATCAAGCTTCATTCCCTACAGCAACGTCATACTCTGGATTATTTGCTTTAGATGAAACACAATTAAAACCTTTTGTTGCTACACAATCTGGTTATATTAATATTTTAACAGAAAATGATTCTGTGTCAAGACACGCAGACGTATTTACAACTGGTATACAAAATGGTTATATTTTAAAATGGGTATCAGCAAATGGTCGTTTTGAAGCACAAGCAGAATCAGGTGGTTCAGTTGCATTAAACGATTTAACAGATGTTGTAAATAGTTCGCCAACAGCAGGTATGTCATTAGTTTATAATGGCACAAATTGGGTACAAGCAACAACACCAGTTTCACAATTGTTGGTTACAGCAAATGGTTCAAGTGCATACTTATTTACAGGTGCAGGTTTCCCTTCAACTTCAGGCGATAACCCTGCTTTACACTGGAAAAAAGGTAATACTTACTATTTTATTAATAACTCTGGTGGTTCACACCCATTCAGAATACAATCAACAACCGGTACAGGTGGTACACCGTATAATACAGGAGTTACCAATAATGGTGCTTCTTCAGGCGCTATAGTATTTCACGTTTCTATGGATACTCCAGCAACTCTTTATTATCAATGTACTTCTCACGGTTCAATGAACGGAACAATTAACATAACATAGTGAGAAGTCTTATAAATATTGATTAAGGAAAAGAAAATATGCCAGCAATTATAACAAACAAGTTTAGAATTCACAACTCCGAGCAGTTTAAAGAGTCATTCTCTGAAGCTGCAGGAAATAACTATTATCTTGGTATTGGTAGACCATCACCATTTAATACTGCTACTAGAGCAGATGGTCGTACAGATAACCAAGGTACAGACGTTTTACCAATTACACCAGCAGATAACAATAACGTAGAATCAATTACGTATGATGACTTATTAGCTGTTAAAAGAATTTCAAGTACAGATGTTTCTTTTGTAGCACCTAGAAGAAACTGGACAACAGGTACTACTTACGATATTTACAGACACGATTATGGAGAAAGAATTACTGGCACATCTACTCAACAATCGGCAAATAGTGGTGTATTCAATTTATATGACGCAAATTTCTATGTTATGAATTCATCAAGAAATGTTTACAAATGTTTAGATAATAATGGAAATCAACAATCAACGGTAGAACCAACAGGAACAAATGCTTCAACTATTCTATCAACTGCTGATGGTTATAAGTGGAAATATATGTACACACTTTCTGCTTCTGAACAATCAAATTTCTTATCAACTGACTTTATGGCAGTATCAACAAATAGTTCAGTATCATCAAACGCCGTTGACGGTGCAATTGATATTGTAAAAATTAAAACTGCTGGTTCAGGTGGTGCAGACGGAACACACACAAACATTCCTATAAGAGGTGATGGTACAGGTGGTGTTGTTTCAGTAACCGTAACCTCTGGTGCTGTAACCGCTGTAAACGTAACCAGCGCAGGTTCAGGTTATACTTTTGGTACAATTTCAAATGCACAAATAGTTTCAGCAGGTGCAACTAACCTTGTTGGTGCAGAATTAGACGTAATTATTCCACCAAAAGGCGGACACGGATTTAACGCAGTTCAAGAATTAGGTGCTTTCTTTGTTATGACAAACGTAAGTTTAGAAGGTACAGAGTCAGCTAACTCTGGTGACGTTTCAGTTGCAAACGACTTTAGAAGAGTATGCTTAATTAGAGACCCGAAATCAGGTGGTTCACTTGCTTCAGCTACAACATTAAGAGCAACTAAAGCAATTCAAATGACAGGTGTTTCTGGTTCATTTAACGTTGATGAAAAAATTACTCAAGCTTCAACAGGTGCCGTAGGTATTGTTGTAGAGTGGGATTCATTAAACTCATTATTATATTATGTACAAACAAGACACAATGATGAGGGTGTTGACTCAAATGGTAATCAAACAGCATTTAGTGGTGCAAACGTTGTATCAGGTGCTGGTGGTGCTTCAGGTACTCCGGTAACTACAAGTGGTACCGTAAACAATGTTGTAATTGCTAGTGGATATTCTGTTCCAGAAGTTGACCACGATTCAGGTGATGTCTTGTACGTAGAAAACAGAGCGCCAATAACGAGAGCAGCAGACCAGACAGAGAATATCAAATTGATAATTGAATTTTAAGGGGAATAGAAGACTATGCCAAGTCCAACTGATTTTAACTTATCTCCCTATTATGATGATTTTGCTGAGAGTAAGAAGTTTCATAGAATACTTTTTAGACCAGCATTTGCCGTACAAGCGAGAGAGTTAACACAATCACAATCAATATTACAAAATCAAATAGAGAGAGTATCAGACCATCTATTTGAAAAAGGCGCAATGGTTATTCCAGGTGAAATTGGATATGACCTAAACTACTATTCTCTAAAATTAACTTCATTTACAGATTCACAAAACGTTGGTGTTACCTTATCAGATTTTGTAGGTTTAACATTAACAGGTCAAACTTCAGGTGTTCAAGCAAAAGTAATTAATCAATCAGCTACAGACGGTACTGACCCAAATACTTTATATGTAAAATATCTTGACTCAGGTACAAATAGCACGTCTGATAAATTTACTAACGGTGAAACTATTTCAGTTTCAACAACTTTACAAGGACAAGTAACCACGGTATCTGCTGTTTTAGATACTTGTCATACAGGTTCAGCTGCATATGTTGGTAAAGGTGTTTATTACATTAATGGTTTTCACGTTGAAGTTTCTGAACAAACATTACTATTAGACAAATATTCAAACACACCATCTTATAGAGTTGGTTTACAAGTTGCAGAGTCTTTCGTAACCCCCAATGAAGATAACGATTTAAATGATAATGCTCAAGGTGTTTCAAATACAAATGCTCCAGGTGCTCATAGATTTAAAATTCAATTAACACTTAAAAAATTATCATTAGCTTCTGCTGAAGATAATAACTTTGTAGAATTATTAAGACTAAAATCTGGTATTATTCAAAACCAAGTTAGAACAACAGAATATGCAGTATTAGAAGATACACTTGCTAGACGTACTTTTGATGAATCAGGTGATTATGCAGTAAGAGATTTTGAATTAGAAGTTAGAGAACATTTAAAATCAGGTAATAACAGAGGTATTTACACAGCCGCTCAAAGTGGTAGTGAGGCTAAACTTGCATTAGGTTTATCTCCAGGAAAAGCATATGTTAAAGGTTATGAAATTGAAACTCTTACAACAACTTATGTTGATGTAGATAAAGCAAGAGACTTTGATACTGAAAACAACTTTAGTACAAAATTTGATGTAGGTAATTTTACTTATGTTAGAAATGTATATGGTTCGCCAGATGTAGGTTTTGTTTCAGGTGCAACTGAAGCATTTAAAGGAATTAGTTTATTTAATACAACAGGTTCAAGAGGTACTGCCGCTTTAGATACTGATTCAAGTATCAATCAAATTGGTCGTGCTAAATCAAGAGGTTTTGAATACGTAACCGGTTCGCCAACAAATTTCACATTCTCATCAAGTGGTATTACAAACAATATCTTTAAACATTTTCTTTTTGATATTGAAATGTTTACACACTTGAATATTACATCAGCGACAGCATTTACAACAGGTGAAAAAATAACAGGTGGTTCTTCAAATGCCTCTGGTATTGTTCAAAGTATTTCAACAACTGAATCGGTAACTATTACTTCCGTTTCAGCTGCAAGTCCAGGTGTGGTAACAACTGCTACAAATCACAAATTTAAAGAAGGCCAACAGGTAACTATTTCAAGTGTTGCTGGTTGGGCAATTGATTCAACAGCTTCAGATTCAAGTGCAAGAGTTTATACGGTTAGAAATCCTAGTAATAATACTTTTGAATTATATAACACAAATGGAACAACTGCTATTAACGTAACCACAGGTGGTACTGGTGGTACTGCTGAACACGGCGTTGTTGTTTTATCAAATGTTCAAGGTGCTTTCGCAGCCGCTGAAACAATAACTGGTGGTACTTCATCTAATACTGCTGTAATTCAAACTAATTCAGCAGGTATGAAAGGTGCAAGACATTTTGAATTTTCTGCCGTTAAACAACTTTCTATGGCAGGTTCACCAGTTTATACAGCAAATACAGAATTGTCAAATACGTATGGTGAAAATTTAACACTTACAGGTAATATTTCAATAACAGCTTCAGGTACAGCAGTTATAGGTTCAGGTACTAGATTTAATGATGAATTAAAAGTTGGTGATGAAATTAGTTTTGGTAATGATGACGGTGCAATTTTAGAAAGAACGGTTGAGGCAATTTTATCTGATAATAGTATAACTTTAAGTGCAGCTATTACAGGCGTTAACGTTTCATCTTCAATTGCTACAAGAAGAAGAGCAAAATTACAAGATACTAATAAAAACGTTGCAATATTCCAAATGGGATATGACGCAATCAAAACATTAAAAACTGAATCTAATTCAGGTTTATCTGATACTAATTTTAAAGTAAGAAGACAATTCTCAATTAGTTTATCTTCAGGTACAGGACAAATTTCAGCAGGTAATAATGAAACATTTACAAGTCTTTCAGAGGGTGATTATATTGTTTCTATTATCAATGCAAACTCAGCTTCAACTGGTGCTACAGGTAATATTTTAAGTTTAACTGGTAATAATGGTGATGGTAACCCAATCTTTACATTGTCAGGTTCTCCAACAGGTAAAACTTTAGACTTTGATTTTGGTACAGCTTATGCAGACGCAGATTTAAAAATTATTGCTACGGTAAATCGTTCAATTGCAAATTCAAAAACAAAAACTCTACAAAACAATTCTACTAAACAAGCAACAAGTCAAACTGAAATTCAAAGTGGAACAATCTCACTTGGTAAGGCAGATATTTACAATTTAGATTCTGTTAAAATGGCTGCTGACTTTAGTACAGACGCATTATCAACTGATACAGATATTACAGATAGATTTGAGTTAGATAACGGTCAAAGAGATAACTTCTATGATGTAGGTAGAATTAAATTAAAAACAGGTGCATTGGCACCAACAGGTAGATTGTTAATTACTTTTGATTACTTCACACACGGGGCTGGTGATTATTTTGATGTTGACTCTTATTCAGGTGTTGTTGATTATAAAGACATTCCAAAATACTTATCAGATACAACTGGTAAAGAATATCAATTAAGAGACTCTTTAGATTTTAGACCTAGAGTTGATGACACTTCAACTATTAATTCAGGTAATCAAGATAGAAGTTATACAGGTGCTTCATTAGACGTTGTTAAATTTGGTGAAGATGTAACCGCTGACTTTGAATATTACTTATCAAGAATTGACAAAGTATTTTTAGATAAAGATGGTTCATTTAAAATTGTTAAAGGTGCCTCTTCATTAGAACCACAGGTTCCAAAAGGCTTAGATAGTGGTATGCATTTATACACACTATTATTATCTCCATATACTTTAACAACTGAAAGTGTTGAGATTGAAAGACAAGATAATAAACGATACACTATGAGGGACATTGGTAAGTTAGAACAGAGAATTGAAAATGTTGAATACTACACTCAATTGTCCTTACTAGAATCACAAGCTCAATCTTTACAAATTCAAGACGCAGATGGTTTTGATAGATTTAAAAACGGATTTGTAGTAGATAACTTTACAGGTCACGGTATTGGTGATGT
>JAAOEI010000702.1_pt1 | contig 12718 bp, 28 predicted proteins | sample 7059261 | NCBI WGS metagenome assembly JAAOEI01 (sample SAMN14008812, study PRJNA610033) | viral metagenome | isolation source: viral particles filtered from seawater | place: China: Hangzhou Bay, Yangshan Deep Water Harbour | collected 2017-10-31
CACGTCATGGCGAGGCCGTACGACGGTCGTCTGCCCCGATGGCGTGACGCACACGGCGAACATGCCGGACTCGCCGCGCATCGCTAGCAGGCATTGCCGGGCGACTTCCTCGAAGCCGTGGTGTTTCAAGTTGAACGCTTGGACGCGGCTCACTTGGGCGGCTCCGGCAGCGGCATCCAGTGCGTTGGCATATCGTTGAAAACGATGTGGTTCAGGCATCCGCCCTCTTCCGTCTTGAAAGCGTGCCAATGGTTCATGGTTACGCCGCGCCTTGGGGAATACTGCAGGAAGTTAGACCCGTCTTTCGGCGCAGTCTCAATCGGTTGCCACATAATCACCCCTCCAAGTCTTTAGGATTGAACCCCAGCCCCAACAACACCGCATCACTCCACCGCACAGGGGCGCACGTAAGCCCCTGCTCTTGCGGATGGTCGCCGATGTGCAGGCCCATCGTAATTGCATTTTTTGCCTGCTGACGGGTCAACTTGAGCGACGACCCGCCAAGCATGATGATTCCGTTACGCCCGTCGCCGTGGTCGTAGGCCGGAACAGCTTTCCAGCCTGCCGCCGTACCGCTCAGGAAGTGCCGGAAGTCGTCTTTGTCCAGCCGAACTCCATGCCATCGGACCTGCCGGGCCAAATCACCGCAAACGGCATTGAGCATCCGCTTCTGTGCCTCAGTGATCCGCCCGGCGCTTACGTCCTCCCAGTCGTTCACGACGGCCGCCTACTAAAACGGAATCGATGAATCATCGAAGTCAGCCCCCGCAGGCGGTGCCGGAGTTTGCTGACGCTGCTGATTCCTCGCCGAAGGCTTGGCCGGCTTGCTGTCGCCGTCGCCACGACCGCCAACCAGCGTGACGTTATCCACGCGCAAAGTGACGTACGTCTTCCCGTCATGCTCACGGGTGCCGAGTTCGCCTGTCACCCCGACCTGCGATCCCTTCGTGATGTACTGCGCGACCTTCTCGCCACGCTCGCCCCACAACGTACAATCAAGCCATAGCGTCGTCTTGTTCTGGCCGTATCCGGAATCGACCGCCAGCGACCAGCCGGTGACAGCCTTGCCGACTTGGGTGAATCGAGTCTCGGCATCGCGGCCAACGCGGCCGATGAAATTACAGTTGTTCACTTATTCGCCCTCGTTGAGAATTGCGACCCACTGCGCGACCTTCGGTTCCAGTAGCGCAACACGTTCTGCCATCTGATCTTTTTCGCCCTGCGAAATCACGCAGGGCACGATGATCCCGCCGGCTGCGGGGTGGTATGCCACAAAGTCCAGCCATTCAAGCTGGCCGACCCACATTGCCCACCGACATTGCCACCTGTATTCCGCCGGTACTTTCTTGGTTCGCTTGACTTCCATCCAAGCCATTTCAAGCGGGCACTTGATTTCAGCACCGCCATGGTTGTCAGTGATGGCATCCGGAGACCATGCAACGTTCGCGATGCTGGCGTGATCCACTAGGCCGACTTCCTGCATCTGCGTCAGCCGGGTGAATGCGTACCAGTCTCGCGCCTCTGGCTCTACGACATGCCCGCGCTCCATTGCGGCAGACTTAAATCCGCCTTCAATTACGCCGTGGACACGCTCCCATGCAACACGCTTGACAAGCTTCGCAAGTCCGTCAGTATCCAGCCCGCCCATGATCGTTGCCGCATTGCTGGCGGTCCATTTGCCGGCCCGCGCTGCTAGCCATTCCGGCGAGCCTTGCACAATGTCGAAGTGATAGATTGGCGTCATTGCGCGGCCTTGATCGCATTAAGGCGCTGCGACCAGCGGGTGCGGATGTTGCGCAGGGCTGCATTCGGAATCTTGGCTTCCTTAATTTGCTCGGCCAGCGAGTTCAAATCGTCCACCGAAGCGGCATCATCAATAGCCGTGAACCAATCGGATGCATCAAAGGCTGGCGCTTCCGGCTCAGACTCACCGTCCGGGTCGCCACCGATTGCAGGCTCATGCGGGACAACGAACGTCAGGAAGAACATGTTGCGTTCTGCAATAGAGGTAGCCTTGCTAACGGCCTTGTCCTGCGTGTCGTTCGCCTCGCCAAAGAACGGGCCGACAGTCCACGATGAGCCATCCTCGGTATGTGTGAACGTGAATGTCCCCTCAAGGCTGACGTTGTAGGTCGTGCCGCCTGACTTGGTTTGGCGAACGTCGACGACCTTGTTAGCGTAGGCCGGGGCAAGGATGATTGAGTTATTGACCAGCAACGGCGCAAAGGCTGCCAGCGCATCATCGATGCCACGGAAGTTGAACCGCTGTTCCCGATTCTCCCGATCCTTGCCAATGCCCATCCCCGCAATCGACCGCATTACTGCATTGATTGCCCCGTAAATCTTCGGCACTGCGTTGTCGCTCATGTCTCAGCCTCTCTTATGTGAGCCGTAATCGTACGGCCCGGCCGTCTCATACGTTGGGATTTCTGGCTCCCGGTCGTCGGTGATGTCGTCCACAACTCCTCCTCTGTTGAACCTAATGGGCTGAGGGTGGCCGGTGCTGATCTCCGGCTTCGCGATCACCGCACGGGCACCACTTTCGCATCAGCCTGCGCATTCACCCTCAAGAGGCCTCCCGTCGCTTGGCACGTCTGCCATCGGACTGTGAGGACACCCCGGACGAACAACCTCGCGCGTCATGCGCTGTTTCGTACAGACCGGGAGGCCTCTTGAAGATGCTGCTAACTATCTCGGCTGCGGCCTCAATGCCCGATCAGGCAGGGGGCAAGGCCAGACATCAAGGCCGCATGCGAGAGAGTGCCGGTTACGGTTCCGGCGCCCCATAGGGCCGTCAGGGGTCACGCTGCACGGGTGGATTCGGTCAGAGCTTCGCCAGCGCCTCGGCGATGCGCGCCTTCTCGGCAGCAAGCATCTGCTCGTGGCGGGCGCGGAATTCGGCCCGGAGTTCGTTGATCACGACGGACGTGGCGTTCTGGATATCGGCCTTGAATTTCTGATCCATAGCACTGGCGACGATGTGTTCGAGGCGCTTGCGTCCGTGCTGGCGCTCGTAATAGTCCGTCACCGGTTTGCCGTCTCGGCCGACAACATGTTCCAGGTATTCACGGCCGAGCATGCCGATCATTTCGCCGATGGTGACCGGGGCTTTCTGGTCGAAACCCTTCGGCGTCAGCGTCGTACCCAGCACGTTGTCCGCGACGGCGGACAGCTTGGCGTCTGCGCGCGCGGTTATGAGCGCAAGCGCACGCTCTTCGATCTGCTTGGCGATCTTCGCGTCGCCATGACGGCCGACGATGATGCGCGCGGCAGCTTCGACGATCAGCTCCTCCATGTCGTTCACGGTCCAGTCCCGCATCTGGACATGGAAGCTGATGCCGCCGGGCTTTTCTTCGTGGCTGGCGACTGCGCTGGTGGTCAGTTCGCTGTCTTCTCCGCGCTCGCCGCTCTCGAATTGTTCGTTGGCGATGTCTGCGGTGTCGATGATGTCGGGCATTGCGGATTCCTCGTCAGGTTGGTGTTACTTGAGAGAACGCGGGCTGCTGGAATTTCCGGCCACGCCGTTCGTCGGATTGCTCGGCACTGCCGGCGGGCGGTTCACGCACTCCAGCCGGCACCATAGCCCGGCGAGTACAGCACTGCCACGCGGCCTTGATCGTCGTAATATTTTTCCATAACTCCTCCTCTGTTGAACCTAATGGGCTGAGGGTGGCCGGCAGCCTTTTGCCGGCTTATTCCGATTTGCCCGCACCTGAGTTGCGCTTGTATAGGGCCTTTTCGGAATTGGTGAATCTCAGGACATTACCCACCAGCGGATCGCAACTCCGCGACACCCTCAGATATCCGGCCCTTGGAAGCCATTTCCCACTAGCAAGCAAGGCGATGGCTTCACCTCAAAAGCTAGGGCCAAGTGGCCGGATATCTCAGGATGCTAACTATCTCGGTTGCGGCCTCAATGCCCGATCAGGCAGGGGGCAAGGCCAGACATCAAGGCCGCATGCGAGATGGTGCCGGTTACGTCTCCGGCGCGGGGGTCTCACCGCCGTATCCCCTTGGCCGCCGATATCAGCTGGCGCAATTCCTGCATTTACTTTAACGTCCAATCAATCGCGCAGGCTTCCGGACGTTCGACTATCGGGTCAGGGCTGTCGAGTGCCCCACGGAACGCATAGCCCGACTTGCGCTTGCCTGCACGGGCTTAATCGTCGTCGTTGCTGTGACTTGGTTTATTGCAGAAGGCCACGAAGCCGGCAAGGTCGCCGTCGTAGCTGTCCGCCTTGCCGTAACCTTCGCACTTCACGTTTTCAATGAAATCCACATGACCCCAAACCCGCTGGCCGCTCGGCTTGCTGGAAATGGTGATCGTGTAGACGTATTCCTCGCCATCGGCGTCATGGGATCGCAAGTAAATTGATCCAAGCGAGTCGCCTTTCAGAACAGAAATCAACTGCGCCGCAAAGCAGCCTGCGCCATTTGCATTCTTGCCAACGCTATGACTTCCGTTATAGCCGTTGACGAACTCGATGCCCGCCATAAAGTCGGCCATTTCGCGGCCGTGGCCGGATGGATAGCCATCCATTTGCCGGTAGAACGTCAGGATCGGCTTGCCGTTGTGAATGACGCGAGTAATTGAACGAGTTCCCACAATATCCTCCTCGGTTGTTAGGTGGTGCGGGCCGGGTTGCTTGCCTTCACACCATGGATAAATCTTACACCTGAGTTAACCTGCAATCAACCATTTCCCGACGAACGGTCGACATCACGCCAGTCCACACGCCGCCCATCCCGCCACTGCTCCGACATCCGGAATTGCTTCATGCGTTCGTCCTCGTCGATCATGGAAACTGGCTTGTAACCGGCCGGCGGCTTCACTTCGCGGTATTCGATCAGCATTTGTCGCACTCCGGCCAGAGATAGACAACAGCCATGCCAAGGGCCACGCCGAACGTGTAGACAGCCCACGCCGGGGCGTCAAGCGAGCGGGCCAGCGCATGCCACGCAAAGACCAGTACAAAAGCAATAAGCCATTTCATTTCGTGCGCTCCAGTTCGGCGAGTAGGGCATCGGCATGGCCTACTGCCATCTTGGCAATGATGTTGCGGAGCGTCTGGGTATTTTCCCTGCTGCCCGCCTGTTGCCCGTGGATGGCTTCGATGACCGTGGTCAAGTCGTCGAATCTCTTGTGGTCTGCGCACAATCCCTGCATCGCCACCGCCGCAAAGTATTCGCGCTTGGTCAGGCCGCCGACGCTGTAGGTGTTGGCATACAGGACGCCCCGCCCATCTTCGTCATACGCGGCTTCGGTCTTGATTTCCGGATACGCCGGTTCGTTCGCATTGCTCATCGCAGAAACTCCGTATGTTTGATGATGTCGCCCGACCATGCCAGCATTGCAGCTATGGCGATCAGGCAAAGGTAGCAGCCGATTTGTGCGAGTCGGTTACGCATTGTCATCACTCCACCCCTTGAAATTGTTTCGTTGACTCTAGGCCGTCAGATGTCGTTTTTACGGTCATACCAAAGCCCCTCCCAAATATCCGAAATGATCTTGTCGGCGGCAAGCCTCGCCAGATGATCAACCTCGCCATCGTAGGCCGCTGCGGTGCTGCGGAAGTCCTGCGGATTGCCAGCATTCGCCACTGCAAACACAGCGAGGTTCAGCAGCGTTTCCACGTCGGCCGGATCGTTCAGGTAGTCGCGCAATGCGGCGCGGATCACTTCGGCCGTGGTGTTGTCGTTGTCGTCCTCGCGGACCTTATCCCAGTCGATTGAGCGGGCCATCTGCGGATCTCCGTTGTCGATGGAGCTAGGTTAACCCATTCCCCGCATCAGTCAACCGTTTCCCGACGAACGGTCAATTGCCCGGGTTGACTTGTCAGCTCAGTCTGTTAACCTTATCCCATGCCAAAGACCCTGACAACCAAGAAAGTAAAGAAGCGCCTACGCCTGCCGTACGACTGCGATGTCGCGGCAAAGCTGGGCATATCAAAGGTAGCCGTGTGCAAGTGGCGCGGCACAGTTCCCCGGAAGCGAGTTAAACAGTTGGCTGAACTCTACCCGGGTACATTCGACGATTACAAAGAGGATGAGAAATGAAACCGATCTACCCGTTTTCAGAAATGCAAGTCGGCGACGTGCGCGAGTTCTCTACGCACCGCAGCAAAAAGGCTGTCTACTCCGCAGGCTGGGAGTATGCGAAGAAGCATCCTAACGAGGACGGCAGCCGGCCGAAGTTCAAGGTTGTGGACGCCAATCGTGACGCTGAGGTTGGCTGGATGCTGCTTGTCCCCGTCTACCGCATCGAGCGCACCGCATGAAAAAGAAAGCCATCACCAATATCAGCCTGTCCGCTGTCGTTGACATCGGCGACATTTACGAAAGCGTTACTAGATCCAACCTGACGGACGAGCAAATTATTGCATTCATCGCTGGCATTGATGACTCTGTTTGCGATCTTGCATTCTCGCTAAAGCTGGTGCGGAAACTCATCAAGCCAATCCGAGAAAGCATGGAGCCGGACGACTTCAAAAAGTTCATCACCTCTCTCGGGAAAACAGCATGATTACCGATCCGCGAATCACTGAATACCAATGGCTCCGCAAGTCGGACCGGATGACGGTCGCCGTGGCCGACCTAACGTTTGAGGAATTGCAGGCCGCGCTGTGCGACACGATCGATGCAATCGAGGACATCGCCGCCGCGCCTCATGACCCTTACGAGGTTTTGAAAATTGTCGATAACTGGCGCATCGAGCGCACCGCATAGGAGGCAGCATGGCTAGGTTCTTCGTGGGGCAGCGGGTGAGGGTGGTAAAGGTTGCCCGTGGGTGGGAATTTCTTTTGGGTGCCGAAACCAAGTTGGTAGCCCCATCCCCGCCAGACAAGAAATACAGCGATTGGCAGATAGCGATGACCGACCCTGACAACGGCGGCCCCTTGTACGTGGCGGAATGCAACATTGCTCCCATCCTCCCCGCACACGAGCCCGTCGCAATCTCCGCCATACTGGAAGAGTTCCCGTCGCTGGCCGGTGTCATGGGGGTGGTGGCGTGAGCGACTTTATCCCGTGGGTACTGGTTGGCCGTGAAAACGAGAGGCCGGAGGGCGTGTCTGGAAACGACGTTGTAGATGCGCTATTCCGCGATGGCGAAGTCGTGCGAGGCAAGGCCAAGACTTTTCTGTGGCTCCAGTTCGGCGAAGATGATGATGTCGTCGGCTACAGGAAAGTCTCACCATGACCCCCGCCGCCCACTTCGACGCCTGCGCATGGCTCGCACTCCAGCCTGTTGACCCGCCGCCATGATGGTGGCATGATTTGCTTGCGCGAGAGCGCCCGGCGTTGCAACCGGTGATTGTGAAAGAGCGGTTGTGAGTCTCCACAGGCAGGCGGGCTGTCGCCCTAACAAGGCCATCAGTGCCGCCGCTCTCGGGATTGCAACCGATAGCCCGCCGTCCTGTGGAGATTCCAGTGGACAAAAATCTAACTGCCGATCGTTTGAGAGAGCTTCTTCTATACGATCCCGACACCGGAGTTTTCCGTTGGCGACTCGTAACAAGTAATCGAGTCTGTGTCGGAGCGCCCGCCGGATCAAAGCAATCCTGCGGATATATTCAGATACGAATCGACCGCCGAGCCTACGTGGCCCATCGGCTGGCATGGCTGTTTGTGCACGGTGTTTGGCCTAAAGAGCAAATTGACCATCGAAACGGCATTCGGGACGATAACCGGTTTGTAAATCTGCGCGAGGCCACGCTCGCCGAAAACAATCAGAACCGAGGCGTTTCCCCCAGAAACACATCAGGCCATACCGGTGTTTACTTTAATAAAAAAACAGGGAAGTGGCATGCAGAGATAATGACAAATAGAAGGAAAAAACACTTAGGTTGCTTTAATGACATAGAAGACGCAATCTCTGCCCGCAAGGCCGCGAAAGCTGCGAATCACAAGTTTAACCCAGAAGATAGAGGGGTGAGTTAATGGACTGGTTCCGCTGGCACCATGGGGCAGTCACTGACCCAAAGTTCCAACTCATTGCCCGCCGCGCCTCTGCGACAGTTGCCGAGGTCATCGCCGTGTGGGCCTGCATTCTTGAGGAGGCCAGCAAATCGGATCAGCGCGGCGTGGCCGGTCAAATCGACTGCGAGGCCACGGACTGCGCCCTTGGGCTTCCTGATGGCCGCACAGACGCGATCCTATCTGCCATGTACGCACGCGGCATCCTCGCCGATGGTGGCGTCGTGGCGTCATGGGAGAAGCGGCAGCCGAAGCGCGAGCGTGACGACAGCAGCGCGGAAAGGGTCCGGGAGTTCCGCCGTAAGCAGGCCGAGCAAAAACAACCAGTTACAGAAAGCGAAGGACATGTAACACCATGTAACGCCAGCGAAACCCAAGAAACGCCTAGAGGAGAGGAGATAAGAGAAGAAGAGAAGAAGCAAAAGAAAGAGCAGGGGCAGCGTTCGCCCAAGGGCTCACGCCTTCCCACTGATTGGGTGCCATCACCTAGTCTTTTCGATTGGGCCAAGCGAGAGCGCCCCGACTTGGACATCGGCAAACAGGCATCGATGTTCCGGAACTACTGGCACGCCAAGCCCGGGAAGGAAGGGACTAAGCTTGACTGGGACAAGACGTGGCAGAACTGGATTTACAAGGCACATCCTGACAAACCAACCATCGGAGCCAGAAATGAAACCCATCGGAACCTGTCTGCCGTCGAGCGCGTCCGCGAATCAGCAATCAGGGGCGAGCTTGCAGACCGCGCAGCCCGTCAACCCCACGGCCATGCGGACCTTGTGGGTCAGGATGGCGGAGATTTACGGACACCGCTGGACCTCGTCCTATGGAGCGGAGGCGAACCCGGAGGGGGCGGCGGGTACGTGGGCTAAGGGTCTGGCCGGTGTGTCGTCGAATCAGATTGCGGAGGGCCTGAGAGCGTGCCTTGCGTCCGCTGAGCCGTGGCCGCCGACGTTGCCGGAGTTCCGGGCCATGTGCCTGGGCATCCCGTCCCTGTCGGCCGTGAAACTCGGGATCAAGTTTGGCGACATGAACGCATTCGCCCGGCTGGTCTGGCAGCACATCGACGGATACCGGTACAAGCAGGCCGACTACAAGACCGCCGACCGTTTGCTGCAGGAAGCCTACGACATCGCCCGGGAGTACGTCATGCGTGGTGGCGAGCTTCCGCCCGATCCCGTGGGCGAGATTGCGCACGACGAGGCCAAGAAGCCGGAATTGCCAGAGACCCGGGAGGAGCGCGCCTTGCGCCTTGCGGCCAAGTTGGGCGAGGACTACAACCCGGAGACATCGGGGCTTCCGAACTCGAACCCCGTGATGTCCGTTCTGCGCGACGCAAAGACCAAGGCGGCCGGCCATGAGTGAATATCCCGCAGCACCTGAAACCGTCTGGCCGTACGTCGAAAGCGGCTGCAGCCTGTCCGAGATTGCGGCATGGTTCGGGATCACCGAAGACGCGGCCGGTTGGTACGTGATGATGACGAGGCGTAGGAAACTGATTCCGGCGGCCTGTTGCCACATGAGAGAGGACTAAGACATGTCCGTGTTCAAACCGGAAGATTTCAGTTATTCGTATTCGTACAGGAGGGTTCTACCAATGACCAAGGCAACGGACCAGCAAATCGGCGGAGACCACTACAAGACCTGCGCAATTCAGCCGGTGGAGTTCATCGAGGCGAACAAGCTGGGTTTTCTGGAGGGCTGCGCGATCAAGCGGCTAGTGCGTCACAACCGGCCGGGCGGCAAGGGGCGGCAGGACATCGAGAAGGCGATTCACGAGCTGCAGCTAATTCTAGAGTTGCGTTACCGTTCGTCGGGAGCCGCTTGACTGTATGGCCGGAGCGGTTAACCTATAGCAACACAGAGGAGGACGGGGTATGAAGAACAACGGCAAGCCAAGCAAGCGTGAAATTGAGTTGTCCGGGTTCCGTTTTGCTGGCTACCACGGCGACAACGCGTCGCTTACTCGGAAGCTGATCGAGCGCCGACTCGTCAAGAGGGAGGACGCTATGGCTGAGTTTTCGGTCGGGATACAGCAGCGCAAGAACGGCGTTCCATGCGGCTGCCACCAGTGCAAAGACGGTGCTGCATGACCAACATCATCGACCGAGCCCGGGAGCTGCTGACGTGCGACGAGTTGCGCGGGCGAGTGCCGGAGGAAGTGCGGGCATTGTTGGCGGATATCGTGGCGCTGGAGGTTCAGGAACGTCAGTATTTTTCCGTTACTGGCCGATGGACTACGACGGAAAACTTTGAACTCTGGAAAGCCCGTGGGAACGTGAAGACCCGTGAACTGTACGATCTCGGAGCCCCCAATGACCCCGCGTGAATCCAAAAAGGAGCCGACCATGACCACTGAGACCCCCGCCGAGGTGCTGGCGCATCCGATTCAGCCGCTTGAAATCGACGAGCGTGGCACGTTGCGATTCAAGAAAAACGCCATCGTTCGCCACCTGCTCGACCATGGCGGCATCGACATGAACGACCTCGCCGTCATGGACTTCAGCCCCGAAGATCGCGAGCAATTCGCGCAGCTGATCGGCTACTCGCATGACGGTGCCGGCACGTTGTCGTACTTCACTGACAAGGCGTGGTACGCCGCTCAGGAAGAGTACGAGAGCCGAGGCAGTGAGCGATCCCTCGCCGCCGGGAAGGTGGCAACGCATGCGGTGTTCGCCCGTTCCGACGAGTACCCGGAACCGGTGTGCCTCACCGGATACGTCGGGACGGAATCCGAGATTGCCAGCAAGGTCATGGAAATGGCTCGCCGCGAAGGCTATCGGGGCACGTTCGCGGATCGCATGAAGGAACTGGGCTGGTGGATTGCCCCGGTCTTCACCGCCCCGCCCGCCGATCCCGCCAAGGCCAGCGAGCCGGAGTACGACCGCAGCCTGATCGCGGAAATGCTGTACGAGCTTTCGAAAGGCGGCGAAAAGTACACGTACGACGCAATCCGCAAGCAAATGGAACTCCTCCGCGCCGCCGACAACGCCCACGCGGCCAAGGTCCGGACTGTGCGGGCCAGCGGCAGCGCGCCGGTCGAATGCGCAAGGAAAGGAACTGGCCGGCATTGCCTTGCTCCTGCATGCATGTGCAGTGACGCGATGGATCGACAGGCGGCCAGCGCGCCGGATGGTTGCGGCGCATGCGGCAACGGTTGCAATGGCGGACCGTGCAGGGTTCTTCAAGATAGCCCGCCGGCCAGCGCGCCGGAGGTGACGGAGGATATCGCATGGAAAGTGCTTGTCGAATACTACGGGCACGCGATTGCGAAGGACGATGAAGATGTCGAGCGGATGCGCGGGATCATCAGCGCCGCCCTGCAGGAGCCGCGCCAGTGAGCAAGGTCATTACCTACTGCGCCGAAACCCTGACCGACGACGAAATCATGGACATCGCGGACGACATCGAATCAGAGTTCGACGGCGAGTCTACGGAACCGTTCTACAGCTTCACGGCAGCGCAACTTCGTGTGTTCTACAACCGCGTCAATTTCTCCAAGGGGCCGCGCCATGACCAGTGAACGCACGACACTAGCCGAGCTTCGCGCCTGCTTTGCTTCGTGGCAGCCGGACGTGTGCGTCCTGGGCAATGTTCGCGCGGCTGACGCGGTGAACGCGCTGGATTCCGTCCTGCAGCCGGCGCGGGTGCCGGAGGGGTGGTGGGTTGCGGAATCTGCGGCCGGCAAGCTCAAATTGTGGCCGCTCAGTGATGAGGCGCGCGCCCTGCTCGCCCACCCTGCGCCCGAGGCCGATGCGAAGGGCGGGGCGGTGGCGTGGCTGGTCGACTGGCCTGACGAACCAGAACTCGGGCACACGCTGTCGGAATGGCCGGTCCCGCACGCGCGCAATCGCGCCCTCGGCGTGATTGCCCACCCCGCGCCGGAGCCGGCCGAGGCCGGGCTTCGTGACGCGTACGAAGGCGCTCGCGAAGACTTGCTCGACTGGAAAGGCCGCGCTCAGCGCGCAGAGGCCGAATTGCGCCGACTCGGATACGCCGGGGTCGATGCGAGCGAGAAGCCCGCAGCCGTCAAGCAGGGCGAGGGGCGCGAGGGGGTGGAGGACGAAGTGGCGATTGCCGCGCACTGGCTCCAGAACATCGAATCGGCCGCCGCAATCCTGCAGAACAGCTACAGCATCATGGACCGCAGAGAAGGCGATGCATTGCGAAAGCTGGTCAAGTCGGCCCGCCGCCTCTCCATCGCTCCGCAGCCCGACCATTCTCCCGGCGCCGGGAAGATGGCGGACTCAGCCAAGGCCGTGATTAAGCGGTGGGAATCGCCATTGTGGAAGCAAGAGGTCTGTACGGCGGAGTTGATCAACAATTTGCGAAAGGACGTTGACGCTTACCTCAGCCAGCGCACCGGCTCGCGCGGGGAGGTGGACGATGCGTGAGCCTCTCCCCCAATCACGATGGGACGCGGCGCTTCCGTGCCCATTCTGCAATGGGCCCGCAGAGCTGCTAAGCACGCCGATGCTTGGATGTCCGGAATATGGATCAAACGCCTGTGTTTGCTGTAGCCGATGCGGCGCAGGAGGCCCATGCGTCGAGCCGGAGAATTATGTGAAGGTCGAGGACATGAATAGACAGGCCGTCCGCTTATGGAATCGGCGAGGGTCTCACCAGAACTCCGAGTGGAAGCTGATGAGAATCGCGCAGATCCTTGGCTCTGATTACGTCACACCCGTAGCCGACCAGCCCGAGCCCACGCCATGAAGACCAACGGACTCCGCAACAAGAAGCCGGC
>JAAOEI010000703.1_pt1 | contig 12716 bp, 15 predicted proteins | sample 7059261 | NCBI WGS metagenome assembly JAAOEI01 (sample SAMN14008812, study PRJNA610033) | viral metagenome | isolation source: viral particles filtered from seawater | place: China: Hangzhou Bay, Yangshan Deep Water Harbour | collected 2017-10-31
GTGGCCATCGTCTTGGTCGCCATGTTCTGTTCGTGAACAGAATACGCCGTGCCTGCCGCTGCCGCTACTGCTACGCCTATCAATATCGCTGTGCTGGTTGCTACTGCCATTTTACTCTGACAAATTGTTTAATGTTAGTATCGCCTTGTAAGAAGCCTAGCCTCAACAGCCGCTTCGCAAGAGCCTCGTTTTTAATGTTGGTCATAAAGACCTTTTTACCTTCTTTCAAATTTCTTTGAGCAAGGCATTCGATCAAGAAATCCAGTGCTTGGCCGCGTAATTCGGTGTCAGCGTAAGGATTCCCAATGATGTATTCCATACTACCAATGCAGCTGTTGGTTGTGAACAGCCAACCAGCGCAAAGGTTCATACCGTCTTTTTCGATGATGTAGCCAATATCCGACAAAACTTCTGGCGTTGGATGTGCATTCCACCGCCAAAATTTCCACCAAGAAGAAACTTCTTGGAAGTGCTCGTCAGCCTTAAATTCTTTCAAAATAAATTCGCTCATTTCACTGCTACCACTAAAGATAATAATTCAAATTCCAACGGATCATCTTGTGTTAGCTCAATTTGCGCATCGCGATTTACACCGGCGACGTGCACCTTTTTCCAGCCAGAAAATAACTCGACCGGAGTGTCCAACACATTTGAACCAAATGTTGTAAAAGATGGAACATACCTCGTTTCGCCGTATTTTACAACGACATTTCGAGACGCATTTAATCTTGCGTTAACCCAAACCACACGCTTCCAATCGCCAGCTAATTGCTCCCCATTGAAGATCGCCTCAACTGGCAGAATTTTTACACGAGCGTAAAATGCGATTCCGGCTTCTAATTTTGAAACGTCGAGCGAGCTGGTGATATTTCCGCTTGATGGGGTTTCATCATCCAAAATGTAATCATCGCCGCGCACACGAACTTCTTCACCGTTAAGGTGTCCAAAGCCGGACCATGAAGTTGTCGGGCTACCATTCGTTGCAATGCGCGAAGCGTCCATGAAATGGTCGCGATCCATGCGCTCAATGAAGCGCACATCGCTACCATTGATGTTTCTTTTCACAGTCACGTAGACGTCGAAACCAAGAGTGGTAACTTCTTCGTAAGTGCCGTCAGTTGTGAACAATGACCACGCCAAAAGCTCTTGGTCGCGGGCAATGTTAAGCACTGCCATCGTGCCATCGTCGTTCACCACGTAGAGATAATCTGCGGGACTGGTTGAAGTTGACTGACGCACCGACATGCTCACTGGTGCGCTGATTAAATGTGACGAAAGAATCGAGATGTTGGTTGCGTTGTAATTTTGCTCAAGATCGTTGTAAGTAAATTCACGAATAACTTTACCGCTCGATTCGATGAAAACGTTGGTGCCGCCAACAGAGAGCGGGGGCACTGTGCTTGAACCATGAGCTGTTGCTTTTACAATCAAAATTTTCGATGGCGTGATTGGGTTGCCCACATCAGTTGGTAAATAAAATTCACCGCCAGTTGTAAAGACTTGCAAGTTGCGACCCGACACGACATTGAGAATTGCGTTGACACGGTTGTCATCAATTGTGACATCAATTGCTTCGTCGTCTTGTGAACTTCCGATGTCGAAGTTAAAGAAATCAGAAACGTTAGAACCCCAAAGCGTTTGTGGGCGTTGGCCGGAGTTGGCGACGTAAAGCCTGTTTTGGTGAAAGGTGCCGCAAGAAGGCCAGCCTCTTGAGCCAGACCACACAGCTTCGTAACCAGTTTCGAGTTCCCAAGCGCCTGAAGCCATTGCCGAAGTTGACGGGAAATCCACTTGGATTTGGCATTTAACGTGAGTTGAATCTGTGTAAGCCGTGATGCGCGCAACACCGCCGGTCTTGCCGTAAATGTATTGGCCAACGTGGCCAGAGTTGAAAACGCCAGAACCCGCGGTGAACACAACATCAAAACCGGAAACTGTCGCAGGTGTAAGCGTTGCTGCGGGTTCGGTAACTGTAACACCAGAGAAGGCATACCAAGGGATGTTAGTGTAAGTGACTGAAGTTGTTGACCAAGAAGTGTGGCTGCTTCTGGTAATCTTGATGGTCTGAATGTCTTTGTGGAAAAGCAAAAGTGTGTCAGCTGATTGCACAAATTTCATCTCTTGGATTTGATCTGCGGTAAGCGAGCTAACCGGTGAAGAAGTCACGGTTGCTTGAAGCACATCGTCTTTGTAGACCTTAAATTGCCCTGCGGTGAATACCAAAAGGTATTTCTGCACGGTGTTGAACTCAAAAGGAATTGTGCGTGTGCGTGCGTTAGATGTGGAGTTGGCAACGTAGTAAGTGCCTTCACGCCTGGTTAGATGCCCTTGCGGATTAACGTAGACGTTTCTGAGCAATGCAGCGCCTTTGTAGTAAAGGTCTTTATCAATGCGGCCAAAAAGAACAGGATCAAGCTCGCCTGCTGTGAAGCCTACTTGAACTGTTTTTAGTTTTGCCTTCATTGCCATAGTTAGAACCTCACTGCTGTTAGTTTGAAAGCTCCCTCTGGTATTGTAGAAGAGGTGTTATTTTGCGCATCAATGTTGCGCGCAATTAGCAATTGACGCTGCGCAAAGCCTGCAAATTTATCTGCTTTATTTTCATCTTCCAAAAGTGCAGCAGCAAGCAAGCCTGCTAGTTCTAGGTGCATCAAGTGCTTGAAATATGCCGGGAAAAATTGAGCGTCAACATCGTATTGGATGTTAGCGTAAAGAACGGTTAAGTCCGTGTAGACCTTGTTCTCAAATATCTGATGCTTGATTGTCGGATTGTCCTTACCGACCAAACGCAAAAAATCCGAAGGTAGCGAATATGCGTAGCCGTATCCGAATAAAGGCGTAGCAACCAGTCGATTAAGTTGTTCTTGGCGAATTGAAAATCTCCAAGTATTTTTTTGCAGCGTGTTTTGCTTAAGTGTCGGGTAAATGCTCGCACAAGTTCTCGCCTCACGAGTTTCATCATCAAACGAGCCTATCTCCTCTGCGCCAATTAACTGTAAGGCAGCAGCACAAATCGCAATATCGGCGTCGTTGATTGTCATAGGTTCTCTTCAAATTTAAAGCTAACTGACCGACATTGCTGTCGGCCAGTAGCCCGGATTAACTAAAATTAGTCAGTGTCAACACCAACAGTTCCAGTGATTTCAACTGCAACAGAAAGTGGGAAAGGCCCAGTTCCGCCGCCGTCAGTAGCAACTTTAACCCAGTCACCAACAGCAACAGTGTTGTTGCTTGCAGGAGTTAGAGTATCCAAGTCACCAGCTGCTGAACCAGAAGAAGTAACTGTGATAGTTCCCATTGACGAACCTGCGTTGTTAGACACAGTGATTGTCGCATCAGCAGAAGCCAAAGCTCCGCCAAGTTTGGTAGAAACTAGAGACACAGTTCCCGCAATTGGAGCCATCAAATAGATAGCCGCAGCAGTTCCGACGTCAGGAATCACACCTTGGACAAGAGTTTTAGCACCGGCTTGTCTGCCAGTGATTAAGCTCAAGCCATCGTTGCAATCCACTGCTGAGTCGATAGTAACAGCATTAACAAACAAGAATGAAATCTCACGAGTTCCGCCAGTTGACGTAGCTGCGATAATCATGTCTCCTACGTTCAAAAGGCGAGAAGCGCTTAAGAAGTAGTTTGCGGTGTTAATATCCGCGATAGTATCAGTAGTTGTGTAAAGATACAACTTAGGCGCGCTAGGGACGCCGTGTTCTGAAACCAATACCAGTTTTTTAATATCAAAAGACATAAAAGTATTCGATTAAAGGTTGATAAAATTGACTATTCGTAAGTAGACACTTGAACGATACCTAACTCGTCGATGATTTTAGCACCGGCAGAGAAGAAACAGGTCACTAAGTGAGCACCGTATTCTTGGTGGTATTGAACGTCGACAGAAATCTCCATCCCCATCACGCAGCCAAGAGCTGATTTGTGAAGGAAATAGTTGTGTCTATCGTTGGTAGAAAGTGTCAACCCAGCTTCATCAGCCATGTTGCCAACTACTTTAAAGTTCCAACCGTAGTAATTGTTGATACGACCGTTTTCAAGAACGCGTTTGCTGTTGTAGTCAGAAGACGCAACAGTTGTTTCTTGAGTCAAGCCGTGATGAGCATTTACGTGGATGATACCGTAACGATCAGTCATTGGCACGCCGTTCAAATCCAATTTCTTGGTAGCGCCAGCCAATTTAGCCACGTTCAATGAAGTGTTTGAACCACCGATTGAAGTAGCAACTGTGTTAGTATAAGAACCACTGTAAGTTTCCAAGGCGTCGATAATGACTTGGTCAACTTTACGACCAGCAGCCATAGCAACAGCTTTAGCGCTTTCTTGTTTAGCGTCAAAGTTAACTTCGCTTGCCAAGAAAATATCAGTCCATTGAGCTACAGAATACTTAGTGGTCTGAACTTCTACAGCAGACGCGCTTTGGTTTGTAGCAACAACTGGGGTGCCGATGATTCTTTCAGCAGCAGCAAGAGTGCCTAGGATTGGGAATTGAGTTTTGTTGCCTGAGATACGTCTGTATCTAGTGCAAGCAGAAAGTTGATTACCTTCTTCTTGATAAGCCTGATGCACTTCTGCTTCAAACGACTTAACCTCTAAGGTATTTAGAATGTTGTTAGACATACGTTTAAGAAATTTATGTTGATGGACCTTGTTATCATTCGATAAGGGTTATCCCACAAAGGGGGCCTTAGTCTTGCGTTTCTTAGGTTTTACGCCAAAAACCGCATCCACTTAGAGGCCAACATATTTCTACGTCGGGTTAGTCCAGCGTATGCTTGAGATTCCAAGATTATTCTAGGAATCTCAAGATGTCAATTATTTTTTTGACTTTTTTTCACGCTCTTCAGCAGCAAGCGCCGCGTGCATCATTTTTGTGTAAGTGTCTTGCTGTCCTTTATCCCAACCAATTGATCGAGCATTATCAGCTTTATACTTGAACGCTTCGGCTTTCAAATCAGCTGCGGACTTAGGCGCGGCACCACTGTTGCCTGCATTTGCTGGCACCGGTAATTCTTCGCCAACAAGATGACGATACATAAAATCAATCACTTTCGGATCGTCAGAAAGCATCGAAATTATTTGCTGATCTTCGAGAGGTAATTTATCAGTGTGTGCTTGAAGACGCGACAAAATTACGTCAGCATTCCCACCCAAACCTTCTTTGATTTGCTCTTTAGTTGGCACTAAACTTGCTTGAGTGCGTAAATGAGTTTGCACAATATCGTCAACAGTTTCTTGCGACAAATTGTGTTTTTTAAACACGTCAAGAAGTGGCTTAAAATCTGGCGATTCGTCAGACAAAGCGACGTCTTTTAAATCTTCCGTTTTGGAGAAATCGAAAGCATACTTTTCTGGCGCTTTTGGCATTTTGTTCTGCAAATCTTTTAATGCAGCTGCTTGTTCGCGCGCGTATTTAGAGCTTTCTTTGTAACCTTTTTCAAGGTCTTCGACTGATTTGTATTTCCCCGCAAAAAGTTTTTCACCTTCTGGTGGATTTTGGTTAGCGTTGCCCTCAGAATTTCCATTTGGATTTTGTGAAGGGGCAGTAGTCGAACTGTTAGTTTGACTCGCTGGTTGGCCTTGTTCTTGACCTTGGTTTTCTAGTTCCGGCATTGTCTACCTTTTTTATGATTGATAAAATTTTGAAGTAGAGATTATTTTCACCGTTCCGCACCGCCATCGCGATGGCAGTATTCATGCCGTCAGGATACATTGCTTCAAGGCTAGGCTTCTCTACTGTCATGCGCTTCAGAGCTTCTAACGCCCTTGGCCCATGCTCGCCCTTAAAAATTTTTGCGATTACAATTTCATCATCACTTGGTTTTACGGCTACAACCGCTTGTTTGCCTGCGTCTTCAATGTCTTTCCAACCCATAAAGTCCTGTTTTAGTTACTATGCTGCTGGCGCTTGAGCCGCCGCAGATTGTCCGCCACCATTGGCAGCCATTTGTTGTGCCACCATTTGACCAAATATCTGCTTAATAGCGTCCATTTGATCAGCCGATGGTAGAATTTTATCTGGCACATTCAGCAATCGAGCTAACTCTTTGCCAAATTCTACCGGATTTGTCATCATCATCAAGCCTTGTGGGCCAAAGAAACCGGCGATGATTTCCGCATAGCGGCTCATTGCGCTTAGTTCTTCTTGATCTTGAGCTTGTGCAAGTGGCGAAACGTGCTGAATTGCGATATTTGTGCCGTCAACGGTGAAGTCATTCAGATCAACAATGCCAAGTTCTTCCATGATGAAGAGCCCGCGTTTGAACAATGGTGCAATCAATTCGCATTGTAAGCGACCATAAGCTGAACCGAGTAGTTTGGCAATACTCTGCGCACGGTATGCGATTTCTGTAGCCGACTTTACTGGTGCGTCAATTTCGCCAAGCGGATCAACCAGCAAAATTGCTTTGATCGCTTTCTTCAAATCTTCCAAAATAATTTGTGCGACGTTGAAGTCAGCACCGCTGCGTAACGGCGCAATTGATGGCCCATTCGGATTGCCCGGATTTGCCATCACCGGAATTTTTGCACCCGGCTCCATCACGATATTTTCAAGATTGATGATACCGTCGTCAACCACAGTCCACATGCCTGCAATGGCAAGCGCACCGTTCTTCAAAATAAGCTCTTTGGTTTTGTTCAGTGTTTTGTTGTCAGCCAAAGCGGTCAATACCGGCCCACGTCCGTAGACCTCGCCAGCTGAAACAGCATAGCGTGGATTTAGCCACGGATGTGATTTGCTTTGACGGTCAACAATAATCTCTTTTGTCTTGGCGTCTTGAACTGTGTAGCGGTAGCCGTCCATTTCTTGTTCTTTGGAAACAGCTTTTCCGTTTTTGTCTTTCGATAAAACTTTGATTTTTACTTTGTCTTTGAAGCTCGATTCGATTACGCACAGTTCGCCATCTGGTTGTGCATCAATCTGCCCTTGAAGCGTAGCTGACAATTTGGCATCTGGCCATGTTTCGAGAATTAAGTGATTTGGCACTTTCCATTCACGGAATCTTGCGCCAACAGAACCGTCAACGCCGCGTTCCAAATAAACTTCATCAAGTGGCACTGCCACAAAGTTAAAAGGCTCCTGCACTGTGCCTTTCAAGAAAAGCAAATTGCCTGTGCCGACAAGCCAGTCTTCGATCATCTCAGCAACCTGCACGTCGAAGTTGGAATTTCTAAGGTAAGTGAAAAATAATTTGGTGATTTTTTCGAGCTTGGCTTTCAAGTCACCGCCTTTGTCCTCGAGATTCGGCCCCAAAACTAAATCAGCGAATTTTTTTTGCGGTGGGACAATGTTGGATTGAACTGTAGAAACTGCTTTTTGCAGTGCATCTTGACCTGTTGAATCGAACACCAGATCAGTGTTTGTGCGTTCGGCACCGTCAACTGGATTGTCAAAAGTATCACGCTGCGGACAAAAATATCGAAGAGCCTCCTTATAGGTGCTTTTCCAATTTGTGCGCTTCTTTTTCGCATTAGAAAAACGCTTAAAGAGCTTTTCTTCGCGGCTTTGTCCACTGTTTGCTGCCATACTTTAAGACCAATTAAGTTCCGATGTTGTTATTCTCTGTCAACCCAGTCTCGCTGGTGTTAATCAAAAGAGCGCGACCGCCCTGTCTACGACGAACACCTTTCAATTTGTCGGTGTTTTCCATCGCAGTTTTTTCCTGCGCTGCTTTTAGTTCGGCATTCTGCTTCTCTAATTGCTGAGTTTGCGCCTGTGCGGCAGCAATCTGTGCGCTATTGTCCGGTGCTTTCGGTCTGCTTCCCATGATTTAAAAAATTTTCAACGTTGATAATTGAACTTTCAGTCGCGCCCAATTTGATTAGGTGGTTGTAAAGCTGATACGGTGTCTGCGCCCTAGCGCGGATACCCAAAAACATTTTCACAACACTAACGCAAGTTGGTGCGATATTCCAGAGATTAAAGATTTTGTTAGAAAAGTCAAGATCAGAATAAAAAGTCAAGACTTTTGTGCCCGGCACAAACTTCAAAGCGTGCGCGAACACGGACGCCTCTATGTCCAAGAAGATTTTTGTGTCAATGTTTGCCGTCGTTGGATTCGCCCAGTAGATGTATTCGCCAATTTGGCGGAAACAGTAGCAATGTAAAAATGGTTTCTTCATAAAGCGATGCAGCCAATGCGGTGCAACATCGCGATCGGTGAAAACCACATACCATGCAGTTTTGTTTCTCATTTTTTCCATGTCTAAACGCTGTTCCATACGCTCCATTTGTTTTTGTTGATAACAGTTTTTGCGGCATTGTCGTTACGACTCGCGCGCGTGATAAGCTGATATTCGCCGGTGCCAAGAGTGATGTATTGGTGCGCGTCGTGAACGTGCGAATACTGGTTTTTCTCCGGCTCCTCCATGTAGCGATCAGTGCCAGCCACATTAAGCCTGCGATAGCGGTAGCCACCGTTAAAACCCTTGCGCAGTGTCGGACATTTCTTGCCATCAATGATGAACGCTGGTTGCCCGTTTATCAATCGGTTCAATCGGTTCACAACGCCCTCGGTTCTGACCTTAACTTTGTTCGATGGCGCTGGTCGTATGATGATCCCAACCGATCTGAAGATGTCGAAAGCCGTCTTCTGGTGTTGATCTTTGAAGCTACCCGACGGGTCGCCATGAAACGACACCTCATGCCCGGGGTAATCAATCGCCAGCTTCTGCTTAAGCGCTTTGGCAAAATCAATCAGCGCCACATCGTTTGAAACCATCTCTTCGAGTGCACGCCATTGACCCGTTGGCGAACATTGCTCAATAATCGCCGCCGGTGTGTTACCAAAATCTAGCCCAATGTGCAGTGGCACCATTGGAATCGCCTTAAGCCCATTCATCACACAGTGCAAATCATCCTTGTAAGAACTACCGTAGACTGGCTTACCGTCTTGAATGGTGCCATACGCGCCATGAACGAATACGTTGATCCACTCTTTGGTTTTTCCAGCCATGATGCGGTCGTAGTAACCGCGTGGTAAGTTCTCAATGTTCTCTGCTTTTGGCGACACACCGCTCGGTTGCGCAAAAAATTCCCAACCTTTTGGCGTCTCAACCTCTGCCAACTGATACCACCAATGGTCGTCATCCGGCGGGTTCGTGTCCATTATCACGCCATACCATGTCGGCCAGTTCTCGCTTGGCACATCATCCGGCTTTTCCTTCTTTGCTGGGTAACGCCCAACACGTCCGGTCGCCGCGTCCACAATATCCTTGTGAATGAACCGCGTCTCGTTAAAGAAAACGCCAGTGAGCTCAAGCGATAGCAGTTTCTTCACGTCATCTGGTCGATCTAACGCCAAGAAAATAATCTCAAGCTCCACGTCCTCGATGCGCACTTTATGCGTGATCGGCGGCTTGCGATTCATCTTACCAAAAATTTCTTCTGGGAACCAATCTAACCACGTCTTAATGGTTGTTGTTTCCAGCTCCGGCCCCGTATTCCTAACCACCGCCCAGCGTGATCGGCGTATGCCGTCAATTGAGCGATGTTGCTGCTTGGCTCGAATAAAAATCTCCAAACAACAACCCACAGATTTGCCCGAACCAATCGGCCCTCTCACCCCACGCACAAAAGCGGTAGAGTTGTGGAAGGCTGCCAGTGTCGGGCTCGCTGTATAGTCCAGTTTGAATGCGCGACCAAGCGCTGGTGAGTCAGACATTGCTACTTACCAAGCACGTTAGCTCTGCTTTTCGGTGCATTAGCTTTCGGCGCGGGCGCAGATGGCTTGTTTTCGTCTGAAGACGCGCTATTAGCGGCTTCGTTTTTTGACTCTTCAGTTTTTTCGGCGGCCTCCGCGGGCACCTCAAACACGCCTTCTGGCTTAATGTTTTTCCAGTATTGGATATGCGTGCACGCTTTCACTTTTTTGCAGCAATCGCAAATTCCAAGGAAAAGTGGCGCGTTGGCACGCGGATTTTTCCACTCACCCTTGTTGTGTTCCGCGCAAGATTGGCAGATCGCTAATGTTTTTCCGTTCATGGCTCTGTTTTATGTTAATGTTGATATTGCTCTCAGACTGTTGGTCTGTAGAGGTTTGGGTAGTGGTAACTTGTGGTTCTTGTTTTGCGTTCGGTGACGCAGTGGTATTGATCTGAATAAGCACCTGCGGCGTCTTCGCCGTATTTTCCTTAAAATTTCCCGAGGCACGCAACATGTTACCCGCCATTGACGACAATGGCATTGCAGCTTTGCTGTCTCCCGCTTTAAAGGCTTCGTGCAAATCGCGCAAAATTTCCACAGACCAACCAGCAATGGTCTTACCGTCCATCAAAACTGCATCCTCGTAAGCCTTGTGGATGCGGTTAAGCACGTCCGTGAATTTTGGCTGGAGTAACCATTCGTTGTAGCTCTTACGCGGTATTTCCAACATCTTAAGCACACGCTCCGCATCGAGGTCTTTCTTGTATTCCTCCAAAAAGGCATAGGCCTTGAGGTCGTATGGCACTACATCGGTTGACCCGGGTTTAGCTGGATCGTGTATAAGCTGTGTTTCCGGCATTGCCTTCAATGTTTTTTTCAATTTAGCGTTCATTGGCTCAAATCGCTCCTGAACGTTTGCGTCGTTTGACCATTTTCGCATAGATAACAGAGTTTAAAAGTAACTTATTGGATTGTAAAGCAATTTATTGAAAAGTCAAGGGCGCCGTTACGAGGGCTAAAAAATAAAACGACAAGAGCTTTATTAGCGACAGGGGCGCAGTTAGCGTCATTAGCGGGGTTGCGCAGTAGGCTTAATGAGCGTCATTAGCCCCTACGCAAGCTAGAATTATTGAGGCGAAATAGGTGACGAGGGGTGGCGGACGCCAATTTCGGGGATACCCCCTACCCCGCGCGCCTTACGCCCACAGCGCCCCAATAGCTAATAACGCTTTTTTCGCCGTTGATTGGGTAATTTTCTTGACATTTCTTGAGCGGTCAAGACGTCAATAGCTGCAAGGGCGCATTGACTTTAGACATGGTCAACTACGCTGCAAACCCATGTAGCTCTTGACTTCTCAAGAAATGATACGTTAAACTAATTCCACCAAATACCAACAACGCTTATTCTTTATGCTCCTACGATACTGCCTTAAAGTCAGTGCTAAAGGCTACAATCGCTGTCATTACATCAAAGCCAGTTGCGCTGCTGACGCTTTTCAAAAGTTCATCGACACCCACCGAACAATGGAAATCACCAAGATTGAAGTGGTAGGCGACGTGCTGCCACCACCAAAAAGCGCAATACAATTAGTCAAAGAAGCTCAGAAAGAAAACAAGAACAAACGCAAAAGATGGATAGCTGCAAAAAAGTATGAACTCAAATCGGGCATTTCAGTTTTTGCCAAACCTAAAAATTGACCATTTGAGGGTAAAATTAGCCCTAACAGCTCCCCGCGCCTACAACCGACGGGCGCTATCTAATCCTAACAGGTCTGCAACCTACTCTCTCTAAGCGCTAATCGGTTCTAACAGGTAGCTAACACCTCTCTAACACGTCTCCTCTCCTACTCTCTCTAGCGTCCAACTAGTCTAACTAGTTAGTTTTACTCTATTAGTAAATTATTTCTCCCTCACGTGCGCTCGTGTGCGCTCACGCGCGCGCATACGCATAGATAAATAATAATAAAATAATAATAATATAATAACTAACTAGTTAGCTAGTTAGCCACTACGCGTTCTAGGGCGCACAACGTGTTAGCCTACGTGTTAGCTACGTGTTAGCTTTCTTGACTTTCCTAGAAAGGAGCGGTTTTTGCCCCCAAATCGCCCAACAATCTTTGGTCACTCTTCACCACTAAAAATAGTTCTTGACATTCCTAGAAATAATACTACATTAAATTTATCTTGACTTTCATAGAAATACTTTTAAATTATCTCTTGACATTCCTAGAAATAGTATTTAAATGTTATTTGTCTTGATTCATCAAGATACTTTTTATCAACAACTTTAACTTAAAAATTTTTATGAAAAACGACTCAATTAATTTAACAGTAAGCGACCTAGACGAGCAAAGTAAAATAGAAACTATTGCGCGCCATTTTGAAGTTAACGCCGAAGACGTAGAAGCTGCACCTTACGACCACTATGGCTTAACCATCTACAAAGTAGACGGCGAAGAATACGCAATCGGCACTGATGAAGAAGCAGACGCGGCGGTTGCAGATTGCATAAAAGACATTGCTTGGACATTCAACGCAGATTTCTTGGCTTCTCAAACTGATTTGCCAGAAGAAGTTTACCGCGCAATGCAAGATAAGTGCGAAGATAGCAATGACGCAGTTTCAAAGCTAATTGAAAAAACTTGCGGTTGGGACGATTTCGTTGCGGAAGCCATTCGCTACGACGGTCGCGGGCATTTCTTAAGCGGCTATGATGGCGAAGAAATCGAAGTCGCCGACGAAACCAATCGCAAAGTGGCTTTTTACGCTTACAAACAATAGCAACCTCAAACGCACAATAACTTATGACACAAAAAACTTTTTTAGAAATTCGCTGCGAATGCGCAAAATGCGGTAACCAATTGGTTCAAAAATCGAGCGGCTTCGGTTTAGTTCACGAAACAAACAAGCCACGCCAAGATTTTTTTGGTGTTGTGTTAGAGCCCTGCAAAATATGCGCGCAAAAGGCACGCTTAAAAATGAAAAAGGTTAGAGAACGCTTTCACCGCAGGCACTCGAAGCCTTTCAAGATTGAGGCGCAGCCACAACCGCAAGACCAAGAAGC
>JAAOEI010000704.1_pt1 | contig 12701 bp, 17 predicted proteins | sample 7059261 | NCBI WGS metagenome assembly JAAOEI01 (sample SAMN14008812, study PRJNA610033) | viral metagenome | isolation source: viral particles filtered from seawater | place: China: Hangzhou Bay, Yangshan Deep Water Harbour | collected 2017-10-31
CTCCGTGATTCCCACCACCACGCCACCCGATCATTGATTGCAATCGCGGCCAACGCGCGGCACGTGATGTTGTCTGTGGTGTCCGTGTACGTCCCCGACGAGTAGTAATAGATCGATACCGTTCCGGTGGCGTCCTGTGCAATCGCCGCGTCCGCCTTGCCCACTCCCGACGCGCCCGCCAGGCTCTTAACCTGAAACAGATTTCGAGGGTCGTATTCCCACCACACTCGTTCGCCGTTAACCAAAGGGGTTACACACCTGGCAGAAATGTTGTCGGTCGTATCCGTGAAGGTGCCACCCACGTAGCGGTACACGCTGATTGTCGCCAATGCATCGATGGCAGCTACGGCATCTGCTTTGCCAAATCCAGACATTCCCCTCGGCGAAAGTATGCGCCAATTGGTTCCGTCGTGGTACGCCTGAACCCTTGCGTTAGCAGTCAAATAGCCAACATAGTCGTCAGCTTCTACCGTGACATTTACGGTGGTGTCCACTTCGTCGGGACGATACAGAGACAGGGTTGCCGTGCTGCTTTGAGTCAGCTTTCCGTCGAGCCTTCCCTGGACAATTGGATGGCTTAACAACACATAACTGTTGCACTGCTCAGAATAAAACCCAAGCACGCGCTGAGACTTCGCAAATCCCCCGTGACGGATTACGTCTAGCACCGGAACCTTCTGCCCAGTTACCGCCGCCCATGCCTTCGTCGGGTCTGCTTCGGTCGGATTGAACGCATCAAGCGTCATCGTGCCGGTGCCATCTTCCGACAGGTCGTCATCGAGCTTGCCGAAAACAAAATCAGGGAAACTCTTGCCGCCAATCAGTACGCGAGATTGGTGTGCCACATGAGACGCAAGGTCGTTGAGGAAACGACCGGAGATTCCCGATATTCTGGTTGGCTTCTGGGGTTCAAAAGGACCAGCCGACTTGTTGCCTATGTACTCCATCACGACACCAGTTGATTGAAGTTGGAATACTTATATATCCCGCCGCCCCCAGGCTCGCTCCGCGACACCGTGTCCCATCCGCCTCCCGGCTTCCACAGTTTTTGCCAGCTATCAATCTCTAATCCAGAACCAAGGCTTCGGTGAGAGAACTTGTACGCAATCTCCCACTGCTCGACGCCATTGGTCAGAACACTTCTGCGTCCTCGACCTCCCAGGAAAAGAAGACTGCCTCGCGGGCTATCAGCGAATGTTGCCGAATTGACAGTTCCCACCATCGCCTTGATGACTGACCGCTTGCTGGATGCGGAACGATGGAACACGATCACGTCTTCAGTGATCCCCGTCAGGACGAAGTGCTTGTGGGCTACCAGATCGCCATTGCTCCACTTGAACGTTCCTCCGTCCGTCTCGATCACCTCTGAAGACACGTCGAATTCTTCGGTGATCAACTGGTCCCCAGGAAGGAACTCACTCACGAACGGCTCGTAGGTCGCCGTAAGCTTCGCGAAGTCGTAGGAGATTCCCGTTACGTTCAGGTCCGCACTAGCTGACGTGGCAACCGTCTTGGACCCAGCGTCGAATGCCGACACCTGAACTCTGCGGCAGTAAAGCGTATCGATTTCCGGGTGCGATTTCGGAGGCGTCTGAACGGAGTTCCCGTCCGGGTCGACAGTAATTTCTCCCAACAGTTTGCGGGTCAAATCAATTCTTTTGTCCCACGCACAACGGAAGATTCTCGTCAACCGGGACGAATCGAACGTGAATTCCCCCTCCCCGGAACCGATAAGTTCCTTGCAGGCGATTCCGTCGATAAACTGGTCAAGCTCTGTGCTCATCTGTTTACTGGGCTACGGGTGTCTACTTGACGACTAGTTCCTAAGTGCTGCATCTAGCAGGTCATTCTGCTTCTGCAATTTTGTGTTCAGCATCTTCAGTTGTGCAACCTGCGGGCTTTCCGTAGTTTGCAGCCGACGGTTGATATTCTCTGCGCCACCGATAAACTGTGGGCCGCCCTGCTGGGACAATTGCTGCAGTCGATCTCGCACTGCCTTCCGTTGTTGCTGATTGTCTTCCATCTTCTCTTTGATGGCAGCGCGCCTTTCCTCCTGCCTGATTAGCTCCTTCTCCTGGTCGCCAATCTCCTTCTTTCGCTGGCGGGTCAGAATCCCCTGAGTAGCCATTCGCCTCCGCAAAGACTCTGCCTCTTCCCTGATCGATTGCTTTCTTCGCTCAAGTTCATCACCCTTGTTCAAGAATCTGCGTAGGTTTGACAGCGTTCTCTCTCTCGCTTCCTTCTCTCTTGCGACTTTGTCATTTTCCCGCTTTTCTTTTTCAGCTTCCCTTTCGCGTTTCTTCTCCTGACGTTCCTCCTCTTTCTCCCTGGCCCTGTCTTCCTCTGCGGAGAAGGCTCCCATCGCACGCTTCTTGAGATCCTCAGCCTCTGGGCCAGAGCCAAGTCTATCTTCGATATCCTTTAGCACCCGCAGCCGCTCGCGGGATATCTTCAGAAGGTCCTTCTCAAGTTCTGTTTCTGCGTCAAGGTCCTCAAGGCGATCCTCTATAGAGCCTGATATGTCATCAACGACCTTCTGTCTCGCTTCCGCTTGCTGGCGCAATGCCTCGGCAATTTCTCTCTCTTGCCTCTTCCGATCCTCCGCGAGAATCTTGAGCCGCTCCTGAATCTTCTCAGATTCTTCCAAAATCTCCCGTTGCTCCCTCCTTCGCGGGTCGACAACCGGCGCCCCACCTGGCGTTATCTCGCTCACTAATCTTCTCTGGAGTTCCGCAGCCCTTCCCAGAAGCTCAATGCCTTCTGCCCTCTTTTGGGCTATTTCAGATTCCGTTACTCCCAGGGAAGACCTTAATTCAGCGACGGCTTTCGCGCGAGATTCCGCTGTCGCATCTTCCCCTGGAAGCCCAGCGGTGGTAGCACTCACGCGCTCCGATCTCATCTCCCGACGAATGTCCAGAAGCCTCTTGAACGCCTCCTTGGCCTTTTCTGCCTTCTCTGCAGCCTCTTCAGCGCTCTCTCCGGCTGAAGCAAAGTTGATAGCCAATTGCATAATCAACGGTATAGCCGCCGCAGCCGCGCCTAAACCAAACCCCATAAGGGCGCTGTTGGCCATGCCCATCTGCTGAACAAACAACTGTGCGTTGTTCGTTGCGCCAAGCATCGCGAAGCGGGCACCAGTCGCGTTGAAACCGAACTGGCTGAAGCCCTGAATGGCATCCTGCAATCCAAACGACAATTGCTGGAATGCACTGGAGTTCCCGCGAATCTTTCCCGCCAGCCCGCCCATAATCCCGGCAGACTGCATCTTGGACCGGTTGAGTTTGGCCTGCGCAGCCTCTTCGAGCAGCATTTGCTGCACCATCTTTGCCGACTCTATTCGCTCTTGCCGCTTAGCAGCCCTGGCGGCATTGCTGGCTCGCATTTTCGCGAAATGATCTTCTTCCACTTCTTGCTGCGACAGAACAGGAAGCGACAGTTTCTTTCGCAGCAAGTCTGCTTCACGAGTTGCCTTGTCCGTGAATTTCGCCCACTCAAGGAAATACTCTCGTGATTCGAGAGACATTTCGGCATAAATGTCACCAGCTTTGAACCCACCAGTGCTCATAACTCTTGCCAGCCCTCAGATGTCGGATGGTCTGGGTCGCTTTCCAGTGCCCACCACAACTCACTGAACCCTAAGCGCTCTGTGTCGCGCGGAGTCCAGTGATAGTTGTCCCAGAGACTTCGTTCGATTCGATTCCAGTTGATGTTCCATTGCCCTGCGCCGGTATCGGCGCGTTGGTAGGGTTTAGAACGATGCCCTGCATGTAATCAACAATCTCCCTCAGTCTCGATATTTCATCGCGAGGAAGAACATCAACGAGTTTTTCGCAATCATCCAGAGTCAAATCCTGAAGGTCGCGCACGGCCATCCAGAACGCATACCCAACCCCATCAATGGAATACAGAAACGAAAACACGTCTTCTGTTAAGAATCCGGTTCTCAACACACCGTCTACAGCTTTTTGTATCGCACGAAACAATGGGCCGTCCTGGATTCCATCAGACAGTTCTGCAAATCTCTCGCGATACCTTTTCATCAACTGATTCTCGACTTCTCGGTGGACAAAGCGAGCACCTAGCATAGAGCATCGATACTTCTTGCCACCAATCTCGAATAACTGCTCAGGCACAAATCACCTCTTATCCTGTAGGTTCAGTAATCGTTCCGGTGAAGTTTCCAGTGAACGAACCGGACGCAACGCCGTCAATCGGGTTTCGATAACGCACCTGAGTAATCAGCACGCTGCCAGACAGCGTCTTGCCGCTTCCACCGATGTTCAACACGACTGCAGCCGTGTTGCCTCGCGGGATGACATCGTGAGGCATGCCGGATGCTGTCGTCACGATGTTGTAGTCTGCCGACACTGTACCGCTCACAAGACCCGGGATGTACTCGCGGTACGAACCAGAAGACGAATCGGTCGTCTCCAGAGCTTCGGCGTTCACTTCGCCTTCCCAACTCGTAACGTGAAATGTCGTGCCAGCATAAGTGGTTGTTCCACCTTTGCCAGCTACGCGATCCGTCGTTGCCATATCTCTTCTCCTATCCGCCTTGTTCGCCGATCAACACGATGTCGTATGCCACCGAATTGGCGCCGGCATTCTCAATCCGAATCACATCGTCCGTTAAGTAAGTAACAGGGAATCCGACCGTCCCCGGCTGCCACTTCGCCAAGACACCACCACCCTGAAGTTTCTCCTTGCCGCCGGCACTTCCGGTCGTCTGCCATGAGTCCCACTGCCGCGCATGGCCGCCGATATACAGTTCGTATCCCGACTCAGCCTTGCCCGCCAAACTCACCAACAGCATCTTAATCTTGGTGAAGTTCACCGTGTCGCCGAACGCATCACCCATCACCCCGTACAAGTAGATGGCATCAGTGCCAGTAGAAGCCAGTGTGCGACGGTCGTGCCAACTCTGGTCCGCCTTGTCTGTGCCGGTGCCATCCGTCAGTTCGTCGACGATGTTGACGACCAAAGGATCTTTGGCTGTGGTCGTGCCCACCAACTTTGTGCCGGTAGCATTCATTGCCAGAGTTAGGTTGGTAGCTAAGTCCATTAGCTTTGAATCCTGTTAGTGTCTCGCGCAACAAGCATCCGGTAATCAACGCTGAACTGATGCACTCCAGCCTCAACTTCCTCTAGGCGATGTCCGCCCTCGTAAGTTGCCAGTAACTTGTCGGTGCCCGTTAAAGACAGTGTTGCAGACTCCATCGAATGCTGAACAATCTCGCCGATGTCCACCGCCTCAGAAGCCCTGTGGGACACGATTCCAATCTGAACCTGGAATTCTTCGACCACCACATTGCTGCTGTCATAGGACCGGCTAGCCACCTCATCAGTCATCCACGCATAAGGAATCGGTACGTCATCAGGGTCAGGAACGTTTCCAGTGAAAAACTTGGAAGACGACAACGCACCATTAAGTGTCGAATCGTTCTCCCAGTGCTTGTGTATCGCTGATCGAAGGCTCATCGAATCTTAGTAATCGAAGCACCAAGTATTTGGAAAATACGGGAACGGGACGCCCTGACCGCCGGCGCAATAAACGGACGAGGCTTAATCGCGCCTTTTCTGACAAACTTTCGGAACACAAATCCCGCCTGCCCCACCCTCGACGAAGTAACTCTACCCTTTCTACGCCTCTGTACTGTTACTACCCTTCGGTCAATAGGAACAATTAAAGCCCTAGCTCGCTTCGGGCGTATAATCCCTCCACCTTTGACGCCGCGCTCCATCCATCTTCCGACTTTCGATTTTGTCCCGACTCGTCCGATTACTTTTGTTCCATCCACAATCACTTCCCGCTGGATGAACTTACGAAGCGTGCGGCTCACTGCTCTAGGAGGTTGTCCTGCCATGCTCGGATCAACGCCGACTTTATATCCTCCCGGAAGCTTCGCAATCGCTTGCCCCTTGCGAAGTCGCCTTTTGATCTGCTGCTCCAGGACTGCGGTGGCGCGTTGCATATTGCGCTCAAGTCTTTGCATAACCTGAGCCATCAATTGCTGGTTCCACTTAACGCCCATCGCTCATCCCTGCAAATGCTGACCAGACGGATCCTCTTCGCACTCGATGCGCCAAAATCCAACCAATCCAAAGCTGCGCTGGCCGAGAACGTTTAGCGTCTTGCCATTGAATTCATTGCTGGTGCAAACAAACCGATCCTTCACCCTCACCCCCAAGTCCGAATCAACATAAACCTTGTAAGGCATCAGCCCCTCCAGGCGGTGGAACTGAATCGATTCCGTTGCGTTGTCCGGCTGAACGAAACACGCCACGTTGTCCGCCACTGTTTCCCACTGGACCGGTGTAGCAGCGCCTTCGTCGTCCTTTCCATAATATGGTCTCTGGAGTGTTCCAGTATGAGGAAGATTCATGCTGTCCCCACATCGCCACCACCTGTACCAATCACATGAACGATGCCGATCTCGGCAGTGATAATTGGGTCTGTCGGGTTCGTTCCGCTATCGTCCACCAAAGATATTTCCGCATCGTGAATCCCAAGAGACAAACCGCTCGTATCATCCTGCGCGAACTGAACGTCCACTTTCCCTAGTGTCGACCCCGACTGCGTGAGCGTCGTAATGACCGAACTGTTGGCTAACGCGCCCCCATACAAATCCAGTTCAGGTGTCGTATTGTTACCCTGAAATACTTTGAACCTCGGCTCGTCCGTGCTCGCTATCGTAATGGCGTCGCCATTGGAATCCTTGAACGTGAACCGTTCCGTATGCGTCCGGCCGCGATATAGAACGAGTTCAAACACCATCTTTTCTTCTCCGTCCGGCCCCGCACCTACATAAAGCGCCCGAAGGCAACGAACCAACACCAGCACACATCAGGCAGACATCCGAATGTCCGGTCGCTTCCACTCTCTCAACAACGCTTCGGCGGTCGCCGGCAAAACCAAATCTGCCGAATCGTCGTCCACGTGGTATTGGACCGAATAGTCGCCAAGTCTCTCTTGCGTAACGATTCGTCCTGTCGCTCCCGAACCTGAAGTCTTCGTGAACCAGTTACCTGCCGTAATAACCACAGCCCTTCGTATTGCCTTTGGAATGTTCGCGTTCGTCCAGCCCGCCGTGTATTGAACCTTTACCGACCCCGGCGCCGTCGTCCAACCTTTGTTCAGTCGAGTGACCTTGCCGCTCATGCTCGCGTCATAGGTGCCGTCCCCGTCCGAGTCGCAATCCAACTGCCAGAGGTAGTCTGTGCCTTCAGTCAAAGTGTCACTCGAACTGAACGCACTTGATGCCTGTGCGAAGTATCCGTCGGCATCCTCGTCAATCTGGCTAATCGCAGTCACCGGGCGATGAGGAAGAATCAGAATTCGACCACCACGAGAGATTCCGTTCGACCACAAACCAACTTCCCGTGTCGGCCAGTAGTACGTGTACGTGTCTGACTCGACCTTGTAGCCCAGCCGATCCTTCACCGCACCCTCAGCCGCCAAGTGTAGATCGTTCGCCAGCCCCAAGTCAGAATCGCTGACGCTGGACGTCTTGCGTATCGCCACCAGGACTTCCGCAAAGTTCACGATGGACATGGCGACCTGAACAATCCCCTGATTCGTTCCGTGTACGTGTTCTGTCTCGCCCGCTCAATCGCCGCTTCATAGTTGTGCTGAGCAATGGCATTCACGACCAACTCGGGAATCTCTCTCTCGTTGCGCCACAGCCACACAGAGGCGTCCTGACCCAACCCATCGACTTCCGGGCCGACATACGTCGCGCCGCCCGCCAGGGCCAGCCAGACGCGATCTGACCAGTAGTACGGCAACTCCGCATAGTTGTCGCAGACAACGACTTTCGCCGACCCAAAAAGCCTTCGCATCTGCTCGTCAGTGAACTGGTTCCCGAGCCACCGGTATCCCGTACGCTTCCATCCGGGTCCAGCAGTCACTGGGTCCAGCCCAGACGCACGCAGCCGATCAGCAATCGCCTGCCGGCTCGGACGCCACCTGCCAGGGATGAGAACGTCAAACTCACGCCCCTTCGGCGGCGGGTCCCACGAAGGTGCCCCTTGGTCCAACCAATGGCCGCAAGGCAACACGTCGACGTTCTTACAGAAGATGAAGTCGAACAGATCCCATTCGGTCGTCTCCAAAAGCAAGTCCCCGATCCCATGCCCCAACAGGTCGAATATCCAAATCGACCAGGGACATTTCTTGGGAATCGACGACAGGAGATTGCCATCAACGGGAATGTTCTGAGAGAACAGAACCAGATCGGCGTCGGTGTGTCTCAGCGCATCGGCATCCTTCAGCCGAACAGTTTCGTGACCATTCTGCTGCAACGCATGCTCGACCCACCTGAACTTCGGATAGGTGAGGTGGAATGGGTCCGATAGACCAACTCGCATCTTCGATCACCAACGCGCACTTGCGTCACCTAAAAACACCTGGCCCTCAGCAAAGAGGACAGGCCGGGGAAAGTGGCCAGAAATAGTTGCGAATTCTTCCGGGTCTCGAATGTACTCGGATTCGTCGTATTCGCAATCCGACCACACCTGATAAACGCAATCCTCCGAGAAGCCACACAGCGTCACCCAGGTCCTTGGTGGTATCACCACCGCATACCCAGGAATCAACGCAGTCGTGTCGCAACGACCCTTTCCTTGGGACACCATGCGAAGCATCCCTTTGATTACCCAGATCACCTGAGTAGCCTCACGATGCGCATGGTCCCCTCGAGGGCTTCCGTTGGCGCCCGTGACCGCGAACTGCTGTTTGGGAACAAACCCATCAGGCAGCGGCGCCACATGCAAAGTCCCACGCCGGTCGGCATGAGACTCCACTGGTATGTAACCGTATGGCGTATTGCCGTTCGACTGAACCTTCACAAAGCACCTTAGTACGATTTGCTTTTCATGGTCAGAACAACGCCGTAGATGTTCTGCAACGCCGTGCCCGTATGCGTCACCGTGGCGCGAACATACCGCTCGCTCCGCGCGAAACTCGTCACTGTCAGCACCGAATTCTCGTCGGCCTGAGTCGCAGTAACTCCAGCCGAATCCGAGAGCGCCGAATAAGCGTCGGCTGCAGCCTTCGCGTCCAGCGTGTTGTCGTTGATCGATTCCTCAAGCGTCAACGCCAGCGTCAACCCGCCAGAATTGGACAGGTTGCCGATGTCGAAGATAGCAGTAACCGGACCTTCCCCTTCAGAGAAGTCGACACCACTGCCGTTAACCGTCGCGCTTCGACGGGTAGGAGCAACCGATTGCCCCCAGATGTTGCAACTACTCAAGTCTTGGCCAATGTTAGGCATCGTTCTTCTCCGTTTCCGAAACGGGTTTACTTCTTAGTATTCAGCACCGCGATAACCTTCTCGACGATGTGGTCTATCGCCTTCATCATCGGGGGCATCATCGCCGGCGGGTCCGCTTCGTCGGTACGCTTCACGTTCGACACGCGAAACATCCGAACCAGATCGCCCTCGGCACGCTGCATCTTGTTGGCCTCTTCCCATTGACGACTCTTTGCCTTCAGTCCGGCCACTTCGCTGTCGGGGACCTTGATGTCGTGCTTTGCGGGAATGTGTGTCCAGGTCGTTTCGGCGCCGTTGACCTTCTTGTCCCATCTTCCGGGACGGTGGTCTCGCCAGAAACGCTTAGCACCAAGTTCAAGAGTCAGAGTCGTCATTTCAATCCTTACGTGGTTTCGAGAAGCTGATCCGTGAATCCGAACTCGTCTTCGTGCTCAGGTCCGGCGTCGATGAACATGATCGCTCGCATCGTGTTGATGCCAGAGGCGAACTTCGAGGCGTCCGAGTCGGTCATGTCGAACTCGATGACTCCCGCACGACCAATGATCCAAGAAGGGCCAATACCTGCCAGGATCATGGTCAGAGTCGTGGCCGAGCCTTCGAGGCGGTCCTGCGGGACGTTCGTCGAAAGAATAACCGGCCAGCCTTCCAGCATGTGAGGCGTCGACATTCCGCCAACCGCGTTGGCGAACGTCGTACGGAACACGTACGGGCCGGCAGCGTCCGAAGCCGATACGGCGTCTGCCCTTCGGTGGGTCAGTCGAGACCACATCCGCGGCGTCATTGCGAAGAATCCGCCGAGTCCCTCACGGGCATTCGAGTTGAGAATCTCGGCCTGCAGGAATGCCGGGTCGTTCGGACCGAGCGTGTCACCGTTTGCGCCTGCTGTCGTCGCCGTCTGCGTGTTGATCGCTGAGTAAGTCACGCAGCCCTTGATGGTCGTCGAGCTTCCAACGCCATCGATCATGTCGCTGTCGGGCGTCAGCCCCAGCCGGGCGGCGAACTTGCGACGCAACCAGCCCTCGATGGACACCGAAGAGAAGCGAAGCATTTCGACGGGAATGTCGACCAAGCCCGCGTACTTTTTGGCATTCAAAGTCAACTCGCCGGTCGTCGGCGTCGATTCGGTGATCGTCCCGCCTTCAGCAAATCCTGCGACAGTCGGATCACCCGTGTCACGAGGGAATCGAATCGAACCCTGCGGCGGAAGAGTGACTTCCTGCGCGCCGGCACGAGCGAAGACTTCGGTAGCCCGCAACAAGTCAATCAGTTGACCCTGCGCCGGCAAGGCGACCAAAGTTCCACCGGAAGTATCGGTGAATGCCGAGAGGTCTTTCCGCAACAGCGCCTTCTGGGCAAACGTCATGTTCTTGGACACGAAGTCCAATTCGTCGACGTCGATTGCGCCAGTACCAGAAAACAGGTCGCCACATTCCTTCACCAAAGAGACCGGGAACGCCGGGTGGACGTTGCCGCCCTCGTCCTTGATGTCAGTCGTCGGCATGTGCGCCGTCGACAGAGGAACGTAAACCGAGTTCTTGCCGGGAGTGTAACCCTGGTTCCGGCAGTACGGCAGAAGCCGCTTTGCCAAGTCCAGTTCGATTTTCGCCTCGTCCGCATAGGTCGGACTGTGCATCGCCATTGCGAGGCGCTGTATCGAGTAGCCGCGACTCGACATGACGTCCTCACCCTTGCGGATTGAGAATCCGGGGTGATTGATTCGAGCCTGTTTGGCCTCTTCGAGTTCCTTGGACACTTCGTCCAATTTTTTGTTTGTCTCCTCCATCGCCTTGTTGATCTGGTCGATGGCGTCTACTTCGCCGGTTTCTTCGACGACCTGAGTGTCGTTATCAGCCATTTTCTTCTCCGTTTCGTAGTTTGCCTTTTGCACAGGCCAGATCATTGACGATTCCGTTCATTCGCGAACTCATAGCGTTAGCCGCTTCGGCGAGTTTTGCGAGGCGCGGATTCTGCTTCTTAACCGGCGCAGGTTCCGGTTCTGCTTCCGGCTCAACTGATTGCATTTCAGAGATGGCGTCCGCTAGGCGGGTGACTGCGGATTCAATGCCGTCGAATCGCACAGAAAGGGTGTCGAAGTCTTTGCGAAGGGACGCAATGGCGGGTTCTTTTTGAACCATAAACTCCCGCACATCGTTCGCCGAAAGAGCGCCTGTTGCAATCGTATCGACCAACTCTATAGATGCATCGAATTCAGGCTCGGAAGCGCCGCGCTTGGCGATAACGAACTCGCTGGCGCCAACGGCAGGCTTGTCGACGAAACTCACACGATCAATGCGCAAGTTCTTCAGTCGGCGCTTGCGGCGATTGTGTTCGGTGTGTTTGGGCATGTACTGCGCCTCGGACGGAATGTCGCTTTAGCGCAGCCCAATTGAGATGTGTATGTTTGGATTACAAGGCAACCGTGGTTGTCTGTCAATAGAAAAAGCCCACCCGAAACAACTGGGTGGGCTTCGCTGTACACTCTAAAGGAAAAAATCTCTATGCCGCAGCGAACTCTGCTCGCGATTCAAGTATTTTCTCCAACTCCTCGATTCGCCCCTGGAGCCGTGCGTTCTCCATTCGCAATCGAGTCACTTCCTCGTGCAGAGCAGATGTTTCCCCGCGCAGTGACTGAACCTGACTTTCAGCCCACTCCTTCTCTTTTTCCAGTTGCTCGTGGACCTTGTGAGGAACCGGCGCCTTGCGTTCAGCACGAGGCTTTCGCTCCCGGCCTTCCTTCTCGCGGCGGTACTGGTCCCATGCGCTGACCAACTCAACGATGGTGCTGTCCCGCCATTGCTCCTCGCTGGGGAAGTGGTTGTAGACAGCCTGCAAAGTGAAGAACGTTTGGCCAAGGTCTCCCAAAAACTGTTTCTCCAGTTCAGCCGCCACTTCGTCATCAGCGTCGATTCCGATGTCCCCCCGATACTCCATGTCTGCGAAGACCTCGCAGCACAGCTTCACTCGCTGATACACGTTCTTGCGCGCTTCGGTCACAAGCTTCTTGAGTTGCGTAATCTTCCGCTTGTAGTCTTTCATCAGCCTCACTCCTTGAAAAGAGACGCATTTCCCAACAGTCCCGGCACACTTTACGTGTGTGCGGAATTAACGACTTGCAGACACAACATCTAGTAAACAGCATAAACTTCCACTTCACCTCCCTGCATCAACCCTTCGAAATTTCAGATACTTTCACGAGTTCATGGCGAAAATTCCTGCATTAACCCTTCGAAACTTCAGACAATTTCACCATCCCTGCATCAACCCTTCGAACATTCAGATACTTTCACGCGGCGCAGATCGAGAAGAGTTCGTCCAGTAACCCTGCATCAACCCTTCGAACATTCAGATACTTTCACCCGACAAGTTCATTACAGCGCAGCGGAGGGTTGTGTCCTGCATTAACCCTTCGAAACTTCAGATACTTTCACC